>Ga0187893_10006312_pt1 | contig 20394 bp, 20 predicted proteins | sample MA1701074metaG_FD_139574 | JGI IMG/M metagenome (GOLD analysis project Ga0187893, IMG submission 139574) | White microbial mat communities from a basaltic lava cave in the Kipuka Kanohina Cave System on the Island of Hawaii, USA - MA170107-4 metaG ...
GATCAGGATGACGCGCAGCACGATGGCGCCGGCCGCGCCCCAGAAGATGCCCCGCCTGCGGAGGTCGTGCGGGAGATTGCGCGTCGCAAGCGCGATGACCACCGCGTTGTCGCCGCCCAGCAGAATGTCGATGACGATGATCTGGCCAATGGCGCCCCATTCGAGATTCATCAGCCAGGCGGTCATGCTCAACGCCCCCGAAGTGTCGTCCTCGCGCAAGCGGGGACCCACGAACGACACTGGATTCCCGCCTGGGCTGTCGTCGCCCCGGCGCAGGCCGGGGCCCAATCTGTCGTCGCTGCAAATTGGGTCCCGGCCTGCGCCGGGACGACGCCGTCACGGATCGTGCGTCGAATCTTGAGTCCGAACGTTGCGCTCACCGCAACACCGACTTCAACAGCTTGCCGATTTCGGACGGGTTCCTGGTCGTTCGAATTCCGCTTGCCTCCATCACGGCAAGCTTTTCCTGCGCCGTGCCCTTGCCGCCGGAGATGATCGCGCCGGCGTGGCCCATTCGCTTGCCGGGCGGCGCGGTCACGCCGGCGATAAAACCGACGACCGGCTTCTTCATATGCATCTTGACCCATGCCGCGGCGGTCTCTTCGTCGGTGCCGCCGATCTCGCCGATCATGGCCACGGCATCGGTGCCGGGGTCCTCGTTGAAAAGCTTCAGCACATCGATGTGCTTCAAGCCATTAACCGGATCGCCGCCGATCCCCACCGCGCTCGATTGGCCGAGGCCGAGCTCGGTCAACTGCGCAACCGCTTCGTACGTCAGCGTGCCGGAGCGCGACACGACGCCGATCCGCCCCTTGCGATGGATGTGCCCCGGCATGATGCCGATCTTGATTTCGTCGGGCGTGATGGCGCCGGGGCAGTTCGGGCCGAGTAACACCGTGCGGCGCGATTCCTTACGCATGCGGTCTCGCACTTCGATCATGTCGCGCACCGGGATGCCCTCGGTGATGCAGATCACGAGATCGAGATCGGCGGCGACCGCCTCCCAGATCGCAGCCGCCGCGCCGGCGGGTGGCACGTAGATCACGGAGACGTTAGCGCCGGTTTGCGCTTTGGCGTCTGTGACGTTTGCAAAGATCGGAATGCCCTCGAAGGACTCGCCCGCCTTCTTCGGATTCACCCCGGCAACAAAACAATCCTTGCCCCGCGCGTACTCGCGGCACATGCGGGTGTGAAACTGCCCGGTCTTGCCGGTGATCCCCTGCGTGATCACGCGGGTCGTGTGGTCGATCAGGATGCTCATGAAATGTGTCGCCCCGGCGCAGGCCGGGGCCCAATTAGCCCGCAACTACTGGATAAAGATCATCCCAACTCGGGTTCATCGACTGGATCAGGTTCACTTTCCAGTCCCTGTGCCAGCGTTTGATTTTCTTCTCCCTCGCGATTGCCTCGATCATCGACTCGTGCTGCTCGTACCTGACGAGTCGCTTCAAGCTGTGTTGCCTGGTGAAGCCCTCGACGAAACCATTCTTGTGCTCCCAGACGCGCTTGATCAGATCAGACGTGACGCCGACATACAGCGTGCCGTAGGACGCTCTTGCAAGGATATAGACGTACGCTGAGCGAACCACACCAGATTAGGCCCCGGCCTGCGCCGGGGCGACGAAGCGATCGGCCGCGTCGACCACCTTCTGCGCCGCCTCGGCCATCGTGCCGGCCGAGATGATCGGCAGGCCGGAATCCTTCAGCATTTTCTTGCCCAGTTCTTCGTTGGTGCCCTTCATTCGAACGACGAGCGGCACGTTCAAGTGCACGGCGCGCGATGCGGTGATCACGCCTTCGGCGATCACGTCGCAGCGCATGATGCCGCCGAAGATGTTGACGAGGATTGCGCGCAGTCGAGAGCTGCGCAGCATGAGCTTGAACGCTTCGGTGACCTTGTCCGCGGTGGCGCCGCCGCCCACGTCGAGGAAGTTGGCCGGATTGCCGCCGAACAGCTTGATCGCGTCCATCGTCGCCATCGCCAGGCCGGCGCCGTTGACCAGGCAACCAATGTCGCCATCGAGCTGGATGTAGGAAAGGTCGAACTTCGAAGCTTCGACCTCGGCCGGGTCTTCCTCGTCGAGATCACGCAATGCAACCAGTTCGGGATGCCGATAAAGCGCGTTGACGTCGAAGTTCATTTTCGCGTCGAGTGCAACGACGCGGCCGTCGGCAGCAACGATCAGAGGGTTGATTTCGGCAAGCGACGCATCGGTCTCGTTGAACGCGCGATATAAACCTTGCAAGGTCGCGCGCGCCTGCGCGCGCCCGGCGTCCGGAATTCCGATCTTCGTCGAAACGTCGTCGGCGTCGCTGTCCTTCAGGCCGGTTGTCGGGTCGATGTAGGCCTTATGAATCCTCTCGGGCGTATGCGCGGCAACTTCCTCGATATCCATGCCGCCTTCGCTGGAGGCGATCAAACACACGCGCTGTGTGGCGCGATCGACCAACATGCCGACGTACAACTCTTTCTTGATGTCGGCGCCTTCTTCGACCAGCAGTCGCCGGACCTTTTGTCCTTCGGGCCCGGTCTGACGGGTCTTGAGCTGCATGCCGAGGATGGCGCCCGCGTGCGCGCGGACTTCTTCGATCGAGCGCGCGATCTTGACGCCCCCGCCCTTGCCGCGGCCTCCGGCGTGGATTTGCGCCTTTACCACCCAAACGGGACCACCGAGTTGCTTTGCGGCGAGCACCGCTTCGTCGACGCTGAAACACGGCGCGAATCGCGGTACGGCAACGCCGTATCTTTTCAGGATCTCTTTGCCCTGGTACTCGTGGATTTTCATCGCGGCCGCGGCAAAAAAAACCGGGCGCCCACCCCGGATCGCCGGGCATCGTAGCACCGCAGTTTTCGCCGGCCCTGCGCTTTGATGCGCAGTCAGTCCGGGCCGCTTTGGCCTTTGACGACGCGAATGATCACGTCAGTGGCGAAGCCGCGCTGCGCGAGAAAGCGCATCTGACGGGCACGTCCATTCTGATCGGCGGCGGGTCGACCAAACTTCCTCTGCCAGACTGCGCGGGCGCGCTCGAATTCGGTGCTGTTCAACTCCCCGAGCGTTGCGCGCATCAACTCAGCGGGTAGATGATGCTGCCTTAGCTCCTGCCGGATACGCGCGGAGCCAAAGCGAGCACTTCTCGAACGAGCGAGCGCGGCCGCAAAGCGCTCGTCCGACAGCACGCCTTCGGCTTGCAGCCGATCGAGCGTCGCATCGATTGCCCGCGCGTCCGCCTCGACCGCGCGACCGAGCTTGCGCGCGAGCTCTGCGCGGCTGTGTTCACGCCGCGCGAGCGCAGCGACCGCGCGATGCAGAAGGTCTCGCGCCAACGGGGGCAAGCTATTGAGCGGCCGCCGGCTGCGCGCTGCGTAATGCAATGCCGAGCTTTTCGCGAATCTTGTTCTCGATTTCGAGCGCAAGCTCCGGTCGTTCACGCAGAAAGTCCCGCGCGTTGTCCTTGCCCTGCCCGATGCGGTCGCCGTTGTAGCTGTACCAGGCGCCCGATTTTTCGACGATGTTGTGGGTCGCCGCGAGATCGACGATCTCGCCTTCGCGCGAGATTCCCTCGCCATAAAGGATGTCGAATTCCGCCTGCTTGAAGGGCGGCGCGACCTTGTTCTTGACGACCTTGACCTTCGTTTCCGAGCCGATCACTTCTTCGGCTTTCTTGATGGATCCGATGCGGCGGATATCCAGCCGCACCGACGCGTAAAACTTCAACGCGTTGCCGCCGGTCGTGGTTTCCGGATTACCGAACATCACGCCGATCTTCATCCGCATCTGGTTGATGAAGATCACCAGACAGTTAGTGCGCTTGATGTTCGCGGTGAGTTTGCGCAGCGCCTGACTCATCAGGCGCGCCTGCAGGCCGGGGAGCGAGTCGCCCATTTCGCCTTCGATCTCAGCCCTTGGCGTCAGCGCCGCCACCGAGTCGATGACGATCAGATCGACCGAACCCGACCGCACCAGCGCATCGGTGATCTCGAGCGCCTGCTCGCCGGTGTCCGGCTGCGAGATCAGCAGATCCGACAGACTGACGCCCAGCTTAGATGCATATTGCACGTCGAGCGCGTGTTCGGCGTCGATAAAGGCGCACGTGCCGCCGACGCGCTGCATCTCGGCAATGACCTGCAGCGTCAATGTGGTCTTGCCCGACGACTCCGGCCCGTAGACCTCGACTACGCGCCCGCGCGGCAAACCGCCCACGCCAAGCGCAATGTCCAGACCGAGCGACCCGGTGGAAACGACATCGATGTCGCGTTCCACCTCGCCGTCGGCCAGCCGCATGATCGAGCCCTTGCCGAACTGCTTTTCGATCTGCGCCAGTGCTGCTGCAAGCGCCTTCTGGCGCTCTTTGCTGTCTACCACCCACCCGCTCCTGCCGTCATCCATCTTCGCCCCCTGCAGCCGCCGGTTAGCAGCCGATACTGTATGAATTCACAGGTCTGACTGTAGATTCATCCAGTAGTCGCCGTCAAGCCCGAAAATTGAAACAAGGCCACGGAAACGGTTGCCTTGCCCGGCTTGGGTGCCGAGCCTAGACTCGCGCGACATGCAGGAGACAGGGTTTGCGCCCGCTTCGCGACCGGTTTCACAAACGATTGCGACACGAGCGCGGGCAGCATAACAAGTGCGCATTCTGATCGCCGAAGACGATCCGGTTCTGGCCGACGGTTTGTCGCGTTCGCTGCGCGCCGTGGGATACGCGGTTGACGTTGTCGCGACCGGCGAAGCGGCGGACTCCGCGCTCGCAGCACAGGCGTTTGATCTGGTGATTCTCGATCTTGGGCTACCGCGCCTGTCGGGCCTTGAAGTGTTGCGCCGCTTGCGCGCGCGCAGCGCTTCGGTTCCGGTGCTGATCCTGACCGCCGCCGACGGCGTCGAACAGCGCGTACGTGGACTCGACCTCGGCGCCGACGACTACATGGCCAAACCGTTTGCGCTGTCGGAACTCGAGGCCCGCGTCCGCGCGTTGACGCGTCGCGCGCTGGGCGGTGCGCAGAACGTTCTAAAGCAAGGCGCGCTCAAACTCGATCAGGCGGGACGCATCGCGACGATCAACGACCAACCGATCGACCTCTCGGCGCGCGAGCTCGGCTTGCTTGAAACGCTGCTGGCACGGCCGGGGCGGCTGGTCAGCAAGGAGCAACTGGTTGATCACCTGTGCGAGTGGGGCGAGGAAGTCAGCAACAACGCAATCGAGGTCTACGTTCATCGCCTGCGCAAGAAACTCGAACCCGGCGGCATACGCATCGTCACGGTGCGCGGACTTGGCTATTGCTTCGAGCGCATGACGGATGGCGCGCGCGAATCGACCGGCGTTGCCGGCATCGCGCCGGGCCTCACCGAGCCGTGACGCGGTCGGCGGCTAATCGCCGGTCTGTGCATGCCCGACGAAACCAAGCCTTCACTGCGGCCGGCGCCTGATCTGAGCGCGCCCGCCGCCGAGGGATGGCGTGCCAACGTGCGCGCGATGGCGCGCGTCATCACCCCGGGCGCGCGCCGCCAAAGCGCAACGCCCGCGCCGCGCACGCGCCTTAACCCGCTGCGCCTGCCCGACGAACGCAGTTCGCTGTTTGCGGAGATGCTCGACTGGATGTGGGCGCCGCTAATGCTGCTGTGGCCGTTGAGCGTGACGATCACCTTTCTGGTCGCGCAAACGATTGCGAACGCGCCGTTCGATCGCCACCTGACCGAAAGCGTTTCCGTCCTGGCGGCACACGTCAAGGAGTCCGCGGGCCGGGTCAGTCTGCAGCTCGCCGTGCCGGCGAGCGAAGTGTTGCGCACCGGTGCGAACGAACGCACATGGTTCATGGTGCTCGGCACGCGCGGAGAACTCGTCGACGGTGACCTTGAATTGCCGCTGCCCCCGGAAGGTGAGCGGCCGGCGCCTGGAACCGTCAAGCTGCGCTACGAGCGCATACAGGGCGAAGAGATTCGCGTCGCCTATACGTGGGTTGCTCTCGCCGGCGGAAGCAGTGATCTGGAGCCGGCGCTGGTGCAGATCGGTGAATCTCTCGACCGCCGCAGCGAACTGGCCAACGAGATCGTGCGCGGCGTGATTGTTCCCCAATTCATCATCCTGCCGGTTGCCGTCATGCTGGTGTGGTTCGGACTGACTCGAGGACTTGCGCCGCTGACATCGCTGCAGGCAACCATCCGCCGGCGCCGGCCCGACGACCTGTCGCCGATCGACCCGCGCGGCGCGCCCGAAGAACTGGAACCGCTGGTCAGCTCTTTCAACGAACTGCTGCAGCGACTGTCGCAAAACCTTGCCGCGCAGAGGCGTTTCATCGCGGATGCGGCACACCAGATGAAAACGCCGCTGGCCGGGCTGCGCACACAGGCCGAACTTGCGCTGCGCGAGACCGACGCCCAGGAGTTGAAGCGCAGCCTGCGCCAGATTGCCGGCGCGTCCGAGCGTGCCGCCCATTTGATAAACCAGTTGTTGTCGCTGGCACGCGCCGAAAATCAGGCCACCGATCTGGCCGCCTTCGAGGTGGTCGATCTCGTTGCACTGGCGCGCGACGTGGTGCGCGACTGGGTACCGGCCGCACTGGCGCGCGGAATCGATCTCGGCGTGGAGCTGCCGGAGACGCGTGCCGATGTGATCGGCATGCCGGTGCAGTTGCGCGAACTGCTGAAAAATCTGGTCGACAACGCCTTGCGCTACACGCCGGCGCTGGCGGCCCCGGCGAGCCGCGTGACCGTGAGAGTTCGGCGCGCGGCACAGGCCGTGATGCTGGACGTCGAGGACACGGGGCCCGGCATTGCCTCGGCCGAACGCCATCTCGTGTTCGAACGCTTCTATCGTGTGCTTGGAACGAACGTCGACGGCAGCGGTTTGGGATTGGCCATCGTGCGCGAGATCGTCAGTCAGCACGACGCGTTGCTGCGCATTGGCGTGAACCCGCGAGCGGATGATCCGGAGCGGCCGGGAACGCTCATCAGCATCGAGTTTTCGCACATCGCGGACGCGCCGCCCACGCTGCGCATCGACGAGCCCTGATGCAGCGATCGAAAGTTTCGCAGTGGCATAATCCGCGCGCCGCGCGAGCGGCTTCGTTTTTTTGGGCGGATTAGCTCAGCTGGTTAGAGCAGAGGAATCATAATCCTTGTGTCCGGGGTTCGAGTCCCTGATCCGCCACCAGATTTCCTCGAGCGATTGTGATGTCGTTGCGTCTGTTTACGCTGATTGCCGCCGTTGTCACCGCTTCCGTTGCGCTGGCGCAGGCTGTGCCACGCCGTATTCCAACCGACGCGCCGCAGGGTCGCATCACCGTGCGAACCGCGTCGCTCGTCGAGATCGACGGCAAGGAGTTCCGGCTCGCGCCGGGAGCGCGCTTTCTCACCCCGAAGAATGCAACGGTGACGCCGAATCGGGTTGAGGCGGGAGCACAAGTCAGTTATCAGCTCGATGAGCGCGGGCAAATCCAGACGGTCTGGATTCTTGCGAAAGACCCCGACAGGGCGTCCGCTCCGCGCGTCCCCGGAGTAAAGCCGTGACATCGATCGCGGCCGCGCAGCGCGCGGCCGGCGCGGTGACAAAGTGAAAAAGCTCTATATCCGCACCTTCGGTTGCCAGATGAACGAGTACGACTCGGCCAAGATGGCCGACGTACTCCGTAAGTCATCGGACCTGTCGGTCACCGACGATCCGGCGGACGCCGATGTGATCCTTTTCAATACCTGCTCGGTGCGCGAGAAAGCGCAGGAAAAAGTGTTTTCCGACCTGGGCCGCGTCAAGCATCTGAAGCGCGCCAAGCCAGACCTCCTGATTGGAGTCGGCGGTTGCGTGGCGAGCCAGGAAGGCGCAAATATCGTCGCCCGCGCGCCCTATGTCGACGTGGTGTTCGGCCCGCAGACATTGCATCGTCTTCCGCAGTTGATCGAGCTACGGCGCGCCAGCGGGAAACCACAGGTGGACATCTCGTTTCCGGAGATCGAGAAGTTCGATCATCTGCCGCCACCGCGGGTCGAAGGCGTGTGCGCGTTCGTCTCCATCATGGAAGGTTGCAGCAAGTACTGCAGCTTCTGTGTCGTGCCGTACACGCGCGGAGAAGAAGTGTCGCGGCCGCTCGATGACGTGCTGACCGAAGTCGCCGACCTTGCGGACAACGGTGTAAAGGAAGTCACGCTGCTCGGGCAGAACGTCAACGCCTGGCGCGGGAGCGGCGCAGCGGAAGACTTTGCGCTGCTGCTTGAGTACGTGTCGGACGTGCCCGGTGTCGAGCGCATCCGCTACACGACCTCACACCCGAAGGAATTCACACAGCGGTTGATCGACGCTCACACGAGACTGCCAAAACTCGCGGCGCACGTGCATCTGCCAGTGCAATCGGGCTCGGATCGCGTTCTTGCCGCAATGAAGCGTGGCTACACGGCGCTCGAGTACAGATCCATCGTGCGTCGGCTGCGCGCGGCACGGCCCGACATTTCGATTTCGTCCGACTTCATCGTCGGTTTCCCGGGCGAATCCGAGACCGATTTCGAGCAGACGCTGAAGCTCGTCGATGCGACAGGTTTTGATGCGAGCTTCAGCTTCGTCTACAGCAGGCGCCCCGGGACGCCGGCGGCAGACTTCGCCGACGACACGCCGCAGGATGCAAAGCTCGCGCGTCTGCATCGGCTGCAGGCCGCGATCAACGCGAGCGCGGCGCGCATCAGTGCGGCGATGGTCGGCGGCACCCAACGAATCCTCGTTGAAGGCGCGTCGAAGAAGAATGCCGCCGAATTGATGGGCCGCACCGGGAACAACCGCATCGTCAATTTTGCGGGCGATGAACGGCTGATCGGGCAAATGATCGATGTGCGAATCAGCGCCGCGCATCCGCATTCGTTGCGCGCCGAGACCGCGCCGCGCGTTGCGCCGCCCGCCTGAAATCGCGTGGCACGCAGGTCCTCCGGCAAAAAGGTGCTTGCCTACGCGGCCGACGCCGACAACGCGCAACTCGCCAATTTCACCGGCGCGCTGGACGGCAATTTGCGCCAGATCGAAACCGAACTCGAAGTCTTGATCCGCCGGCGCGGACACGAATTTCGGGTGGAAGGCGAGGAGGCGCGCGCGCAGCAGGCGGTCGCCGTCATCGAGCATTTTCTGCAACGCGCGGACCGTCCTGTCACCGCTGAGGAGATTCAGCTTTACTTTGTCGAAAAGGCGGATGGCGGCGCCGCGGTCGCATCTGCGGAGACCGGATCGGGCAAAGAAGGGATTCCGCAACTCCATACCCGCCGCCGCGATCTGCACGGTCGCACGCCGCGCCAGCGCGACTACATCGAAGCGATTCTCGCGCACGACATCGCGTTTTCCATCGGACCGGCCGGCACGGGAAAAACGTACCTGGCCGTTGCCTGTGCGGTCGACGCGCTGGAGCGCGACGCGGTCGAGCGCATCGTGCTCACGCGCCCCGCCGTCGAGGCCGGCGAACGGCTCGGTTTTCTGCCCGGCGATCTGGCACAGAAAGTCGATCCCTATCTGCGCCCGCTGTACGACGCGTTGTTCGATCTGCTCGGCTTCGACAAGACCCAGCGCCTGCTCGAGCGGCAGACGATCGAGATCGCTCCGCTGGCCTACATGCGCGGTCGCACGCTGAACCAGGCTTTCGTGATCCTGGATGAAGCGCAGAACACGACGCCCGAGCAGATGAAGATGTTCCTGACGCGAATCGGATTTGGCAGTCGCGCGGTGGTGACGGGGGACGTGACGCAGATCGATCTTCCGCGCGGGCAGTCCAGTGGACTGATTGAGGCGCAGCACATTTTGCGCGACGTGCGCGGCATCTCGTTCACGTATTTCACGGCGACCGACGTGGTGCGCCATCCGCTGGTTGCGCGCATCGTCGAGGCGTACGAAAGAGCCGAGGCGGCCGACCCACCACCCGCACGCGGGCGGAAGGCACGCGAATGAGGCACGAATGAGACTTGCGCTGGCGATTCAGGGGCACACGCGTTTCGCGGGGCTGCCCGCGCGCGCGACGCTGCGCCGTTGGGTGACGAGCGCGCTGGAGGGCGACGCGGAAATTGTGCTGCGTTTCGTCGACGCGCGCGAAGGGCGGCGGCTCAACCGGAAGTTTCGCCGGCGCCACTATCCGGCCAACGTTTTGACGTTCGACTATCTGGGTGAGCGGCGAGTCGTGGCCGACATCGTGCTGTGCGTGCCGGTGCTGCGACGCGAGGCGCGCGAACAGGGCAAAAACTTCCGGTTTCACCTCGCCCACCTTGTTGTGCATGGCGTGCTGCACGCGCAAGGACACGATCACGCAAAACCGCGAGACGCGCGCCGCATGCAAATCCGCGAGGCAAGAGTTTTGGGCGCACTAGGGGTCGCCAACCCCTACGCGTAAGTTAGCGCAGGCTTTTTTCGGTGCCAGGTCCCTCTTCGTGTAGTTCCGTCATCGATCCAGCCGGACGCATCGGATATCCTGCATGCTGTCTTAACCGCCGGGCCGCGGGAACATGCGTGGCCCAACTCGATGGCATCTGAACCGCAGCCGGGTCGCACAGCGACTCAATCCCGCCACCGGACTCTGCTTGAACGCCTGAGCGCGTTCGTCTTCCGCGAGCCGGAAAACCGCGAAGAGCTGCTTGAATTGCTGAGCGATGCGCACGAGCGCGAACTGCTCGATGCCGACGCCCTGTCCATGATCGAAGGCGTGTTGCAGGTGTCCGAACTGCGCGCGCGCGATCTGATGGTGCCGCGTTCGCAGATGGATGTGGTCGATGCCACCGAGCCGCCGGAAAAATGGATTCCGCACGTGATCGATGCCGCGCATTCGCGCTTTCCCGTCATCGACGGCAACCGCGATCGCGTAATCGGCATCCTGCTCGCCAAGGACCTGCTGCGCTACTACCACGACGAAAACTTCGACGTTCACGCGATGCTGCGCCCGGCGGTGTTCATCCCCGAGAGCAAGGCGCTCAACGAACTGTTGCGGGAATTTCGAGCCAATCGCCATCACATGGCGATCGTGATTGACGAATACGGCGGCGTTGCGGGGCTGATCACGATTGAAGACGTGCTCGAGCAGATCGTTGGCGACATCGACGATGAATACGATCGCGACGAAGTCGCGGATCACATCGTCGCCGAACCAGACGGTCATTATCGCGTGAAGGCGCTGACCGAGATCGGACAGTTCAACGCGGCCTTCGGCACCGCGCTTCCTGACGCGGACGCCGACACCATCGGCGGCGTGATCACCGAACGCCTGGGTCGCGTGCCGAAGCGAGGCGATTGCCTCGAGTTCGACGATCTGCGCTTCGATGTGCTGCGCGCCGACGCGCGACAGGTGCATCTGCTGCAAGTCACGCGACTGCACAAAGCGGTGGCCGAAGAGTTCGAGGACGAGTCCGGGTCCGTCGAAACGCGGCACCAGCACGCTTGACAAATCGCCGCCCGTCGTCCCGGCGAAGGCCGGGACCCAATTAGGCCCCGGCCTGCGCCGGGGCGACCCGTTCGCTAGCGCGCAGCCATTCGCTTCTCATCCACCTTCGTCGTCCACTCGCTCGCGGCGCTGCTCGGCGTTCTGCACGCGCTGTCATTCGCTCCGTGGAACCTGTGGTGGCTGCAGCTTCTGGTGCTTGCCGGCCTGTTCGGGCTCGCGGAAAGCTCGACGCGCGCGCGCGTTGCGGCGCTTGTTGGTTTCGCATTCGGCATCGGTTGGTTTGCGACCGGCATCTCTTGGGTCTACATCAGCATGCACGAGTATGGACAGATGCCGGCCGTGCTTGCCGCCCTTGCAACGCTCGCGTTTGCGGCGTTTCTCGCGCTGTATCCCGCGCTGGCGCTGTGGACCGCGCACCGCTTTGTGCCGAGGCTGGACTGGCGTCCTCTCGTCGCCGTGCCTGCGGCATGGGCGGCATCCGAATGGCTGCGCGGCGTGCTGTTGACGGGGTTTCCATGGCTCGCGTCGGGTTACGCGCACAGCGATGGACTGCTCGCCGGATACGCACCGGTCGGCGGCGTGTACGGCATGACCCTGCTTTGCGCGCTGATCGCCGGCGCGGTTGTCGTTGCGTTGCGCGGGCCCAGGAGCCAGCGCCTCGCAGCGGCTGGAATCGCCGTGGTTGTGCTGGCCGGCGGAGCGGCGCTACGTACGGTCGAATGGACGCAGCCTATCGGACCGCCGACGCGGGTACGGCTCGTTCAGGGCAACATCCCGCAGGATCAGAAGTTTACCGAGCAGGGAGTGAACCGGGCGCACGAGACCTATGTAGGACTGCTGAAGCGTCCCGGCGATTTCGAATTCGCTTCTGCGCCGGAGTCGATCTACCCGCTGCCGCTCGCGGTGCTGCCGGAATCCGTTCAGCGTGATCTCACGGACTTCGTGCAGACGCGGAACTCGGCGCTGATCTTCGGCATCTTCGTCGTCGAGTCGCCCGGCAGGTACTACAACAGCGCAATCGGCACGACTCCGGGTACCGGCGGGTTTCAGCGCTACAGCAAGCGGCACCTCGTACCGTTTGGGGAGTTCATTCCGTTCGGCTTTCGATGGTTTGTCGATCTGATGCAGATGCCGATCGGCGACCAGGAACGCGGCGCGCATTTTCAGGCGCCGATGACGGTTGCCGGCCAGCGAATCGCGGTCAATATCTGCTACGAAGATTTGTTCGGCGCCGAGATCATCAACGCGTGGCGCGATCCGTCCACCGGCCGGCGTATTGACGCGAGCCGAGCGCCGACGATCCTGCTGAACCTTTCCAACCTCGCATGGTTCAACAACTCGCTCGCGCTGCCGCAGCACTTGCAGATTTCACGCCTGCGCGCGCTCGAAACCGGCCGGCCGATGCTGCGCGCGACCAATACCGGCGCTACCGCGATCATCGACGCACGCGGTCGCGTCCTCGCGCAACTGGCGTTCAACACGCCCGGCGTGCTTGACGGCGCCGTGCAGGCGCACACCGGTGACACGCCTTACCTGCGCTTCGGCGACACGCTTGCGCTGGGCGCGATCGGCTTGCTGCTCGCGTTCTGCGCATGGCGGGGCCGTCGCCGCTGACGGGCGTTGCCGTGTCTATACTCTGTTTAAACCGACTGTTCCTGGAGCCTCGCCGATGAAAGCGGAACTGACTGTGAAAAAGTGGGGGAACAACCTGGGCGTGCGCATCCCATCGGATGTCGCCGTTGCGGTGCGGCTGAGGGTCGATCAGCGAGTCACCGTTTCCGCGCGCGGGGATTCGATTGTTATTGCCCCGCTCAAGCGGCAGCGCTACGACCTGGCGCAGCTCGTGCGCGGGATCGATAAACGCAACCGACACGCTGCAGTCGACTTCGGACCTCCGAAGGGCAAGGAACTGCTTTGACGAGCCGGGCGCGCGCCCCCGACGCGGGTGACATCATCTGGGTCGACTTCGATCCAACGCGAGGCCACGAACAACGCGGGTTGCGGCCCGCGCTCGTTCTGTCTCCCGTCATTTACAACCGCCGGGCGGGCTTGCTCGTTTGTTGCCCCATGACGACAGCGGTCAAAGGGTACCCATTTGAGGTGCGGATCGAGGGCGAACGCGGCGGGGTGGCCCTGGCGGACCAGGTGAAGAGCATTGATTGGCGCGCCCGGCGAGTGAAAACAGCGTTCCGCGCATCCCGCGACGAGCTGGCCGAAGTGCTGGCGAAGATCAAGGCGTTGCTGCAGATCGACTGAAACGGCGGGCAGACAAACCGCGATGATCACTTTCCAAGAATCCATCCTGCGCCTGCAGGACTACTGGAACAAGCAGGGCTGCGCGCTGCTGCAGCCGATCGACCTCGAGGTCGGCGCCGGCACGTCGCACACCGCGACGTTTCTGCGCGCCATCGGACCCGAGCCTTGGCGCGCGGCGTACGTGCAACCATCGCGCCGGCCGAAAGATGCACGTTACGGCGAGAACCCCAATCGACTGCACCAACACCATCAGTACCAGGTCGTGCTCAAGCCGTCACCACCGGACATCCTGGACGTTTACCTTGGCTCGCTGCGCGCGCTCGGCATCGACACGCTGAAAAACGACATCCGCTTTGTCGAGGACAACTGGGAAAACCCGACGCTCGGCGCGTGGGGTCTCGGTTGGGAAGTGTGGATGAACGGGATGGAAATCACGCAGTTCACTTACTTTCAGCAGGTGGGCGGACTTGAATGCAAGCCGATCACCGGCGAGATCACCTATGGACTTGAGCGGCTGACGATGTACCTGCAGAACATCGACAATGTGTTCGACCTGGTCTATACGCGGTGGGTGGATCGCGGCGTGGAGAAGGTTCTCAGTTACGGCGACGTGTTTCATCAGAACGAGGTCGAGCAAAGCAGATACAACTTCGAAGCCGCCGAGCCGGCCTTGCTGCTCGATCAGTTCAGGCTGTTCGAGAGCGAGGCCAAGCGGCTGATGTCCGCGCAACTGACGTTGCCTGCCTATGAGATGGTGTTGAAGGCAGGCCACGCGTTCAACCTTCTCGACGCGCGCGGCGCCATCAGCGTGACCGAACGCGCGGCCTACATCGGCCGCATTCGCAACCTGTCCCGAACGATCGCGCAGAGCTACTACGAGTCGCGCGCGCGGCTCGGCTTTCCGATGCTGGACGTGGCAACGCGCAAAGAGGCGGCGTGAGACGGTGAACACGTCGCTGCTGATCGAGTTGCACACCGAAGAGCTGCCGCCGCGGGCGCTGCAGTCGCTGGCCGACGCGTTTGCGGCGGGCATCGAACGTGGCTTGCGCACGCGCGGTTTTCTCGCCGCCGACAGCGCGACGACGGCGTTTGCCACACCGCGCCGGCTCGCGGCGCGTATCACGCATGTTGCAGCAACGTCACCCGATGAACCGTTCAAGAGCAGGTTGATGCTCAAAAGCGTCGCGTTCGGCAAGGACAACCTACCGACGCCGGCGTTCCTGAAAAAACTTGCGGCACTCGGGCGTGCGCACCTGGGTGAAAAATGGCCGCACCCCCATGGGGACGGCGATTCGCTCGTCGTTGAAAGCGACGGCAAGGCGGACGCGGTTTTCTTGAATGGCGTGTCGAAAGGTGTACCGCTGGTCGTCGGATTGCAGGAGGCGCTCGATGAGGCACTCGAAAAGCTGCCGACCCCGAAACCAATGAACTATCAACCCGGCGACGGCTCGTCGACCGTGCAGTTTGTCCGGCCCGCGCATCGACTCGTTGCCTTGCGTGGCCACGTCGTCGTGCCGGTGCAGGCGCTTGGCCTGATGGCGGGCACCAAGACTTTCGGCCATCGCTTTCACTCGCCCGGCGAACTCGTCATTCATTCAGCCGCAACCTACGAAGAGCAGCTGGAACGCGAAGGCAAGGTCATTGCGTCGTTTTCAGCACGTCGCGCGCGCGTCGCCGAACTCGTGCAACACGCGGCAAAGAAACTTGGCGCCATCGCGGCAATGCCCGACGAGCTGCTTGACGAAGTGACGGGGCTTGTCGAGTGGCCGGTCGTGTACGAATCCCGGTTCGAAGAGGAGTTCCTGTCGGTTCCCCCCGAGTGCATGATCCTGACGATGCAGCGCAATCAGCGCTACTTCGCATTGCAGGACGCAGGCGGCCGCTTGCTCAATCGCTTTTTGCTGGTCTCCAATATCGACGCGACCGATGGTGGCGCGGCGATCGTGGCCGGCAACGCGCGTGTGGTGCGCGCACGACTAGCCGATGCGCGGTTTTTCTACGACCAGGATCGCAAGCAAACGCTCGCGTCGCGCGTGCCGATGCTGGCGAACATCGTCTATCACAACAAGCTCGGCTCGCAGCTCGATCGCGTCGAGCGGATCGCAGGCATTGCGGTCGCCGTCGCCGCCATGTTTGACGCGAATCCCGGTCACGTCGAACGCGCCGCGCGGCTCGCGAAGGCGGACCTGCGCACCGACATGGTCGGCGAATTTCCCGAACTGCAGGGCGTGATGGGCCGCTACTACGCGCTGCACGACGGCGAGCCGCCGGAGGTTGCGGACGCGATCGAGCAGCATTACCGCCCGCGCTTTGCCGACGATGAGTTGCCCGCATCGTTGACCGGCACCTGGGTCGCGCTGGCCGACAAGCTTGAAACTTTGGTTGGCTTGTTCGGTATCGGCGAACGCCCCACGGGAGACAAGGATCCATTCGCGCTGCGCCGCCATGCGATCGGTGTATTGCGCTTGCTGATGGAGAAGAAACTACCGCTTGAGCTCGGTGTCGTGATCGCTGCCGCTGAGGACAACTTCATCCGCGTACCGAACTTCTCGCCTGCGACCTCAGCGGTCGTCGACTTCCTGTTCGACCGCCTGCGTGGCCTGCTGCGTGACAAAGGCTACAGCGCCAATGAGGTCGAAGCCGTCGTCTCGCTATCGCCGCAGCGGATCGATCGCGTGCCAGCACAACTCGCGGCCGTGCGCGCATTCAGCGGACTGCCCGAAGCTGAAAGCCTCGCCGCGGCCAACAAGCGCATCGGCAACATCCTGAAAAAATCCGATCTCGCAGACACCGGCTTCAATGTCGCGCTGCTTGCGGAGCCGGCAGAAAAGGAGCTCGCCAGCGCGTTCGCCCGCATCAAGCCGAAAGCCGAAGCGCTGTACGCGGACGGTGACTACGCGGCGATGCTCACATCACTCGCGCCGTTGAAGGAGCCGGTGGACCGGTTTTTCGACGACGTAATGGTCAACGTCGATGACGCGCAACTGCGCGCCAACCGACTCGCGTTGCTCGCTTCGTTGCGCGCGACGATGAACCGCGTTGCCGATCTGTCGCGGCTCGCGGCGCCATCGCCGAATTGAAGCCACAAACCGTATGCGTAGACCTTGGCTGGAGGTGCACGAGGGGGCGGCGCTGCGCGCCGCCACGGAGGGCGAAGACGAACTCCCCGGCTGCGCCGGGACCCCCGCGCCCCCTCGTTCCGATCCTCGCGATTCCACTGCGACCGGTTTAGCCCCGGCTCCGCCTCGGTATTTCATCGAAACCGAGGTTCATGGGTAGAGGCATGCTCGCGGTCCGCTCAATGCTGTATCTGCTGCTACTGGCCGTCACGGTCACGCCGTGGGCGTTTGTGGTGCTCTCAGGCTGGGTCGCGCCGGTGCACACGCGTTACTGGCTGTGCAGCCGCTGGACGAGCTTCGCGATCTGGGCCGCGCGAGTCGTTTGCGGCATCCATCATCGCGTCGAGGGCTGGCACAACCTTCCCGACGGGCCGGCGATCCTGCAGCCCAAGCATCAGTCGGCGTGGGAAACGCTGTGGCTGCCGAGTTTCATGCCGCGCGATTTGACGTTCGTTTACAAGCGCGAACTGAACTGGGTGCCGTTTTTCGGCTGGGGCATTGCGTCGGCGCAGATGATCAGCATCGACCGCCGCAAAGGGCACGACGCTTTCGAACAGGTGGTCGAGCAGGGCCTCGATCGGCTTCGCCGCGGATGGTGGATCGTGATCTTTCCCGAAGGCACGCGCACACCGCCCGGTTCGACCAAGCGCTACAAGACCGGCGGAGCGCGACTCGCGGTGCGCACCGGCGCATCGGTCGTGCCCATCGCGGTCAACTCCGGTGAGTTCTGGCCGCGCAAGGCTTTCATCAAGAGGCCGGGCACGATCACGGTGTCGATTGGCCCGCCGATTGCTCCCGACGGCAAGACCGCTGAAGAGCTCGCTGCGCTCGTAGAATCGTGGATCGAAACGGAGATGCGACGACTGGCTCCACATCGCTATGCAACGCCGTATGTGGCGCCGCCGCCCGCATCGCAAGAAGCCCTCAGCGCTTGAAACGACCCGCCGCCCGCCTGCAAACGCAGCAACTATCGCTGGCGCTTGAATTCGAAACCGCGCCAGTGGCCGCAATCATTGCGGCACCGGCGACGTCGCCGCCGGGCGGTTCATCGAAAACGCCGTTCGGCCTGCGCCGCGTCGTACTCGGCGGACAGTGGTGCCATTTCCGTCTGCGTCGTTCGCGCCGCCGGTCGATCGGATTTCAGATCGACGACGACGGACTGACCGTCAGCGCCCCACGTTGGGTCGCCTTGCGCGACATCGATGCCGCCATCGTCGAAAAGGAGCGCTGGATCCGCGCGAAGTTCATTGAGTGGAAAGCGTGGCGGGCGCGCCGCCTTTTGCCGCAGGTCGTATTCGTCGACGGCGGTGTCGTCCCTTTTCTCGGCGCCGATCTTGTGCTGCGCCTCGGGCATTGCTCGGAAACGCGACTCGCCGCTACCAGTGCGGCACGCGAATTGCTCATCGCGCTGCCGGCCAACGCCAGTGCATCGCAGATACGCGATGCGGTGCAAGCGTGGTTGCAGTCCGAAGCGCGGCGCATTCTTGGCGCACGCCTGGCGCACCTATCCTACGGCGCTGACGTCAAACCGAAACGATGGGCGCTGTCGTCGGCGCGTTCGCAGTGGGGTTCGTGCACACACGACGGCCGCATCCGACTGAACTGGCGGCTCGTGCACTTCGCCCTTCCGGTGATCGACTATGTGGTTGCGCACGAACTCGCGCACCTGAAGGAACTGAATCACGGGCCGCGCTTCTGGAGCGCGGTCGCGCGACTGCTGCCGGGCTTCGAAGCGGCGCGCAACGAGATCAAGGACGTCGACATGGATTCGTTGCCGGCGTGAAATTGCTCTTGGAGTTGGTTAGATATGGAGGGGTCAGAGCCCATTTTCGGATGCGGCGTTTGCGCTCTGTGGCGACAGCGGCCGCCGAAAATGGGATCTGACCCCAGAGGGGTAGGTACGCCGAAAATGGGGTCTGACCCCTGGATATGGAGGGGTCAGAGCCCATTCTTCGACAGCACCGTTTGTGCTCCGTAACGACAACGTCCGCCGAAAATGGGGTCTGACCCCAAGGGGTAAGTATGCGAATCCTGCACACCATGCTGCGTGTTGGCGACATGCAGCGATCGACCGACTTCTACACCCGCGTGATGGGAATGAAGCTTTTGCGCACGACCGACCGGCCCGACCAACGCTACACGCTCGCCTTCGTCGGTTATGGCGATGAGTCGCAGGGTGCGGTGCTCGAACTCACGTACAACTATGGCGTCGACAACTACGAGATGGGCGGTGCGTTCGGGCACGTGGCCATCGGCGTCGACGACGTGGCGGCGACGTGCGACCGGATTCGCACCGGCGGCGGCAACGTCACGCGCCCGCCGGGACCGGTGAAAGGTGGCTCGACGGTCATCGCGTTCGTCACCGACCCCGACGGCTACAAGATCGAGTTGATCGAAATGCGACGCTGACCGATGGGGCGATGAATCCGTGGCGAGCCCCTGGTTTGGCGCGCCGGCTGGCCCGCGCGAAGAAGCGTTAGCCTCGCGCAAGCGGGAGCGACCTCGTGAAATATCCGGGCTAACTCACACCCCGCGTTCGAAGAACCCAAACAGTCGGCGCGGCAGAAAATCCAGATTGCCGGGAAACCGGCCGCTCGCGTACCCGATGTGCCCGCCGTGCGCAGGCTGTTCGAGCGTGACGAACGAGGACACATCGCCGGCCCGCGGCAGACTATCGGCCGGAACGAAGGGATCATTCAGCGCGTTCAACACCAGGTGGGGAACGCAAACGCCGGAAAGCCACGGCTTGCCGGAGGCGCGCTGCCAGTAATCCTCGGTGTTGCGAAAGCCGTGCACGGGCGCCGTATACGCATCGTCGTATTCATACAGATTGCGACTGGCGCGGATTCGCTCCGCACGGGCAACGTCAGGAAAACGGTCGATCTTCGCGAGTGCCTTTGCCTTCAGCGTCGCGAGAAAGATCCGCGTGTAAACGCGATTAAAACCACGGCCGAGCGCGTAGCCGCCGGCAGCAAGATCGAGTGGCGCGCCGATCGACGCCGCTGCGGTTACGAAACGCGCGTCCTCGGCGCGTTCGCCCAGCCATTTGGCAAGCATGTTGCCGCCGAGCGAAACGCCGACCGCATAAAGCGGCGCGCACGGAAAACGCGAGTGCAGTCTGCGCAGCACCCAATCGCCCTCTTCCGAATCGCCGGAGTGATACGCGCGCGGCAGCCGGTTCGCCTCGCCAGAGCAGCCGCGAAAATTAAGCACGATGCCGCGCCAACCGCGATCGGCGGCGGCGCGCATCAGCGCCAGCGCGTAGTGCGAGCGCGAGCAGCCTTCAAGTCCGTGAAACAACACAAGGCATGCCGCGTCGTCCGTTTGCGGTTCTGGCAGCGCGAAGTCGACGTCGACGAAATCGCCGTCCGGCGTTTCCCATCTCTCGCGTCGGTAGTCAACCTGCGGCCGCGGCGCAAAACGCGCCGGCCAGATGGTCTGCAAATGCGCGCCCGGCAGCCAGCGCGGCGCGACGTACGAGGAGGGCGCGGCCGGCATCCCCGCTCAATGCTCAAGGCTGAACGCCGAACTTCAGTGAAGTGTCCCCTGCACCGCTTCGACTTCCTGCGGCTGGCCCTCCGGCACTGCCGAGGCGTGATGCAGAATCATTTTCCAGCCGGCCGGCGTCTTGACGAAGGC
>Ga0187893_10006313_pt1 | contig 20391 bp, 18 predicted proteins | sample MA1701074metaG_FD_139574 | JGI IMG/M metagenome (GOLD analysis project Ga0187893, IMG submission 139574) | White microbial mat communities from a basaltic lava cave in the Kipuka Kanohina Cave System on the Island of Hawaii, USA - MA170107-4 metaG ...
CTCCTCCCCGCCCTGGGCCTGGTTCCTGATCGGCCTGCTCTGCTGTCTCGGCCTCACCGGGACAAGCACGCGACCCCTGGTGTTCACGATTCTGGCCTCAGTCCTCGCGACGGCCTTTCTCTTCGAACCCCACCGGCCTTCGGAGTGGACGATCTGGTCGCCATATCAGAAACTTCGCCTGTCGGAGTCCCGCCAGGGCAACGACGCGATCGTCTATGAACTGGAGGTCAACGGCACCTGGTATCAGCGGGCGCTGGACCTCTCGGACCGGTACATCGCCGCCCACCCGGAGCTCTTTGCCGGACGGCGCCAACGCTATGACCCTTACAATATCCCTTTCCTCTTCCGCCCCAGCCCCGTCCGCGTGCTCGTGGTCGGGTCGGGGATGGGCAACGATGTGGCCGGCGCGCTCCGGAACGGGGCCGGCCACGTGGTCGCGGTAGAGATCGACCCGCAGATCCTGGCGGAGGGCCGTCGCCTCCACCCCGAGGGCCCGTACGGTTCGCCACGGGTCGAGGCGATCGTCAACGACGCCCGGAATTACTTCAAGCACTCCGACCAGCAGTTCGATCTGATCATCTTCGGCCTCCTGGACTCGCACACGCTGTCGTCCAGCTTCGCCAACATCCGCCTCGACAACTACGTCTACACTCGCGAGGCGTTTGAAGAGGCCAAACGCCTCCTCACCGATGATGGACTCGTCGTTGTGAAGTTCGAGGTACAGCGTGACTGGCTCGGCAAGCGGATGTACGAGATGCTCGCCGCGGCGTTCGGAAGGCCCCCGGTCCTGTTCAAGGATGAGGAGGGGCTCGGGACGCGAGCCGTCGTGTTTGTGGCCGGCAATCCCGAGAGGATCCGCGCCAGCCTGGAGGCGGATCGGGAACTGGCGGACTTCGTCAGGGCGAACGAGATCAGCTATCGCGTAGAATCCACCGCCCTGGCCACGGACGATTGGCCCTTCCTGTACCATCGGGGACGGTACATCCCCAGGATCTACCTGGTCTTCTCCCTGCTTCTGGCGGCGACGGCCACGTTATTCGTTCGAGGTCTCGTAGGCGGGGAGATGGCCGGGCACTGGCACTTCTTTTTCCTCGGCGCCGCCTTTCTGCTTCTCGAGGTGCAGATCGTCAGCAGGCTGGCGCTCTTCTTCGGCACAACCTGGGTCGTCAACTCGATCGTCATCTCGGCCGTCTTGATCATGATCCTCGCGTCAAATCTCGCGGCAGAGTGGTGGAGCCGGCCGGCCTACGGCATGGTCTACCCCCTGCTGCTCCTTTCGATCCTCCTGATCTACGTCATCCCGCTCGATCGCCTGTTCCTGAGATCGGAGTGGGCGAAGGGGTTCGTGGTCGGAGGTCTCTTCTGTCTTCCGGTCTTTTTCGCCGGCCTGATCTTCATCACCAGCTTCCGAACGACGCCCCACAAAGACATCGCGTTCGGCGCCAACCTGCTCGGCGCGATCCTCGGCGGATTCCTGGAGGGCGTCTCGTTCATCGCGGGCATGAGCTCCCTCCTTCTGCTCGCCGCCGGGCTGTACCTCCTTTCGGCTGCCACGTTGAGGCGGCGCACCGGGACTGGTTGACGGTGTCCGGATGCTCGCCATAGTCCCACTCTTGTGCTTTGTCCTGATCTTTCTGAACATCTGCAAGAGGTCGGACAGGCCCGACTGGCGCGGTTCTCTGTTGGGGGCCTCCGTCATCTGGGGGATGTTGCTCACGGCGATTACTGAAGCCTTGAGCGCGCTTCAGGCGCTCACGTTTGAGTGGCTGCTGGGCGCCTGGGGAGCAGTCGGCATAGGATTGGCCGCGATCTATATCCGCCCCAACAAGGGAAAGCTGAGTCTGCCCGTCATCCCGGCTGTCCCATTGTCGCAATCCCTTCCGGTAGTCGGCGTGAGTCTCATCGTCGCTGCCGTTGGACTGATTGCCTTGATCGCGCCGCCAAACAACACGGATTCCATGATTTATCATATGAGCCGGGTCGTACACTGGATCCAGAATCGAAGCGTTGCCTACTATCCAACGCACATCACTCGGCAGCTTCACCACACCCCCTGGGCGGAAATGGCGATTATGAATCTTCAACTCCTGAGTTCTGGAGATCGATTTGCCAATCTCCCTCAATGGTTCAGCATGTCGGGCAGTCTCGTGGCCGTGAGTCTCCTCACGCGACGGCTTGGAGGCGGCGCCGATGGCCAGGCCCTGGCTGCAGTGATCGCCGCGACTCTCCCCATGGGGATCCTTCAAGGCTCAAGCAGCCAGAACGATTATGTCGTAAGTTTTTGGCTCGCATGCCTCATCTATTATGCCCTGGTGGCCGCGGTGAACGACCGGAACGACCCGATGATTGTCTTTGGCGTAGGCGCAGCCCTAGGGCTCGCGATTCTGACCAAATCAACGGCGTATATTTTCGCGTTCCCGTTTCTCGTCTGGTTTTTCTTTTCGAGCCCGAGGCGCGTTCGTTGGAAATCCACGCTCGTGGTCGCATGCGTGGCCCTGTGTCTCAATCTTGGTCATTACTGGAGGAATCTCGACCTTTACGGAGCTCCTCTTGGCCCGTGGCATGGCGGCAGCATCTCGGTCTCTGGGTACGTCAATGACGCGTTCACGCCATCCGTGCTCACGTCCAATGTCATTCGCAACATCGCCCTGCACATCGGCACACCATTCAGCACGCTGAATAGCGTGACGGAGGGTGCGATCCATGAGCTGCACCGCCTTCTCGGGATCGCTGTCGATGACCGGCGCACGACCTGGCACGGAACGACGTTCCATGTGCCGATCATGTCAAATCACGAAGACAGGGCCGGGAATCCTCTTCACCTGGCCCTGATCATCCTATCTCTGGGCCTCGCCGCCACCCTCGCGAAGCGGAGGGAGAACCGCGATCTCGTCATCTATTCTTCTGCTCTGGTCATCGCATTTCTGCTACTCAGCGCCGGTTTGAAATGGCAACCGTGGCACAGTCGCCTCCATCTTCCACTCTTTGTGCTCTGGTCACCGGCAATCGGATCGGTCGTGTCCAGGAGCGTCAGCCGGACGTGGGTAACCTCACTCGCGGCAGTTCTTCTGCTGTCGGCCATCCCGTGGGTCTTCTTCAATAAGTCTCGCCCCCTCCTCAGGTCCCGCACCCTCCTCGCAATGCATCACATCGCCAGGGCCGCCAGGATCGACCAGTACTTTGCAAACCTTCCGCGGTTAAGGGACCCTTACCTTCGAGCGGCGGGATTCCTGCATTCTAGGGGATGTTCAGAGATCGGGCTCGTCTTGCACGAGGGTGACGTTGAGTACCTCTTGCTGATGGCGATCCATCACAGCGGCAACGATGCCGTCCGTCTTGAGCACGTCGATGTCCAGAACGTCTCAGCGGTGAAATCGACCATTGCGCCTTTCAGCGAGTTCAAGCCGTGCGCCGTCATTTCGACCCGTCCGGCCCCAGACAAAGAGATGAAGATCGGGGGCGTCGTGTACCGACAGGAAGGGTCATGGGGACCGGTCGATGTGTTTGTCAAGCGATAGACAGTCTGCCGCCGGCAGCGCTTGACACCCCCTGTCGAGTCCGTTAAGGTCAACACTGCCACCCCGGGGCTTCGCTTGAAGCCGCGCAACAGCGGCAACCGCGCCCGTTGCGGGCCGCGAGATGCTCGCGCGCCAGCGAGGGTTCCCGCGTCAGCCAGCGGCGGCTGTCGCCGCCGGCCCTGCGGGCGCATCGGAGCAGGTTCCAATGAGCCATGAGACCGCGCCACGGCACACCAACCGGTTGATCCATGAGACCAGCCCGTACCTCCTCCAGCACGCCCACAACCCGGTGGACTGGTACCCGTGGGGGGAGGAGGCACTGCGTCGGGCCACGGAAGACAACCGACCGATCCTGCTCAGCATCGGCTACTCCTCCTGCCACTGGTGTCACGTCATGGAGCGCGAGTCGTTCGAGGATGAGCGGATCGCCGAGCTGATGAACAAGCACTTCGTGTGTATCAAAGTCGATCGGGAGGAGCGGCCCGACCTCGACGAGATTTACATGGCGGCGACCGTGACGCTCAATCAGGGGCAGGGCGGGTGGCCGATGACCGTCTTCCTGACCCCCGACCAACAGCCGTTCTTTGCCGGGACCTATTTTCCGCCCACCGACAAATACGGGCGGCCGGGATTCACCACCCTCCTCACGCGGATTGCCGATTTCTGGCACAGCAATCCGGAGGCCGCGCGACGCCAGGCGACGCAGTTGACGGAGCGCCTCCGGCAGCAGTCGCGGCCACCGGCCCCGCTGCCGGTCGGCGAGGACGAACTCAACGCGGCGGCCGCCCACTTCGCCGAAAGCTTCGATTCGACCCATGGCGGCTTCGGCCCGGCGCCCAAGTTTCCGGCGGCGACCGGCCTGTCGCTCCTGCTGCGCCACCATAGCCGCACAGGGGACGCTCATGCCCTGCACATGGTGCGCGCCACGCTCGACGCCATGGCTCGAGGGGGGATCTACGATCAGGTGGGGGGAGGCTTCGCCAGGTATTCGACCGATGAGCGCTGGCTGGTCCCCCACTTCGAAAAGATGCTATACGACAACGCGCTCCTGACCCGAACCTATCTGGAGGGGTATCAAGTCACCGGGGACCCGCTATACCGGCGCATCGCCACCGAGGTCCTCGACTACATCCTGCGAGAGATGACCGCTCCCGAGGGGGGCTTCTACTCCGCCACCGACGCCGACTCGGAGGGGGAGGAGGGAAAGTTCTTCGTCTGGACGCCGGGGGAGATCGACACGATCCTGGGCGAGGAGGAGGGGAGGCGATTCTGCGCGTATTACGACGTCAGCGAGAGCGGCAACTGGGAAGGGAAGAGTATCCTGAACGTCCGGCGCAGCGTCGAGCAATGTGCGGCGCGATTGGGGATCACGGCCGAGGAGTTGCAAGCGTCGCTCGATCGAGCGCGCCCGACGGTCTATGCGGCCCGCCGCGAACGAGTCCCGCCCGGTCTGGACGACAAAGTCCTGACCGCGTGGAACGGGATGATGATCAGCGCTATGGCAGAGGGGCACCGTGTCCTTGGGGAGCGGCGCTACCTCGATGCGGCGACGCGGGCGGCTGACTTTCTCTTCTCGACCCTGGTCCGGCCGGATGGCCGGCTGCTCCGAACCTACCGGGCCGGCAAGTCGCACCTCAACGCCTACCTCGAGGACTATGCATACCTGTCGGAGGCCTTGATCGATCTGTACGAGGCGGGGGGTGCCCCCCGCTATCTCACGGAGGCGGCCCGCCTCAGCGAGATCATGCTTGCCGACTTTTCCGATGAGGGGAGCGGCGCGTTTTTCACGACGTCGCGGGACCACGAATCGTTGATCCTTCGCCGCCGAGAGGGGACCGACGGTGCGACGCCGAGCGGCAACGCCGTGGCGGCGTCTGCGTTGGCCCGGCTCTCGTTCCACCTGGACCTCGAGGAGTTTCGCAACGCTGCGCAGCGGGCGGTCACCGCCTACGGCAAGCAGATCGGCCTCTACCCGCACGCCTTCGCTAAGAGCCTCGCCGTCGTCGATCTCCTGTTGGAGGGACCCGTGGAACTGGCGCTGATCGGCAGTCCCGGGGAGGGGAGCTTCGAGGCGCTCCGGCGGGAGGTCGGGCGCCACTTCCTGCCCAACCGGATCATCGCCAACCACGATCCCTCGGCAGGCGACCCGTCCTCGTTTCCTCTCCTGAAGGGGAAGGGACCGGTCAATGGCCGGGCCGCGCTCTACGTCTGCCGCAATTTTGCCTGCCAGGCACCGATCACGGATGCCGCGCATGTCGCCTCCGCACTGGGCAGTTCCATCGCGACCGCGACTCCCTGCAGGCGGGGGGCCGTCGGCACGTTCCTCCCGGGCGCGGCCACCCCAGCGGGGACGGCCGCCTACGCCTCGCGCGTCGGCCGACTAGGCTTTGGCCCGCTCGGCTCGACCGGACTCACGACGAGCAAGGTCGGCTTCGGCGGGTATCGCGTGGACGACGACACCCCCGAGCACCGGGAGGCGCTCGAGAAGGCGCTACGCGCCGGGTGCAACCTGATTGACACCTCGACCAATTACATGGACGGCGGCAGCGAGCGATGCGTCGGGGGCGTCTTCGGCGAGCTGACCCGATCGGGCGCGCTCCGCCGCGAGGAGATCATCGTCGTCTCGAAGATCGGCTACGTTCAGGGGCAGAACCTGGAGTTGGCGCAGGAGCGAGAGGCGGCGGGGCAGCCGTTCCCGGAGATGGTGAAGTACATGGATGGCTGCTGGCACTGCATCCACCCCGACTTCCTGCGCGAGCAGCTCGAACGCTCGCTCACCAGGCTCCAACTTGAATCGCTCGATGTCTGCCTGCTGCACAACCCCGAGTACTTCTTCTCCGATGCCAGGAAACGGGGCCGCAGCCCGCTCGAGTCTCTCCGCGATCAGTTCTACAAGCGTCTGCGAGAGTCGTTCGCCTTCTTCGAGACGCAGGTGGCGGCCGGCACGATTCGCTGGTACGGCGTCTCCTCCAATACGGCCGTCTCCCCCGCATCCGATCCCGAGGCGACGTCGCTCTCCCGGATGCTCGCCGCCGCGAGGGAGGCTGGAGGCCCCGGGCATCACTTCCGGATCCTCCAGATCCCGATGAATCTCTTCGAGGCCGGAGGCATCCTGGAACGGAACAGCGGACCCGAAAACCGGCAGACGGTCCTCGAGGCGGCGCGGGAGGCGGGGATCGGCGTCCTGATCAATCGACCGCTCAATGCGATCGTCGCGAACAGTATGCATCGACTGACCGACGTCCAGGTTGATGGGGAGCCGATCAACCTCGACGCCCAGCTCAAGCTGGTCGCCGATCTCGAGGGGGAGTGGCGCCGCCAGCTCGCTCCCCAGATCAAGACACAGCCGGGGAGCACCGCCCCAGGCGACTTCTTCCGATGGGCAGAGGAGCTGCGGGGTCTACCCGGCCACGTACAGAGCCTGGAACAGTGGCAGCAGATCGAAGGGCAGATGATCTGGCCGCAGGTGGCTCGCCTCCTGAGGGCGCTCGATCAACAGCCATGGGGAGCCCTCGAGACGCAGTGGCAGAGCTGGCGCGGTCGCTACCTGGCCGAGCTGCAATCCCTGATGGCAGAATTCCGCCGCCGGGCAGCCGCGAAGAGCCAACGGCAAAGCGCGGCCGTCTCCGCGGCGATCGATCCGCTGTTGCCCGCCGAACGCCGAACCGAGAGCCTCTCCCGCAAAGCCCTCTGGATCCTTGCCAGCACCCCCGGGGTGAGCTGCGTGCTAAACGGCATGCGAACGCCCGCTTACGTGGACGACTCCCTCGGCATCCTCCCCTGGCCCCCGCTCTCCGAGGTCCTGCCGATCTACCAAGCCGCCCAGGGTCTCAGGGTGCCAAGCCCATAGGGTTGCTGCCGGCCCTCCAGACGCTGAAGCCGAGGGAGGCTTGACTTGGGCGCGATCAATAGGTACCCTAGAGCGGCGTGAAGGGGCACTCCATCGAGAGAGGTAAGACGAGGTGCAGGATTCATGGTGAGCGGCGCGTTGACGGCACATGAACATGCCCTGCCGGGGTACATCCCCCCTCATCAACGGGACAGGCGGCGCGCCGAGAGCTACCTGAAGACGCTGGACAACCGTCAGAAGGAGAAGGCGGCGCTCGAACAGCAGTTGGAGGCGAATCTTCTAAAGCGCAAAGAGTTCTGGAAGCAGTATGGGTATGGCTGGCTCCTACGGATTGACCGATACAAGGTCTGGAAGGAGAGGCGAGCGGCGTACGCCGCGCTCGAGCAGGAGCGCGCAGAACTGGTCGCAAAGCTGCGGCAGAAGGCCGTCGATCTGTATCGCAGCCCCGATGACAAGGACGGAGACGGCCTGGTCGATACCGATCAGTATCCGGACAAGATCGGCCAGAAGAAGGCGAAACTCGGCTGGATGGCGTTGGTGGACGAGGCCAACTGCTCCGGGTGCAGTGGCCACGACGTCAGGTATGGGGAATGGGTGACACCGTGTCAATCGGTCTGCCCGGTCGATTGCATCTCACATCTGACGCCGGAGCAGGTCGCGGCGAAAGGCGCTGACCGCACCGTCCATGGGTACGTGCCACCTGTCCAGATCCGCTTCGATGAATGCATCAGTTGCGACAAGTGCGCGCAGGCCTGCGCCAGGGACGCCTGGAACGCCATCACGATGGTCAAGACAGACAAACTCGAAGAGTTCTTCGGGATCACCATTACGAACAAGTACCCGGGCCGCGCCTCAAACGATATCGATCTCACCATCCTCGATCGGCTCACCGACGAGCAGTTCGTCAGCCTCTACACCGAGGTCTAGCGGAGCATTCGAAGTCCCTATTCTCCCGCCTTGACTCGACTGATCCTCCCTCCGGCACTCATGCGGAGGGGCATGTCGGATCTCCCATTCTCCCCTCAAGGTAGCTCTCGATAGGCTCGGTCGAGCCAAGGGATAGATTGGGGGGATCAGGGCCGAAATCATCACATGACTCATTGCCACCGAATCACTGCGAGTCCGCCGCTTGCCCACCACGCACACACCAGATCCAGAGCCCATCGCCGGGATCGAACACCGTGGCGCTAATAGCTCCACCGTCGAGCAACACGCCCCACGGGATACCGTCGTCGGTCCGGGCAGTCGCCGACCAGTAGTATTCATACTGCACATTGCTGAAGGGGTGGGCAGGGGGTAGATCGGGATCCCCGGTAGGATTGTTCGGGTCGATAAGGCTAAGCAGCTCCTGGACCCGGGGAAGTCGCCACCCCTTTCGCCCGCCTACTGCCATGTTGTTGCAAGTGACTTGCGCGCTGCCCCAGCTCTTTTTGCCGAGGGTCGTCCCCGGCGATTGCTCCCAGACGAGGCACGTCTCCCTATCCAGGACGGCAGCGCCGCCGAAGTCGCTCAGCGCCTTGAACCGTCCTGGTTTGTTGATCTGCTTGTCCCAACTCGTGCAGGCACTGTGTTTGTCGTCCGCGACCGCCAGCGAGGCCACCGCGAGCAGTGCCACAACCCCGATCAGTGTGCCGTAAAGCGCTTTCATCGCCCTCCCCCCCGTTCGGTCCTGCCGTTCTGCCTCCGTTCTGCCGTGAACCGGCTCATCTCTGGCGATCCTGCTGGTTAACCCGCAAGGGCGTGCGAGGCGGGAGGCGCCAACGCCTCAGCACCGCGTCCCTTCCACTGTCGCCCGAAGTGGTTCCACAAGTTAGCCCCTAGCCCCCCCAGTCAAGGGAAATTGGTCCCGGATCTCTTTCGCAATCCCGACGACCAGGGTAGAGCCAGACTGGTCCACGAGCAGCTCGCCTCGATGTCGCTGAGGGAAAGGGCGATCATGGCATCGTAGGACAACACGCTCAGCTGGCGGAAAGGTAGTCGCGGAGCTGCAAGATCCTCAAGCCCGGCATGGCGGGAATCCTTCGATCGTTCGTCAGGAAGGCGGTACAGCGGGCGGACAGCGCGGCGACCTGGAGCGCGCCGGGGGGACTCAGGCGAACTCGTGCCCGGAGGAGCGCGGCACTCTTTAGGACTGGCCGGTCCAGGTCAACCAGGCGCAACCCCTGGCTCCGGGTAAGCAGGGCTTCATAGCGCTCGGCCAGAGGCACGTTACCGGCGCAATAGGGAGCCACAAGCAGCTCCAGTAGCGTGAGACCAGACGTAACGCCCTCAAGGATGCCCCGGTCCCTGGCCGCAAAGACCGGCTTGACGACATCCAGATAGCGGCGATCCTCCTCGATGAGGTAGATGAAGACAGCCGTATCGAGCGCGACCGGCCCGGGTTGTAGGTCGTCGATCAATCCCACCCACGTCGTTCCTTATCGACGTAGCGAGCCGCATCCGCCCCCCGCCAGACCTCCTTTCCGAGACCTTCAAGGTCCAGGATCGACAGGAGCGCAGCCTGGCCGGTCGCCTGGCTCAGGATGTAGATGACCTCCTGTGCGACCGAACGTCGCTCTCGCTTGGCTCGGGCTTGAATCTTTCGGTACAACGCGTCGGGCAGATTCTTTATGTTCAGCGTCGCCATGTGTCCTCCTCTTTGCATCCATAATGGAGGAACAGCATGGTTGAATCAACAGGTTTCCTCCAATGGCGATTACCATCGCTTCTACTCACTTGAGCTTGTAGAGCGGGGCGAGGTCGCGGAACGTGGCGAGCGCCGCTTGGGTGAACGCCGCGGGCTTGTGACGAAGTATTGCGACCTGATCGAGTCTGCGCCCGAGGACCAACTGCCCATCTTTGCGTCTCGTCAGCTCCAGGGCCAGCCGCGAGATTTCGGCCGGGGAGAGCGGGTCCAGTGGCGCGGCCGGCTCGTCGTCATGCTCGTTCTTGAACCAGCCGAGTCCCGAGGCCTTCTTCAGCTTTGGCGCCAGCCGCGCGATCTCGCGCTGCCAGGCCCGCGCCCACTTCCCCTTGTCGGCGTACTCCGGTCCGATCTCGAAGAGAAATCGGACGCAGTGGCGCGAGATGGCAATCTTAAAGTGCTGTGTCTTCTTGTAACCCCGCTTCTCAGGCCCGAACGCGACCCAGGTGTCTTCCGGCGGATTGACCGTCCGGCGCATGTGTTTCGCCACATGGGGGAATACCTCGCCGCCGGCGACCAATCTCAGGTGCGGGTCGAGCTCGCCGGCCAAGGCGAAGAGCTTCGGCTGTATCTGCGCCCTGATCGCTCCCATGCGGCCCGCGAAATCCGGTATCGCGAACACGCGAAAGTCCTTCTCTAAGAAACCGTCGAAGGACATGTTCTTCCTCCTTTCCGTGATCTGCCACTCTGGATTCTAGAGCGTCGGCCAGACGATTGCAATCGCGCCGATGCGATGCAATGCCACCCTTGACACGACGGCGCCGCCCGGCTACGCTCAGCCCGCTGAAGGAGGAGCGATCGTGCAGCTCAGCAGCCCGCGGACACGGTTGTTAGTCGAGAGCGGATGGCTTGCCGAGCATCTCGGTGACCCGTCCCTCCGGATTGTGGACATCAGGGGGATCATCCGGCCCCCGGACGCGCCCCGCCCGCATTACGAGGGAAATCGCAAAGCCTATCTCGAGGGACACATCCCGGGAGCGGTGTTCGTGGATTGGGCGCAGGATATCGTGCAGCCTGGCGCGCCGGTGAAGATGACGTTGGCCGATCCGGACCGTTTCGCCGCGTTGATGGGGCGACTGGGAGTCGGCGATCAGCACACGGTGATCATCTACGAGGACGGCGGCGGGCAGATCGCGGCCCGGTTGTGGTGGGTTTTGAACTACTACGGCCATCCGGCGGCCAAGCTGCTCCACGGTGGGTTCAACAAGTGGAGGGCGGAGGGCCGACCCGTGACGCCGGAGCTACCGGCGCACGCACCGGCCACCTTCACGCCGAGGATTCAGCCGGGCTGGCGCGTCGATCCGCCCGAAGTGCGGGCCGCCATCGGTGACCCGCGGAGTGTCATCGTAGATCTGCGCAGTCCGCGCGAATATCGCGGGGAGATCGGGCGAGGCGACCGGAAGGGAAGGATCCCGAGCGCGCACAACCTGCCCGCGGGCAGCGTCGTCGGCGGGGAGTACAAGCTATTTCTCCCGGACGCGGAGCTGCGGTCCGCCTTCGAGGGGGCCGGCATCACCCGCGATAAACAGGTGATTACCTACTGCAACGCCGGCGTGTCAGCTTCGCTCGGCCTATTCGCTCTCAAGCTAATCGGCCACGCCGCCGCCGCCAACTTCGCTGGCTCCTGGTACGAATGGGAGCGGGACCCGCAGAACCCTATCGAGACCGGCTGACCGGGCGACGCCCATCCGGGGCGGCCGCATGGCAGAGCGCCGTCAGGATCTCGCGTAGCGAGTTTCAAAGCCGATCTCGCCCCTCGGCTCCTCCCACGCGACATCGACCGAGCTGACCCTGGCTGCACGGGGACCGTTCCGGCACCACTCGATCATCGCCTCAACAGCCGCCCGTTCCCCCTCAAAGACCGCCTCAACACGACCATCCGGCATATTACGGACCCAGCCAGCTACGCCTCTTTCGGCCGCTTCGTCCACGGTGTAGGCCCGGAACCCGACACCCTGGACGCGCCCTGCGACAAACACATGAGCCCTGATGTTGCCCCGATCTGACGTCATCTACACAGAGACCGACACACGCCGGCGCAGGTGCCGGTAGTAGCGGTCGAGGCCCGCATTGGAGCCGATGGTCGCGAGGGAGCCGAGCAGGATCCGGTAGACCGCGGGACGCGGGACCTTGATCACGACGTTGGGATCGAGCAGTTTGGAGGATCCCGCGATCAGTGTCAGCGTCTTGAGACCGATCAACAGGGGCCATGCGCAGGCCAGACGCATGCGCGTCTCCCGTCTCGGGATCGCGAGCGTATACGCCCACCCTTCTCGAAAGTGTTCGAGGGTGAAGGCCAGGAGTTCCCGCAGCAACGGCCGCACCCGGGCGATCGCCGCCGGGTCGAACAGATCGTCGGGATGGAGGTCGAGCCTCTCCAGCTCCTGTCGGGGTAGATAGCAGCGCCCGATCCGGAGGTCCCGAGAGAGGTCGCGCAAGACGTTGGTCATCTGGAGACCCTTGCCGAATCGGACTCCCGATCGGACCATCGCCTGGCGGTCCCATCGGGCGAGGGAGGGTCGGTGCGCAAGGTGGATGTCGGTCCAGAACTCGCCGACACACCCGGCCACATAGTAGGTGTACCGATCGAGATCGGCCCGGGTCTCCAGGGCCACCACGCGCCCCTCGGTCTCGCCCGGAAAGGTGCTGAGGTCAAACACCATCCCTTCTGTCAGCGTGAGGACGACCTTCCGGACCAACGACCGGTCGGCAGGATCGAGAGCCCGGAGAATGGCAAATCCCTCTTCGAGGCGCGTCAGCAGCGCCCGTTCCGCCGCGTTCGCCTGGGTCCCTGACAGCGCCTCCTGAATCGCCCACAGCGAGCGGACGTTGCCGTTTGTGAACGCCTCGCGAAACAGCTCCAGGTGCTTCAGGCGATCGGCGCGGCTGATGATAGCGGTATCGGCGATAGTGTCCGCCGCCCTGGCGAACAGGTACGCCACGCCTATCGGAACTTGGACATCGCCCGGCAGGACCCTAAGGGTGAGGAAAAACGAGCGGCTGACCTTTTTGAGGGTCGTCGTGAGGAGATCGGAGGACGTCACCGTCGGCCCCTGAGCCGACTCGTCGCGGCGATGCCGCCTGGAGCGTGGTCGTCTCGATTCAAAACGCGATCCGATTGCCAAAGCGACCTTCGAAGACGAACTCCTCGATGGGCCGCCGCACCCGAGGCCTCGCCTCGTGCGCTCGCTGCTCCTGCGTCAGCGACTCCTGACTCGCGGGGTAGCCGAGCGCCATCATCGCGACCGGCTCATGCCCCTCCGGAACCTCGAAGACGACGCGCGCCTTCTCGACGTCGAATCCGGCCATCTGATGGCCGAAGAGGCCGAGCGCAGTGGCTTGCAGCAACAGGGTTGCGGAGGCGGCACCGACATCGTGGAAGGCATGCCGGTTCGGCTTGGCATTGCGGGCGAACGTGAGCTGGGCGATCGTGCAGATCAGGACGGGCGCGCCCCTGGCCCAGGCGTTGCCAGGGCTCAAGACGCTCTGGGCCTCCGTGAGTCGCTCCGGATCCTCAGCGGTCACGACGACATACCGCCACGGCTGCTCGTTATACGACGAAGGCGCCCACCGCGCCGCCTCAAACAGCCTCGCCAGGACCCGGCGCTCGATCGCCGTCGGGCCGAACGCCCGCGGACTCCAGCGACGCCGAATCAGGGGCTCGATCGAATGGGCTGTCGCTGCCGGCTTCTCCATGCACCGTCCTCACACTCCATCTGAAGGGAGATCCCCCATCCCTTCGTTCTCCCCTTGAGGGAGACGGTCAGGTTGAGGGGACGACGGGATCAGTCCAAGTCGATGTCGCGGATCGGCGGGGCGATCGGTTCGTCCGTTGCTTTCTTCAGCAGCTCCTTGAACTTCCGCTCCAAGAGTTTCGCCTTCTCCTTCTCCGTCTCGATCGATTCCTTGAACCGGGCCTCGCGCCTGCTCGCCTCCCCCTTCAACTCCTCCAGCGCAACCTTCAGATCGGTCACCGCCCTCGGCTGTGGCGGTACCTCGTGATGGATGACGGCCCCAAGGACCGGATCGACGGTCAACGTCGCTTGGCAGCAGGGGCAGGTCAGCTTGATCGTCGGCTTTGGCTCTTCGCCCATCGCCCACTCTCCTCGATATCGCAGCACGAGAGGGTATCACGCCGCAGACGCCTTTGCAAAGTCCCCGCCCGCCGCGCCCCGAGTCGCCCGCGACGAAAGCTCCGAGGATCCTCGATTGAGTCCGGACGGGTCACGAGCCATGTCGATGGACGGGTATGGCGTTCATCCCGCTGTCCTTCGTCGCTTCCCGGCCCTCTCGACTCGCGTGAGGACATCGGCCAGATTCGTTCCATCAAGGATCCTTGCGGTCGCGTCCCGTACCTGTCTCATCACGATTCTGATCCCGCATGTCGCCTCATCCGTGCACTCTTCGCACTTGACGTAGGCAGTCTGGCTCGCGCACGGAAGGGGAGCAAGGGGGCCGTCGAGCGTCCGAATGACCTGGCCAAGGTAAATCACCTTCGGAGCCCTCGCAAGATGATATCCTCCCCCCCTCCCCTTCTTGCTCTGAAGGATTCCCTGATGCTTGAGATCGAGAAGAATCGATTCCAGAAACTTCTTCGGAATGCTCTCTCGTTGAGCGAGACTGGAGATCAGAATCGGCCCGCTACCATGTTCCCTGGCCAGCAGGAGGAGTGCTCGAAGGGCGTACTTGGTCTTTTTCGAAAGCATACCCCGTGCGTCTCCACTCTATCGGTCGCCCGGTCACACCTCATTCAATTGCTGTGACGCACCGCGCGGGCGTAGAATCCGGGTCACTGATAGAAGTTTCTGGCCCAGGCGTGAGCCTTGAGAGCCGACAACGTCTCAGCCGGTAGCGGCCGCCCTTCCGATGCCGCGCAATTCGCCTCCACGTGTTCGGGTCGGCGCATCCCGGGGATCACGGTCGAGACCGCCGGATGGCTGAGACAGAACTTGAGGGCGAGCTGCGGCAGCGTGGCAACCCCACCCCCGACAAGCGGCCTGATTCGGTCGATCCGCGCGCACGTCTCCCGCAGTCGTTCACCGCGGAAATACGAGGCCTGAAATGAGCCGCGAGGGAACTTCATCTCCGGAGTGAATCTCCCGGCCAGGCTCCCTTCGTCGAAGGGGACCCTCGCGATGACGCCGACGTTCAGCTCGCGGCAGAGCGCGAACAGGGCGTCCTCCGGTGACTGATCGAAGATGTTGTAGATGACCTGAACCGTGTCGGCCAGCCCCGACCGGACAAGTTCGAGCGCCGTCTCCGGCTGATGGTCGATGACCGACACGCCAAAGAACTTGATCTTTCCACTTTTCTTGAGCGCCTCCACCGCTTCCTTCCACTCCGTCTCCTCGATCCACTCGTCACGCCAGACGTGAAGCTGCTGTATGTCGAGGCAGTCCGTCTCGAGGTTGCGGAGGCTTTGCTCCGTGTGTTTGACGATCCAGTCCGCGGGAAACGCCTGCCGCGCCGGAACCCCGGGCTTCGGCGGCCAGTCCGGGCTTTTCAACGGGACTTTCGTGGCCACCACTACACGGCGGCCCGTCTGCCTGAAAGCCCTGGCGATCAATCGCTCGCTGTGACCGCTGCCGTAGGCGTAGGCCGTATCGATGAACGTGACCCCCAGGTCCAGCGCCATCACGAGGGCGCGAACGGACAGTTTGTCGTCGGTTTCGCCCCACCACCCCTTGCCAATCCCCCACGCCCCAAAGCCGATCTCCGACACTCGAAGCCCGGTACGGCCAAGCACGCGATACTCCATGAGGCGTCGCTCCTCTCTTTGAGCCGCCTGTTATCCAGCGGCGTCACATGATATCATGGATTCACGGTCCGGGGTGGACGGATGACACAGGATGAGGCGTTACGACTGCTTGTCGAAGGGGACCCCGTGCTGCGCCGGCGGGCGGTGTTAGTGCTTGGCGCCGTAGGTGATGCCCGGGCCGTGCCGAGCCTGATTCACACTTTGGCCGGCGATGACCCCGCGTTGGTCCACCTGGTCGAGGAAGCGCTGTGGCGGATCTGGTGCCGATCGGGGGACCCGGAGACCAACCGGCTCCTCGAGGAGGGGACCGACGCCATGGGCCAGCAGGCGCTCGACCGCGCGGTGGAGCTGTTCAGTCGGGTGATCGCGCGGGCGCCGAGTTTCGCCGAAGGGTACAACAAGCGCGCCACCGCGCTCTATCTCCAGGGAGAGTACGAACGATCGATCGCCGATTGCGAACGAACGCTGGAGTTGAACCCGTACCACTTCGCCTGCCTGTGCGGTCAGGGGCTCTGCCATCTTGCCCTGCGCCAGTTTCGACGGGCCGAGGCCTGTTTCCGCAGGAGTCTTAACCTCCACCCTGGCCTGGAGCCCGCCCGCCGCAATCTGGCGCTCGCGGTTCAGGCGAGGATCGCCACAGGCAATGGGGGTCCCCGCGGAAACGGCGGCCCGACCGATCCTCGCCGCGACGACTAGCGACGTTCCAACTAACTGGGCACACGCTGGTGCGCGCGGTGCCGGGCCGAGCAACGAGTCGGGTGCCCACCGAAGGTGGGTGCAGGCGTGGACCCCCGGGCCGGCCGAGGCGTATGCCTTGAGGTACGTCGCAGGGGGCGCCCAGAGGGTCAGCAACGCGCGCGATGTCAAGTGGGCCGGCACTAGCGACGGACCGCTGGATTATCGTGAGGTCCCGCCGCCGTCTGCGCCGCCGAAACGAGATCTGCATACGACTCTTTGACGAGAGAGTCCGTTGGGATCCCCAGCGCCTGTTCCAGCCGCCGGACCTCCTCCGCGACATGAAAGAGTTCGGCCTGATGCTCCACGATCCCCTCCAGCTCGACGAAGCCCCCGAGGCCCTGCACCTTGTCGAGGTGGACCCGCACGTTTCCGATCAGGTAGATCTCGCGACGCTTCGCCACCACCGCCTGCACGCCGAGCGCCCTCTTCAGCAGCGCCTTCAGCGCCTCCGCGTCTTCGACCTGATAGATCTCGTAATGGCTCTCCCGCGCCCCCTCGACATCGGGCCGCATGTAGTAGATCAGCTCCGCGCCGGTTCGTAGCGACTCCCGGAGCTTCAGGCGCCCCCGCGCCACCCCGAAATAGGTATCGATCTGTCGTTCGGGCTCCTCAGCCTCTGCCCCGAGCGACCCGCACGCGTCGCGAAGCCTCCCGAGATCGTCGCATCGCGCTTTGAGCTCGATGTTCAACACCGGTCAGTTCCTCATTGCGCGGACTTGCCCCTCGAACCGGGCGTCAGGCTCCAGACGGAACTCCTCGCCGCACTTCTGGCACTTCCCGCACCAGGAGCGGTCGGGCTGTCGGGTCAGGATCACCGCGCCGCAGACGAGCTTCCCGGCGACCCGATGTAGCGTGATGGCGACGAACTGTTCGCCCATTGGCCTTGCCCCGCCCCCCCCAACTGCCGGGTGTTGTCCGGCATTCTATCGCAACAGGGGGGCGATGGCCACCCCGTAGTCAGCGGCGGATGCGGCGGGACATGCAGATGGACGTGCCTCCCCCGGAGAGGCGGGAGGCACAGGGTGATGGAGCGAATGGAGTATGTAAGCGCGAAGCCGGCGACGACCGGCGACCTATAGGGTCCTCGGCGCCTGCGCGGGGGGCACGGCTACGCTCACCCGCCTGAGCCGACCGGCGAGCTTCTCGTGCTCTTGCGAGATCTCGCGCGGCAAGCGCTCACCGAACTGCTGGAAGAATCTCGCCTGGTCGTCCAGCTCCTTGGACCAGTCATCGCGATCGATGCTCAGCAGATCGTTCATGGTACCGGGCGGCAGCTTCAGGTCACCCAGTTCCAGAGCGTCACCCGTCGGGATATACCCTATCGGGGATTCGATCGCCTTGCCCTGGCCGCGGACCCGATCCAGGATCCAGCGCAGAACGCGGATGTTTTGCCCGAATCCCGGCCAAATGAAGTTGCCGTCCGCATCCGTGCGGAACCAGTTCACGTGGAAGATTGCAGGTGGGGTCTTGAGACGGGTGCCCATGGCGAGCCAGTGGCCGAAGTAATCGGCCATGTTGTAGCCGCAGAACGGCAGCATCGCCATCGGGTCGCGCCGAGTGACGCCCACGGTGCCGGTGGCGGCGGCCGTCGTTTCGGAGGCCATGCCGGCCCCGACGAACACCCCGTGCGCCCAGCTGAACGATTGATACACAAGCGGCGCGACACGCGCACGGCGACCGCCGAAGATGATCGCTGAGATCGGCACGCCATCGGGGTCCTCCCAGTGGGGCGAGATCGACGGACACTGACCGGCCGGAACCGTGAAGCGCGAGTTCGGGTGCGCGGCCTTCCCGTCGGCGGGGACCCACGGTTTCCCCCGCCAATCGACGAGCCCCTCGGGTGGGCTGGAGTCCTTCCCTTCCCACCACGGCTCGCCGTTCTGGGTCAGGGCCACGTTGGTGAAGATGGTATTGCGGCCGGCCGCGGCCAGCATGTTCGGATTGGTCTTGGTGCTGGTGCCGGGGGCGACGCCGAAGAATCCTGCCTCCGGATTGATCGCCCGGAGGCGGCCATCTGAGCCGATGTGCAACCACGCGATATCATCGCCGACCGTCCAGACCTTGTAGCCCAAGTGCTGCAGTGGGGAGACCAGCATGGCGAGGTTGGTTTTACCGCAGGCGCTCGGAAACGCTCCAGCGATGTAGTGTACCTGGCCGGTCGGATCCTCCACGCCGATGATCAGGTTATGCTCGGCCAACCAATGTTCCTCCCGCGCCATCCAGCTCGCGATTCGAAGAGCGAAACACTTCTTGCCCAGAAGCGCATTGCCCCCGTAGCCCGAGCCGATGCTCCAGATCAGGCGCTCCTCGGGAAAGTGCATGATAAAGCGACGCTCGGGGCTCAAATCCCCAGTCGAGTGAAGGCCCGGAACGAAATCGCCAGAGGCGCCGAGCCGCTCCAGCGCAACCTTCCCCATGCGAGTCATCAGTCGCATATTGACGACCACGTACGGGCTGTCGGTGATCTCCACCCCGACCTTGCTGTAGGGCGACGCCGGCGGCCCCATGATATAGGGCACAACGTACATCGTCCGCCCCTTCATGCTTCCCTCGAAGAGCTTCCCCACCCGGTCCTTTGCCTCCTTCGGCGCCATCCAGTTGTTCGTGGGGCCCGCATCCTCCTTCCGCGACGAGCAGATGAAGGTCAGGTGCTCGGTCCGAGCAACGTCTGAAGGGTTGCTCCGATGCAGGTAGCAGCCGGGGTGGCTCTTCTGATTGAGGCGAATCAGGGTGCCGTCCCGGACCATCCCCTCGATCAGGCTGTGATACTCCGCCTCCGACCCGTCGCACCGATGGATTCGGTCCGGACGCGTCAGCCTCGCGGCCTCATTCACCCATTGCTCAAGCGCCGTGTGATTTGGCATATCGCCTCTCCTCAGACCCAGGAAATCGCAGAGTCCTGTCTCGCACCGACCGCAGGTCCATCCGCGGCCGTTCAAACCGCGTCAAGGTGGCTCCCCGGGTAGGACTCGAACCTACAGCCTAGCGGTTAACAGCCGCTCGCTCCACCATTGAGCTACCGGGGACCTGGGAAAAAATCGAACCTGTAGTATAACGCGGTGATCGGGGGCGGGCAACGATTTTCCCGCCCCGTTCCTGCAGCGCCTAGAGCGGCTCCAACCGCTTCGACATCAATCGGTCCGCACTTGTGCCGGTCCAAGGAACGAGCCGGGTACCCACCGGAGGTGGGTGCAGGCGCGAACCCTTGGGCCGCACCCGCTTCGCGGGTACCCGGCGTACGCAGTCAGGTACGTCGCAGGGAGCGCCCAGGGGGACAGCAACGCGGGCGACGTTAATTGGGCCCGCACTAGAGCTCCCGTCTCCCTTCGATAGCCTTCGAGAGGGTCACTTCGTCGGCATACTCCAGATCGCCACCCATTGGGAGCCCGCGGGCGAGCCGGGTCACCCGCACCGACATCGGCCTCAACAGTCGCGAGAGGTACATTGCCGTCGCCTCACCCTCGACGTTGGGGTTGGTGGCGAGGATGACTTCCTTCACCCCTCCCGCCTCCAGGCGCCCCAGCAGGGTCTTGGCAGTCAGTTGATCGGGTCCACGACCATCCAGGGGAGAAAGCGAGCCGCCCAGCACATGGTAGGTTCCCTTGAAGCCACCGGTCTTCTCGATGGCCCACACGTCGTGAGCCTCCTCGACAACGCAGATCAGCGATTCGTCGCGATTGCCGTCTGCGCAGATACTGCACCGCTCTTCCTCGGACACGTTGCAACAGACGGTACAGCTTCGCATCCGCTCCTTGAGCTCGATGATCGACTGCGCCAGCGCGAGGGCCTCCTCCCTGGGCGCCTTGAGGAGGTGAAAGGTCAGCCGCTGGGCACTCTTCGGCCC
>Ga0187893_10006314_pt1 | contig 20388 bp, 12 predicted proteins | sample MA1701074metaG_FD_139574 | JGI IMG/M metagenome (GOLD analysis project Ga0187893, IMG submission 139574) | White microbial mat communities from a basaltic lava cave in the Kipuka Kanohina Cave System on the Island of Hawaii, USA - MA170107-4 metaG ...
CGTCGCCCCGGCCGACAGCGCGGTACGACAGCGCGAGCGCAAACTGCGCGGCGCCGAACTCGGGAAACAGCGCGACCGCGCGCTCGAAATGTTGGATCGCCTCTTCGTGGCGGCCCGCCGCGGCGGCGATGCGGCCCAGCCCCGTTTCCGCCGCCGGCTCTGCCGGCGGCTCCTTCACGAGGTCGACGAACAGGCGCTGGCTCGCGGCATGGTCTCCAGCGTCGAGCAGCGCTTCCGCCTGCCGCACGCGGGCCGGGAGGTACCCGGACGAGATCGCGAGCGCCTGAGTGAAGCCTCCTGTCGCTTCGTGTTGTCGCGCCAGCCGCTGAAGCACGACGCCGTCCAGGTAGTGATTCCCGAACGATCGCGGCGCGAGCCGGCGTGCTCGAGCGTATGTCTCGTGCGCGGGTTCCCAGACGTCCCAGGCGTGAAGCCGTTTCGCGAGCGCGGCGACGGCGTCAGCGTCGTCAGGACGCGCGGCCGCTTCCCGGTAGACATCCGCCAGCGCCGCGCGGGCGGGCGGCGGAAACGACTCGAGGGTCAGCCGCGGAAGCGGCACAGGCGCCTGCGCGACAGTCAGCAACACCGAAAGCAACCATGGGCTGGAGAGCCCCATGGGTCTCAGCATATCGTGGCCACGGATTTCCGATCTTCTGGGCCACGGATGCCCGCGGATCTCAATCCTTTTGGCTTTGCCACGGATCCCCGCGGATCTCCCTTCTGGCTTCGCCACCGATCCCCGCGGATCTCAGTCATCTCGCTCTGCCCTGATCGCGGCGAGGGCGTTCACCGGCCGGATCGTGACTGTGAAACCCGAGAGACTGATCCGTGTTGCAGTTCGGAGATCCGCGGGGATCCGTGGCCCCACCCAGATTCAAAACCCGCGGGGATCAGTGGCCAGAATGGGATCCGTGGGGATCCGTGGCAAAAAAAAGGCCCGGTGGGCTGTACCCACCGGGCCTCGTGTGAAACGTCGAATCCGCGGATTAGAAGCTGAACCGCAGCCCGAGCCGGACCTGCCGCTCCGGATAGTGATTCACGCCGTTCGAGTTCGCGATCGCCGTGATGCGCATGAAGTTACCCGACGTGAGGTCGCCCGTCGGGTTCGCGAACTTCGGGGTGTTGAACAGGTTGGCGGTCTCGAGCCTGAACTCGAGCCGGCGCGACGCGCCGATCGGGAACGCGCGGAACACCGAGAAATCAAAGTTCCACGCGCCGGGGCCCCTGAACTGATTGCGGTCGGTGTTCCCGAGCCGCCCAGCCGCCGGCTGCGCCCAGGCGGCCGGATTGTAGTAGGTGCCCTCTGCTCCGATATTGCCTTGCTTGTCGACCGTGCCGACCAGGTCAGCGAGCGCCGTGTTCTGCGGTGTATTGAAGACCCCGCCGTTCCCGGTCACCGTGAACGGCGTTCCGCTGAAGATGCCGAGCACGCCGTTGAGCTGCCAGTCGTTGATGATCGCCCTCGCGAGGCCGGTGCTGCCCCCGCTCTGCCACGGCAGCTGGTAGAGGAAGCCCGCCTGGAAGTTCTGCAAGCGGTCGAACCCCGCGAGCGCGAAGTTCTCATCCAGCAGACTCGGCGTATTGAACGCCAGAGTCTGCCGTCCATCCTGATCGCCCTCGTTCTTCGCCCGGCTCAGCGTATATGCGCCCTTCATCAGGAAGCCCCGCGTAAACGGACGGTTCAGGGCAACCTGCAACGAGTGATAGCGCGTTTCGAGACGCTGTCCGAACGACCACAGCGGGATCGTCTGCAGCCCCATCGAGAAGTACGGCCGGCTGGCATTCCCTCCGCCTACGACCTGCGGCGCGTTGATGTCCTGCTGCGCGTATCCGCCGTCCCCTCTCGCGCCGACGTAGGCGATATCCATCGACACGTCCCACGGCAGCCTGCGCTCGAACGACAGGTTCCACGTCTGGATCGTGCCGCGATCGATGTTGCCCGGCTCGGGCGTGGCCACGGTGACGGAGTTCGGAATCCTCACGCGTCCGCTGCTCGTGTCGGGGCCGGTGACGATGGGCAGGCCCTGGTTAATCGTGCCGTAGTAGCCGAACTGCTCCGGGTTCGAGAAGCTGAACGGGATGGTGATCGGATACGCCTGGTCTCCACGCAGGGCGCGCGACCACGGGATCGGGTTGTACGTCACGCCGTACCCGCCGCGAACGACGGTGTTGTCGTTCCAGCGATAAATTGCGCCGAGACGCGGGGCGACGTTGTCCCAGCTCGCATCGAGACCTACGTCGTCCGGATTTCCACCGAGACCACCCAGGATGGATTCGAGCGTCGCGAGGTCGATGCGCTCGATCCCGCGGTTGGCTCTTTTCATGATCGGGTAGTACTCCCAGCGGATCCCGAGGTCCAGCGTGAACTTGTGGTTGACGGCCCAGCGATCGCGGAAGAACAGACCATGCTGCCACTCGCGCCCGGTCATCAGCTCGTTCTGTATGCTCTTGCTCGCGGTTCCGACGAGACCGAGCATGAACGCCGCCCACTGGTTGTAGAAGTTGCCCGCCTGCGCGCCGCCGCGGAGCGCGGTGGAGTTGGTGGCGAACACGAACTGCCCGCGCGGGTTGCCGCTCTCAGGCTGCCAGTGGTCGAGATACAGGAAGTTGACCAGGTATCCGCCGCGGAACTCGTGCTTTCCGGCGACCTTGGTCATGTTGGCCGCCACGGAGTAGGTACGCTCGTCGCGGAAAATCGGGTTCCAGCCGTCGCGGTTCCCGATCCCCACCGAGCCCAGGCTGCTACCGCCGAACCCCGTGTCAAAGCGTGGATAGCCAGAGTAGCGTTGATCGCGTGCCGGCGTCGGGTCGTTGGTGCCGGGGATGCGCAGCGTGTCCAGCCCGAAGAAGCCGGCATTGAAGTCCGGTCCCAGCACGTCCTGGTCCTGCCGGGAGAAGCCGAACGTGGCGTCGAAGAGCACCGTCGGGCTGATCGTCCAGGTCTGGCCCATCGTGAACTGCCACACCTTCGTGAAGCCGCCGTCGCCTTCCGCGTTCGGATCCGGACCGAGGTAGTTCGTGAGATCGTCCACGACCGCGTCCATGTAGCTGAACTTGCCCCAGATCTGGTGCTGCGACGTCCGGTTCCAGTTGATCTTCGCGTCGTAGTTGTGCCGATCGGTCGTCCGCGTCTCCTCGCGCTGATAGTTGCTGCTGAAGCCGCCTGCCCCGGTGCCCTGAACGTTCGGCAGCGGGAGCAGCTTCATGATTTCCAGCGAAATCGGGTTGATGAGATTCGACGGAATCTGATTGTTCAGGAACGGCGTGCGCCCGGTGCCATTAGCGGCGCCAGTGAAGGGATTGTAAATGGTCTGGACCGAGCCGTTGGCGTTGGTCGCGCCGCTGAAGTCCCCTCGACGCAGTCGCTCGTCCGGGACGTTGAAGAACGTGAACACGCTCGCCGTGCTCTTGTAGCCCTCGTACGACCCGAAGAAGAACACCTTGTCCTTCGCGATCGGGCCGCCCACCGTCCCGCCGAAGATGTTCCTGGAAATCGGAAGCTTGTCCGGCGACGGGCCGGTGCCGAAGAAGTACGGCTTCGAGTTCAGCGACTCGTTGTTGTGGAACTCGAACGCCGACCCCTTCAGCTGGTTGGTGCCGGACTTCGTGACGACGGTGATGGCCGAACCACCCGCCATCCCCTGCTCCGCGTCGAAGTTGTTCGTCGAGATGTTGACGGTGTCGACCGTCTCGGCGGGCGACACGTACATGTTGTGCGACGGCAGCCAGATGTTGACGTTGGTCGCGCCGTCCGTGCGCGTCGCGTTGCTGTTGATCGCCTGGCCGTTGACGTTGGTGGCCAGCGAGCGAGCCGGCGTGTCGGTCTCGGCGTTCTGGAACTGCATCGGCGTCGAGCCCGGTGTCAGGGTGACGAGAGCCTGATAGTTCCTGAACTGGTTGGTCGGCAGTGCGGTGATTTCAGTGCCCCTCAGCTCGGTGTGCACGTCTGCCGAGTCGGTCTGCATGAGCTCCGATCTCGACTCGACGGTGACCGTTTCGGTTAGCGCGCCGACTTCGAGGACCACGTCGACGCGGCTCACCTGGCCGACGCTGACCGGCACGTTCTGACGGATGACCTCGCGGAACCCCTGCAGCGCCGTTTTCACATCGTAGACGCCGGGCAGGACGTTGCCGAGACTGTAGTTGCCCTCACTGTTCGTCGTTGCTTCACGCGTGAGGTTGTTTTCCTTGTTGGTGATCGTCACGGTCACGCCAGGGACGATCGCCCCCTGGCTGTCCGTGACGCTGCCAACGATGCTGCCGTAAAGCACCTGCGCCGTCGCAGGTGCGGCGGCCGAAATAATGGCGATGGCAACGAGGCCTACGGCGAGTACACGTGCGCGCGCAAGAGCAGTTCGAACAGACTCGCTCACAGCTTTACTCCTTTGCAGAAAAGATGCTCGTGCAGCACGGAGGCTACGTCGCGCGGCGCGCCGGTGTCAACGAGTTTCACGGGGAGCGCGTGTTAGGATTCTGCCGGTGACGCCCCGGCACCCCGGCCCGGGCGCTCCATGGGGGCCCACGCGCAGGGGCCAACGGGACAGCACGATGAGAGTCCTCGTGACCGCAGCGGCCTGCGGCGCGATTGCGCTCCCGCTCGGGCCGGCGTCGACCGCCGACCCTCCGATCAGCCTGCGCGACGTCGCGGCGGCGACCGGCATCACCGTCCGGCTGGCGCACCATCCCACGCCTCAGAAACACCTGATCGAGACGATGGCCGGTGGGCTGGCGGCGTTCGATTACAACAATGACGGTCGCACAGACCTCTTCTTTACCAACGGGGCGCCGCCGGCGGATCTGACGAAGACCGGCCCCGCGGACTGGAACCGGCTCTATCGCAACGACGGCGGCATGAAGTTCACCGACGTGACGGAGCAGGCGGGCGTTCGCGGCCACGGCTATTCGATCGGGGCCGCCGCCGCCGATTACGATAACGATGGGGCCGTCGACCTCTTCGTCGCCGGCGTCGAGCGGAACATCCTCTATCGCAACACGCGGAAGGGCACGTTCGAGGATGTCACCGGCCGCGTGAACATCGGGAGCCAATCCTGGTCGGTCGCCGCGGCGTGGCTCGACGTGGATCGGGACGGGTGGCTCGATCTGTTCGTCGTGAACTATCTGAAGTGGTCGGCGCGCGAGGATCGGTACTGCGGCGATCGCGCGCGTGGAATCCGCGTCTACTGTCACCCCCGCCATTACGACGGTCTGCCCAATACTCTGTACCGAAACCGTGGAGACGGCACCTTCGAGGATGTCTCGGCGAAGTCCGGGATCGGCCGCCACGTCGGCAAGGGCATGAGCGTCGCGGTCGCGGACTACGACGCCGACGGCTGGATCGACATATTCGTGACCAACGACGCGGTGGCCAACTTCCTGTTTCGGAACCTCGGCGACGGGCGCTTCGAGGAGTCGGCGCTCGTGGCCGGCGTCGCGCTCCCGATGCACGGCAAGCCGGTCTCGAGCATGGGCGTCGAGTTCCGCGACTACGACAATGATGGCCGGCCCGACGTGCACGTGACCGCGCTGGCCGGCGAGACATTCCCGCTCTTCCGCAACGACGGGGGCGGCCAGTTCAGCGACCGGACCGGGCCGAGCGGGCTGGCGCGCGCCACGCTCAGGCGCAGCGGGTGGGGCACGGCCATGGCCGATTTCGACAATGACGGCTGGAAAGACCTGTTTACGGCCAACTCGCATGTCAACGATCGGATCGAGGCGTTCGAGGCACACGCCTACCTGGAGCCGAACACCCTGTTCCGGAACGCCGGGGACGGCACGTTTCGCGACGTCTCAGCCGAGGCAGGCGGAGGCTTCGAGACGCCGCGCGCGCACCGAGGCGCCATCGCGGTCGACTTGAATGGCGACGGCCGGCTCGACCTCGTCACCACCTCGCTCGGCGACCGACCCGAGATTTGGGAAAACCTGACCCCGGGCGCGAACCGCTGGATTGCCGTGAAGCTGGCCGGCACGCGGGGCAATCGCGATGCGATCGGCGCGCGCGTCCGCATCGGCCGGCAGGTCAATACGATGACGACGGCTGCCGGCTACGCCTCCTCGGTGCACGCTCCCGTCCACTTCGGTCTCGGCCCGGTCGAGACGATCGACGAGATCGAGGTCGTGTGGCCCGGCGGCGCGGCGCAGCTGATCAAGAACATCAAGCCGAAGCAGGTTCTGGTGGTCCGCGAACAGGCGCCGTCGCGATCGCGCAGCGCCCGTCGCTGATCATTTCCGGCGGGTCCTTTCGATCGCCGCGTACCGCTCCAGCATTTGCTTCGCCAGCTCAGGTTGGCCGGTCGCCTGATAGGCGCGGGCCAGCTGGTAGTGAAGGCTACCGTCCTCGTCGGTCTGGAGCGACGCCTTCAGGTGCGGGATCGCATCTGCCGGCCGGCCCAGTTGAAGATAGGCGCGCGCGAGCGATGCTCGAGCCGCCATGTGGGCGGGATCGCCGCGCACGGCCGCCTCGAGCGCCGGGACGGCTTTCTCGACGCTGCCTGCCTGCAACAGCGTGTCCCCGTGAAGAAAGCTCAGCTCGGGCGAGGCCGGCGCCTGTTCGAGCAGGGCCCGAAACAGGGGCTCTGCCGCGGTATAGTCGCGGCTCAGGTACAGGGAAGTCGCGAGCTCGCGCTGAAGTTGGCGATCTCCAGGGGCAAGCTTGACCGCCTGTGTCAACTCTGTGACCGCGTCGAGGTGCCGGCCCTGGCTTCGGTACAGCTGCGCGCGAAAGGCGTGACTCTCCGGAGAGGGGGGCAACTGCTCTACCTTCCAGAACGCCTCGAACGCCAGCTCGTTGTGCGCGCGCGCCCGCCAGTACTGCGATTCGGTGTCCGTGCGGGATCCGAGTGCGGCGATCGCTTCGCGGTACCGCCCCTCATGGAACTCGCACACGGGCTTGTCGCGCACGCAATCGGGTGCCGGCAGTCCTTCGATCTTCTGCCGCTCGACGGCGGCTCGAGCCGAGTCGCCCGCCTGCTCGTACGCTTCAGCGATCGCCTCGTACGTTGTCGCGCGAAGGAGGGGCAGCTTTTCAAGCGCCGCGCGGTAGAGCTCGATCGCTTCGGCGTGCTTCTCCTGAGTGACCAGAACGTCGGCCACCAGGAGCGACTCATAGGGCGAGTGGGGCGCAATCTGCCGAATCCGATCGAACGCGAGCTGCGCGCGCGCTTCGTGGCTCTGCCCGAGCGCGTACCATGCGGCGGCGTTCGTCTGATCGAGCTCCGTCAGCTTCAGCAAGTGCCTGCCGGCATCGTCGTATCGTTTCAGCAGCAGATACGCCTCGGCGAGCATCTGGCGCGCTTTCACGCTGTTCGGGTCGGTCGCCACGGCTTTCGCGAGCGGGCGCACCGCGCTCCGAACCTGCCCTGACTCGAGATAGGCCGTTCCCAGAAAGAGCCAGGCCGGATGGAGCGTCGGCTGCAGCTTGACCGCGCGTTCGAGAGGCCCGACCGCATCCCGGTGCCGGCCCGCCATCGACTGCGCCATGCCAAGATTCAGGAGAAGCCCGGCTTCGTTCGGCAGCGCTCGGACGAGCTCCGTGTAAATCTGGATCGCTTCGTCGAACCGTCCGGCTGCCATCGCCTGTTTCCCGCGAGCGGATTTGGCCGCAAGCTCATTCGACTGCGCGAGGAGAGCAACGGACGGGCCGGCAAGTAGTGTGAACAGATAGAGCGCCGGCAGGACGCGACGAAGCGCACGAGTGGCCGGGCGCATGTGGAGGTTTCTGCCCAGGCAGCCCTGACGGGCCGCGCTGCTTGAGCGTAGCACGGCGCGATCAGCGCGGCGCAACGGCGAACTGCACCCGGCGCGTCACGCTTTCGCCGGGGGCATCGATCGGCCGCGCCTCGATGACCAGCACGAGATCGCCTGCCGCGCTCCCGAGCGGGACCTGCACGGCATGCCGGCAGGCGCCGGCCGGTCCTTTGAAGTCGGTCCGGGCAACCGTTCTCAGATCGCGGTAGCGCTCCCGTCCCGCGCCGTCGATGAGGGTAGTAACCACGTGCATGTCCCGTCCACCAGACGGGTCGTAAATCTCAACGGCTGCCTTCAGCTCGTCGTCTGGGGAGAACGCACGGCGCGCGGACGGAAGCACCGAAAGGCGCTCGTAGAGGTCGCGGTCGACCGACGTCGGAACGACGTTCGACCGGTCGGACGTGAGCAGGATGCCGCTCATCGCCAGCCGTCTGGAGAAGTCGGGGACCTCCAGGTCCGCGAACACCGACCCCTGCCGGCCGCCGTTGCGCTCGCGGACGGCCTGCCGGATCTGGTAGCGGCCAGGAGGAACCTGCAGCCGGGACACGACGCGATAGTCGGAGTCCCGCAGGATTCGGCTCGCCATGTCGTCCAACCGCACGTCGATCGCCCGGCCGGTGGCGGCCTGCACCTTGCCGGCGCTGTCGATCGCCATGAGCGCAAGCTCAAGCGTGTTGCTCACATCCGGCCGCGTGGAGTCCCCCGCGAGCGCTGGTCCATCGACGTACGCCGTGACGACAACGTCGGCGGTCTTTTTGTCACGTTTGAGCGCGATGGTGTGTACGTCGAGCGCGAGGCCGGCCGCCTGAATCGGCGCCATCACGAGGGCGCTCGTGTCGTCCGAGACTCCGGGAGCGACGAACCGGTACCCGCGGCTGACCTTCTTGCGCGGCGCGTAGTACCCCTTGCGCGCCGATACGCTGACATTCGGCCGCTTCACCCTGAGCGTGATGTCCCGGTACGTCCCGTCGGGCGCCGGGTTCCAGGGAGAATACGCGAGCAGGTAGTACTCGCTGCTCTCGTGGACGATCCGCGAGAACGCCGCGTCGTAGCTCGACGGGCTCAACGCGGCGAAGCCGCCCGTGTTCTCGGCCAGGACGGCGAGTGTTTCCTGCGCGTCGCGCATCTCCTGCTCGACGGTCTGGGCGGTCAAGCCCAGCGCGGGATCTTCGACCGGCGCACCGAGGTCGGCGAGCGAGTCGGACGAAGAGCCGCGCACGTCCATCGGATACAGCGCGAGGTTCGCGCGGGATGCCGCTCCCATCGCCGTCTGAAGGCTCAACAGCACGTCGTGGGCATAACTGTGTATCTCCAGCCGCCCGCCTGCGTCCGACTCGGAGCCGCCCGTCGGTGCCGTCGATGGCAGCACCGTCGGACGGAGCGACGATATGGCGGGCACACCTCCGCGGCTACGCAGGCCGGAGATGTCGTAATCGAGGCCTTCGCTGAAGTACAGCGCCGCCTTGCGCCGGCCCGTCACGCGCGCGAGCAGCGCCGAGATCGACTCGATCGAGGCCATCGCCGAGCGCGCGTTGAAGGCCCGCTCGCCGTCATGTTTGTCCCGCAGCTCTTCGAACCGTGGGCTGCCGCGACCGCGGAAGAGCAGGTTGTACTGCTCCATCCGATCGACCGTCGCCGGCTGCAGCTTGCGGCCGACGAACTTGTCGATCGCCGCCAGCACCAGGGAGCGGTCCGACGTGAAATCCTGCGCCGCGTCCGGCCGTACGCCCGTATACACCACCGACACGAGATCCCCCGGCTCGACGTACTGCTCGACGAACCGGCGCGCCGTCTGCTTCACGGGCTGCGTGTTTCGCCGGTCCACGTGCAGGTCGTCGAGGATCAGGACGTAGATGCGGCTCGACGGCGCGGCGCGGTTCGACGCAACGTCCGGCGCCGGCAACGAGGTTGGAAGCGAGCGCGCCGACAAGGCGGCGTGCGCGCGCGCCGGCAGGCTAACTCGCGTAAAGGCGACGATCTCCTGGCGCCGGCCTTCCTCGAGGACCTCGATCTCCGACCGATCGAGATCGGTGATCGCGCGCCCTTCACGATCGGCGACGCGCACCTCGATCTCAATTGCCTCGACCCGCGATCGAAACGTGGGCACGGACGGCGCCTGTTGCGCCGCGACCGCAACGCCGAAGACACAAACAATGACCGCTGCGGCGCGGCGGCCGAGTCCTAGGTGCATGCGTGGGCCCTGAAACAAGAAGGCCCGGCAGGGATCGCCTGCCGGGCCCAATCGAAACCGTCAGTGAGATCCTGACGGCATCTGCGTTAGAACGAGAACCTCAGCCCGAGCCGAACCTGCCGTTCGGGGTACGCCGGGGCGAGGAGCCCTCCTATGACGCCTGTGATTCGCATGAAGTTGGCGCTCTGCACGTTGCCGTCCGGATTCGCGTACTTCGGCGTGTTCGTGATGTTGGCTACCTCTACGCGGAACTCGAGGCGCCGCACTCCGCCCACCGGAAATGCCCGGAAGAACGACATGTCGAGGTTGACGCCGCCCGGCCCGCGCACCGAGTTGCGTCCGGTATTTCCGAACCGCACGCCCTGTGGTTGCGCCCATGCGGACGGATCGTAGTACGTCCCGGCCGCGCCGATACCGCCAATGTTGCGAACGTTTCCAACCAGGTCGGCCGTCTGCTGGTTGCTCGGCGTATTGACGACGGCGCCGCTCGCGGTCACCGTGAACGGCGTTCCACTGAAAGCGCCGAACGTACCATTCACCTGCCAATCGCTGACGATTGCGCGGCCAATGCCGCGGTATCCGCCATCACTCTGCCAAGGCAGCTGGTATACGAAGCCCATCTGGAAGTTGTGGGTGCGGTCGAAGCCCGCCAGCGCGAAGTTCCTGCCGACCTCGCTGGGCGAATTGAACGTGAGACCCACCCAGCCGTCGTCGTCCGCCATGTTCTTCGAACGGCTCAGCGTGTAAGCACCCTTCAAGAGCAGCCCTTTGATGAACGGTCGATTGACTGCGACCTGGAGGGCGTGGTACCGCGTCTTCAGACGCTGGCCCCAGCTTTTCAGGTCGCGGAACCGGCCCATGGAGGCGTACGGCCGGCCGGCGTTGCCGCTGCCAATGGTGACCGGCGCGTTGATATCAAGGTCCGCATAGCCTCCATCGCCGCGGGTGCCGACGTAGCCGATGTCGACCCCGATGTCCATCGGCAGCCTGCGCTCGAACATGATGTTCCACGACTGGATGTGGCCCCGATCGATATTGTCCGGTTCCGGCGTTCGCATGTCGACCGATGGCGGCAGCGGGAACCGGCCGGAGTTCAGGTCTGGCCCCGTGATGAACGGGATGCCCTGCGTCAGCGTCGAGTAGTAGCCGAAGGGCTCGTTTTGGAAGAAGCTCGCCGCAATCGTCGCCGGATAGAACCCTCGAAGCGGACGTCCCCACGGCATCGGGTTGTAGGTGATGCCGTAGCCGCTTCGGATGACCGTGTTGTCGTCCATTCGATAGACAACGCCGAGCCGCGGCGCGAAGTTGTCTTTCGCCGCCGTGAGACCGAGGTTCTTCGGGTTGCCGCCGCGATCGCCAAGGAGCACCTCCAGGGTGTTGAGGTCCACACGCTCCAGGCCGCGATCTCCGCGGTTCATGATCGGGTAGTACTCCCACCGTAGGCCCAGATCCAGCGTCAGCTTCGGGCTGAACGTCCACCGATCGCGGAAGTAGAATCCGTGCTGCCACTCGCGGGTGTTCATCTCCTCATACTGCACGCTCTTGGCCGCGGTGCCCACGAGACCGAGCAGGAACGCTGCGTACTGGTTGTAGAAGTTTCCTGTCTGGGCACCGCCACGGAGGGCCGTCGCGTTCGTCGCGAACTCGAATCGGCCGCGAGGATTGTCCAGCTCCGGCTGCCAGTGATTGAGATAGAGGTAGTTCCCGAGGTAGCCGCCACGGAACTCGTGACGGCCCATCACCTTTGTCATGTTCGCGGCGAAGGAATAGGTGCGCTCGTCGCGGAAGATCGGCATCCAGCCTTCGAAGTTGCCCAGGTCGGTGAAGCCGGTCTGGAACCGGGGATAGCCGGCGTAGCGCGAGTCGCCGATCCCCTGGTCGTTCGTGCCCGGGATGCGGAGCACGTCGAGACCGAAGTTGCCCGCCTGGAAATCGGGTCCGAGCACATCCTGCTTCTGACGCGAGAAGCCGAACGTCGCGTCCCAGACCACATCCGTTCCAATGGTCCAGGTCTGGCCGGTCGTGAACTGCGTGACGTGGGTGATTCCGCCGTCCCCTTCGGAGTTCGGGTCCGGACCGAGGAAATACGTGCGGTCGTCGACGACGGCGTCGAGGTACGCGTACTTGCCCCAGATCTGGTGAGACGACGTGCGGTTGAAGTTCAGCTTCACATCGTAGTTGTGGCGGTCGGTGGTGCGGGTCTCATCGCGATAATAATTGTTGGTGAGACCGCCGGCGCCGACTCCAGCCGAGTTCGGCAACGGATACAGGCCGAGGAGCTGCAGAGCAATCGGGTTGATCCGGTTCGCGGGAATCTGGTTGTTCGGGAACGGCAGGCGCCCGCTGCCGTTCGGATTGCCGGTGGCCGGATCGTAGATGACCTGCAGTGAGCCGTTCGCGTTGAGGGCCTGGCTGAAATTACCCGCGCGCAGCGCGGCGTTCGGCACATTGAAGTTCTGGAACACCGTGGCGGTCTGTTTGTAGCCCTCGTACGATCCGAAGAAGAAGGCCCGATTCCGCTTGATTGGCCCTCCGAGTGTTCCGCCAAAGATATTGCGCGATACCGGCAGCTTGTCGGGCGCCGAACCAGCGCCGAAGTACGCCGGCTTCGCGTTCAGCTTTTCGCTGTTGTAGAACTCGAATGCCGAACCCTTGAAGTCGTTCGTGCCCGACTTCGTGATGACGGTGACTGCCGCGCCGCCCGCCATCCCCTGTTCGGCGTCGAAGTTGTTGGTGGAGATGTTCACCGTGTCGATCGTCTCGGCCGGCGAGATGTACATGTTGTGATGCGGCAGCCAGATGTTCACATTCGTCGCGCCGTCGGTGCGCGTCGCGTTGTTGTTTCGGTTCTGGCCGTTGATGTTGGTCGTCAGAGACCGCGCGGGGGTGTCGGTCTCGGCATTCTGAAACGTGGCGGGCGTCGCGCCGGGCACGAGGTTGATCAACGTCTGATAGTTGCGGAACTGGTTCAGCGGCATCGCCGTGATTTCGGTCGACCTCAGCTCCGTGTGCACGTCCGCCGCGTCGGTCTGCAGAAGCTCCGATCTCGACTCGACGGTGACCGTCTCCGTCAGCGCGCCGACCTCCAGGACGACGTCGACACGGCTCACGCTGCCGATCGTGACCGGCACGTTCTGCCGGATGACCTCTCGAAATCCCTGCAGCCCGATCTTGACCTCGTAGAGACCGGGCAGGACGTTGGGCAGGCTGTACTGTCCCTCGGCGCTTGTCGAGGCTTCCCGGACGAGGTGGGTTTCTTTGCTCGTAATCGTGACAGTCGCGCCGGGAATCACCGCTCCCTGGGAATCGGTGACGGCCCCCACGATGCTGCCGTACAGGACCTGCGCCGCCGCAGGTGCGGCGGCCGAAAGAGACATGGCCATGGCGACACAGACCACGGTGACTAGACACCCACGCGCAAGAGCCGTTCGAACAGGCACACTCACGGCTTCACTCCTTTGGAGTAAGGATGTCGTGCAACAGACCGCTGGAAACTGGCTGGAAACCGGATAGATTCCATCCCCCTCCGCGACAGCCATCCGGGGGCGTCGCAGAACTCCGGCACGGAGGCTACGCCCGCCGGCAAGCCAAAGTCAATCGTTTCTTTATCAGTTTTCTTAAGGGGCCTACAGGACCCAGCCCGCCCGGTACTCCCGCTGCAGGAACTGGTTGGCGTCCGTCGCGTTGGTCACCCTGCCGGTGACTCCATCGAATTGGATCCTGCGTCCCTGACTGGTACGCAGAGCCACGATCCCGAGCAGCATCGTTTCTGTAAGCGGTCCGGCGTAGTCAAACGGACAGCTGGCTTTCGTCAGACCTCTGGCTGCCTGTGCCCAGTTCATGCGGTGAAGGGCGTTGTTCTGAGCGTCGGCTTCGATCCGCTCATATTTTTGGGGGACCGCCTTGGCGGCCTCCATGAGCGATTCAGGGTAGAGCCGCGGGTTCCGGCCATAGGTGTTCGTGCAGGAGGATCCCCTTCTCGCCGACCAGCATGGCGCCGCCACCTCGCTGGAGCGTGACGGTCTCGGGAAGCAGATCGTGCCGGGGCGGCATCAGGCCGCCATCCCGCCAGGTCATGGTTACCGGGGGCTGCCCCTCTCGGGCCGGGAAGCGGTAGACGACCTCCATCGCCGACGGATAACTCGCCGGGTTTCCGCTCTCGTCCGGCCCGAACGGCGTCGACGTCGCCTCGATCGTTGTTGGATAGGTCAGGCCGAGCGCCCAGTACGGATGGTCGACAAGATGGGCCGCCATGTCGCCGAGGGCACCCGTCCCCCAATCGAGCCAACCCCGCCAGTTGAACGGGTGATACATCGGGTGATACGCGACGGCCGGCGCGGGGCCGAGAAAAAGATCCCATTCGATTCCCGACGGTGCGGACGACAGATCCGCCAGGTACTTCGCGATCTCCTGATTGAGCCGCCGCTGGTTCCAGTCTCTCGACGTTCCGAACCCGCCCTGCGGCTGCGGTTGACCGTTGCCGTTCCCGTTGGCGCCGTTCGACGTCATGGACGCCGGCCGTGCCGGGCGCGGAATGCCCTGGGGCCAGATCGGACGGTTCGTCCAGACGTGGACGTCCCTGACGGGACCGATCACGCCCGCCTGCACCCATTCATTGATGAGGCGCGCGTCGTGGCTCGAATGACCCTGATTCCCCATCTGCGTGACAACCTTCGTCCGCCTCGCGGTGTCGCGCAGCACGCGCGCCTCGTGGACCGACCAGGTCAACGGCTTCTCGACGAAGACGTGCTTTCCGAGCTCCATCGCCGCTTTCGCGACGACCGCGTGGGTGTGATCGGGCGTGGCCACGAGGACGGCGTCGATATCCTTCTGCTGCTCGAGCATCTTCCGAAAGTCGGTGTAGCGCTTCGCTTTCGAATAGGCTTCCTGCAGCCTGGCCGCCCCCGCGTTCGGCTGGCCGTCGCGGCCGACGAGCCGTCCGGCCACCGCCTTGTCGACGAACCCGAAGTCGATATCCGCGAGCGCCACGATGTTCTGCCCGCCCGCGACGAGCTCCGTCGCATCGCCGGCGCCCTGCGCGCCGCACCCGACGACGGCGACGTTCAGCCTGTCGCTGGGCGCTTCATATCTCCGACCGCCCAGAACGTGGCGGGAGACGATCATGAACCCCGCGGTCGCGCCGGCGGTGCTGACGAACGTGCGCCGATTCACTTTCTTCGGTTTCATTTCGTTCCCTCGAGGGCAGAATCTAGAATCTAGAATCTAGAATTAAGAATTTAGAATCCAGAAGAAACCAGCGCCAAGATGATCCGAGACGGCCGAACCAATCCTTCTGAATTCTAGATTCTGAATTCTAGATTCTGGGTTCAAGCCAACGCCGCCCGACAGTACTCAAAGCACTTCCGGACCTCGGCAACCGTGTCTTCGCCCTTGTACTCGTACTCGATGTTCGCCGGGATGTCGTACTTCTTCTGCTTTAGAAGCTGCAGCACTTCTTTGATCGGCGTGTCGCCATCGCCCCAGGGCAGATTCGGGCCGTCGCTCTTCTTGCGATCCTTGATATGGAGGTTCGTGATTCGATCGTGGTGCTGCTCGATATACGCAACCGGATCGAATCCGGCGGCGACGAAGTGACCGATGTCAAGGTTGACCGCGAACCGCTTCGACATCGCCATCGCTTTTTCGAAGCTCTCGGGCTTCGCGAACTCGTTGGGATCCACGAGGTTCGCGTGATTGTGCATCGCGACGGTCATCTGGTGCTTTTCCGCGAAAGGTACGACGCGCTTGGCCGCGCTCAACGTCGACGACGCCGTGATGAATCCGACGCCCAGGGCCCTGGCCATCTCGAAGCCGCGGTCGATTTCCGCGTCCGTGAAGCTGTCGTTGAAGCTGAGATTGTACGCCTGCAGCCGGATGCCGGCGGCCTCGAACTTCTTGCGGACCGCCACGAAATGATCGAGCGGCGTCGTCAGTCGCCACTCACGGGTCTTTTCGCGCGCCGCCGCCCGCACGGCCGGATCGACCGGCGGCGATCCGGGGCCGCCCCCAAAGGCTCCGGGCGGGGGGCGGGGCTCGACGTGCCCCGAGAAAAGCTCGCATTCGCCGATGCCGATCTCCGCCATCGCCTTGATCGCGTCGTCGAGCGGCATGGTGCGGAAGCTGTAGGACTGCACGCCGATCCGCACGCCGCCGATGCGCGAATCGACGTTCATCAGCCCTTCGACTGCGCTCAGGGCAGGCATCGCGGCGAGCGCCAGCCTGCCGAACTCTCGTCTGGAATACAGGATTCGGTCGTGACCTCGCATGGTGACAGCTGCCTCCGGTCGGCGAGGTTACACTAGAAACATGCTGTTACCAACCCTGGCAGGCGTCGTGCTGGCGATGGCCGTTCAGACCGCTCCGCCCGAGGACGAGCCCGCGCGCGTCCGGGCGGTCGGCGTACCCGACGCTCCTCCTGTCCTGACCGTCGGAGCCGGCGAAGTGGTGCTGGAGGTGACGGTCAGCCCGGAGGGTAACGTCCAGAGAATCGATCGGTTGCGCGCCACGGCGCCTTTCACGGATCTCGTAGCCTCCGCGGTCGAGGCCTGGAAGTTCGTCCCCGCCAGCATCGTGAAGGCGGGACGCGCCGAGCCCGTCGAATCGAAAGTCCTCGTCGTCGCGTTCTTCCGGCCGCCAGCGATGTACCTGGGCGGCACGCTGGGCGACCCGATCCGGGACGTGGGTCGGCCGTCAGGCGAAGCGCCGTCCGTGGGCAGTTTGCAGGTGCCCCCTTACCCGCCGCGTTCGAAGGGGGATGGGACCGTCGTGCTGGAAGTCGAGCTGTCGTCGGGTGGCGGCGTGAACAACGTCAAGGTGCTGCGTTCCGCCGGGGGCTTCGACGAGCCGGCGATCGACGCCGTCAAGCAGTGGCGGTTCACTCCGCCGAGGGTCGCCGGTCCCGCCCGGATCTATTCGTACGTGATTCTTGGATTCAGAGAGCCCGTAGCGGGACCGACCATCGACCCGCGGACTCCGACCAGGCCCCCGATCCCGTAATCAAAACAGACCGAGAACACAATCAATAGGCCGTTGTGCGGCGCCTGGCGGGGATTCCGTTCTCGTGGCCGCACGACGCGGCGCGCACAGCGCGCCCGCGAGGGAGCGGCGCGGGGCGTCGGGGCCCCGCGAGCGACCGAGCCGGGTCCGGGGCGGAGCCCCGGTTAACGAATGAACGTGAACTTGCTCTGGCCTGACAGGCTGCCTTCGAACGGCCAGGGAAGCGCGCCGGTACGAGGCCGCGCGCGGGCGTAGACGCGGACGTAGTACTCGCGATTGGGCTCGAGCTGCGATGTCTTGAACAGCGGCAGCTTTTCCAGCCTGGTCAGCCACTCCCGGACTTCCACCTCGTCATCGGTGACGCGCGTGTCTTCGAGACGTCCGTCGACCGTCCGGGAAATGTTGTGGCGCCGCGAGAGGTTGTCGTACTGGACGGTGTTGCCGATGACGACGGTCGCGATTTTCCGGTCGATCCAAATGGTCGCTTCCGCCCGAAGCTCGACCGTGTAGGTCACCGTGGTTCGCAGGCCGCTGTAGATTGCCTCTCGAACGTCGTCCGTGAATCCGTTCGGCACGTCGAACGACACGAGCACATGGCCTTCGCGCACGAGCGGAGTGATCCGGATGCCGTCGGCGGCCAGGACGGTGGAGCTGAAGACGACGAGCGCGAGCGCACCCCAGAGGTGGAGCGGTGCCCTCGAACTACGCATGCGCCATGACCGGTCGGACTCTACCACAATCGTTCTCCCCTGCCTCTACCGCAACACGAGCCCCATCGTGATCCGCCAGAACGACAGCCGCGGCGCGCCGAAGCTCAACCCCGGATTCGCCGGGTCCGGCGACCCTGTGATATTCCGGAAGTACCGGATATCCCAGTTCAGGCCGACCGTCTCCGACAGGAAGCCGGTCGCCCCGCCGCCGACATCGATCGTCACGACGTTCAACGTCACTGGAAACACGGCGAACACATCGTCCTTGCTCACCCGCATCAGTCCCACGCCACCGGCGACATACGGCCGGAGCGTGTACTGCGTCATCCTTCGCGGCAGGGCGATGACAACGTTGCCGGTCAGCGTCAACACGCTGCTGCTCGGCACGGCTCGCCCTTCTCTGTCGCCGGTCAGGAACCCCGGGACGTACCCGAAGTCCGCCTCGAACCCGAGCATCTCGCCGATCCGGCTGACGCTTCCACCGAGGGCGGAGTGGACGTCACCGGCCGCCTCGTCGAGATCGATGATCGTCGTCTCTCCGGCAAACGTCAGCCCGAGAAACGGTTTCAGCTGCCACTCCTGCGCCGACGCGCTCGCCGGCCAGAACATCAGCAGGGCCAGCGCGAGCACCCGCCGCATCATGCGAAACGACTCGGCCCGCCCTCTAGCTGACGAACAGCCGGAGGAACAGGCGTCCCATCGGAGACGCGTTCACATCGACCGCGGCCAGGGGGAGCGGTACGGCCAGCCCGTCGCTGTTCGCGAGCAGGATCAATGTCAGGCCGCGGCCCGGGATCTTTATCATCAGCGACGACGACTTGCCCTCGGCGACGCCGAACTGCCAGACGACCAGCTCGCCGTTGTGCCCCTGCACGAACCACCCGATCCCATGCGGCAGCGGAAGGCCGGTCGCGGAGATCGGGTTGCGCCACGCGGCGGCGAGTGTGTCGCCGGTCACGAGCACGGTCTTGCGAAGCGCGAGGTCGAACTCGGCCAGGTCCCGCGCGGTCGAGATCAGCCCGCTCGACGCGGTGAGGCCCGTCGCCTCGTACGACGACCTCGTCGGACGTCCTTTCTTGTCCACGGCGTAGGGCGTCGCAAGCCGCGCGAGCACTCCCCGGTACCGGTCGACGGTTCGAGGATCGAAGAGGTCCGGAAGCGACACCGCATCCGGGCCGGGCACCGAATCGCGCATCGCGAATCGATCGAGCGTATTCGCGACCGTCTCCCGGAACGAATCGTCGTCGATGCATTCCGGAACGACGGTTGACAACGGAGCGAGCCGAGGGGGGCTGTAGCTGAACACCAGCCCGCCAGGACCCATCGACGTATGCGTCAGGAGCTGCCTGACGGTCGCGTTCGCCTCGGCGCTGCCGCGGTCGAAGCTCGCGACGCGATCGTCGAGATCCAGACGTCCTTCCTCGACGCATCGCAGCGCGAGCGCCGAGGTGAACACCTGGGCGAGACCATCTAGATGAAAGGGCGTGTCGGGACGGGTCGCGATCGATCGATCGATGTCCTGCAGGCCGAACCCGCGCTCCCAGAGGATGCCGTTTTCGCCGACGAGGGCGGCGGCGAGGCCCGGAATGCCCGCCTGCTTGCGCAGCGACTCGAGGTAGCTCTCGAACAGCCCGAACAGCAGCGCGTCGGCACGGAGCGACACACTGGCCGTCAGGAGGGCGACCGGGAGGATGAGCAGAGTCCGGCGCATTAGCTGGGTAGACGTCCCGGGGAAGCCAACCCACATGATACGTCTTCGGACGGGCTTCACGCTAATGCATTCAGGGTCAGCCGATCGGTGTGCGGGGACGGCGCATGACCGTGCATAACCGTGCATGACCGCGGCACACTCGGACGATTTCTAAGGGGAGGATCTGGAGAATGCGGGAGGATGACTTCACGGGTCACGAAAAACCACGGATGACACGGATTTCGCGGATGCAGCGGTGACGTTTGTTTAGGCCGGCCGCCGCGCCGACGGCCCAGCGCCGCGCTGTGCGCGGCGTCGGCGTGACGGCCCTCAGCGTGACGTCCTCCCTCAACCTCCCGAACCTCCCCTGAATTCCGTTCGAGCGTGTCACGCGAAGTCGCGAAGATCGTTCGGGTTGGGACTCGGGTTCGACAAACGGCAGCGCCCGGTGTCGAGCGTCAGCGCTCTCTGACGACCTTCTGGAGATCCGCGATCACCGCCGAGATGACCCGCTGGAGCTTCTCGTCCGGCGTCGCCTTGCGCGCGCGGCTGTACGCGGCGACCGCGGTGTCGAGGTCGAAAGACAAGAGAGCGAGCGACGCCACGCCGAGCGGGCCGCACAAGTCTCCCGGACGTACGCCCTCGTACGATGCGAAGTCAGTGGTTCGAGCGCGGACAAGGAGCGCGAGGTTGCCCGCCGCGCAAAGCGAAACTCCCTCGAGCGGCGTACGGCGCTCCCCCTCAAGCAAGCGAGAGACTTCTTCGTTCGACGGGAATCTACCCTCCGCGACGAGCGGTGCGAGGTCGTCCGCGAGCAGCTTCCCGCTGCCGCCCGTGGCTCGCAGTTCGTCGAGGCTCAGAAGGTACAGTGGCAGCTCCCACGTGACCGGCCGCTTCGGATCGGTCTGCATCAGGTTGACGGTCACGGCGACCACGGTTGGCGCGTGTCCCGCTGCCGACGCCTCGAAGATCCAAACCCCGCGAGTGATGCCGAGGATGGCCCACTCGCCTTTCGCGCCGGAGGTCGCCGAAAAGCGCCGCTCGCCGACGAATTGCGC
>Ga0187893_10006316_pt1 | contig 20387 bp, 21 predicted proteins | sample MA1701074metaG_FD_139574 | JGI IMG/M metagenome (GOLD analysis project Ga0187893, IMG submission 139574) | White microbial mat communities from a basaltic lava cave in the Kipuka Kanohina Cave System on the Island of Hawaii, USA - MA170107-4 metaG ...
GATCACCGGATGGTCCCAGACGCCGAGCGCGCGAAGCTGCGCCTCGTCGCCGGTCCAGATCGCGACGTGACCGTAGTGCCCCGGAATGAACTTGTCGGTCAGGCGAAACGGCGTTTTCTCGAGCAGCACGTCGAGCGGCTCGAGCGACCCGGCGAGACCGCGCCGCTCCTCCGGCGGGAGATCCAGAAGATAGCCCTTCCGGCCTTCGACGAGGCCGATCGAGTTGCCGAACAGGCGGCTCGTGGCGAACGTCGACATCGCGCCCAGCTCGCGCAGATCGTCGACGATGAACGGCAGGACATTGGCCACGGTCATGACCGTCGCTCCGGGCAGGCCGAACCCGGGTTTCCGGAGGCTGGCGAACGCGGCGCTTTGACGCACCAGCGTGTCGAGATACGCCGTCTCCCGGTCGAGGGCACGGTAGGAAGGGTCCGCCTGCTCCTCGAGATACGCGCCGATCGCGAATGACGCCTTCTTCCGGTTCTCGAGGCTGAGGTAATTCAGCGTCAGCTCGCGGAGGCGGCCCTCGAGCCCGGGCCGGTCGGTGTGCAGCAAGCGCCGGAGCTTCGCGTCCTCGAGGTAAGGATGGACCCCCACGGCGTAGTTGTCGTAGAGAACGAGTCCGGCGCCGAGTGCAATCTTCACCTTCTTCAGGACCAGACGCCCGTCCGCGGTGCCGGGGGCGATCGGGCCCCGCTCGGCGTACACGTGCTCGTGCCGATGCACGTGAACGAACAAGCGCTCGCGCAGCGCGAGGTAAAGCTCGGTGCGCGCGTAGATCTCGGCAAGGTCGGCGCTCGACAGGCTCTCGTTCCGCTGCTTCGCACTCACATAACGCAGGAACTCGGCCGCCTGCACGCGCCATACGAGCGCCTCTTCGACGAGTTCCTGAAGCGCATGGATCTCGTCGTTCAGCTGCCGGTTCAGCGCGCTCTGTCCGTCGTTCAGGCCTGCCGGCGCGCGCTCGTCGCCGCGGGCGGGAGCGCCGGCGACAACGGCGAGGAGCATCGCCCAGATCAGCCATGAATTCGATCGCCGCATGCCCGGCCCACCCCGATCCCCGCCGCTCGTCGCGAGGTAATATAGTCGATATGACGCGCGCGATCTGGAACGGAGCGGTGATCGCCGAGAGCGACGCCTGCGAAACGGTCGAAGGCAACAGATACTTCCCGCCCGCCGCGGTGAAACACGATGGCGAGGGTTGCGGCTGCAACGGCGGTTCGCATGGGTCACTCCCTTCGAGGGGGATGGTCAAGTCTCACCGGTACGCGGGGTCGGTCAGTCGAGCGCGGCGTCGCCGCGCGTTCAGGCCTTGCCGAGGTCCGACACGTACTCGTGATGGGCGGTGTTGACGAGGCTGCGGCGCAGCTCCACCGGCCGGTCGTGGTAGCTGAGCGCGGTGCGGTTGATCTCGAGCACCGGGTGGCCTGCGGGCAGGCCGAGGAGCCGCGCCGCGCCGGCTTCGAGCAGCGCGACGCGCAGCCGCTCGCGCGCGCGCACGACGTTGATCGCGTAGCGCGTCTGGTAAAGGCCGTAGATCGTGCCTTCCCGCTCGCGGAACACCCGCTCGGTGAGATCCGGGAAGCGGGCCGCCGCGAGCACGATGTCGTCGACGAGCACCGGCTTGCCCTCGAGCCGCATCAGGTTGCGGATGCGCAGCACCCGCTCGCCGGCGGCGAGGCCGAGCCGCATCGCTTCGCCGGCTTCCGCCTTGCTCCGCCCGAACTCGACCACCTGCGCGTCGGGCAGCACGCGCGCGCCGTCGGTCCGCACGATGTGGAAAAAGTTGAAGAGCATCCGGTTCGCGCCGTGCGTCGCGACGAACGTGCCGCGGCCCTGCTGGCGCACCAGCACCTGCTCGGCGACGAGCTCGTCGACCGCCTTGCGCAGCGTGCCGATGGAGACCTTGAAGCGCTCCGCGAGGCGCGTTTCGGAGGGCAGCGCCTCACCGGGCTGCCACTCGCCGGCGGCGAGCCCCTGCGTGAGCAGGCGCTTGACCTCCTTGTAGAGCGGCGCCGCGGTATGGATGCCGGTGGCGAGCGTGTCGATCATGTCGGGGCCGGTGGCGGGCGCATTCACTCGGCTGATCCTATCATATGATTCATGTCATACAAATCATTTGATAGACAGGCGCAGGCGCGCCGCCTAGGCTTGCGCTCCTCATGCAAGCCGTCGTCGCCCGCTTCGCTGCCTACGGCAGTTTCTTTCCCGGCGTCGCGCTCGCGCTGCTGGTCGCGTTCGCGGCGACCTTCGTCGCCGAGCACAACGGCGGCCCGCAGCTGCTCTACGCGCTCTTCTTCGGCATCGCCTTCCACTTCCTGTCGGCCGATGCGAAGTGCCAGCCGGGTATCGACTTCGCGGCGAAGACGCTGCTGCGCTTCGGCGTCGCGCTCCTCGGCGCGCGCGTCACGCTCGGTCACATTGGGAGCCTGGGGTGGACGCCAATGATCGTCGTCTGCGCCGGGGTCGCGGCGACGCTCGCGTGCGGCACCCTCTGCGCGCGAGCACTCGGCCGCACGCGCGAGGAGGGCCTGCTGTCCGGCGGCGCGGTGGCGATCTGCGGCGCCTCCGCGGCGCTCGCGATCGCGTCGGTGCTGCCGCAGTCGAAGGACAACGAGCGCCTGACCTTGCTCACCGTCGTCGGCGTGACCGGCCTCTCGACGCTCGCGATGATCTTCTACCCGACGCTCGCCGGCGCGCTCGGCCTTGACGCGCGGCACGCCGGGATCTTCCTCGGCGGTACGATCCACGACGTTGCCCAGGTGGTAGGCGCCGGCTACACGGTCGCCACCGAGGCGGGCGACGTCGCGACCTTCGTCAAGCTGCTGCGCGTCGCGCTGCTCGTGCCGGTGGTGGTCGGGCTCGCGCTCCTCTACCGCGCACGCCGCGAGCGCGCCGCCGGCGCGTCCGCGGCGCCGCTCGTGCCGCTGTTCCTGCTCGGATTCGCCGCGCTCGTGGCGGTGAACAGCGCCGGCTGGATCCCCGCGCGGGCGGGCGCGGCGCTCGCCGACCTGTCGCGCTGGTGCCTGGTCACGGCGATCGCGGCGCTCGGCGTGAAGACCTCGTTCCAGAGCCTCGCCGCCCTCGGCTGGCGGCCGGTGGCGCTGCTGGCGATCAACACCGCGTTCCTCGCCGCGCTGGTGCTCGCGCTGCTGTGGGCGCTCGCCGGTTGACGACCGGCATTCATTCAAGTCATATAGTTGACTTAGAAGAGACGTCCCCGTAGCATGCATCCGGTCCCGAGCAACCCCGCAAGGCAAGGAGAAAAGCGCATGACGATCCACTTCGTAGTGCACGAGGAAGGCGACGCGGTCGGCACCGTCGTCGTCGAAGGCGTCAAGGCCGGCCAGGCGCTCACGGGCTGGATCATGGAGCAGGACAAGACGGTGGTCGTGAAGACCCTGAACGACATCCCGATCGGCCACAAGATCGCCCTCAAGGAACTCAAGAACGGCGACACCGTCATCAAGTACGGCGTCGACATCGGCCGCACGATCGCGCCGATCAAGGCGGGCGAGTACCTGCACGTGCACAACGTCAAGACGAAGCGCTGGTAGTCCGGCGCCGCCTCGACCAACAGAAGCGAGAGGAACTCTCATGGATCTCAGCAATGCGACTTTCTGGGGCTACCGGCGGGCGAACGGCCGGGTGGGCGTGCGCAACCACGTCATCGTGCTCCCGGTCGACGACATCTCGAACGCGGCTGCGGAGGCGGTCGCGAACAACGTGAAGGGCACGCTCGCGCTGCCGCACCCGTACGGGCGGCTGCAGTTCGGCGCCGACCTCGAGCTGCACTTCCGCACGCTGATCGGCACCGGCGCCAACCCGAACGTCGCCGCGGTGGTGGTGATCGGCATCGAGCCGGGCTGGACGAAGCGGGGCGTGGACGGCATCGCCGCCACCGGCAAGCCGGTCGAGGGCTTCTCGATCGAGCACAACGGCGACCACGCCACGATCATGAACGCCTCGAAAAAGGCGAAGGAGTTCGTGCACTACGCGACCGCGCTCCACCGCACCGAGGCGCCGCTGAAGGACCTGTGGGTGTCGACCAAGTGCGGCGAGTCCGACACGACCTCCGGCTGCGGCGCGAACCCGACCGTCGGCAACGCCTTCGACAAGCTCTACCCCCACGGCACGACGCTGCTCTTCGGCGAGACCTCGGAGATCACCGGCGGAGAGCGGATCGTGGCCGCGCGCTGCCGCACCCCGGACGTCAAGGAGCGGTTCATGATGACGTTCAACCGCTACCAGGACATGATCAACCGCTGGAAGACGAGCGACCTCTCGGAGTCGCAGCCGACCAAGGGCAACATCGCCGGCGGGCTGACGACGATCGAGGAGAAGGCGCTCGGCAACATCCAGAAGATCGGCAAGAAGTGCCTGGTCGACGGCGTGCTCGACAAGGCCGAGACGCCCACCGGTCCCGGGCTCTGGTTCATGGATTCGTCCTCGGCGGCAGCGGAGATGGTCACGCTGTGCGCGGCCGCCGGCTACGCGGTGCACTTCTTCCCGACCGGCCAGGGCAACGTGATCGGCAACCCGGTCCTGCCGGTGATCAAGCTGTGCGCGAACCCGAAGACGGTGCGCACGATGGCCGAGCACATGGACGTGGACGTCTCCGGGCTGCTGCGCCGCGAGCTCACCCTGGACCAGGCCGGCGACAAGCTGCTCGAGTGCATGTTCGCCACCGCGAACGGGCGCTGGACCGCCGCGGAAGTGCTCGGTCATCGCGAGTTCGTGCTGACCCGTCTGTTCGAGTCCGCGTAGTCCGTACCTCGGAGTCCGCTCCGCATCGTCCGTTCCAACCCGTGCGGGGCGCCGCAACGCGCCCCGCACGCAGCAAAGGAGGCGCACATGGAGGCGTACCTGCGCAGTCTGCGCAAACTCTCGCTCGCGCTCGCCGCGGCGATCCTCGCCGGCAGCCCGGTCCCGGGTGTCGCGCAGGGCGCGTCCGCGTATCCGGCCAAGCCGATCAAGTACGTCGTGCCGTTCCCGCCCGGCGGGCTGACGGACCTCATGGCGCGCAACGTCGGCCAGAAGCTGAACGAGGCCTGGAAGCAGCCGGTGGTCGTCGAGAACCGTCCCGGCGGCAACGCGCAGATCGGCGCGGAGGCGGTGGCGAAGGCGGCCGGCGACGGCTACACGCTGCTCGCGGTCACGCTCACGCACGCCGTGAACGCGACGCTCTTCCCCGACGCGCCGTACAAGCTGCAGAAGGACCTCGCGCCGGTCGCGGTGCTCGGCTCGCTGCCGCTCCTGGTGGTCGTCCCGGCGGGCTCGCCGGTGAAGTCGCTCGCGGACCTCGCGCAGCTCGCGCAGCAGAAGAGCCTGAACGGCGGGTCGTCGGGGAACGGCACGCCGCCGCATCTCGGCCTCGAGCTCTACAAGAGCCTCACGCGCGCGAAGATCGAGCACGTGCCGTACAAGGGCGGCGCGCCGTCGCTCACCGACCTGATCGGCGGCCAGCTCGACGTGATCTTCGCGAACCTGCCCGAGGCGCTGCCGCACGTGAAGTCGGGGAAGCTTCGCGCGCTCGCGGTGACGAGCAAGGCGCGCCACGCGCTGCTGCCCGACGTGCCCACCGCCGCGGAGGCAGGCGTGCCGCAGCTCGAGATCACGAACTGGACCGGCGTGATGGTGCCGGCGAGCACGCCGCCGGCGATCGTCGCGAAGCTGAACGCGGAGCTCGGCCGGATCCTCGCCGACCCGGAGATGAGAAAGCGCATCGCCGAGCAGGGCTTCGAGCCCGCGACGCAGGGCGTGCCGGAGACGCGTGCGTTCGTCGCGGCCGAAGTGGATCGGTGGGGTAAGCTGGTGAAATCCGCCAACATCCGGGCCGACTGAGATGAAACCGCAGGTTGTCGTGCGAACTGACATGACGCCAGTACTGATCACGGAGTTCATGGATGCGGCGGCGGTGGCGTCGCTCGCGGAGCGGTGCGCCGTACGCTACGAACCGAAGGTCGTGGACGACCGCGCCGCGACGCTCGCCGGCGTGCGCGAGGTGGAGGGGCTGATCGTCCGCAACCGCACGCGGGTGGACGCCGAGCTCATCGCGGCGGCGCCGCGGCTGCGCGTGGTCGGGCGCCTCGGCGTGGGCCTCGACAACATCGCGGTCGACGCGTGCGCCGCGCGCGGGATCACGGTGATCCCGGCCACCGGCGCGAACGCGCTCGCGGTGGCCGAATACGTCGTCTGCACGGCGATGATGCTGCTGCGCGGCGGGTATCTCTCCTCCGCAGCGGTCGCCGCGGGGAAATGGCCGCGCGCGGCGCTCTCGGAGGGGCGCGAGGCCGCCGGCAAGACGCTCGGCATCGTCGGGTTCGGCGGCATCGGGCGGCTGACCGCGCGGCTTGCGCAGGGGCTCGGCATGACCGTCATCGGCACCGACGCGCTGCTCGCACCGGACGCGCCCGAGTGGCGCGAGGCGCGCGTCGCCTATCGCCCGCTCGAGGGCGTGCTCGCGGAAGCCGACGTCGTGACGCTGCACCTGCCGCTCACGGACGGCACGCGACACCTCCTGTCCGCGGCCAGCCTGGCGCGCATGAAGCCCGGCGCGGTGCTCGTCAACACCGCCCGCGGCGGGGTCGTCGACGAAGCGGCGCTGGCGCAGGCGCTCAAGAGCGGCCGCCTCGGCGGCGCTGCGCTCGACGTGTTCGACCAGGAACCGCTGCCGGCCGGCTCGCCGCTCGCGGACGCACCCAATCTCGTGCTCACCCCGCACATCGGCGGCGTGACGCTCGAATCCAACCAGCGCGTGAGCGCGATGATCGCGGAGCGGGTCGCCGCTGCGCTTGCCGCATCGCTCGCATGAGGGAGGCGCCATGCCCAGGCTCGGACTGACCGAGCTCGCCGCGCTCGCGACGGCCGCGCTCGAACGCGCCGGCGCGAGCCCCGCGATGGCGGCGGCGACCGCGCGGGCGCTCGTCGCGGCCGACGCGCAGGGACTCGCCTCCCACGGCCTCTCGCGCGTGCCGCAGTACGCGGCGCACCTGAAGCTCGGTCGCGCCGTCGGCGCCGCCGAGCCGGCGGTGGTGCGCTCGAAAGGCGGCGCAGCGCTCGTCGACGCGGGCGACGGCCTCGCTTTTCCGGCCTGCGCGCTCGCGGTACGCGAGGCGATCGCGCGGGCGCGCTTGCACGGCATCGCGTTCGCCGGCGTGACGAACAGCCACCACTTCGGCGCCGCGTCGCATCACCTCGAGCCGGTGGCGGACGCAGGCTTCGTCGGCCTCGCGTTCGGGAACTCGCCCGCCGCGATGCCCGCCTGGGGCGGCCGGCGCGCGCTCTTCGGCACGAACCCGATCGCCGCGGTCTTCCCGCGGCGAAACGCCGCGCCGCTCGTCATCGATCTTTCGCTCTCGGAAGTGGCGCGCGGGAAGCTCATGGTCGCGGCGCGCGAGGGCAAGCCGATTCCGCAGGGATGGGCGCTCGATCGCGACGGCAACCCGACCACCGAGCCGCAGGCCGGGCTCGACGGCATGATGCTGCCGGCGGGCGGCGTGAAAGGCGCGATGCTCGCGCTCGTCGTCGAGCTGCTCGTGTGCGCCCTCACCGGCGCCCACATGGGCTTCGAGGCCGATTCGTTCTTCGTCGACGCCGGCAACCGGCCACGCATCGGGCAGGCCTTCATCGTGATCGATCCGGGCGCGCTCGCCGGGCGCGAGGCGTTCGACGAGCGCCTGGAGACGCTGGTCGCCGCGATGCTCGCGGACCCGACGGTGCGCCTTCCCGGCGAGCGCCGGCGGAAGCTCGCGGCAAAGGCGGCCGGCGACGGCGTGGAGATCCCGCAGCCGCTTCTGGATCAGCTCAACGGGCTCGCGGCCGCCTGAGCGGCCGATCCTGCCGCGGACGATCAGGTCGGCGTCGAGGGGGTCATGCCCCGCGTCTTGAACACCGCTTTCGCCTCAGGCGTCATGAGATAGGCGATGAAGGCCTTCGCAGCGTCCGGCTCCCTGGCGCCCGCGGCCACGGCCGCCGTGAACACGACCTCCTCCTGCAGCTCGGCGGGAAACGGACCGACCACGTCAAGTCCGGGCGCGGTCAGCACATTCTGGAGAAACACGCCGAGCTCCGCCTCGCCCTTCGCTACCGCCTCGACGAGTTGTGCGGGCCCGGGCTGAGCCAGGGTCTTCGCCTTCATCGCATCGGTCATGCCGAGACGCTCGAACGCGCGCAGCGTCGCGGCGCCGCCAGCGCTCGCCGGGATCGTGGCGACGGACCGCGCTTCGAGCAGCGTCCGCTTCAGCGCTTCGGGCGTGCCGATGTCGGGCTTGCGCGCGCCCGCGCGGACCGCGACGCCGAGCCCGACGCGCGCGATGTCGGTGGTCGGCCCCGGCGCGAACCGCGCCAGCGCAGCCTCATCCTTGAACACGTCCCGCGGCGTGACGCCGAGGTCGAACGGATCGCCGCTCGTGGCCAGCTTGACCAGCTCCGGCGTGGTGCCGAATCGGAGCACGAGCCGGCAGCCGGAGGCCTGCTCGAACCGCGCGGCGAGCTCGTTGATCGGCGCCGTGATCGCGCCGCCCGCAAGGACCTGAAGCCCGGCGGCTGGCATCCGCTTCAGCCGTGCGCCAAGGCCCGCGCGACCGTCTCGCCGAACGCGCGCGTTCCGAGCTCGCCGCCGAGATCGGCGGTGCGCGTCGCCGGATCGGCGAGCGCGGCATCGACCGCGCCGGAGATCGCGCGTCCCGCGCGCCCGCACGCTTCGTGCCCGCGGCGCTCGGCGAGCCACTCGAGCAGCATCGCCGCCGACAGGATGAGCGAGGTGGGGTTCGCACGGTCCTGCCCGGCGATGTCGGGGGCTGAACCGTGCTGCGCCTGCGCCGCGCAGAGCGCATCACCGGCGTTGACCGAACCGGCGAGCCCGAGGCTCCCCGACAGCTCCGAGGCGAGGTCCGACAGGATGTCGGCGTAGAAGTTGGTCGCGAGCACGACGTCGAAGCGCTCCGGCTCGCGCACGAGCCGCGCCGCCATCGCATCGACGATCACCTCCTGCAGGCGGACGTCGGGAAACGCCGCGGCCACCTTGCGGGTCTCTTCGAGGAACACGCCGTCGGTGATGCGGAACACGTTCGCCTTGTGGACCGCGGTGACGAGCTTGCGCCGCCGCCGCGCGAGCTCGAACGCCCGCTGCGCGATCCGCTCGCACGCATGCCGGGTGATCTTGCGGACCGAGAGCGCGACGTCCGGCGTGGGCATGAACTCGCCGCTGCCGAGGAACATGTTGCGATCCGGATAGAAGCCCTCGGTCGCCTCGCGCATGATCACGAGGTCCATCGGCACGCGCGTGTGCCCGATGCCGGGGCGGCTCCGCGCCGGGCGCACGTTGGCGTAGAGGTCGAGCTTGACCCGGAACGCGCCCGATACGTTGACCCCGCCCTGCTCGCGCGGCGGATAGTCGAGATGCGAGATCGGCCCGAGGAGGATCCCGTCCACCTCGCGCGCGCGCTCGAGGACGCCCTCCGGCAGTGTGGTGCCGACCTTCTCGAGCGACGCGAAGCCGATGTCGGCGTGCTCGTACTCGAGTCCGAGGCCGAAGCGCCCGCTCGCCGCGTCGAGCACCGCGAGCGTCGCGCGGGTGATCTCGGGGCCGATGCCGTCACCGGGGAGGACGAGTAGTTTCATCTCGTTGCTCTTCTAGTCGAGCCTTATCCCCGCGTTCTTGATCACCCGCGCGTACTTGTCGAGCTCCGCCTTGACGAACGCCGCGAACTCCTCCGGCGTATTGCCGACCGGCTCGGTCGTGAGTTGCTTGAAGCGCGCCTGGACGTCGGGATCCTTCAGGCTCGCCACGAGCTCGGCGTTCAAGCGGCGCACGACCTCGGGCGGCGTGCCGGCGGGCGCATGCATCGAGTACCACGCGTTGGTATCGTAGCCCGGCAGCCCGGCTTCGGCGAAGGTGGGGATGTCGGGATACTCCGGCGAGCGCCTGGCGCCGGTGATCGCCAGCGCGCGGAGCTTGCCGCTGCGCACGTGCGGCATCGCCGACGCGGCGGTATCCAGCATGACCTGCACCCGGCCGGCCATCAGATCGACGAGCGCCGGCCCGCCGCCCTTGTACGGAACGTGCAGCAGGTCCACGCCCGCGACCGACTTGAACACTTCGCCGTTGATGTGCGGCGGCGTGCCGTTGCCGCCCGACGCGTAGGCGAGCCCGCCCGGCTTCGCCTTCGCCGCCGCGACGAGCTCGGCGAGATCCTTCGCCGGCAGGTCGGCGGGCACGACGAGCACCGTCGGCGCGATGCCGAGGAGGGTGATCGGCGCGAAGTCCCTGATCGGGTCGTAGGGCACCTTCGCGTAGAGGTTCGGGCTGAGCGCGTGGGTGGCGATCGAACTCAGCAGGATCGTGTAGCCGTCGGCGGGCGCCTTGGCTGCCGCTTCGGTGCCGATGAGGGTGCCCGCGCCGGGCCGGTTCTCCACCACCACCGGCTGCCCGAGCCGGTCCGACAGCTTCGCGGCGAAGAGGCGACCGAGCGTGTCGTTGCCGCCGCCCGGCGGGTACGGAATGATCATCTTGACCGGCTTCGCGGGGTAGGCCTGTCCGAACGCCTGCGTCGCGACGATGCAGGCGAGCATCGCCAGCAGTTTTCTCATGGCGCTCCTCCTCTCTCGAGCGGCGCCATTCTATAGTGTGCGCGGCTTTGCCGCCATTATTGTTGACAATCGTGGCGACGATCCGGAGAATCGGCCGGCGCTCGAACGTCAGGAGGAGGAGGCGCCATGCAGCCCATCGCCCGCGCGATCGTCGCGCTCGTGCTCGCCGCCCTCGCCAGCGGCGCAGCCGCCCAGGCCTACCCGGCGAAGCCGGTCCGCATCGTCAACCCGTTCGCCCCCGGCGGCGCGACCGACCAGATCGCGCGACTCGTCGCGCAGAAGCTGACCGAGCTCTGGGGCCAGAGCGTGGTGGTCGAGAACCGGCCCGGCGCGAGCGGCGCGATCGGGCTCGAGGCGGTCGCGAAATCGCCGCCCGACGGCTACACGCTCGCGATCGCGACGCAGACCACGCACGCCGCCAACCCGGCGCTCTACTCGAAGCTGCCGTACGACCCGGTACGGGACTTCGCCCCGCTGACGCTCGCCGGCTCGACGCCGCTCGCGCTCATGGTGCAGCCCGCGCTCCCGGTCACCGACGTCAAGAGCCTCGTGGGGTACCTGAAAGCGAACCCCGGAAAGCTCACCTACGCCTCGGGCGGCAACGGCACCTCGCAGCATCTTTCCACCGAGCTCTTCAAGACGATGACCGGCACGTTCATCGTGCACATTCCCTACAAAGGGGCGGGGCCGGCGCTCGTCGATTTCCTCGGCGGTCAGACGAACATCATGTTCGACAACCTGCCGACCGCGCTGCCGCACGTGAAGGCCGGGAAGGTGCGCGCGCTCGCGGTGAGCTCCGCGAAGCGCTCCCCGCTCGCCCCGGAGCTGCCGACGCTCGCCGAGAGCGGCCTGCCCGGCTTCGACCTCGCGACCTGGTTCGCGTTCTTCGCCCCGGCGGCGACGCCGAAGGAGATCACCGCGAAGATCGCCGCCGACATGCAGCGCGTGCTGGCACAGCCCGACGTCAGGGAACGGCTGCTCGCCAGCGGCGTGGAAGTCGTCGGCAGCACGCCCGAAGAGCTCGCCCGCTTCCAGCGCGCCGAGATGGAGAAGTGGGCGAAGATCGTCAGGGATTCCGGCGCGAGGGTGGATTGAGGGGACGGGAATGCGAGTCTGCGTGATCGGCGCGGGTGCGATGGGCGGGATCTTCGGGGGGCTGCTCGCGAAGGCGGGGCACGACGTCACCTTCCTCGACACCTGGAAGGAGCACGTCGAGGCGATCAACGCGAAGGGGCTCCTCCTCGACGGCGTGAAGGGCGAGCTCGTCGTGCGCGCGCGGGCGGCGACCGAGCCGCCCGCAGGGCTCGCCGCGGACGTCGCGGTGATCCTCACCGACGCGAACAGCACCGCCCAGGCGGCCGCCGCCGCCGCCGCGGTCCTCGGCCCCGACGGCTTCGCGATCACGTTCCAGAACGGCATCGGCAACGTCGAGACGCTGGTGGAAACGCTGGGCGCCCCGCGGGTGGCGGCCGGCTCGACGATGTGCAGCGGCGCGACGCGCGGCCCGGGCCACTCGAGCTTCACCCACATGGGCACCACGTCGATCGGCGAGATCGGCGGCGGCGGCAGCGCCCGCCTCGACCGCTTCTGCGCCGACCTCGCGGCCGCCGGGCTGGAAGCGCAGGTCCACCGCGACATCATGTCGCTCGTCTGGACCAAGTTCGCGCTCAACTGCTCGGTCAACGCGCTGGCAGCGACGACCGGGCTGCGCGCCGGCGAGTTCGCGCGCGTCCCCGCCACCGACCGGCTGCAGGACCTCCTCCTCGACGAGATCCTCGCGGTCACCAAAGCGAAGGGCATCACGCTCGCCGAGCCCGATTTCCGCGCCAAGGTCAAGGCGCACTCCTGGAAGAAGTACAACCGGCCGTCGATGCTGCAGCACGTCGACTCCGGCCGGCGCACCGAGATCGACGCGCTCAACGCGCGCCTGGTGGAAGAGGCCCGCCGGCTCGGCGTCCCCACCCCCTACAACGACGCGCTCGCCTGCATACTGAAGGGCGTGGAGCACAAGCGGCGGGTGATCGGCACCCGCACCGAAGCGCAGTACGCGGCGCTCGAAGCCGAAGCGGCGGACGAGCCTCGGCCGGCGGCGCGCCGGGAAAACTAGTCGCCACAAGGAGGAGTCATGCGCAAGCTGAAGTGGGTACTCGTATCGGTCGTGCTCGGCTGGTCCCTGACCGCGTCGGCGCAGGTGAAGGTGACGATGTGGAGCCACTGGGCGGCGGAGAAGATCAAGCGCGACTACGTCGAGGACGCGATCAGGCGCTTTGAGGCGGCGAACCCCGGGGTCAAGATCGAGGCGTCCTGGTACGAGAAGACGGCGCTCTACGCCGCGCTGAAGACCGCGCTCCGCGCCGGCACCGCGCCGGACTTCTTCTACGCCGAGCCCGACCAGTTCGAGTACATGGAGAACGGGCTCCTGCTCGACCTCTCGTCGCTCAACTGGTCGGCGATCGAGCCGTGGGCGAAGGAGGCCTGGTCGTACAAGGGCAAGCCCTACGGCGTGCCGCTCGAGGCGTGGACGGTCGAGGTCTACTACAACCGGAAGACGCTCGGCGAACTCGGCGTGAAGGTCCCGGCGAACCTGCAGCTCGACTCGCAGGGCTTCCTCGACCTCGCGAAGAAGGCGCGCGCGAAGAACGCGACGCCGATGTCGCTCGGCGTCGGCGACCGGCCGTTCCCCGGCGCGCACCTCACCCACGAGGCGCTGCTCAAGCGGCTCGGGGTCCAGGACTACGACAACCTCCTCAAGGGCAAGCTCTCGTGGAGCGACCCGCGAGTGGTCGAGACGCTCACGCTGGTGAAGACGTGGGTCGACGCGGGCGTGCTCCCGACCACGTTCACGAGCCTCAAGCTCGGCGAAGCCCACACCTACTTCCACACCAAGCCCGGCGCGGCGATGTTCCTGAACGGCAGCTGGTACACCTCGCGCGCGTTCAACGCACCCGACCAGGGCGGCCAGCCGGTCGACTTCCCGCTCGGCATCATGAAGTTCCCGGCGATCCCCAACGCCGCGTGCAACGAGTGCCGCACGATCGCGGTCGGCGGGAGCTACGTCGGCAACGCCGCGACCAAGCAGCCCAAGCACGTGCTCGCGTTCCTCAACGCCTTCGCGACGCCGGAGATGGGCAACCGCTGGCTCGAGCAGGTGCTCGTCCAGACCGGCATCAAGGCCGACCCGTCGAAGATCAGCGGGCCCCACGCCGGCTACTTCAAGGAGCTCGCCGCCACCAGCCAGGGCGCGAAGTACTACTTCGGCATCCCGATCCAGGTCATGCAGGGCAAGCCGAAGGAGGTCTTCACGCAGGTGATCAACAACGCCTTCCCGGCTGGCACGATCACGGTCGACGAGGTCGTGAAACAGATGAACGCCGCGTACAAGTAGCAGTGGCGAAAGGGGCTCTCCGGTTTGCGGTCGGGGAGCGGGTAACGGGGGAATCGCAGGGTTCCTCCGGTCCCGTCCCTCCCGCGCCCGGGCCGTGAAATGCGCGTGAGCGTCGATCGCCAGCCGTGGGGCGCGATCAGCGCTTTCCTGCTGCCGGCCTTCACCGTCTACGTCGCGCTCACCGCGTACCCCGTTCTGCGGACGTTCTACAACAGCTTCCACCGCGTCCTGCCGCGCAAGGGCGACGAGCTCGTCGGGTTCGCCAACTACGCCGAGCTCGCGCGCGACGAGATCTTCTGGCGGGCGGTCAGGAACACGATCTTCTGGGCGTGCGCCTCGCCGCTCGCGGAGATCACGATCGCGCTCCTGCTCGCGGTCGCGCTCTACGCGCGCATCCCCGGCATGCGGTTCTTCCGCATCGCGTGGTTCACGCCGGTGCTGATGTCCTACATCGTGGTGGGGATCATCTGGGTGTGGATCTACAACTACGACTGGGGCGCGGCCAACGCGATCCTGCGCGCGGTCGGGCTGGACGGGCTCACGCGCGCCTGGCTCGGCGACCCGAAGGTCGCCCTGCCGGCGCTCGTCTTCGTCACCTCGTGGATGTGGGCCGGCTTCAACATGGTGGTGCTGCTCGCCGCCCTGCATTCGCTCCCGTCAGAGGTGATCGAGGCCGCCGAGCTCGACAACTGCGGCTGGGCGGGCAAGCTCTGGTTCGTGATCATCCCGCTCATCAAGCCGACGATCCTCAACCTCCTCGTGCTGTCGTTCATCGGCAAGATGAAGATCTTCGACCTCGTCTGGATCACCACCAAGGGCGGTCCGCTCTGGTCGACCGAGACGGTGTCGACGTACCTCTACAAGCGCGCGTTCGAGTGGACGACCTTCGACCTCGGGTATCCGTCGACGATCGCCACCGTCTGGTTCGTGATCGTCCTCGCCGCGGTGCTCAGCCTCACGTGGCTCTTCCGCCAGCGCGATCGGCTGGAGTACTAGAGGTGGGCGCGGCGCTCCGCTGGCTCACGCTCGCGATCCTCACGGCGTACACGGCGTTCGCCGCCGGCCCGTTCGTGTGGGTGGCGACGATGTCGGTGCGGACCACCAGCGAGATCGCGCTCGACCACTACGCCTGGCCGGCGGTGTGGCACTGGGACAAGTTCCCGACGGCGTGGTTCAAGTCGAACTACAACGTCTACTTCGGCAACAGCCTGATCGTCGTCCTGTCCGCGGTCGCGATCCTCACCGTGGCCGGCGCCATGGCCGCGCACTGCTTCGCGCGCTACCGCTTTCGCGGCAACCGCCTCCTCTACTTCGTGATCTTCTCGGCCATCATCTTCCCGCCGCAGATCACGATCATCGCGCTGTTCCAGATCCTGGTGCAGTACGGCCTCTACAACTCCCTCGCCGGCCTGATCGCGGTGTACGTGGCGGTGCAGCTGCCGCTCACCGTCTACATCCTGGAGAGCTTCTTCGCCCGCATCCCGGGCGATCTCTTCGACGCCGCGCGCATCGACGGCTACTCGGAGTGGGAGATCCTGTGGAAGGTGAGCCTGCCGATCGCCCTCCCCGCGATCTCGACCACGGTGATCCTCAACACGATCCTGCTCTGGAACGAGTTCCTGTACGCCGTGGTGCTCATCACCGACGACGCGAAGCGCACGCTCCCGCTCGGCATCCAGCGCTTCCTCGGCGACCAGCTCGAGGACGTGGGGATGATCGCGACCGGACTCATCATCGCGATCGTGCCGGTGGTGCTCATCTACGCGTTCTTCTCCGAGAAGCTGATCCAGGGGATGACCGCCGGGGCGGTCAAGTAGCCGATGGCCGCGGTCTCGCTCGACCGGCTCTCCAAGCGCTACGCGAGCGGGCACGCGCTCGCGGTGGACGCGGTGTCCCTCGACGTCGAGCACGGCGAGTTCATGATCCTGCTCGGACCGTCGGGCTGCGGGAAGTCGACGACGCTGCGGATGATCGCCGGGCTCGAGTCGATCACCTCCGGCGAGCTCGCGATCGACGGCCGCCGCGTGAACGACGTGCCGGCGAAGGACCGCGACATCGCGATGGTGTTCCAGTCGTACGCGCTCTACCCGCACATGAGCGTATTCGACAACCTCGCGTTCGGCCTGCGCCGCCGCGGCATCGAGAGGGCCGAGATCGAGCGCCGCGTGCGCGACGCCGCGGCCACGCTCGGGCTCGCCGGGCTCCTCGAGCGCAAGCCGCACGCGCTCTCGGGCGGCCAGCGCCAGCGCGTCGCGCTCGGCCGCGCGATCGTGCGCGACCCCAAGGTGTTCCTGTTCGACGAGCCGCTCTCCAACCTCGACGCGGCGCTCCGCGTCGGCATGCGCGGCGAGCTCATCAAGCTGCACCACCGGCTCGGCGCGACGATGATCTACGTCACCCACGACCAGGTCGAGGCGATGACCATGGGCGACCGCATCTGCATCATGAACGGCGGCCGCGTGGCGCAGATCGGCCGGCCGCTCGAGGTGTACCGCGATCCGGCCGATACCTTCGTCGCGAGCTTCCTCGGCAGCCCGCCGACCAACCTCCTGCCCTCGCGGCTGGACGGCGACGGCGGGACGCTGGTGGTCGGGGCCGCCCGCGTCGCGATCAACGGCGCGCTCGCCGCCAGCGCGCGCAGCGCGAACGGCGCCGAGCTGCTGTTCGGCATCCGGCCGGAGGACGTGCGCATCGACGGCGGCGCCGCGCCGCACGTCGCGGCCGAAGTGCTGGCGGTGGAGCCGCTCGGCGCGGAGACGATCATCCGCACCCGCGTCCCCGGCATCGCGCAGGACGTCCTGGTTCGCGCCGGGCGCACCGCCTCCGCGCGGATCGGCGAGCAGCTGCCGCTCGCGTTCGACCTCGCCGCCGCCCACCTCTTCGACCCGGTCACCACGCGCCGTCTCGGCGCCCCGTCTTAGGAGCTTCGCCATGGCCGCCAGCCCGCCCGCGCTCACCGTCCGCCGCAACTTTCCCCGCCCGCCGGAAGCGCTCGTCGCGCGTTTCCGCGACGCGCCGACCGGCTGGGTAGTCGACGCGAACGGCCGCCGCGGCGCGCTCGACTGGCGTATCCGGCCGATCACGCGGGCGGTCCGCTTCGCGGGCGTCGCCCTGACCGTCCGCAGCCGTGCGCGCGACAACCTCGCGCCGTACGCGGCGATCGAGTTCGCCCGGCCCGGCGACGTCATGATCGTCGCGACCGACGCCTACGAGGAGGCGAGCGTGCTCGGCGACATCCTGGTCGGGATGGCGAAGAACAAGGGCGTGGCGGCGTTCGTCACCGACGGCATGGTGCGCGACGTCGAGGGTCTGAACGCGGTCGGCATTCCGGTTCTCGCCCGCGGCCTTTGCCCGAATTCACCGTACAAGGACGGGCCGGGCGAGATCGGCCTGCCGCTCGCGATCGGCGGCGTGACGGTGAACCCCGGCGACCTCGTCGTCGGCGACCAGGACGGCGTGGTGGTGGTCGCGCGCGAGGCGCTCGCCAGCGTGGCCGACGCGCTCGCCGAGGTGCGGGCGAAGGAGGCGAAGATGGACGAGCTGGTGCGCGGCGGGACGACCGCGCCGCCGTGGATGGGCGAGACGCTCGCCGAGAAGGGCGTGCGGTACGTCGACTGATGAAGCGGGTCTTCTACATCTCGCACGCGACGCCGGAGGGGACCACGGTCGGCGTCGCCGAGCACACCGTGCTGCTGATCCTCTCGAGTCGGGCCGGCTCGCCGGCGCGGCGCGCGACGTGTTCGAGACCGAGCCGCTGCCCGCCGGCCACCCGCTCGTGAAGCTGCGCGACGTCGTGCTCACGCCGCACATCTCCGCCGGCACGCGCGACGCGCTCTCGACCAGGATGCGCGCGCTCTTCGCCGACGGCGAGCGGTGCTACCGCGGCGAGCCGCCCGCCAGCCGGGTGCCATGAGTCCTACCGCGCGCCACCGGGCACCTCGCAGATGACCGCCCCCGAGGCACGACGCACGATCGCGGCCGGCGGGCACTCGGTGCTCGCCGATCCGCCGGACGGCAAGCCGCTCCTCGTCCTGCTGCGGATGGCGGCCCGCGGCGCCGGGCTGTGGGACGCGGTCTGGGCGCCGCTCGGACGGCGCTACCGCGTCGCGCAGTTCGATCTGCCGATGCCGACGACGGCCGCCCTCGCCCACCCGCGCGAAGTCTTCGGCGCGCTCGCCGAGGCGGCGTGCGACGTCGCGGAAGCGCTCGGGCATGCGCGGTTCTCGGTGTTCGGCTGGAACGGCGGCTGCCACGTCGCGCTGCGGGCGGCCGCCTCTGCCGCCGACCGCATCGCAAGCTGCCTGCTCCTCGGGCCGTTCCACGCGCCGGCCGAGCCGCGCGTCGTCGAGCGCGGACTCGAGTTCCTGCGCGTGATGTACGAACGCGGCGATCCGCGGCTGTATGCCTACTACTGGTTTCTCTCGGGGCTGAGCCCGCGCTTCGTTGCGGCGAACTTCGACCGGGTCGAGGGGTGGGTCGCGCAGCGCGTCGCGGGCGACCGGTTTCTCGCCAACGACCCGGCACGCGCGCTCGCGTGGATGCGCGCGCTGCGGGGCGCATGGCTCACGGACGACGAGCTGGCGTCGATCCGCTGTCCGACCCTGATCCTCGCCCACTCGCTCGATCTCTGGCACGCCGGCCCCACGGCGGAGATGGCGCAGGCCCTGCACGCGCGGATCCCCGGGTCGCGGCTGCACGTCCTCACGGACGTCGGCAGCCTGGTGCTCCTCGAGGATCCGGGCCGGGTGGTCAGCGCGATCGACACGTTCACCGACGACAAGAGGAGACCAGCGTGAGCTCTCGCATGCAAGCCACTTCCGGCCTCGCCGCGATCCTGCTGGCCGGCTGGACGGCGCTCGCCGCCGCCCAGCCGTTCCCGAGCAAGCCGGTGCGGGTGGTGGTCCCGTTCCCGCCGGGTGGCGGTGGCGACTTCCTCGCGCGGCTCGCGCAGGAGCGCTTCGCCGCCGGACTCGGGCAGCCGGTGATCGTCGAGAACAAGCCCGGCGCAGGCGGCACGATCGGCGCCGACAGCGTCGCCAAGGCGGCCGCCGACGGCTACACGGTGGTGCTCGGCAACATCGGCACGCACGCCATCAGCCAGGCGGTCATGCGCAAGCCGCCGTACGACGCGGTGCGCGATTTCGCGCCGGTCCTGCACGCGACCAACATCGTGTACGGCGTCGTGGTCGGGCCGAGGCTCGCGGGCGTGAACACGCTCGCCGAGCTGATCGCCACCGCCCGGTCGCGGCCGGACGGGCTCAGCTTCGGGTCCGGCGGCGTGGGACAGGGCCCGCATCTCGGCGGCGAGCTGCTCGGGCTGCAGGCCGGGGTCAAGCTGGTGCACGTCCCCTACAAGGGCGGCGGGCCGATGATGACCGACCTCCTGGGCGGCCAGCTCGATCTCCTCGTGACCGACCTGCCCACCGTCATCGGGCAGGTGAAGAAGGGCGCGCTGCGGATGCTCGCCGTCACCGCGCCGATCCGGGCGGAGGCGCTCCCCGACGTGCCGACCGCCGCCGAGGCCGGTCTGCCGGGACTCGAGATGTACGCGTGGCAGGCGCTGTTCGCGCCCGCGGGCACGCCGCCGGACGCGGTGCGCCGGCTGAGCGAGGCGTTCGCGGCGGCGCTGCGCTCGCCCGAGGTGACCGAGCGGATCGTGACCTCGGGCGCGATCGTCGTTGCGGGCGGGCCGGATGCGCTCGCCGAGTTCCAGCGCCGCGAGATCGAGAAATGGCGGCGCGTGGTGCGCGAGGCGAGCATCGAGCTGCAATGAGATCCCTGCGATGAACACGGTCGACCTCGACCCGCTGCGCGACCTCGTCGCGGCGCTGCAGGAGGACATCGTCCTCGGGCGCCTGCCGCCGGGCGCGCGGCTGGTGGAGGAGGAGCTCGCCGAGCGGTTCGACACCAAGCGCCACGTGGTGCGCGAAGCGTTCGGCGAGCTCGAGCGCGCCGGGCTGATCGAGCGCAAGCGCAACCGCGGCGCTTCGGTGCGCAGCCTTACGCCGGACGACGTGAACCAGATCTACGCGGTGCGGGAGATCCTCGAGCGCGCCGCCGCCGCGCAGATCCCGCTGCCGGTCGACCGGCGCCAACTCGCTGCGATCGAGGGTGCGCAGCGCCGCCACGACGAGGCGATCGCCGCCGGCGACGCGAAGGCGGTGTTCCGGGCGAACTTCGCGTTCCACGACGCGCTGTTCGCGGCCTGCGGCAACCCTTATCTCGCGCGCGCGATCGACGACTTCCGCAAGAAGACGCACGTGGTGTGGTCGTACGCGATCGTGAAACCGGAGTACTTCCGCAACGCGCAGCGCGAGCACCGCGCGATGATCAAGGCGCTGAAGGACGGCGACCGCAAGCGCCTGATCGAGCTTTGCGCCGCGCACCTCGACATCTCGCGCGCGGCGTA
>Ga0187893_10006317_pt1 | contig 20386 bp, 15 predicted proteins | sample MA1701074metaG_FD_139574 | JGI IMG/M metagenome (GOLD analysis project Ga0187893, IMG submission 139574) | White microbial mat communities from a basaltic lava cave in the Kipuka Kanohina Cave System on the Island of Hawaii, USA - MA170107-4 metaG ...
GCAGACCCGCTGGCGTGAGCCCGTGCAGGTCGTCGCCTAGCCTCACGCGGCGACGCGGAGGTGCGTCAGCGGACGACGCTTGACAGGGAAGACAGTTGCTCCCCCAGTGGGGCCCTTCCGTTGCGCGCGGTGGGGACACCCCGTTCGCCATGCCACCCGCGAGCATGTCGCCTCAAAACCACGCGATTATTTTCGGACTACGTTTCAGATTATTTTAAGGAGGCTTAGCCCCCAGTGCCGGCAGATTTCTTGTCGGATTAGCGATAACGAGATTGGATAAAGGAGTGCAGGCAGGTGAGAGGCTGATCGGCAGGCTGTAATTAAGGAAGGTAAAGGCCTACGGGAGGTGCGATGGTAGGAAAATCAACGAGATCACTGTTTAGCGAGCCCATATCGACGACATAACTTTATAAACTTTCCAATAAGTTAACTGAATGAAACTCATCTATTTATTCATGTCCTGGATCGGTCCGGTTCTGAACACCTCTGAGCAGGGCAACCCTTACACACAGAATCCCCGTAATCCTTTGATCTTTCTTACTCATCTTCGATTTTCCCCTCTTGGGTACTCAATTTGCTCAAGTTAGGTCCTGTGTCTGGTGCCCATTCAATTGAATTCCGCATTGAGCGCGATGTGATGGCGGTTTGCAACACGGAGGAACCCGACCATGCGCCAGACGATTCCCAATAAGAATGAATACGTTTTCTCGTCCAGGGCCCTCGCAGTCTCGGCTATCTGCTCTGTTTTCTCTCTAGCTTTGTCAATAACGCCCGTTATCGCACTGGCGGAAGAGTCAACCAAATCATCTATTCTGCGCCAGCGATTCAATAGCGTTCTTTCTGCCCCGGCGATCAGGAACCCACAGCCAAATGAGAAAAAGACTACTTCGGCCACGAAACGAAAACCGCATCGGCTTATTCGCAGGCCGACTCTGCCTCAGAGTGGGACAGTAGCCACGGCGCAGGTCACGCCACAACCTGCACCAACTTCTGTCATTACAACCCCTCCGTCGCAATTCCCGGATGAGTCCGGAACCGAAACCACCAAATCATCGGAATCGACAGAGCAAGAACCTTCGATTCCGACGCTTGCTCGAAAACAGACTGCCGTAAGTTCTCAAACTATGACGTTTGCTACTCCGATTCCGACTCCGAGCACAATGGCGCTGATCGGTAGTGCTTCCCCTGCAACCGCAGCGGCATCGTCTTCGGGAGCAGGCAGCAGCATGCCACCGCGCATGAATCGACTTATATCTGAAGTGCCCGGCATGTCGCAGTTGCTCGCTCCTCCACCGCAACCTGCTTCACCTCCCCCACCTGCTCCAACTGCGCCCCCGGCGAGTCCAGCCATTGGAATGAGCCCGACGAGTCTATCCTTTACTGCCCAACAGGGTGGCAGCAATCCATCGAGCCAAATTATGAGTGTGACCAACACCGGCGGGGGAACCCTAACATGGAACGCAAGCGAGAATGCCGCCTGGTTGACGCTCTCGCCAGCTTCGGGAAGCGGCAACGGCACCATCACGCTGACGGCAACCACGGGAACGCTGTCCGTCGGCAACTATAATGGCACCGTGACGCTCAGCGCCACGGGTGCGACCAATGGCCCACAGACAGTTCCAGTTGACTTCATCATCACAGCCGCACCGGTCCCTCCCGCGACCGGCGTAAGCCCCACAAGCCTGTCCTTTACCGCCCAACAAGGGGGGAACAACCCTCCGAATCAATCCTTCAATATCAGCAACACCGGCGGCGGCACCTTGACCTGGAGCGCCAGCGACAACGCCAGCTGGTTGACGCTCTCGCCCACCTCCGGCACGGGCAACGGTTCGGTCACCGCAAGCGTGACCACAGGCACCCTCACCGCTGGCACCTACAATGGCACCGTGACGGTCAGCGCCACAGGCGCAACCCCGGTCACCGTCCCCATCACCGTCACCGTGGCGACCGCCCCGACTATGAGCGTGAGTCCTTCCAGCTTGGCATACACGGCGACGCAAGGAACAGCAAACCCAATGAACCAAACTCTAAGTCTCACGAATGCGGGAGGGATCCTTAACTGGACTGCTAGTGATAACGCGTCTTGGTTGTCGGTCACCCCCGGTTCTGGCTCAGGAAGCGGGACACTGACTGCAAGTGTCAACACTGGAGGCCTAGCAGAGGGTACCTACAATGGAACTATTACATTAACCGCTGCAGGAGCTACGACTCAAACCGTAGGAGTCACTTTGACAGTCAACCCACCGGCAACTTCATCGGCGACTTTGAATTGGGATGCCACCACTGAACCGGACCTGGCTTCCTACAGACTCTACAGATCAACGACTCCAGGAGTCTATGGCGCTGCACTTGCGACGATACCGACCGGCACAACAAACTATGTGGCGACAGGACTACAAATGGGAACGACCTACTACTTTGTCGTCACAGCGGTTGACTCATCGGATAATGAGAGCCAACCCTCAAACGAGGTGAGCAAGAGTATTTTCTAGGCAACGGCACAGAAAACCCCTAGGTGCCGCAATATTGACGAGTCCGATGCACGGGAGAGCAGCCTCTTCACGCAGCGGCACGATCTTTCCTCCTCCTCCTTCAATAGCTGACACCTCACCCCACTAACGGGAGTTAGAAACCCTATCAAGCTGCCAGCGCAACTGGCACCCACTTTCCTGCGTGTGAGTAGGTCACAAGCGCCATTGCGAAATAGATTAGCCAGAGACGGCTGAGAAGATATATCCTCCTCTCCATTGGAGGAACAGGCACGCACGTGCAATGTATCAGAAGGAACAAGAAGCGTTGAATGAAATGAATGGTGCGAGGAGGCCTAGTTCGACTATCGGAAGGAGAGAAAGCCTATGCCTTATCCACAAGACCATGCTACACCCGGTGCAGTAAATGGACACTACCTTTTTGAGGCTGCGACCATCATTCATAGAGTAGTCAGTTCCGATCGTACTCTAAAAGCGGAGCACGTTGACGCACTGATCTGCACCACATGCGGGGCCTTGCAATTGTTTATGGCGGACGCCGACAACGGATTGATTGGAGACCTTGGTATTGCCGAACAGGCTGATAGGAAGGAATTTCCTGTTGTTCTCACCGATGAATTCTTGGAGCTGCAGCGAGGGGCTTTGCTCAGAATCCACGTTTCTCGGGAACTTGTGGATTATATTCTCAGCATAGCCTGGGAACTTAGATCGCAGTTAGATGCGGGTGCTTTCCCTCATGACGAAGTAATCGGACGAGCGCGCCAATTCTTCATGACGACGTGTGGCGTAGGGAAAATGCCGTTTATTGGATTCTATACGAAGAATCCAACAGCTGTGGACCCAACGACCTACAAGGCAAGATTGCAACAGACTGAGTGGGGACTGATCGGTGTTGGACTCCTCACCTTGAGTGCGAGCGGAGATGGTTCCGCTCATGAATTCAACGGTCGAATGACCGAAACGTCAAAAGCGCTTGGAAGCACCTTCCTCGGGAAAGCGTTATTCTAGTGGCCAACACCAATCTTTTCATCAAGGCTGAGCCCGCAACTCGCGCATTTGGTCAAGGTCCACACAGAGGGAAAGGATCCCTCATGAAATGATCTGTGACAGCCTGGGCAAGTACTCATCATTGGTGACATCCACGTGGCAATGCTCAAGATCACCCACATCAGTCCCACCACCTTCGCCGCAGAATAGTTAATAGGAACGAGGACGATCGCAAGGAAAACTCCGCCGACCAAGACCACCCAAAACAATCGACAGCGCAGTCTTATTCTAATCAGGTCACGTTGAACGATTTGATTGTCCGGCATCGACTACCTTCCACTTCTAATATATCCAAGGAGGAAAACTATTGATCAGCATGTTTTCCGCAGCGATCACACTCTTGGGATCTTTCCTCTGGCCGACAGATCGCTCTCTCGGATTCTCACGGTGTCGATCCACTGAAGTGGCCACAGGTCCATGCGGGAGTGAGCTTGAGGTCGGAGCGTGAACCCTGTATCACAGCTTCATCCATCCTCCGTAGCAGGCTACTGCGGAGGACGGGCAGAGGGGCTTCCTGTTGCACGGGATGAAACGGTGGGACAGGCCCTCGATCGTGCGCTGACCATCGTCTCGAGCTTCACAGAAATCGGTCAGAATCCGTTCGACAGTATGAGGACGATAGAGGCCGGGCCCTGACTTAGGCCCGACCCTACCAGGGAAGCTGGAAATCCGTAGGCGCTAGAAAATCGAGTAAATAGCCGGCGCGAGCACGCTTCCTTCAAGAAAGAAGGCGAGCGCACTCAATAGCAGGAGAACGAAAATGACGGGCGCCAACCAATAGGATTTGCTCTCCTTCAAAAACATTACGAATTCTGAGACGAGGCTGTAATAGTCTTTCGTTTTTGTGGATGTACTCACGCGTCCCTCCTTGTCAACAACGCTTCGTCATGAAGCAGCAAAAGCCTGAGGTGCACCGTCTACGACTGAACGGTTATGGGTAATCTTCTCTCTTTCAGCACAAGCAACCACTTACTGGCGTACAAGCAACACTCCCTGAATACGATAAATGAGATGATCGCGCCCGGGTAAAACCAAAATCCTCCGAACCGGGACGTGATACCGCCACAAATCAAGGCCACAAGAATAGACGAAAAATCAGCCACCGGACCTAGCGGCTCAAACACCTGCATATGTCTGCTATTGGTGAGCAAACCGTCTTTGCGAACCACTTCCTGCTGCCAGGGACGCTTTTCGTACGGCTTCAGCCTATTCGTTTGAGGGACGCCTGGTAATGCCGTATCTCTCAACACATTGTCATCGCACGCATCGATGCACGCGTAACACTTTATGCACTCAAGGTTGGTCACCTTACCATCGAAATGCCAAATTTCTCGACTGACATCGATCCCCTGAGGACAGGCATTACTACAGTCCCGGCACCCCGTACACTGGGCGACACGCGTGATCTTCGCTTGAACGGGAGACCGGTTCATGAGGGGGACCATCAACGTCACATATGGGCAGAGGATCCGGCAGAATGCTCCGTGCCCATAGCGGAGGTTGAGGACAACGCTCATCGTAAATTGAATGAACACGGCCAAGCCAAACGCAATGAGGAAGTCGTGCCAGGTCGGGTTGATGTCAATATTGAAGAAGGCGGTCTTGGCGAACGCTTTCCCCTCATAGCCAGGCAGATCTGCAAGTGGCGGCGGTGACATGGGGCTGACTTTCGGTTGGAACCCGGTGTTGTGAATCAGAATGATCACGGGCAACAACAGGACAAACAGAGCTCCGATTCGAAGGAGCCAGCGATGGGGCGTATTGATGAGGAGGTTCTTGTCTCGCATCTTCTGATAGTGAGGAATTTTCAACTTGAGAAGAACCCAATCAGCAAATTCGATCGCGCCACGCATGTGGCACACCCACCCGCAAAAGCCGCGTCCAAAAATAAAGATCGAACCGAGGATCAACATGACCATGATGGCTGCCGTGTTAATCGTCCCCTTGGCGAGAGATGGCACACCCATCATTGCGGTCTTGCCCCAGATTTCAATACCGAAGACATGCCAAGAAATAAGGTGGAATGCGATATAGACGTGGACGAGTGCCAACGCGATCATGCGATACCGATAACGACGAGAGGCTTTGAGCTCGCGTGGGCCGGATATCGAACAGGAAGAACCGTGATCTCCCGATTTCAACGCCTCGACCGTGATCAGTTGAAGAGGCCTAATCTCTAGCTCTGTTGCTTGCCCCATGGTCCGGCCTCCACAGAATTGAAACAATCATAGGACGATGAACCAGCCACGTAGCGCGCCACCTTACATTACTAGCCAGTGAGAAAACTCTTATGCTGAAGAGTTAAGGTGAGATACGTAAATGCTCTCAATCCGGTGCAATAGGCGTTCCCCCGGGTAATGTCACATCCTGAAGAGCCTGAATCCAGAGGATCCAAATGGACGGTGAACCCCGTCACGTCTGTGAGGCGTGCGATGGGGTTTCCTATGGGAGGGGGTGGAGTATGGATCTATCGCGAGTAGGTTACTCGATGGTGCACGGTTCCGGACGCTGGGGGTATCACTCTAGTATGGGCTGAGACTTTGTTCGGCCATGGAAACTAGTGGAAAACGTCTTAGAGAAACCGTGCGGGCTAGACAGGCACGCGACTCCCCAAGACGGAATAATCGATCATGTAGGTCGGAAGCGCCTGCATCGGAACGCCATTGAGGATCACATGAAGTGGCTTCGATGCTCGCAGCGAGCTGAGTGCCCGCGTGACGGCTTGCTGTGATGTCACATTCGCTCTCACGACCAGGAGAAGGAGATCCGTGTGTCTTTCCAGGACATTCATCGTGGCCACGGGAAGGATCGGTGGCGCATTGAGGATGATATAATCGAACTGCCCTCGCAGGCGCGACAGTAGACCTTCGATATGATCCGCCTTCAGTAACTCGTTTGAATCCAATTCAGAGTCTCCGGCCGGCATTATCGAGCAGGGGGCATCGGCAAAGGCAGCCATCGCCTCCTCCATGGGAATGTCGCCCTTGAGGCAATCAACCAGCCCGTATTTTATCGGCATTTCAGTAAATCGACCTAGTTCGGGGAAGACTAAGTCACAATCGATCAGGAGCACTTTCTTTCCAAAATCTCGCGCAAGCGTATAGCCTAGATTGACAACAGTTGTCGTTTTACCTTCGCCTTTGATCGCACTCGTGACCGTCACAACTGTCGGTCTTGGCCTAGCGTTGAGTACTTGTAGCCGGGCGGCTGCGACGCGATATTGCTCAGTCGCCAATGAGCGAGGGAAAAGCTTCGCCACAAATCTCTTGTCGATATCGTAGCCATTCCGTGGATAGCTTTCCTGCTGTTCTTTGGCTTTAATCAGGTAACCCTGGCCTTCTCTATCAGATTGCTTTTTGGAATAGGATCCAGGGAAATAGCGCAGCCCTTTGCGCGAGCTGTACAGGAATGAGAAGTCTGGAATTGTCGCCAATAACTGAGGGCCCAACAGAAGTTCCACGTCTTCAGGTCCACGGAATTGAACGATGGATCGATCCCGGATTACCGCCAACCCCACCCCCACAACACACCCGAACAGCAGTCCCAACACCATGACCCTCGGCACGTTCGGTATGGCAGGTGTCCGTGGAAAATTCGCCGGGTCCAGAATACGAAACTTCCCGCGATCTTGGCGTTTTTCCAAATTTTCTTCCAACCGTGTCTGCAACCGCTTATCCAGCAGCATCGCATAGGAGGCCTTCATGTTGTTATAGTCACGTTCGAGGACCAGCAATTCCTGTTCAACTTCGGGAGACCTCTCCACACGATTTTCCAGATCTTTCCTGTTCGCAAGCAGCATCTCTAGACGTTGCTTGACCAGATTCAGTTCACTTTTTTCTTCGCTCTGCAATTTCATGAGATCCTGAGCATAGGGGTCGAGTGGCGTCTTGTCCGGCTTGATCACCTCCGGTCCATATAATGCGGTCAATTCTTGTTCGACATTCTTCATCTCTTCCTTGGTCAGGATGATCTCGGGGTACCCGTCCCAGAATTCCGCCTTTAATTTAACCAACTGCTCCCGCAGTTCCCTTAGCCGACGAAAGAGCGGGTCGGGTTCCATTGATGCCGCGGTCTTGAGTAAAGGACTTTGCCGCCCATATAGCTGATACTCCTGCACTGCCTTATCCAGCACGGCCAACCTGTCGGAATGCCGCTGAAGATTCTCGCGAGCCCCACTGATTTCGTTTTCCAGTCGATCCAACATCCGGAGGTTGCTATCTGTTTGCTGCGGAAGGTTCCCTATGTGTGTTTTCTTGAAGTGACTGATCCTCTGCTCCTTAGTCTCCAGCTCACGTTTGATCCTACTCAGCTCCTCGTCAAGAAATTCCGATGCGCTCTCAATCGCACTCTCGCGGTCCCTTGTGTTCTCCTCAATGAATTTGTCCGCGATCCGCGCCGTCACCTGCATTGCAGTTCCGGGATCTTGATGGAGGAACGACACCGTAAAGGCCTCGACCATACTCCGTCCTGAAAAGTTTCCTCCTTGCTCCGTCTTGATCCTCTCGACCTTAATGCTTTTGATCATTTCAAGATGGGCAAGAGCCGCATCGTCTTCTTTAAGTTCCTCTGGATACAGATCAAGCTCCACTGCAATCTCATCTAAAAATTCCCGACCCATGATCTGTCTCTCTATGAGAAAGAGAGTCTGGTCGAAATTTCCTATCTGTTCTTCACGAATGACGTTCTCTATTGGCTTCTGCTCTTCTACAACAATCAATGATTCTGACCGATAGTACTTCGGAGCCATGACACAGTAGCCCCATGCCAATGCCACAGCGAGAGTGATACACGCCATGATGAGCCATTTGTGTCGCCGCGCAATTCCGGCGTACTGACCCATCGTGGCCATTCCCGATTGCTCTGTTAGAGAGGCCACTTCAACGGGATTCATTCAAACACTCCGGTTGGATCTCCGCTTGGCTGAATACTATTCTGCAAAAGAGAATAAGACAAGGGGATGCCGATAGCATGACCCCCTGCGCGAAATATTCCCCTGTGCGTTGAGAACTGGCCACTAACTAGTTGGCAACTTTCTCGCCGGAACATTCATCCTCGCCGATCGGAAGGAATGAAGTATTCGAATCATCGACAGAACGGAATGTTGGAACAATCTCCTTGAGCTGTTCGATAACTGTGCCGGCCTCGTCGCAAAAAGCTGCTGCCTCCAAGGCAACGAGCTTCTCTTTGAACCCGTTCAAAGTGGGAGGGCTCGTAGCCCGAATCTGGAGAATCTTGTCAAGAGATGTGCACACTGCCACCTCGCCTTCGCCAACTAATTCCTCGTAAAGTTTTTCGCCCGCTCGGAGCCCGACAAATCGAATGGGAATGTCCTTCCCGGGAATGAACCCAGATAATCGAATAAGGTTTCTGGCCATATCCAAAACCTTGATCTGTTCTCCCATATCCAGAGTATAGATTTGGCCTTGTCCCCCTATGGCCGCTGCCTGAAGTACTAACTGAACCGCCTCAGGAATAAGCATGAAAAATCGTTGCACGTTCGGGTGGGTCACGGTCACTGGGCCACCCGCCTGGATTTGTTCCTGAAAGCGTAGCATCACGCTTCCACTACTGCCGAGCACGTTACCGAATCGGACAAGAACGAAACGTGTCTGACTGGTCCGCGCGATATCCTGAACGATGAGTTCAGCCACTCGTTTAGTCGCCCCCATCACACTCGACGGGTTGACTGCCTTGTCGGTTGAGATATGGACGAACTGCTCCACCCCGCACGTGCTGGCAACTTCGGCAGTGATGCGCGTCCCTATGCAATTGTTCTTGATGGCTTCAGCAACATTCAATTCCACAAGAGGAACGTGTTTGTGTGCAGCCGCATGGAACAGGATCTGAGGCCGATGCTTCTTCAACACCGTGTGGAGCCGACGAGCATCGGTGACATCTCCGATGAGCGGCGTGATGGGAACAGACAGCCCTTGGTCTTCTAGCTCTTTCGTAATGTTATACAGACTGTTTTCGTGGCGTTCATAGAGCAGTAGGGCACGTGGTTCCAACAAGATGATCTGACGAGCCAATTCCGAGCCGATCGAGCCGCCACCACCGGTAATCAACAGGTTCTTGCCTCTGACCATTCGCCTCGTTGCTTCAAGGTCCAAATTCACCGGCGCTCGCGGCAACAGGTCCGGAATCGATATACTACGGATCTGACTGACTACACTTTGGTTGGCCGGTAGCTCCGCTCTGTCCGGTAATGTTTTAATCGAAACCTCATAAGGCTCCAATTTGATGATAAGGTCTCGAAGAAAAGCCGGCGTCGCATTGGAGAGCGCCACCAGGACCTCTTCGGGCTTATGCTTCTCCACAAGAAGTGGAAGATCCCCCAAACTGCCTAAGACTTTGACACCGTGAATACGTTTATTGATAAGGGCGACGTGATTGTCGACAAATCCAATTGGTTGGCATTGAGATTCGGAGCCAGTTTTCATCTCGCGCACAACTCGTTCGCCTGAGTCGCCGGCGCCGACCACGAGAACCCTTTTCTTCCTTCGAAATAATACTTGGTCACGAAAGATTCTCGCAGGTAGCCTCACCCCAGCTAACAACCCAACGAGTAGAATGGCATCGATCACGAGGACAGCACGTGGATAATCGTTGATACCCAGCACCCAATAGACCCAACCATAGAACACGATTGTGCTCGATAAGACTCCACTCAGGATCTTTTGTAGATCCCAGATGCTCGTATATCTCCATAGACCTTCATTGAGCCCAAAGAGAGCGAACGCCACTCCCCGAATCCCGACGAGCCAAAGCACAGTAGCCTGGAACGTCCCAATTTCCTCTAGAGGAATGGCTCCGTCAAATCTCAATACAAACGCCAAGTAGTTGGCGAACACGATCAAGCCCACATCAATCGCCACGATTAGAGGTCTTCGCCACTTCAGAATCAGCGACGACAGATGCGCCCATGGGGCGGCCGACGGGGGCTTCGTTGTAGCCTTCAACTCAGGGAGTTCACACACCACGGTTGACAACCTCACGACCCTCAACAACGTTTGAACGATGATTGCGAAATCGAGCCGAAGGGACATATGACGAATGTAGAGCTTCGCCAATCGGAGCTTTTCCGGAAGAACGCTGAGTTGATACTCCTCTTCCGGGTTTGAGGAATTGGCGAGAACACCTGCCTCATCGATAAACTTCAACGACGCCAGGTCTGTGATTCCAGGGCGAGCGGCAAGTATCTCAGCAAAATCCGAGCGCAACCGCTCAACATAACGAGGAACTTCCGGTCTGGGCCCTACGAAGCTCATATCGCCCCGAAGGATATTCACCATTTGCGGTAATTCGTCAAGTTTGAACTTCCGCAGGATTCGGCCCACCCTTGTCGTACGGGGGTCCTGCCCGACTGTGATCGGCAAACCCTCGACTCGGGCCTCTTCCTCAACCATGGTTCGGAATTTCTGTATCCTGAACGGGCGAAATCCTTTTCCAACGCGCACTTGGCTGAAGATCACCGGCCCACGCGAGTCAAGTTTGATCAGAATGGAAATGATCGCGAGGAGTGGTGATGTGACGAGCAACCCGAGAACGGCTGCGCAGACATCAAATGCCCGTTTCATCATCGCCGGCTCTTCTTGACGAGGGTACGAACCGTGTTGATCACACGATTGATCTCGTCTTCCGTCATCTTCGAGTACAACGGCAATGAAAGTATGCGCTGAAATACCATACTGGAAACCGGAAGATCCTCTGGTCGATAGCCCCACATGTCACGGTGATAGGGATGAAGATGGAGCGGAATGAAATGCACGCTGCAGCCCACACCGGCTTGCTGTAATTGACGGATGAACTCGTCGCGACTGACACGTAAACGATCCAGGTCCAATTGAATGACGTAAAGATGCCAGGCGTGTTGCACGTGAGACGCCGCGCTCGGACACATAATCTCCGGTAGATCTTGAAAGCCTTCATGGTAGAGGCTGGCGCACCGTTCGCGTGCCTTCCAAAATCGATCGCACTTCTTGAGCTGCGCCAAACCAAGTGCCGCGGCAATATCCGTCAGATTGTATTTGAACCCGGGAGAGAGGATTTCGTAATACCACGAACCCTGCGAAGAGTAGCGGTTCCAGGCGTCCCGGCTCAGCCCGTGCAGACTCATCATCCGAATGCGAGAGGCCCACTCGGCATTATTCGTGGTCACCATCCCGCCTTCACCGGTTGTGATGTTCTTCGTCGCGTAGAACGAAAAACATGTGCTGTCAGAGATCCCGCCTACCATTTTCCCGTGATATCGCGCCGGGAGGGCGTGAGCGGCATCTTCGATGACATGCAGGTTATGAGCACGAGCGATAGACTGTATTTTATTCAGATCGCAGGGGTGGCCGGCAAAATGGACAGGAATGATTGCCTTTGTCTTATCCGTGATGGTCTCTTCGATCCGATCTGTGTCCAGATTCAACGTGTCCTGCACGCAGTCAATAAAAACAGGCCTTGCCTTGAAATAGGTAACAACCTCTGCCGTCGCAGCAAAGGTCATCGTCGGGACCAACACCTCATCGCCTTCGCGCACTCCGGCCGCTTCAAGGGCAAGATGCAGCGCTGCCGTGCAGGAATTAACCGCAACAGCGTGTTGCGCGCCAACCACCGCAGCAAATTCCTGCTCGAATTCCCTCACCTTAGGTCCGGTAGTCAACCAGCCTGAACGAAGGACATCGACCACCTCAGCGATCTCTTCCTCGCCCACATCGGACCTATGAAACGGGAGAGCGTTTTTCATTCACAGAGCTCGTCTAAATGGTTGGCCCGCTTTGCTTTTCAAGAGTTACACTCTCTTCCATACACAGCATGAGAACAACCCACCTTTGGAGGGGGAGAATAGTTCCAATGGCTCGGATCAAGAAAAATTAAGGGGGGACGTAAAAACACTGAAGCGGAGATCCCTGGCTCGAATTGATGAACACCACCACAGATCAGTGAGTACCTGGCCGCGAGGCCGCTGCCGATGGCGTAGCTCTTGTTTGCCCACATTCGCGGGATCGACGAACCACCACTCTTTACGTCTCTTGTCGGGGACGGACGAAGAAGGAATTAGAACTGTCTCGTGATGGGACGATCGTCAGAAAGTCCGGTCATAGGAGATCGGACCACAACCAAACCGACAATGGAGCAACGGCAAGTACGCCTACCCCGGCGATAGCCATAAGGATGATTGTACGAGTATCGAGGTCCCTAGGCACCCCGAGCGTCCGACGCTGCAATGAAGTGTCCGTCATGTTCTCTGCCCATCTGAGTCCAATCCAAAATAACAAAGCCATCGTTAACCCATAAACACTATAGCTAAACACACGATGGTCAGCGCCTTCGGCTATCCCAACGTGATCACCAACGATCACACCGTAGGCTCTGATACCATTGGCCACCACCAGCACCACGGCGCAGATCGCGAGAAAGACGAGACGACGAGCCGGCTGCCGGTAGATCAGTGTCGCGAAGGCATAACCAACCGCCAAACCAGGGAGGAGATACCGTAAGCCTGCGCAGTCCGCATCCACGTCCCAGATCCCCGAAGTGAGAACAAACGAATGATCTTCGTAGAGATAAGGAATATCGCTCAGTTGGAGACCGATCTGGATGAACCAGGCCGTAACGTCCTGGAGCCAGGGTTCGATTGAAGTCCCCATGGGAAGCATGAAAACAAGAAATCCCAATGGCCATGCTAGAGTCTTGACGATCTCCTTCCCCAAGATGGCCCACATCAGTCCAGGGAGCATCGCGATGACTGCAGCCTGGTGGAGCCACAGCACATCTATTATATATCCGACGAACCATCCACCTCCCAGCAGGGCAAGAGCAGCCACGCCCCAAGGACTCGGAACTGGCACCAGATGGATCCACGAGGATCGATAGCACCAGATAAGATAACCCGCTGCGGGCAACACCAGAAAGCCGTGCGTAAAGGTCCTGGAGCCGGCCCATGCGTCAATCATGGAACGGACAGTCTCCCAGAACAGACCAACCACACAGAGGCTTGCCATACACACGATCAGTTCCGTCATGCGCCACTCACGCGAGCGTACGCGATCGTCCGGAACGACAGTCGGTGTAGAGCTAGATACAACTTTGCTCATAACTCCTGCCTGCACTTGAGGGGCACAAAGCGAGAACAATAACGATACCACTCAACTATCCGTACTGAGTATGGTCAGTCCGAAGGAGAGCACAACACTGGGAATCTTGGGAGTGGCCCGGCAGGGTGCTCGGCCTCTGAGAGTCCACCTCCTCTATTGCACACCCTCCGCCTCATCATCAAAATGAGACACCCCGCAGTTGAATGGAGAGGGACGTACTAATGTTCAGAATAGAGCAGGAAGAAACCAAGATGACAAATCAATAGGAGAAAACTACATTACCTCACAGGGCTGAAAAGCCGCTTCTTGGTGTATCTCCTGCTGGTCGGCTCTTCTCTTCCCGTAAATGCACTCGACTCTTCGAGGGCGCATTGACCCCTTGCATGACTTATCTAGAAACCGGCGAATCGAGGAGCATCAGGTCCGCAGTTGTCTTGCTCGCCAATAAACAAGGCCAGCAAAAGCGCCGGCAAACGGCCAGAAGGTGTCCGCAATCGGAACAGAATTGTGTCCAGTGTTATTGCCATTGCCTCCATTATTATAGCTACCGGGATACCCTCCACTTGCGTTCCACTCCCGCTTCCACTCTACCTTCAACGCCTTCATCTTACGCAAGTGCTGGTTCTGCAACCCGTTCAGATACGTCTTATATTCCTTCTTCGAAATCTCCCCGGCAAGCCATTGCTGTTTCCACACCGCCTTCTGCGCCTTGTATTCATCCGCATTCTGCAGCTTCAACTCGTTCACCGCAGCCTTGTACTGAGTCATCCATTCCTTGTCCTTGCTGCTCGGTTTAGCGGCATTAGCCTCGGGAACGATTAAACCGAGCGACAGGATCAGTACAGCCAAACTTAAGAGGCCCAGCATTGAGAACTTCATTGGGGAGTCCCTCCTTTAGCTAGCACATAGCTATCACAAACAACTTTCACCAACAACTTTCACCTTTTCAACTTTCAACGAACGTTATAAGCAGCCTTTTGTGCGACGATAAAGTACATACTTAAATGCTCTGCCGTCAACTTATACGAAGGTGCTACGTGTTAAACCCTACCTACATGAATCCAGGATAGATCAACGTTAGTTAGACTTAGCTGGACGCCCTGAATGCGGGTTGTATATCCACGTCTAAACCCTTGTGCTGGTTGCGGATTGGCACGAAGGTTTTGCTATCTCGCAAACAGATGCAAATCAATGGCTGTTCCCTATAGTACTATTGATTCTCTCTCACCCTTTGTTACGCTGGCAGTACACGTCTGAGATTTTACCCACCTGATGCGGTCTCGCCTCGTCGATAAACCGTGCCGGTGCCACACATATCGAACTGTCGAGGGGGTCACGCTAATTCCTTCCGACTTCATTTTCGCAGCGAGAGAAGAGTAGGAAACGGTCCGATATTCCAATGTCTTCGAAAGAATCTGATCCTCGAGCGGAGCAGGGGTACGATTGGGCATTTCTGGCTTCCGGCGGATCTTTGGCATCAATCCCTCTTTGCCAGAGGTCTCATAGGCCCGTTTCATAGCATAAAATTGAGATCTGCTTATCCCGAGTAGCTTACAGGCCTTCGTCACGTCACCGAACTCAGCAACCAACGCCAAGATCCCTAGTTTGGCTCTTATCAATTGCTCTTTGTAAACCATCTCTTCCCCTCCTCATTGGTCACGGGAGTAGCAGACCAGGCCGTTTCTCTATCGGCCTCTCCTTCACATCACCGAGAATGAACCTTTTTGCCTGTCCTAGGATCTCCAACCAAATCTGCGTTTGATCTCCCTGCCCCACCTAGGCCTTGAGCGTCGATGCCCCCATCTGGTTCACGCGAATCACACTCCAAGGAGTCAAATGGAGATAGACAACAGATTCACCCAGAATGGGGTTGCATGGAAATATATAACTTAATTAATAGTCCTCAGTCTTAGAATATCAATCTAATTCCGCTCAGGTCGGACTTTGTAGCAGCGAGAGAAAAGGACGGGGAACACAAGTGCGTCTTGAACGCAAAGAGTTTTCACCCTATCAAAGCAAGGGAATATTTCACAGGGGCCATCAGGGGCGGACCACTATCAAGAAAGCTCACTGATTCCGATTTACTCATCTGCCCGGCCTCTCAAAGTTCCTCGCGAGCGAGCAAGCTGTTGAACTGTCCGATGCTTACTTGTCTCAGCTTGTGACCGTGCTGGGCCATGTCACGCAGGCAGCCGATCCAGTGGTATTTGGATTTCCGAAACCATGGAACCGCTATTTCACTTCCTCCATACTTTCTCTTAAATCCACCGCCGCCACCCATATCGTAGGTTTGCACTCCGATTTGCTTACCGATCTTCATGGCGCTCCACTGAATCGCCTCGTTTGGACGCAATATTTGCTGCTGCCGCCAGCTTGCCCCTCCCCAGAAATACATGACCCCGTTCATGTGCGGGAAAATCCCCGTGGCAATACATCGCCCGCTGCGATCGCGAGCCCGAAGTAGAAGAAGCTGTCCAGTGGGATGCACATGTGTGATGAGCTGCCGCACACGTTCGATGCCATAGGTGGGTAGTAAGTCTTGCTTCGCAAAGACATCCTGGAGCTGAGTGTAGTATTCATCGGCAAATCCCAGATCGTGCGCTTCTTCGACGATAACCCCTTCTTTTTGAGCCTTTCGGATGCAGCGGCGGCAGGCACTCGTCATATTGGAGAAGAGTTCATCCTCGCCACGGCTCAAATCCATTTCGAATCCGCGATAAACCTTGTACTGAACGTCGAGTCCATCAAGATCTCTCAGAGTCAGATTCCGATCCATCATCTCCAGATGAACACATCCTAATTCCTCGAAGGCAAACGAAATCAGGGCCTGGACCGCCCAGCGTCGGTCTACTTCGGCAGAAAGAATGAGCCCCATGTAATCGGTGGTCCATCCTGGAAACGGGCTCCCAAGGATGCGGAGGCCGAATTTTCGCACAATCATACCGGTGAAGAAACCGACCGTCCTCCCGCCCTCACTTAGTGCTGCGACAACAGGCTCACCATGTTGAGTGCTTGAGAGAAAGGCCAGCCAGGCAGGCGTCTGAAAGATCGTTCCGGCCTCTTTGGTGCCGATCTTGGCCGACCAGTCATAATCTCGGACATCCAACCGATCGAATGTGTAAGCCACAGAGCACCGTTTTCTTTAGACAAGCGGTTTGGTCGATGGTTGCTGAATGGACGGCGCTTGCGATGCGCGACAACGGATTCGGGGGATTCGTTACTGCACAAAAATAGGAGTGCCTATTCGAACAAAAGTGGTATTGAATCAACTTCGTCCACGTGTATGGACGACCTTGTGCCACAGCCATCTTCTCTCGAGAGCACTTCTCTCGGCTAGAGTAATGTCATGATCACCCCTGACCTGCAGGATGAAATCAAGGAGGGTATGAACCGGGACAAACCACCCGTTCATTTTGCTTAATCGTTCCATCAGAACTTTGAAACGCCCGTTAACCCTCCCCTTCTCTTGAAATCCTGAGGCAAGATGCGTATACATAATGCAGGCACCACCTTCTCTCATCAATCTATCCTGATTGCTCTCATGTAACATCGCACTAAACGAATCCACATTTGGCCCCTCTGAACCGGCAAACCAATAGTTGACATGGGGGCGCGCAGGATCATGATACGGCATCACGGGACAGGCCTTTAGGGTGTTAATGTCTCCTAACACGAAGTTTCTGACATACTTGATCCTTTCCCTGCAATGATCACCCCAATAAAGCGGGCTGGATTCGATGTGTCCTTTGAATCCGTCGTGATTCCCATTTCGGATCATATCCAGCACATCATAAACAACCTGTCTGCTCCCTGTTAGACGTGCCCTTCCCCAATAGATACTCTCCTGACAACCCGAATGATTCGCCATCGAGTAGGGATCATGTCCAAAGTGTTGGCGGAATGTCTCCAAACCGCGAACGGTTTGCTCCCGAGTCGAGGTATTATAGGTCGCGTTATGAAACGCGATTTCGAACCCTTGTTCTCTCAGACCCAGTACCAGTTTGAGGTATGGTTGATCCTCACACGTGGCTCCACCTATTTTCGGCGTGCCCTTTCCTCGGATGGGCCAGACCGCTTTTGTCGTTCGTAGGCCGATATCACCAAGGAATGAATAAATGGTTGCGACGTTCTCCACTGTATCAAAATCAGGATCGTCGAAGATCGTGAAGGCAAACTGCTTTCCGGCTGGCCACTCGATTCTTGGAATCATCGTCTGTGAGAAACACTCGACTATGTCTTGTAAATTACCCCGACATAATGCGTGTTAAGGAACCGTAGCCGACTGAGAAAGTAGCATGCGAACCAGGACCAAGGTGCGAGGAACTTCGCGAGTGGCAAGACCAGCGACACTCGCTCAAGATCAATGGAACAATTAGGAAACAATTGTTTAATCTCAGCCTTGCACACGCCGCGCACATTGGGGTTCCAAGGATTATCGACAAAAAAGTCATACCAGATGATGAGGCCGGTCTTTTTCACCACACGAAGCATTTCCTGCCCCATTCGACGCCGCATCTTCTCGTCCAGGACCGAGGTGAAAACCACTGATTGAAGAACAAGATCGAAACTCTCATCTGGAAAATCAAGCTTGATTCCGTTCATATGATGGAATCTTACGCCGGATGGGCACAACCTGGAAGCATTCGATAGTGGCTCAGGCCGCAATTCGATTCCGGTTATGTTTGATGGGGAGGCGCCCCACTTTATGAATTCCCGCAGCCACTGCCCGCTCCCGCACCCGACCTCGAGAATCTGCGCACCCGTGAGTGTGTCGAACCCGTGCTTCCGCAACCTCCTCAGAAGGAGACGCTCTCGTTCTTGCACGAGAAACAGAAATCCAGCATCAAAACACGAATAGTAGCCTACCGGTTTCGTCTTCTGGTAGGCCAACTTGATCCGGGCCTCTTCACCCCCGACATCAGAATGGTTGAGATCAGACAACATCTATGCTTTTGGTTCTCTACGGACGATGCTGGTGGTCATGACCTTCCCCCGTTTGTTACACCAGGGCCGAGGAAGTTAACTCCTGTGTTAGATGAGCACCGTTGTGATAGTTGTTGATAAACTCCTGGGGCGTCACATCCCCAATGGTGCTGTGTGTCCGCACCCCGTGCTGGGCAGCCCAAGCACGGGGCCATCTCAGTACAGTGGAACTTCCTCGCCAATGGTCTAGTTTTCGGGGGGAAGGTCAATGGTAGGAGTGGAAACCAATTGTTCGCCTCTTATAGCTTTGTTAGCTCCTTCTGATTCTATGGTAGATTTTCCTTACCGCATTGTCAAAGGCTGAGTGTTCGGAGACATAGGACCGGAACACATTTTTTGACTTCTGTTCTATCTTGTGCTGGAAAAGGTCGATGACACCTCCTGTCCCCATTCGTCTTCGATACTCCTCGAAATACATCTTGAGTTCCGTCTCGGTTTTGGCCCTGCCATTATCGGCATATTTTGCGACGTACGGGCTGAAGTCTGGGTACAAGCTCTTAGTTGCCCATCGACCGTGCAAAGTTGTCTTCATAAAAGTGCCTATGAGCATATCATCGAAGCACTCCTGCTCAATCGACATAATTAAAGAATTGCGTGGAGCCTCAAACGTAATGCCTCTATTGAAGTGTTTCTGGCTCAGTTCGATCACATGATCCTGGCCCCCGACGCGTAACCTGATGAAGTCTAAGAACCCTCGGAGGTGTTCGATCGCTTGAAAATATCGCTTCGCTTTGACAAAATCTAATCGTTCCAACGTGTCGTTCCAGTTGTCACCGAACTCCGCTGGATCACGAACAATGTTGGGCGTTTCTCGAGGCTGAATGGCTCGCCACTGGTCAGTCATACAATCGTATCGAATAAAAGCAGGCAAGATCTGTTTTGTCTCTGAGCAAAAACCCTTTGCATAATCCTGTGGAGACGCGACATACTGTTGGAGCCAGACACTGTCTGTTCGTTGAAGTTTATGAAATGAACTAAACGGGATGAAATACTTCGTACCCATGTATTCCGTCTCGTTACAAATGTCACGGCCAAGGGGAGGTGCAAGCTCCTTGGGCGTAAGCGGAATACGTTTTCCGTCCTCGTCAAAAAAGTTCTTCATGTCCGCTTCGCCGCCATACAAACGTAGATAGAAGGAGATGGGATACTGTTTGATCGTCTTTCTCACGAAATTCATCCACCCGCGTGCACTCGAATCGTTCATGTTGACCAACAGCCGCCCGTTGATGTCAATGAGCAGCGTCGCATCCTGATTGTAGTCGGAGAGACAGAGAATTCTGACGTGATCGGACAGTTTGGTCCAGACCTTATCCTTGATGACATGAACATTATAGCCTTGCTCCTTCAAACCATAAAAAATACGATTTCCGTAATGGTCGGGGACAAGAATAGTTTTATCCCTGAGCAAGTTCATGGAATCTTGGATCAGATGATCAGGATGACCATGGGAGACCCACACGTACTGACTGTGGCGAATCGCTTCGAATTGTTCTGGTGGGATTTCGTGGGATAAGGCCCAACTTCCAAAGTAAGGCGTTCCAACAATCCAGGGATCGGTCACGAGTACCGGTTTGGGATCGTAACAGATTAAGGTGGCATTTCCAATTGTGTCAAAACCAGTATCCAACTCTCACCTCCTGGCAAATGATTGAACTCATCTTGGACCCCCTCCCGAAAAACTAGACCAGCCAAAACTGGAACAATTTGCTACGCTGCAGCCCTCTAACCCCAGGAGGGCGGCATGAAGAAGAGCAAGTTTTCCGAGGAGCAGATTGCAACTGC
>Ga0187893_10006318_pt1 | contig 20385 bp, 19 predicted proteins | sample MA1701074metaG_FD_139574 | JGI IMG/M metagenome (GOLD analysis project Ga0187893, IMG submission 139574) | White microbial mat communities from a basaltic lava cave in the Kipuka Kanohina Cave System on the Island of Hawaii, USA - MA170107-4 metaG ...
GCGGCGGGGCGCCGGGGGCGCGCGGGGGCGCCGGCCCGGGGGTGGGGGGGGGGGGGGGGCGGGGGGGGCGCGCGGGGCTCGGTGGGCACGGGGGGGGGGCGCGCGGGGGGGGGGGGGGGGGAGGAGGTCCCCTTCGGTCGCCTCCGGGCCGTAGACGAGGGGCTCGGGGGGAGGCGCCGGGGCGGGAAGGGCGAGGGGAGCGAGAGCTTCGGCCGGGGGGGGCGGCTCAGGCTTCGCGCCGCGCGAGCGGAAGAGGGCCACGGCCGCGAGCACGGCGAGGAAGGCGGCCAGCTCGGCGGCGGCCAGAAGGAGGCGCCGCCGGCGCCGGCCCGGGTCGGGCGGCGAGGGCTCCTCGATCGACACCCAGCGGACGTCGGCGGGCGGCCGGCTCTCGTCGATGGACTTCCAGGCCGGGCTCATTTCGCGGCGCGCGACTCGACCATGGACCGGGTGGCGCGCTTGAGGAAGAGGATGGCGAAGCAGGTGTCGAGGGAGCCGCCGTTCCAGGCGCCGCTGGGCTGCTGCTGCTGGAGCAGGAGCCGCGCGCCCTCGGCGTACCAGTCGTGCTGGCCGAAGCGGGTGACGTCATAGAGGATGCCCGCCCGCTCGAGGCCGTAGAGATAGTAGTAGTGGTGGGCGGCCGCGCGACCGGGGTTGTCCGTCACGGAGAAGTTCCGGCCGAGCCAGTCGGCTCCCTTCTTGAGGTTGGAGTCCGTCCTCCAGTCCTTCCCCAGGATGTAGTGGCAGATGGCCAGGGCGCCGATCGCGCCGGCGGTCATCGAGCCGTAGGCGTTGCCGTTCGTCTGGTAGTTCCAGCCGCCGTCGCCGCACTGGGAGCGGCTCCACCAGTCCGCGGCCTTCTGGACGACCTCCTTGGGCAGGATGATCCCCGCGTCGTGGCAGGCGCGGAGGCCGAGGCAGGCGTACTGGGAGTTCGAATTGTCGCCGCCCCGGCCAAGGATCCGGTTCTGCTTGACGGGGATCCGCTGGCGGACAGGGGGCTTCTGGCCGGGTTCTGGGTCCGCGAAGATCACGACCCGCGGCTCGCCCGTTCCGGTCGGCGTCGTGACCGGCACGGGAGGCGACTCGGGGTACTGGGTCGGCTGGCCGTAGCCCCAATGGCCCTCGGGATCCTGGTTGTCGACCAGGAACTGGGCGCACTGGTGGATCCGGGGCTGGTACTTCACGCGGTCGAGCTCCTCGAGGAGCATGGCCTGGAGGGAGACGCGGTACGTGGACGTGAGATCCATCGCGAGGACGCGCTCGAGGAGGCCCGCAAAGGCGGGATCGGTGGGGCTGACCCCCCCGTGGGCCATGGCGAGGAGGATGAGCTCCGCCCGGTCTCCAACGCCCCCCCGTCCCACGCCCAGGGTCTGGGTCTTCAGGTAGGCGGTTCCCTTGGCGACGGCGGCGTCGACCTTGGCCTGGTCGACGCCGCCGGGAGCCTTCTTCTCCTGGGCGGCGGCGCCGCCGGCCAGGGGAATCGACAGGACAAGGGCGATCGTACGCAACGAAACCTTCCTGTTTAGTTCGTGACGGTACCCCTCTATTGTGACGCGTTTCGCGTCGCCTTTACAGCGGAATTGAACCCAAATCAAACTGGATGATTTCGGTTCATTTCCAGGGGTCGACGGTGCAGCGGGCGGCCCAGGCGTCGTACCGGGCGGCCAGCTCCTTCACGCGGGCGGGCTCCTTCGCGGCCAGGTCCTCGGATTCGGTCCGGTCGGCCTCGAGGTCGAAGAGCTCCCAGGGACCCTTGTGGCGGGAGACGAGCTTCCACTTTCCGACGCGGACGGCGCGGTTCCCCTCGTGCTCCCAGAAAAGCGCCTCGTGGCCCTCGCGCTTCCCGGTCCGGAAGACGGGGACCAGGCTCTTCCCCTCGACGGGGATCTTGTCCTTGGGGTAGGACGCGCCCGAGACCTCGAGGCAGGTGGCCATGAGGTCGATCAGGTGGCCGGGCTCGTGGGTGATCGTGCCGGCCGCCTTGATCGCGGCCGGCCAGCGGGCGATGAGGGGCGTGGCGATCCCGCCCTCGTGGACCCAGTGCTTGTAGAGCCGGAAGGGCGTGTTCGAGGCGTTGGCCCAGGGCAGGCCGTAGCTCTCGAAGGAGTCGGCCGTCCCGATCTCCGCCCCCTTCTTCCCGCGGTGGATCTCCTCGGCGCAGCCGCCGTTGTCGGCCAGGAAGAGGACGAGGGTGTTCTCCTCGGCGCCCGTCTCCTTCAGGCGGGACAGGAGGCGGCCGATGTTCCGATCCATCCGGTCGATCTGGGCCGCGTAGACCGCCATCCGGAGGTCGCGTTCGTCCTTGTCCTGGACGGAGTCCCAGGCCGGCGCCTTGGGGTCGCGCGGCGTGAGGCGCCACTTCGCGTCGACGATCCCCATCTCGACCATCTTCCTGTGCCGGCGCTCCCGCAAAGCGTCCCAGCCGTCGCGGTACTTCCCCCGGTACTTCGCGATGTCCTCGGGCGGGGCATGGAGCGGCCAGTGCGGCGCGGTGTAGGCGAGGTAGAGGAACCAGGGCGTCCCGAGCTTCGCCGCCTCGTCCACGAACTCCAGGGCGCGGTCGGTGAACGCGTCGGTCATGTAGAACCCCAGGGCGGGCGGGGTCCACGGCTCGTCGTCGAGCGCCATCTGCCGGCCGGGATCGAGCCGGAAGAAGTTGCTCCCGCCGCTGATCAGGCCGAAGTAGCGGTCGAAGCCGCGGTCGCGCGGCCAGTGGGGCCGCTTCTCCCCGACGTGCCACTTGCCGGACATGAGCGTCCGGTACCCGGCCGGTCGGAGCGCCTCCGCGATCGTCACGCAGCGGTCGTTCAGGAAGCCCCGGTAGCCGGGCCGGCCCCGGTCGTTCACCATGTGCCCCACGCCCGCCTGGTGGGGGTAGAGGCCGGTGAGGAGGCTGGCCCGCGTCGGGCAGCAGCGCGCCGTGTTGTAGAACTGCGTGAAGCGGAGGCCCCCCGCGGCCAGCCGGTCGAGGTGGGGCGTCTCGATCTCAGACCCGTAGCAGCCGAGGTCGGAGAAGCCCATGTCGTCGGCCATGATGACGACGATGTTGGGCCGGGACGGCCCGGCCTGCGGCGCGGACGCGACGAGGAAGAGGGCGAGGGGGAGGAGTCTCATCAGGGATTCAACCCCCTAGCGGACCGGAAGGTCGTGGAGGAAGACCCGGTTCAGGTCCTTCTCGCCGCCCAGCTCCTCCGGGGAGACGAGGAGCCGGTCGCCCACGACGGTCGCCTCCCGGATCGAGCCGTCGTGCCCGGTGACCAGGAACTCGGCCGGGTGGACGAAGACGATGGGGAGGCCGGTCTCCCGCGAGCGGGCCTGGACGATCGGGTCGTTCGCCTTGGGACCGTACATGCCCCCGGATGGGACGATGATGAAGTCGGCCCCGTTTTCCCGGAAGCGCCCGGCGATCTCGGGCTTGCGGCGGTCCGCGCAGATCAGCATCCCCGCCTTTCCCCAGGGCGTCCCGAAGACGGGGCAGGAGTCCCCGGGCGCGTTCCGGACGCTCTCGTGCTCGAGGAACTGCTTCCGGTACTTCCCCACCAGGGTCCCGTCCGGCCCGAGGAGGACCGCGGTGTTGTGCCGCAGCTCGCCGTCGGCCTCGAGGAGCCCGGCGACGACGTGGATCCCGAGCTCGGCCGCGAGGGCGGAGAGCTTCTTGAAATAGGGCCCGTCCGGGATCGGCTCGCCGAGCGCGCGGTAGGTCTCGAGCGGGATGGACTTGTCGGCGATCGCGTAGCCGTCGAGGAAGCACTCCGTGGTGACGACCAGCTTCGCGCCCTTCCGGGCGGCCTCGCGGATCAAGGGCTCGGCCCGCTTCCAGTTGGCCTCCTTGTCTCCGCGCACCCATTTCAGGACGACGCCGCCCACGCGGACGGTCGGCCTCGAGGCGCCGAGGTAGCGGCTGAGGGCCTGGACGCGGGAGAGGAACACGCGGACGTCGAGGACCTTCCCCTCGTAGTCGTGGTTCTTGAGCCCTCCGGCGCTGAGCCAGCGGCCGCGTTCGTCGAGCGACTCGACCGCCGCTTTCGCTCCGGCGGCCAGGCGCTCGGACATCCTCGGCCGCGCGGGGGGGGCGGGCGGCTCGAGCTTGCCCCCCTTCAGGCGCTCGAAGTCGGCGGCGATGCGATCGAGGGAGGATCCCGTCTTGAACCCGTAGTGGGTGGGCATGTCGGAGTCGTCGTAGGTGAGCTCGTACTCCTTCGTGAAGTAGAGCGGCTTGTTCGTCCGGAGCTCGTAGAAGCGGGCGAGGCGGCCGTCCGGGAGGAGGCTCTTCCGGTAGTACTCGAGGGCCCGCGGGATGGGTTCCAGGTACTTCCGGTCGCCCGTCTCGCGGGCGATCCGCATGAGGACCCGCATCGCGCCCTGCGACTCGCCTCCCGTGACCGAGGGAGGCTCGAACCTGCGCGCCCAGGCGGGGCGCATCTCCGCGTCGTACTGCTGGGCCCAGCCGGGCTGGGGCTCGGGCATCTGGGCCAGGATGAGGAAGTCGCCCGCCCGGACCGCGGCCTGGCGGTACTCGTCGCGGCCGTAGACGCGGGCGGCCTCGAAGAGGACGTCGAGCAGGTCCTCGAAGAGGCCGTCGTTGAGGGTGTAGTATCCCCGGTAGTCGTGGACCGGGTGCGTGCGGGACCAGGTCTCGGGGTACTCGGCCTTCTTGACCGGGTGCTTCGCCGGGTCGGGCGGACCCTCGAAGCGCTGGGGCCAGCCGCCGTTCGGGTACTGGGCGGCAAGGATCGACTTGAGGCCGTACTCCGCCGCGGCATGGATCGCCTCGTCCTTGAACGCGAGCGCGCGGTCGGCCCGGACGAGGAGGAGGAGGGCGGCCTGCGTGGTGTTGTCGTCCAGAGTGGAGACGTTTCTCTGCCGCTCGCCCTCGGGGTCCACGCGGTAGGCGAATCGTTTCCGCTTCTCCGGGTCGAATTCGATGGTGTAGTCCCATCCGCCCGACCGGAGCTGGCCCTTTGCCAGGCAGAGCGCGACCTCGCGCGCGGCCTCGAGGTAGTGGCGGTCGGCGCTGTCCTCCCAGGCCTCCAGGAGGGCGAGCCCGAGAGAGGGCGTCCCGGGCGGCTGGACCCAGACCTGGGTCGCGGTCGCCTTCCCCTCGCCCTCGCGGAGCGAGAGGTCCTCGCTGTAGCGCCAGAGGCATCCGCCCTCGGTGGCGACGTTCGCCCGGAAGTGGTCGACCGCCTTCCGGAGGGCCTTCGAGGCGTCGTCGCGGAGGGAGTCCTGCGGGAGGAGAAGAGAGAGCAGGAGGGAGATCGTCATACCCACTAATACGGGGCCGGGGGGAGGGCTATTTCGAGGCCTTGAACGACGCGCGGGCCTTGGCCCACCAGGTCGCCCAGTCCTGGCTCGTTCCGTGGCGCTCCTTGGTGATGTCCTGGAGGGCCTTGACGACGACCGGGTTGAGCTCCTGGGCGCGCTTCCGGATCTGGTCCTCGGAGCCGGCGGGGACCGTGTAGCCGTTCGGGGTGCTGTAGCCCACGGCGCCGCTCGCGTCGGCCTTGAGGACCTTCTCGAGTTTTTTGAGCTGGTCGATGAGCGGGTCGACCGAGGCGGCGCTCCCGATCGCGGCGGCGGCCTGGACGGCGGCCTTGGCGACCTTCGGCTCCTTGTCGTCGATGAGCCGGTGGATCGCGGGGAGAGCGGTCGGGTCGCCCAGCCGGCCCAGGGACTCGAGGATCGCGGCCTGGACGTCATGCTCCTTGGCGTTCGGGCCGCCCAGGGCGTTCACGAGGGCGCTCACGGCCTGCTTCTTCTGGTCGGCGAAGGCGCCGAGGCCCTTGGCGGCCGCGATCCGGACCGTCATGCCGTCGGAGCTGAGGTAGGGCACGAGCCGGGAGAGGGTCTTCGCGTGCTGGACCTGGGCGAGCGCGGCCACGGCCGCGCAGCGGTCGGCCTCGGAGTTGGACCGCACCGCCGTCTTGAAGGCCTCGATCGCCTCGTCGGCCGCCTTGTCGTCCTGCCCGAGCAGGGCCAGCGCGAATATCAGTGAAATCATGAACCCACCTGCCGTTTATGGTAATACGTCCGAGTCCTCTCCTACGTGGACGGGCCGGCCGGGAAAAGTACCTCAGCCGATCGGCTGCGCCTTGCGGAGGACCTCCGGGTCGAGCTCGATCCCGAGTCCGGGCCCTTGGGGGACCGGGAGCTTCCCCTCCCGGGGCTCGAACGAGGGCGAGAACCACGAGGGCTTGGGTTGCGGCGCCGCGTTGAACTCGAGGTGGGGGCCGATGTTCGGCGTGGCCGCGCCGAAGTGGAGCATCCAGGCGATCGTGGGGCCGGTGGACGGGCTGTGCGGGGTGACGGGGATCTTCGCCGCCTGGGCCATCCGGGCCACGCGGGCCGCGCGCACGAAGCCGCCGTTGTAGTTGAGGTCGGGCTGGATCACGTCCACCACCCGGTCGCGGATCATCTGCCGGAAGCGGGGGAGGCTCGTATCCTGCTCGCCGCCCGCCACGTCCATCGTGAGCGCGTCGGCCACGCGCTTCGTCTCCTCGTAGTCTTCCCAGGGGCAGGGCTCCTCGAGGAACGAGACCTTGTGGGCCTCGAGCATGCGGCCCACCTCGATGGCCTTCGGGGCGTCGTACGATCCGTTCGCGTCGACGTAGATCGCGGTCGCCTCGCCGAACGTCTTCCGGGCGAGGGCGACCAGCGCCTCGGAGCGCCCGGGGGCGGCGTCGGCGTTCCGGCTCATCCGGCCGCCGATCTTGAGCTTGACCGCCTTCCCGCCGCAGTCGGCCAGGCGCTTCCCGACCCAGTCGACCTCCTGCTCCGGCGTGGTGTCCCGGCGCATGCTCGAGAAGTAGAGGGGGATCTCCTTCCGGACGGCCCCGCCCAGGAGCTCGTGGACCGGCTTCCCGGCCGTCTTCCCCAGGAGGTCGAAGAGGGCGAACTCGAGCGATCCCACGACGGTCCAGAACGCGAGGCCGGCCAGCTTGTAGTTCGAGGCGGCCACGTAGACCCGGTCGACCAGCGTCTCGACTTCGCGGGCGTCCTGCCCGAGGAAGGTCGGGGCGACCTTGTCCTTCAGGATGGGCCAGCAGTAGGAGAGCCGGCCGTTGTCGAACGAGATCCCCTCGGCGCCGTCCGTCGAGCGGACGCGGACGATGATGCGGGAGTCGCTCCGGAGGGCCTCGATCGAGGCGACCTTGACGGGCGCCTTCACCTTCTCATGGAGCTTGAAGAGGATCTCGGGCGGCTCCATCTGGGGCGGTTTCACGGGATGGACCTCAGGTAGGCGTAGAGGTCGGCGAGGTCGAGGGATTTCAGGCCCTTGAGGAGGTCGTTGGGCATGAGGGAGAGGGCCCCGGGCCGGATTCCCGCGATGTCGGACGTGTTGATCCGGACCGTCGTGGTGGCGCCGGTCTGGACGATGTAGCCGTCGGCCGAGGAGAAGGCGACGATGCCGGTGAAGACCTGCCCGTCCTTGGTGAGGAACATCGTGGTCCGGTAGGGCGGGGCCACGTCGCGGCTCGGGTCGGCGATGGCGAGGAAGAGGTCCTCGCGCGAGAAGCGCTGGGCGGCGCCGGAGAGGGCCGGGCCGAGCGCGCCCTGGACGGCGTGGCAGGTCTGGCAGCCGCGGGCGCGGAACACCTCGGCGCCGCGCGCCGCGTCGCCCTTTTCCCACGGGACGCCCTCGAGCAGGGCCGCCGGGTTCGCACCCTCCTCGAGGGGCGGGAAGGCGTCGAAGACGGGGGCGTAGGCGGCCTTGAGCGCGATCGGGGTGGTCCCGGCCTCCCTGACGGCGAAGCTCATCCCGGACTGGCGGCCCAGGAGGGCGGCGACCCGCGCCCGCCGGGCGTTCTGGCTGGGCTCGAGGAGGAGGCGGCGGAGGAGCTTGAGGAGGGGGACGAGGTTCGAGGGCGTCTCGTCCCGCGGGAGCTTCTCGAGCGCGCCGAGCGAGGCATCCACGACCTGGGGGTTCGCCCCCTCGACGCCCCAGAGGTACTTCTCCCGGTCCTCGGGGGCGGGCGTCCCGGCCAGCCGGAGGACGATGGTGTCTCGGAGCCCGAAGTTCGACCACTGGCCGCGGAGGGCGGCGTGGAACTCCCCCGGGGGGAGTGTCGAGAGGAGCTCGACCAGCGGCTGTCCCCAGCCGAAGTCCGCCTTCCCCGAGGCTTCGAGGAAGTTCCGCGCGGCCCGGGCCCTGGCCTCGATCGGCAGGGCGGCGGCGATCTCGACGTGGCCGGGTGCGACGAAGGCGGAGTGGCGAAGGACCGCCTCGGCGAAGCCCGGGCGCCTCGCGAAGATCTCGGCGAGCTCGCCCAGCCGCTGGCCCCAGACCTGCTTCCCGCGCTGCTCCTGCCCCTCGAGCTTCCGCCCGAGGGAGAGCACGGAGTGCGCGACCTTCGCGGCCAGGCCCTCCGGCCAGGGCGCCTTGAGCCGGGAGAGGACGATCAGGTAGTGCACGTCGGCCGTCGCGTGGCTCGTCTCCGTGAGGAATGCCGCCGTCTTCGACATGGTCTCCGGCGCCTCGTCCTCGAGCATCGCGAGCAGCCGAGACGCCTCGAGGTCGAGGGGCTCGTGGCCGGAGGGGAAGACGGGTCGGATCGCTTTCAGGATGCGCTCGCGAACCTCGGACGACGGCGGCTCGCTCAGGTTGTAATTCGAGTGCGCCTCGACGGGCGGCTTTTCGAGGTTCGCGTCGCCCAGGACGGCGATGATCAGGCGAATCGCCTCCACGTCCCGACCTCCCCCCAGGGCCGCGAGGGCCGGTTCGATGGATCGATCCCCCCGCCAGGCGGCGGCCAAGGCGAACGCAGCGCGCGTTGGGGTGGAAAGCTGCGGCGTTACGACCTTCTTCAGGTCCGTCCAAGCATCCTCTGAAAGCCGGCTGGCCAGGAGCGCGGCGGACTGCCTTACCCGCGAGTCCGGGTGCGAGAGGGCCTTGAGGAGGGCATTCCGCTCGGGGATGTCCGGGTCAAGGCCTCGGCCGGTCGCGCACCATCCCAAATCGAACTCCTTGAGGAGGTTGTGAAGGCAGTGGATCGCCGTGAGGACGACTCTCGGATCGCCGTCTTCGAGCGCGCCGACGAGGGCCCGTTTGCCCATCGGCCCCATCTGAAGGTGCAAGGCGCGTGTCGCGCGGGCACGGACCGTCGGGTAGCCGCGTGCTTGAACGGCCAGATCGTGCACGCTGAAATCGATCCGCCGTCCAGGCAGGTTGAATCTCCATTCGCTGACGACTTCGAGGGCCCGAACCCGGGCTCGTGGATCCGCCTTCGGATCGAGGATGAGGTTCTCGAGCACTTCCTCACGGAGGTCCGCGTGTCCCAGGAGGGGCTCCCACTTCGCCCGCGACCAGGCGTCGAGCGGCTGGGGGGCGTGGAGCACCGCCTCCAGGTTGTCTTTCGGCGGGCCGCGGCGGGGGACGGGGGCGCCGGCCCACTCGACCCGGTAGACGGCCCCTCGCGTCCGGCGGCCGCCGATCGAGACGAGGAGCGAGCCGTCGGGCGCGACGCAGAGGTCGGAGGGGGCGAAGCCCTCGGTGCCGGTGGGCTCGAGGAACACTTCCACCTGGCTCTTGTAGGAGGCCCCTTCCGGGACGAGCGGCGTGAAGTAGACCTTCCCGAACGTCCAGTCGGCGTAGAAGACGCCGCCGCGGTAGCGCTCGGGGAACTGGTCGTGGCGGTAGCAGACGATGCCGGTCGGCGACCCGCGGCCGACCGGGACGAGCATGGGGACCGAGTCGACGAAGTAGTCGCGCCGGGCGAAGCTCCGCAGATAGCCCTTGAGCCGCCACCCGTGGTGCATCCCGATCGCCACGTGGTAGAGGCGCGTGGGAGTGTACCAGGGCAGGAGGTAGTCCCGCTCGCAGTCGCTGTCGTACGTGAAGAGGTCCCCGTGCTCGTTGAAGTCGAAGTCGTAGGGGTTCCGGAAGCCGTGGGCGATCACCTCGGACTTAGAGAAGTCGGGCAGGTAGCGGACGATCGCGCCCGCCTCGGGGTCGCGGACCGGAGAGGAGGGGAGCGTGACGTGGTCCTTCGTGATCGCCGCGTCGTTCCCGCCGATCAAGTACCAGCAGCCGTCGGGCCCGTTCCGAATCGCGTGGTGTCCGTGCTCGCCGAAGGCATACTTGGTGATGAGACGGGGCGGACCGTCGGCCTTCCCGTCCCCGTCGGCGTCGGCGTAGCGCCAGAGGCCGCCCGCGGCCGAGACCAGGAGGTCGTTCCCGTCGAAGCACATCCCCATCGCGCCGCTCTTCAGCTCGGCGAAGAGCTCGGCCCGGTCGGCCTTCCCGTCGGCGTCGTCGTCGTGGAGGGTCTTGATCCAGCCGGCGCTCGAGACGACGATCCGGCCCCTGGAGTCGAGCGTCATCGAATAGAGGTCGTTCGCGAGCGCGTGGTCGGCGACGAGGGAGATCCGGAAGCCCTTCGTCAGGCGGAGGCCGAGGTCCTCGACCCGGTCGAGGTCCTGGGGGACGAGGAGGAGGAGGCCCAGCGCGGCGCGAAGCATGGACGCCTATCTTACACCGCGGAGAGCTTGACGCCACGGGGACTTCGATGGAGGATGGCGGGGCTCTAGAAAGGGGTGAGATCATGAAGCGGATCGCGATCGGACTGGTGGCCCTGGGGGGCCTGTCGGGCCTGGCCCTGTATGCGACGGCGGAGGAGAAGCGCGTGGAAGCCAAGGGACGGTATTTCGAGATGAGGCAGTACACGGCGAACGACGGGAAGATGGACGCGCTTCACGCGCGATTCCGCGACCACACGAACCGGCTCTTCGCCAAGCACGGGATCGACATGGTGGGCTACTGGACCGTGAACTCGGGGGAGGGCGCGGGGAAGACGCTGGTCTTCGTCCTGGGCTACCCGAGCAAGGAGGAGCACGCCAAGCGCTGGAAGGCCTTCGCGGACGACCCCGAGTGGAAGAAGGCCAAGGCCGACAGCGAGAAGGACGGGGTCCTGGTGGGCAAGGTCGTGAACTTCTTCATGGACCCGACGGACTATTCGCCCGTCAAATAGGCCCGTCCCGCGGTGAGCGTGCTGCGGTTCGTGGGGCCCGTCCTCCTCTCGGGGACGGCGGCCTGCGCGGGCGGGGCGGGGCCTGCGAGCCCTCCCGTCCGGCTGGTCGAGTGGGAGCGGGGGATCGCGCTCCAGTCGCGCGAGGATCCGGCGACCGCCCTTTATCTCTGGTTCTACGAATGGAACATGTTCGACGCCGTCAAGGCGGGCGAGCACACGAACGGGAGCTTCCGCCACCCGCGCACGGTGGCGGAGGACGGCCGGTCGGCGGAGATCCGGGCCGACGAGATGGGGCTCCGTCTCGAGGCGCGCGCGGCGGCGGACGGAGCCGAACTGGTCCTCACCGCGAGGAACCGGAGCGACCACGACTGGCCCGAACTGGCCGGCATCATCCCCTGTTTCAGCCCCGGGATGGACAAGTCGGGGGGGCCCGCGACCCCGGAGTTCGCCAACGAGAAGACGTTCTTCCCGGGCCCGCGGGGCCTCGAGCCCCTGGTCAGGAGGACGATCCACTGGAACCGGGCGTTCCGGTCGAAGGTCGACGCGCGCGCGACGGGCGGCCGTTTCGCCTGGACGGACAAGTGGCCCAGCGCCGAGCCGGACTCGGAGGCGGGCCTGATCGTCCGCGAGTCGAACGACGGCCGCTGGGCCGCGGGGATCGCCTGGAGCCAGTGGCTCTCGGTCCAGGGGCACAACCCGTGGAGGTGCATGCACCTCTGCGCCCGCGTGGGCCCGCTCAAGCCGGGGGAATCGAGGACGCTGCGTGGGCGCCTCTATCTTCTCCGCGGCTCGGCGGAAGACGTGCTCGCCCGATACCGCCGGGACTTCGGCCCCGGCTAGTCCGGGATCGCGCCGGGAGGCGGTCTCCCGGCCTTCCACCCCCATGCGACGGAGGCAGGCGATGATCCGGCTCCTCGTGCTCTACGGTCACCCGAAGGATCGGAAGGAGTTCGACCGGTACTACCGCGAGGTCCATCTTCCGATCGCGAAGAAGATCAAGGGCTTCAAGAGGTGGACGATCGGGAAGGTCCAGGGGACGCCCGACGGCAAGCCCTCGCCCTACTACCTCATGGCCGACCTCTTCGCGGAGAGCCGCGAGGCGATGGAGAAGATCCTCGCTTCGCCGGAGGGGCAGGCGGCGGTGAACGACGTCCCGAAGTTCGCCACGGGGGGCGTGACCTTTATCTACACCGAGGTCGAGCAGCTCGTCTGAGCGCGGCGGCCCGGCCTCAATCCCGGACGATCTTCGCCGCCCAGAGCCGTCCGAGTTGGTCGACGAAGACCAGGTGGTCTCCGGCGACCGTCATCGCCAGCGCCACCTCGGGGAGCGGCCCGGCCTTGGAGAACGTCCGCCCGTCGTCGCGCGAGATCCACAGCGTCGAGGTTCCCAAGATCCTTCCCAGGGACATCTTTCCGCCGTTGCTCTCGAAGAAGAGGAGGCGGTCTCCGCGGAATTCGTATCCGCAGGGGTGGTGGGCGTAGGGAGGCTCCACGGCGACGCCTCGGCCGCCGCGGCCTCCGTCACGCGAGACGACCGGAGCGGGTTTGGCGGCCAGGAAGACGAAGGACGGATCCGCGCGGGACTCCCAGGCGCCGAAGCCCCCCGGCAGGGATCCTGGGGTCCGAACGGCCGGAATCCCTCCCCTTCCCGGTAGAGGCCGGCGCGGCCATAGACGGCTCCGCTCGAGACCTTGGGCGCGATCCAGCCCATGGGCCCGCCGGCGACGCCCAGGCGGCTCCAGTTCCGGCTCTTGAGGTCCCACCGGAACAGGGCGCCTCCCGCCGAGACGAAGACGGCGCCCGTCCGGTCGTCGACCGAGATGCTCTCCTCAGACCCGGGGGGAAGGGGGACCTCCGATCCGATGTCCCGCCCCTTCAGGACGAGGATGCGATCTTCCCCCTGGGCGAACACCCGACCTCGCGCAGAGACCAGTCCCTCCTGGACGACCGGAACACGGTGCTCGATGAGAATCGCACCGTCGCGCAGGGCGATCTCGAACAGGCGAGACTCGCCTGCCACGTGCAAGACGCCGGGCCGGGAATCGTCCGGCGCGAGAGCCAGCGCCCGGACGGGCAGCGGGATCTGGCGCCAGGGGTCGAGGCGGTACTCCTCCGGCCGCGCGGAGCATCCGGCGAGGAGGAGAATGGCGGCGGGCCAGGGGCGTTCCATCCGGATGACAACGGAGATCGGACGCGGGGGTTCACCTTCCGACGGATGCGGCCGGGACCGGCGCGGCGAACGGGTCGCGGACCGCCGTCATCGGCCGAGGGCGTCCACGGCCGCGAGCCAGCGATTCGGGGCGATCGGGTGGGCGTCCACGTGGTGCATGGCGTCGGAGTTCCAGCCCCGGGACGAGGCCTCGACGAGGGGAGGCTCGATCGGCGTCTCGCGATAGGCGGTGGGAGTGATCTCGTCCACGCGGAAGGCGAGGACCCGGTTCCCGTAGGTCGGGTGGCAGTCCTGGGCGAGGCGGTAGAGGACCCCGTCGACGACGAGGGGGCGGCCGGCGGGGCGCGCGGTGTTCAGGTCGTCCGCGACGATCGGGCTCCGGGGGTGCTCCGTCCAGTCGCCCTTCAGGTCCGGGGCGCGGAAGAGCCGGAGCGTGGCGTTGCCGGGACGCCCTACGAACATCCACCAGGCGTCCCGGAAGCGGACGACCGAGGCGCTGATGTAGCGGTCGCCCCGGAGGAGCTCCTTCTCGAAGGTCCAGCGGTCCGGGAAGCGCGTGGCGCGGTAGAGCCGGAGGGTCGGCTCGGTGTGCGTCTCCGGGATCATGTACCACTCGTCCCCGTCCCTGAGGACGAAGGGATAGGCCAGGTCGTAGGGCTCGTCGAGGACGATCTTCCGGTAGGTCCAGCGGAGGCCGTCGGGGCTGTCGGCCCACCCGATGCCCCCCTCCTTCGCCTTCGTGTTCTTGACCGTGAAGAAGAGGTGGTAGCGCCCGTCGGCGACCGCCAGGAAGGGGTGGGCGGCGACGTCGGCGGCCAGGTCGGTGACGTCCGCGGGCGAGAGCGCGGGCTGCGAGGCGCCCTCGGCCGGGGCGAGCCGGAGGGGCGAGGGGCCCGCGTAGATCCCGATGGTCCACTGCTTGGCCGCGGCCGGACGGGCGGAGTCCGGCGGGGCCCCTGACCCGCAGGCCGCGAGGGCGGCGGTCGCGAGCCCCGGGACGATCCAAAGAAGCCTCATCGGCGTCGCCCCCAGCCTATCCTCTCCCACGCGGTTCTCCGCCGACTTTTCTCTACCCGATTCGGCCGCGCCGGTTGACCGAAAGAGGTGAGCCTGATCGCGTTCGCCGCGCTCGCCCTGGGCGCGGACTGGGAGGCCGAGGAGGCGCTCAAGCGCTTCAAGACGGCCTGCCGCTCGGCCGATCCCGCGGTCCGGGCGGCGGGAGTGGCGGGGCTCGCCCGCGTCCCGCACGACAAGACCTTCTTCCGCGTCCTCTCGCTCCTCGGGGTCGAGGACCGCCCGGTCCGCCTGGCCGCCGCCAAGGCGCTGGGCGACTTCAAGGACTGGAGGAAGGCGGGGGTCCCGGCCCTCCTGGCCGCCTATCCCGCCCACGCGAAGGACGGGGAGACGCAGGCGGCCATTCTCGATTCGCTCGGGCGGCTCGAGGACGAGTCGGCGCTTCCCCGGATCCACGCCTCCTTCCGCGAGCGGGACATCCGCGCGGCCCTCGCCGCGGTCCGGGCGACGGGCGCGCTCCGGAACGCGGGCTCGATCGAGCCGCTCCTGGCTCTTATGAAGGACCTCGCCAAGTCCATGGAGCGGACCAGCCCGGGCGGGTACGAAGGGCCGAACGGGGTCGGCGAGGAGGGGGAGCAGCAGCAGAGGCTCCGGGACCTCTACGCCGCGGCGATCCAGGCGATGCAGTCGATCTCGAAGGACCCGTGGACGACGCACCAGGAATGGGAGATCTGGTGGAAGCGCCGGAAGGGGTCGTTCAAGGTGGAAAAGTAGGAGGCCGCCCATGAGGACGCTCGCGTTCCTGTCCCTGCTCGCGCTCGCGCCGGCCGACCTGCCGCCGGAGATCAGGCCCGAGGACTTCGCGAAGCTCCACGCGCTCATCCGGCCCCCGGCCGGGGAGTTCGCCTGGCGCGACGAGATCCCGTGGCTCCTCAGCCTCGGCGAGGCGCGCGCGAAGGCGGCGGCGGAGGGGAAGCCGATCCTGATCTGGAACGCCGCCGACGGAAGCCCCCTCGGGCCCGTCTGAGGACAGGGCTACGGGAGCCGCGTGTCGGCTTTCTACCGCGCCGCCTGGGTCGCGCCGTTCATCCGGGAGCACTTCGTCCCGGTCGCGATCGACGCCTATACCCCCGGCGACCCCGCCGAGGCGGAGTTCTTCAAGAAGGTGAACCACGGGGTCAACTACTTCAACTACGTGACCGCGGCCGGGACGGTCCTGGGGAGGGACGGCTGCGACGACATGAAATCCCACCTGAAGGAGGCGGTGGAAAAATTCAAGGCCCTCCCGGAGGGCGAGCGGAAGCCGGAGATCGGGAAGACCGAGTCGGCCGCCAAGGCTCGGCCCTATCGGACGCCGCCGCCCGGCGCGCTCGTGGCGCGGGTCTATTGCGCCTACCTCGACCGCGACGAGGCGGGCGGTTGGAGCCGCGCGAAACGGATGTACCAGAACACCCACGACGGGCAGCCCACGAACCCCGTCGAGCCCTCCCTCACCTGGGTGGACATGATGTGGCTCACGGCCGAGGAGGTGAAGGCCCTGTCACCCGAAGGCAAGGCGAAGGGGGAGCGCGTGGCCGTGCCCCCCTCCGTCCGGCGCCGGCTCTTCCGGTACTACGCCTGCGACCTCTTCCGACGGCCCGTCGACAACGTCCGCGAGGGCGAGCTCGCCCTCGCCGTGGATGACGTCGCTCCGGGCTCGGTCCGGCTTCGCCTGGAGGGCTGGGCGAAGACCGGCGCGGCGTTCGACGCCTCGAACTCTCTCCAGGGCTACCGCCGCGGGACCGTAGGCGGGCCGAAGAACGCGGAGACCTCCACGCTCCACGGCGCGGAATTCAGGTTCCTGGGATTCCTCAACTACGACCTGGCGAAGAAGGCGTTCGACCGGTTCGACGCCGTCGGCCTGGGGGAGGCCTGGGGCTGGTTCACGGAGGGGTACCGAGGCGGGCCGCACGAGCCTCGGCGGCCGCTCCCGGTCGGCGTGGCGTTCGAGCTGGTCGCGGGCGACCGCCCGGCCGACCAGGTCACGCCCTTCGGCGCGCTCCCCTACGCGTTCGGGAACTCCTACTTCAAGGAGGAATAGGCCGGGACGTCTACCGCCCGCCCGTCGCCGCGTCCATCGCGGCGCCGAAGGCGTCGCCCATCCAGTCCTCGAGCGCCATCCCGCCCAGGCGGGCCCAGGGGGAGCCCATGGCCTCGGCCGCCCCGCCGATGATGCCGCCGGCCGCCCAGCCGAAGGCCTCGCCGATCGCCACTCCGGCGACGCAGTGGGCGAAGGACGCCTCCGAGTCGGCCGCGTCGATCGCGTTCATGGCGCACTCGAGGATGGAGTTGAGGAGCTCGGCGTGCGACTGCCACTCCCGGACCTCCTCGAGCTTGTCGACGAGGAGCGTCGCGTACTCCGCCATGTCCTGGCCGCCGCCTCCCTCGACGTAGCCCAGGCACTCCCCGGTCCGCGGGTCGACCTCGTACCACGAGGCGGGCGCGCCCGGGACGGTCACCCGGACCCGGTCGGCCATCCGTTCGACCTTGACCGGCGTTCCGGCGGCGATCGCGCGTTCCAGGAGGACGCTCGTGTTCTCGTGGGCCCCCTTGGCCCGGTGGACTTCGCGCTCGAGGGCCGTGTCGACGATGCCGGCCCCGAAGGCGCCGCAGCCCTTCCAGGAGTCCGCCCTCGCGGAGTTCGCGGCGGGGTTGGCGAGGATGTCGAACCCGGCCAGCACCGCGGGCGGCCGGCCGTCGATCACGCGCGAGACGAACGAGACAAGGGCGGTCCCGGACGTCGCCGGCGCGGGAAGCCCGAGCCGCGCCGCGAGCTCCCGCTGGGCGGCGGCGCGGGCGAGGGCGAATCGGTAGAGCCGCGCGTTGAACCGCGCCGGGCGCTTCTCGACGATCAGCGCAGGTGGGCGGATCTTCATGCGCACGGCCAGGCGATGGACGTCTCCGGCCGGAAGTTCGGCGGGGTCGTGAATCGACGTCTCCACGGCTCCCTCGGGCTTCCCGAGGTCTTCCGCGCCGATCCGGACCCACCAGACCTCCTCGGAGGGCGGGCCGGCCGGTCCGGGGACCTCCACGGACGCGGCCTCGAGCGCCGAGGAGACGGCCTGGAGATCGCGGTCGATCCGCGTCCACGCGGCCTCGAGGAACGCGCGGGCGGCCTCGGCCGAGGAGGCGGCCTTCTTCTCGAGCCGCGCGGCGTCGACCTTGAGGCGGGCCGCCACCGCGGCGACCTCGGCCGCGCCATCGGCGGCGGGGGCGGGGCGCGCGACGGCGAAGGCCGGCTGTTTCACGGGCGCGAGCGTCCCCCTCACCAGCCGGGGGGACCGCTCGGCGACGAGGGCGGCCAGGAGAAGCGCCCGGTCGGCCCATCCGGCGCGCCTTGAGACGAGGGCGCCCTGCGCGCCCTTCATGAAGCCCCTGTACGGCTCGCCGGCGATCCGGGTCCGCACGAATTCCGCCGCCTTCGCGGGGTCGCCGCCGAGCGACTTCGCGAGCTCGGCCGGCTCGAACTCCGCGCGCGGGAGCGCCGAACGGAGCTCCCGGAGACGCTCCAGGTTCTCCTGCCCGCGCCGCACGATCGCGGCCCAGTCGGGCTTCTCCTGGGGCGCCAGGACGAAGAGGGCGAGGAGCGCGAATCTCATGGGTTTTTCCCTTGGGACTGCCGAGATCATACCCGAGGCGCCGGAGGCCCCGGCCGAAAACATGACGGGTCGGGAGGGGCGACGCCCGCGCGCTCATTCCCCCTCCTTCTCCGCCCCCGCGGGGTATATTATCCGGGCTTTCGCGGAGGGCCGATGATCCATGCCTTGAGCGGATGCCTCGTCGCGCTTCTGTCGGGAACCGTCCCGCAGGAGGCGGGCGAGGCCGAGAAGTTGTACGACCGCATGCTCGAGAAAATGGTGGGGGCGGAGACCCTCCAGGTCGCGTTCAAGGGCGACGTGAAGGTCAAGGGCGCCGTCGCCCGGTCGATGGAAGGCAGGCTCCTCATCCAGTCCCCCAACTGCCTTTACGTGAAGGTGGAAGGAAAGGTCCAGGGCAAGCCGGATTCTTCGCTCACCGTCTGCGACGGGACCTCGTTCAAGGTGGGCGACAAGCCCCCCCAGCCCGCCCCGGAGTCGGCCGCGGACAACTACCGGGTGATGATCGCGGTCACGGGGCTCTCGACCTACCTGAACACGAAGGCCGTCCGGGGGGTCTCTCCGGAAGCCAAGGCCTGGAAGCTCGGGAAGAAGGAGAAGGTCGGCGCGGCGGAAACGCAGGCCCTCGAGTACACGCTCGACGTCGGGAAGCCCGAGATCGGCATCACGACAACCGTCTGGATCGATCTGAAGACCGACCTTCCGGTCAAGCGGACGACCGTGATCAAGGCGGGAGCCGATGAGCTCGTCTGCACGGAGAGTCTGGGGTCGATCAAGGCCGGGGAGAAGATCGACCCGAAGATGTTCGTCCTGCCGAAGTAGCGCCGCCCGCTACCGCCCTTCGGTCACCGGCACCCGGAGCCTGTCCCGCCGCGCCCTGTAGCCCGCGATCGCCCGGTCGCTGAGCGGGCGGACGCGGTCGAGCCAGGCGTCGCCCGCCGCCTCGACGGCCTCCCAGACGGCCGGTTCGTGGAGGGGGACGAGGACGCCGCCCGAGGCGCGCGCGGCCTCGACCAGGCGGTCGGTGGCGAGAGCGAGGTTCTCGGGCGTCGTGTGGAGCCGGCCGGGGACGCCCTTCTCGAGGAGGTCGTAGCGGTAGACGTCGTCGCTCGTGATCACGGCCCAGCCGCGGGCGGTCCGGACCTTGACGGCCCTGCTGCAGACGGAGTGGCCGCCCAGGTACATCACCTCGAGGCCGGGGAGGATCGGGCCGTCGTCGATGGGCTCGAGGCGCCCGTCCCGCTCCGCGCGGAGGAGGAAGTCGCCGAACGCCCAGTCGAGGTAGGAGTTCCAGCGCCCGTCCTTCCGGCGGGCGAGGTTCCAGTCCCAGCCTTTCCTGGAAACGGAGAGCTTTGCGTTCGGGAAGTCCTCGGCGGCGCCGCCGTCCTTCGCGTCGTGCATGCCGTGGTGGTCGGCGTGGAAATGGGTGAAGACGATGCGGGAGACGCGCTCGCGGGGGATGCCGCGGCGGGCGAGGTGGTCGAAGACGGTCCCGTGGGGCTGGCGGACGTCGTCGGGCCGGCCGGGGAGGTCGCGGAAGAAGCCGTGGCGGCGGAACATGTCGTTGGTGTACTCGAGACTCTTGGGTCCGAGGTCGATCAGGACGACCTCGCCGTTCGGGCCCTGGGCGAGATAGGAGTAGATGACGAAGGGGAGGCGCTCGTCGGGGGAGTGGCCGTCGCCCAGGGCGTGGTCGGCCCCGATCCCGCAGATCCCGACGTGGAGGGGGGTGAGCGTCCAGACGTCCTCCGCGGCGGGCTGGGCCGTCGCGCAGGAAGCGAGGAGGCAAAAAAGCGCCGCAACCCTTCTCATGGGACAGATTGACCCGGGCGGGGCGGACCTGTCGGCCTATTTCTTCGGGAGCGGCTTGAAGTCCCGGGACCAGGCGGCGAAGGAGTCCCGGTTCGCGTCGAAGGCCTCGACGAGGCAGCCCCAGGTGAGGGAGTAGTGGTTCGTCTTCGTCCAGACGAGGTGCTGGAGCTGTCCGATCTTGTTCGCCCCGCTCGTGTAGCGGTAGGCGAGGGTGAGCGTCAAGTGCTCCCCCGACTTCCCCTTTTCGGCCTTCACGAACTCGTAGTCCTTGAACTTCAGGGGGTATTGCTTCTGGACTTCCTCCAGGAAGCGGTCGAGCGTGACCCGGCCCGACGTGACGTCCGGCATGGGCTCGGCGACGGCCAGGATGAAGGTCGCTCCCGTCCGGGGCTCGGCGGGCGCCCGCATCGTGATCGCCTTGTTCCTGTCCGCGCTCCGGGTGACCGACCAGCCCTTCGGAATCGGCATCGACACCCCGTACGCCTCGTCGGCATAGACCCCCTCCCCCTCCTGGAGGAGGAGCACGGTCAGCAGTACCAGCCTCATAGGATGAAGACGGTCCGAACGCCAGTAATCCAGCCGGTCTACTTTCCTGCCGGTAAACCAGACCGTCTCGTTTACTGGCAGGAAAGCAGACAGGCTGGTTTCCTGCCAGCAAATGAAACGGGTGTGGCTATTCTCGGTTGGGGCCCCAGGCGCCGCAAGGGCTTTGAGGGGAGAGGGATGAGCGAATCGGGCTGAAAACAAGCGGGCCCCCCATCCGTTGCTGATGTGTCAGGCATCA
>Ga0187893_10006319_pt1 | contig 20377 bp, 13 predicted proteins | sample MA1701074metaG_FD_139574 | JGI IMG/M metagenome (GOLD analysis project Ga0187893, IMG submission 139574) | White microbial mat communities from a basaltic lava cave in the Kipuka Kanohina Cave System on the Island of Hawaii, USA - MA170107-4 metaG ...
AACGCGGTCGCGGTAGGGAGCATGCTCTCGGTCGCCGCCCGCGACAGCTCGGGTTGGACGCTGGTCGACGAGGGAAACGACTTCACCGGGCGCGACTACCACGCCACCTGGATCGACTCCGAAGACGGCATCTGGGCCGTCGGCGGCCGGCTCGACGAGTTCTCCGCCGGCGTGGTCGCCTACGGTGGTCCCCAACTCGTGGTTGGCGGCCCGGTGGAGTGAGGCGCGCCCTGCGGGCGCGCCGTTGGGTGTTGCGGGTTGCGCGTCGGCGGAACGATCTGCCTCACGGGCGCATTCCTGCTGCCCAGCGCTGGTGGGTCCCAAAGGCAGCTACGCCGATGGCGGCGAGCAGATTGCCCGCCAACGCGCAACGCCCAACTCGCAACGCGCGGGGCCGCAGGCCCCGCGCTGGTATTGACTCAATCGCCGAGGGCACGGATCTTCGAAGCGTGCGACTGCGCTGGCTCACCGGGCTCCTGGTCGCGCTCTGTTTGATCGCGCGCGCCGTGCCCGCATCGGACTGTCCGGGCGACTGCGACGCCGACGGCTTCGTCACCGTCAACGAGCTGGTCAGTGGGGTGAGCATCGCCATCGGCAACGCGACCCTGGACCGTTGCCCGGCCTGCGATCGCGACGGCAACAGTCGAGTCACGATCGATGAGCTCATCGCCGCGGTGCGATCCAACCTGGTCGGGTGTCCGGCGACGCCGACCCCGACCCAAACGCCGACGGTTGCCGCCACTCCGACGGCCACCGCGCTGCAATGCGAGATCGACGGCGTCATCTGTACCGTCGCCGGGACCGGCAACGCCCAGTTCGACGGCGACGGGCGGCCGGCGCTCGACACGTCGCTCTATTTCCCCATCGACGTCGTCTTCGACCGCACCGGCCTGCCTCTGATCCTCGACTGGAACAACCTGCGACTGCGGCGGATCAACGCCGACGGCACCGTGACGACCATCATGGGGTCGGACATCGAAGACTTCCCGACCGACGGGGCCTTGGCGGTCGATACGCCGCTGCACCACGCCAGCGACGTCGAGTTCGACAGTGACGGCCGGCTCTACGTGGCCGGCGATCACGTGCCGGTGGTCTTCCGGGTCGGCACCGACGACCGCGTCTTCACCGTGGCCGGTACCGAGGACTATGGCTACGAGGGCGACGGCGGCCCGGCTCTGGAGGCCAAGCTCAGTACGCCGTTTGGCGTGCTACCCGACAGCGCCGGCGGCTTCTACATCAGCGACGTCGACGCGCACGTGGTGCGCTACGTCGACGCGGCGGGCATCATTACGACGGTTGCCGGCACCGGCGAGCGCGGATACTCGGGCGACGGTCTTCCCGGTCACGAAGCGCAGGTGGCCGGACCATCGCGCCTGCAAGTCGGGCCCGACGGTCTCCTCTACTTCTGCGAGACCAGGAACCACGTCGTCCGGCGCCTCAACGCCAACGGCACCATCGAGACCTTCGCCGGTACCGGCGCGCGCGGCTATCGCGACGGTGTGCCGGCGCGGGAGGCCGAGCTCGACACCCCGTACGATCTGCGTTTTGCGCCGAACGGCGACCTCTACATCGCTGACACCGGCAACAACGTCATCCGCCGCATCGATGCGTCCGGGATCGTCACCACCGTAGTCGGCACCGGTGCGGCTGGCTTTGCCGGCGATGGCGGCCCGGCAGCATCGAGCGTCCTGCGGCGACCGTCGGCGGTCGTGTTCGATGCGGCCGGCTCGATGTGGATTGCCGACACGTCGAACCAGCGCGTGCGCCGCGTCTGGCGCTTCCTCCACACCAACCCCGAAGCCTGATTCCGACCGACCAATTGGGTCGCGCATCGTCGTCGCGGCGTTGGGGCCAGCGAATCCGCGCGCCCCTCGTCGCCACGGCAGCGCATCTCGCGGTCGGTTGGGCCTGATGCGACCTGCGACAATTTTGTACGAGATGTTGAAAAACAGTTGACAAGACAGGTCACTACTATGGTACTCCAGGTTCGGGGGACCAGAGAGATCTGACAGGGCTCTGTAACTGCGGATTCGGCTCCGCATACTCTCGTCCACCGGAACGGGCTTAGGGGGCGATCGCCTCCGCATTCAACAATTGAAAGGGGGGTGCGACATGCTGTCGCGACGTGATTTGGTCGGCAAGCTGGCAGCCGGTGCGGCGGTGCTCGGGGTGGCTGGGATTGCCCGCAGCGGTTTTGCAGCGACCCGTCCGGCGCCCATAGCCGCCGGTACCAACCCGACTCTCGGACAGGCGCCGCTCGCCGCGGCTCCCGAAGCCGCTCCTGCCGCGGAGCCGGCTCCATCGATTCCCGAGGTCGATTCGGGACCGCCCGAAACACTGAGCGTGCCCGCCCCGTGGGACATGCTGCGGCCGCTGACGGTGGGCTCCAAGATCGCCGGAGGCTGGCACCTTGCCGGGTTGACCGGTGTGGTGGCGGGCTCATGTGTCGTGACCCTGCAGAACTCGCGCGGGCGCACGCAACGGATACACATCTGCGGCAACGATGGCAGCCCGCAGGGGCTGGTGTACACGAAGAGCTTCGACCTGGTGGTCATGAACGGCGGCCAGGGCGATCTGCCCACCGAGGAGGGTTTCGCGCAGGCGGTCGCCGAAGTGGCGCACGTGTTGGCGAGAAACGAGGGCAGCTGGACGCAGACAACGGGAACGGGGTCGTTGCTGCCGCACGCGGCGCGGGTCGAGCAGTTTGCCGACTCCGCGCGCTTGCGTTGAGCAACGGCGTACTGGCGCGCGCGCAACCGTAGCGCGGTGGCGAAGTCGTGGCCACGGTGACGTGAAGGAGCGACAATGAGCGAGAAGAAGAACGGGCTGCCTTCCCTGCGGAAAACTCCGCTGGATTTCCTCAGCCGCGACGAGGCGCGCCAAGCGGTGAAGCCGGTCGCGGCCCTCGATACCTCGGAAGCGGCGCAGGCGCTGCGCAACGAGCCCAACAGCGAAAAGATGCTGCTGGCTCAGCATATGTCGCATGCGTCGCATGGGTCCCACGGCTCGCACGGCAGCCACGGTAGCCATGGCAGCCATGGTTCGCACGGCAGCCACGGCAGTCATGGCAGCCACGGCAGTCATGGCAGCCACGGCAGTCACGGCAGCCACGGCTCGCACGGGTCCTGGTGAAATCAAGCCCGGTGCACGCTGCACCACAGCGCTAGCGGAGGCGTCGTCATGACGTTAGTTCGATCACACGTGGGTCAATCAGCCGCGCCCGGCGCTACGGTGCGCAACTTACCGCGAAGGTGGACGATGAAGCATGGTGCAATCATTGCGGTGCTCGCACTGCTCGTCGGCGCGTCGAGCGCGTCCGGGCTCGTCATAACCGGTGGTCCCACCTACAGCCTCCCCGGTGGGGGCAGCTGCATCGTGTCCGGCATCACCAGCACCGGCTCGGGTGCCATCGTGTCGTGTACCGGGATCGCCCTGGCGAGCCACACAAACGTTTATTTCGGCATCCGCAACGATCTCAACGTCAATGGCAACACCATGACCGGCGCGGCGCCCGGCTCGGGGTCGGCCGCGGTCTTCCGCAGCTCGAGCACTGGAGCCAGCAACATCTCCTACACGAGCACGACGACCGTGACGTCGAACAACGGAGCGCTCGGCACCGATACCGTGACGAGCACGTTGAGTCTCAGTGTGACCGGCGGGGCGGCAACCGTTGTGGCGACGGGAGGAACCCCGGCGAACAACGGCTTCGGAGACATTGGTCATCTCTTCAGGATCACCAGCGGCAGCGTGCTGACGCTCGACGTCGACGTGCTCGCGTCTGATCCTCACTTCTCCGGACAAGCCTGCCCCGCGGTCTACGACCCGACACACGCCACGTCGGCCCCTGGCGGCGAGATCAGCAAGGTGGATGTCGCCTTCTACTTCTCCGATTGCGGCGATGCCGTGGTCGACAGCCCCGAGCAGTGCGACCAGGGCAGCGGCACCAACGGGACGGCCGGCTCGTGCTGCAACGCCAACTGCACGTTCAAGACCAACGGCACCGTGTGCACGGACGATGGCAACGTCTGTACGACGGACACCTGCAACGGCGTGAGTGCGATCTGCCAGCACCCCGCCGGCAATGGCGGCACGACCTGCCGCGCTTCGGGTGGGCCCTGCGACCTGACCGAGAGCTGCACCGGCTCGAGCCCCGCCTGCCCGGCTGACGCCAAGAGCCTGGCGGTCTGTCGCACGGCGGCGGGCGTCTGCGACGTGCCGGAGAGCTGCGACGGAACCAACAATGCGTGCCCGTTCGATTCCAAGAGCCTCGCGCAATGCCGTGCCTCGGCCGGCCTCTGCGATGTGGCCGACTTCTGCGACGGTGTGAACGTCGACTGTCCGGCCGATGCGAAGAGCACGGCGCAGTGCCGCGCCTCGGCGGGGGCCTGCGACCTGGCGGAGAGCTGTGACGGGGTCGGCAACAATTGTCCGGCCGATGCCAAGAGCACGGCGGTATGCCGCGCCTCGGCGGGCGGCTGCGACGTGACGGAGAGCTGCGACGGCGTGGGCGACAACTGTCCCGCGGACGTGGTGCAGGCGAGCGGCGTTACGTGTCGCGGCGCGGCCGGTGTGTGCGACGTGACGGAAACCTGCGACGGCGTGACCACCGCCTGCCCGGCGGATGGAAAGAGCACGGCGCTCTGTCGCGGGTCGGCAGGCGTTTGCGACAACGACGACTTCTGCGACGGGGTCGGCAACAACTGTCCGGCGGACGGCAAGAGCACGGCGCTGTGCCGCGCTTCGGCTGACGTCTGCGACCTGGCCGACAACTGCGACGGTGTCAACAACGCCTGTCCGGCGGACGCCAAGAGCACGGCGGTGTGCCGTGCGGCGGCCGGCGGCCAGGAGTGCGACGCGGTCGAGAGCTGCGATGGAATCAACAACGCCTGCCCGGCCGACGGAGTGGTGGGTTCGGGCACGCCGTGCCGTCCGGCCGCAGGTGTCTGCGACGTCCAGGAGAATTGCGACGGTGTCGGCTCGGATTGTCCGACGGATGTGTTCGAGCCCAGTACCACCGAATGCCGCGCCGATACCGGCGACTGCGACGTCGCCGACTTCTGCACCGGCTCCAGTGCTGACTGCCCGGCCGACGCGTTCGAGGCGAGTGGCGAACCGTGCGGCGATACGGACGATACCACCTGCACCAATCCGGACACCTGTGACGGCAACAACGACTGTCAGGACAATCACGAGCCCAACACGGTGGTGTGTCGCGCCCAAGCCGGTGGGCAGGAGTGCGACGCGGTCGAGAACTGCGATGGGGCGGGCAACTGTCCGACGGACGGTGTCGAGCCGTCCGGCACCGTGTGCCGTCCCGATGCCGGCGACTGCGACGAGCCGGAAGTCTGCGACGGGGCCAACTCCGACTGCCCGACGGACATCTTTACGGCGGACGGCGACCCGTGCGGCAATCCGCTCGACACCGACTGCTCGAATCCGGACGAGTGTCTGGCCGGCGCTTGCGACCCGGCCAACGAGCCGACCTCGGTGCAGTGCCGCGCGGCGAGCGCTGGGTTGGCGTGCGATGCGGCCGAGAACTGCGATGGCGCCGGCAACTGCCCGGCCGACATCGGGCTGGCGTCGGGAACCATCTGCCGGGGTTCGGCGGGCGTCTGCGACGTGGCCGATACCTGCGACGGCAGCGCCAGCGACTGCCCGGTGGACACCAAGAGCACGGCGGTCTGCCGTGCATCGTCAGGGTCCTGCGACCTGGCCGAGAGCTGCAACGGCGTGACCGACACCTGTCCGACCGACCTCTACCAGGCCGACAACACGCCGTGCCCAGACGGGTTGTTCTGCAACGGCAACGAGACCTGTCAGATCGGCGTCTGCACCGATGGGGCGGATCCGTGTAGCGGGGCCACCCCCTTCTGCACCGAGTCCACCGACATGTGCAGCGCAGACGGCTGCGCGGAAGCGCCGCTGACGATGTGCCGGACGGCCCAGAAGTCGCTGCTGCTGATCAAGAATAACCTCAACGACGACAAGGACAAGCTGGTGTGGAAATGGATCAAGGGTGCGGAGACCACTCAGGCGGAGTTCGCCGATCCGATCAACACCGCCCAGTACTCGCTGTGCATCTACGAGGACACGAGTGACTTGGCGGCGTCGTACAATGTGGCGCCGGGGAGCAACTGGACGGCAATCGGCACCAAGGGTTTCAAGTACTTCGATGCAAGCTCGTCGCAGGATGGCATCCAGAAGGCCAAACTGAAGGGCGGGGCGGCCGGCAAGGCGAAGGCCTTGGTCAAAGGCCGCGGTATGTCGCTCAAGGACCCGATCAATACCGAAGAGCTGACGATGCCGGTGAAGGTGCAGCTGATCAATCAGGAGAACGGCATCTGCTTCGAAGCCAATTACTCGACGTTCAAGAAGAACACGACGGGCCAGTTCAAAGCGAAGCAGTAACGACAGGCCGTACGTGACCGAGAATAGCCAGCGGCGGCCTGGGGGCACCCAGGTCGCCGCTGTGCGTTTGGGGACGCGCGACGGTACGAACGGGTGATGGTGAGCACGATGAGACACGGGACGCTGTTCGGAATTGTGGCCTTGCTGACCGCTTCGAGCGCTTCGGGGCTCGTCATCACCGGCGGACCGGTCTACAGCCTGCCGGGCGGCGGGAGTTGCTCGATCAGCGGGATCGCCAGTCGCACCGGAGGGGCGACCGCCTCCTGCACCGGGGTGAACCTGGCCTCGCATACGAACGTATACTTCGGCATCCGCAACGACACCAACGTCAACGGCAACACCATGACCGGTGCGGCGCCGGGGGCCTCATCGGCAGCCGTTTTCCGGATCAGCTCGACGACCAGCAGCTCGATCACCTACACCAGCACGACCACCGTCGTGTCCGCCGTTCCAGCGTTCGGCACGGACACGGTGACCAGCCGGCTGGTTCTGTCGCTGATCTCGGGCTCCGCCAGCGTGGTCGCGACGGGCGGAACGCCGGCGAACAGCGGCGCAAACGGCGATATCGCCAACCTGTTCCGAATCACCAGCGGCAGCAGCTTTTCGATCCGCGCCAACGTCGAGGCCAGCAACGTCAACTTTGGGCTCGGGCAGGCCTGTCCCGCCGTGTACGACCCATCGCACGCGACCTTTGGCAATCTCGGTGACGTCAGCAAAGTGGACGTGGCCTTCTACTTCTCCGATTGCGGCGACGGTACCGTCGACAGCCCCGAACAGTGCGACCAGGGCACCGGGGTAAACGGGACCGCCGGCTCCTGCTGCACCACGACCTGCACCTTCAAGTCGAACGGGACCGCCTGCACCGACGACGGCAACCTGTGCACCAACGACCAGTGCAACGGGGCGAGCGCCCTCTGCCAGCATCCGAACAACTCCGTGTCATGCAGCGACGGGGTCTTCTGCAACGGCGCCGACAACTGCGGTGGCGGCAGTTGTTCGGTGCACGCCGGCAATCCCTGTTCGGGCCCCGACGGGGACAACAACTGCGCGGAGTCGTGCGACGAAGGCGCCGACAATTGTCTCGCCGCCGATCCCAACGGGTCGGCCTGCTCCGACGGGCAGTTCTGCAACGGGGCCGATTCGTGCAGCGGCGGAAGCTGCACGACCCATGCGGGCGATCCGTGCCCCGGGCCCGACGGCGACGGGAACTGCAGCGAATCGTGCGACGAAGCGGGGGACAACTGCTTGGCCGCCGATACGAATGGCTCGGCCTGTACCGACGGCGCGTTCTGCAACGGCGCCGATTCGTGCAGCGGCGGGACATGCACCACGCACGCGGGTGATCCGTGCCCCGGGTTGGACAACGACACGAACTGCGCGGAGTCGTGCGACGAGGGGGCCGACAACTGCCTGGCGGTTGATCCCGACGGCTCGCTCTGCCGACCCGACGCGGGAGATTGCGACCTGCCGGAGACCTGCCTCGCCGGTGCCTGCCCAGCCGATCTCTTCGAGCCTGCCACGACTCCGTGCGGCAACCCGAGCGACACCGTGTGTACCGACCCCGATACCTGCGATGCCGGCGGCACCTGTCAGGGCAACCATGCGGCGATCAGCACGCCGTGCGGCGATCCCGGCGATACGGAGTGCTCGAACCCCGACGCCTGCGACGCGTCGGGACTGTGTTCGCCCAGCGACGAGCCGTCCGGCACCCCGTGTACGCCGGACAGCGAAACCTGCACCGAAGATGAGTGCGACGGCAGCGGCGGATGCGATCATCCCCCCGGCAACATGGGAACCGAATGCCGTCCCGCGGCCGATGTGTGCGACGTCGCCGACACCTGCAACGGGGTCAGCCCGACGTGTCCGGCCGACGGAAAGAGCACGGCGGAGTGCCGGGCCGCCGCCGACGCGTGCGACGCGGCTGAGATATGCGACGGCGTCGGCGATGATTGCCCGACCGACCAGTCCGCGCCCGACGATACGCCATGTCCGGACAGCCTGTTCTGCAACGGCACCGAGACCTGCCAGTCCGGGACGTGCAGCAGCGGCAGCAACCCGTGCCCGAACTTCTGCGACGAGGGCACCGACATGTGCCTGGCGACCAACTGCACGGAACCGCCCGCGACCACCTGCCGGACAGCGCAAAAGTCGCTGCTGCTGCTCATCAACAAGAGCGACAACGGTAAAGACAAGATGATCTGGAAGTGGATCAAGGGTCAGTCGACCGGCCAGGCGGAGTTCGGCGATCCGACCTCGACGGCGGACTATTCGCTCTGCATCTATGCGGGTGCGACCGAAGACCTGGTGGCGTTCGTCGACGTGCCGGCGAACAGCAGCACGTGGAGTGAGCTCAGCGACAAGGGCTACAAGTATGACGACGCCAACGGGACCGTCGACGGCGCCACCAAGATCAAGCTGAAGGGCAACCTCCATGACAAGGCCAAGATCCTCTTCAAGGGCCGCGGCGGGGAGCTGCCCGACGCGATGGACATGACGCCGATCGAGGTCCCGGTCAAAGTACAGCTCGTCAACCAGGGCAACTCGATCTGCTTCGAAGCGACCTACTCGACCGCCGACAGTTCGGTCTCGAAGTTCAAAGCCAAGCAGTGAGCGGAGGGAGCGGGCCTGGACCGGGCGAACGGGGAACCGCTCGTAGGGGCGACGCATGCGTCGCCCTAAAGGTCGGGTCTGATTCGAAATTTGCGTTGCGCCCATATGGACGGCTGTGGTAGCAGCTGGGCATTCGGGAAAGGAGAGAGGGGCATGCTGTCGAGACGGGATTTGGTCCGGAAACTTGCCGCCGGTGCGGCCGTGGTTGGGGCAGCCGGCGCGGCGCGTATCAGCCTTGCGTCGACGCGGCGACCTGTGGACGTGCCGACCGGCAATGGACACGGTGACGTGCCCCAACCGCAAGCCGCTGCCGCACGCGCACCCCAAACCAGCCAGCATCTGGTTTCAGTGCCAGAGGTCGATGCGGGCCCGAACCAGTTGCCAACCGCTCCACCGCCCTGGGCGCTGTTGAAGCCGCTGGCCCTTGGCTCGGTACTGGCGGACAGCTGGCGCGTGGCCGATCTGAGCGGGCCAGCCGATGGCTCGTTCGTGCTGACGTTGCAGAACCCGCGCGGGCGCTCGCATCGGGTGCACATCTGCCGCAACGACGGGCATCCGCATGGCATCGTCTACACGCGCCGGTTCGATCTGGTCGTGATGAACGGCGGCCAGGGCGACCTGCCCACCGAGAAGGGGTTCGCTCGAGCCGTGGCCGAAGTAGCCCACGCGCTGGCGGCCAACGAGCGCAGCCTCGGGGCCCGCGCCGTTGTCACGGCGCTGCTCCCGCAGACCGAGCGGGTGCGCCAGTTCTCCGGTGAGATCGAGCGCAAGCTGAGATAGTCGTGCCCCCAGCGGATACTGAGCAGCGATCGCGCCTCGGATTTTCGCTGGGGCCGGATCAGATCTCCTTCGAGGTGGACGAGAGCGTGTACTCGCTCGAGGCCATCTACGGGGCCTGCTACCTCTTTCTCGAGAAGTGCTTCGTCTACCTGTCGCGCTCGAAGCCGGCGGTCGTCGATGTCCGCTTGACCGCGCGCGAGTCGGCGACGGCGGCACAACTGGATGCGCTCGCCGGCGAGTTCGGCAACGAGCTGATCGCACAGGTATCGAGGTTGCGGCTCTCCCAGGCCACCGCGCGGATTCGCGACTACTACACCGCCGCGGCGCTGCGGGCGGCTGCATCGTCTCCGTCGGTCGACGACCTGCTGGCGGAGCTCGAGTCCGAAGAGCTCTTGGAAGATCCCCTGGAGATCATGGTGCCGTGGGAAGAGAAGCACGGCGCCAAGGCGAACGAGCGCGACCCGAAGAACGATCCGGAGTGACCGATGGGTGAGCGGATCTCGTTCCATCAGTCACTGTATCTGCGCGAAGCGGTCGACGCGGCCGCCGCCGCCTATCGCGAGCACGCTCGCATCGAGGTGACAGCGGCCGAGGATACGGTCGTGGTCGAGATCTCGGACGTCGTCGAGCACGACCCCAAGACCGTGGCGAACGCCTTCTGCAATCACGCGCTGCACGAGACCATCGCGCGCAGGCGGGAGGCCCCGCCGGAAGAGGACGCCTAAGTGGAGCGACGTGAGCTGTCGCTGTCGCCGCCGGACCTCGCGGCGGACCAATTGGGGTACTTTCGGTGGGGGCGTATCGCCGGCAAGGTGCTGCTGACCACCGATGCCGGTGAGTGGATCTTCCTGACCGAGGCGGAGTTCGCCGAGCTCCTGGCGGGGACCATCGCCGCCGGACATCCTCGCTTCGAGGAGCTGCAGCGCAAGGGCTGCTTGCGCGACGGCCTGGACCTCGACGCCCTCGCGTCCAGGGTCGCGCAGCGCAACCGCCACGTGCGCCGGGGCCCGTATGTGCACGTCGTCACGTTGAGCCAGCGCGCTGGTTCGCCACGCGGCGGCGCAGCGGCCGACGCGTCGGCGGCCGACATGAGCCCGGAGACGGCCGAGCAGATCGTCAACCTGGCGCTGCAGAGCCCCTCGCCGGCGCTGGTCTTCGAGCTCCAGGCACACGGCGGCGAGCCCTTGGTCAACCTTGCCACGCTTCGTCATTTCGTCGAGCACGTGCAGTCGCGCAACCAGCGCTCGGAGGGAAAGACCCTGAGCTTCCGGTTGCTCAGCAACTTCACCGCCATGAGCGAGGAAGCCGCGGAGTGGCTGATCGCCAACGACGTGCTGGTGAGCACCAGCCTCGACGGACCGGCGGCGATCCACGACTGGACCCGGACCTGGAAGGGCGGCTCGTCCCATGCCGACGTGGTGCGCTGGATCGAGTACTTCCATCGGCGCTATGGCGAGCTCGGGCGCGATGCCAAGCAGTGGCACGTCGATGCGCGGCTCACGGTCACGCGGCGCACCCTCGAGGCGTGGCGGGAGGTCATCGACGAATACGTGACGCGGGGGTTGCGCACGATTCACCTCCGTCCGCTCGACCGCGCCCGCTTCGACCCGCAGACCTGGGCGGCGATCGGCTACCCGCCCGAGGAGTATCTCGACTTCTACCGGCGCGCCTTGGACTACATCGTGGACCTGAATCGCCGCGGCGTCGAGATCATGGAGCGCATGGCGTCGATCGTCGTGATGAAGATCCTGACGTCCGACGATCCGGGGATCGTCGACATCCAATCGCCGTGTGGGGCTGGCACCGGTGAGATCACCTACGCGGTCGACGGTCGGGTCTTTCCCTGCGACGACGCGCGGCTGATCGATGCGGGCGGCGACCCGATCTTCGAGCTCGGCCATGTCCGCAATCTCTCGATCCCCGAGCTCGTGCGGCACCCGACCGTTCGCGCCATCGCCGCCGCCTCACTGCTCGACAGCCAGCCGATGTGCGCCGACTGCTGGAACAAGCCGTTCTGCGGCTACAGTCCGGTGCGCAATTTCATCACCCAGGGCGACCTGGTGGGACAGCGCTTGCGCTGCTTGCAGTGCAGGGAACACATGGCCGTCTCCGCCAAGCTCTTCGAGCTGCTGGGTGACGAAGACAGCGCGACGGCGGAGATCCTCAAGCACTGGACCGTGCTGAGGCCTCCGCACGCGATCGACGGCCGCTCCCTGACCGACGCGCCATAGCTCGCCGGTCGCTGTCACGCGTGCGTCTCGCTCAGGCGCGCCACCGATTCGCGCAGCGCGTCGCGGCGCAGCTCGGCGTCGTCCCCCGCGAAGGCATTGTCGGCCTGCAGGCGGCGCAGCAGCGGCAGGCTCTCGGGAATCGGCATGCTCGCGCAGAGCCGGATGGCCAGGGTCTGCACGTGCTCGAGAAGGTTGTAGTGGAGCGACTCCGTCACCCGATCCGCCTCCGCGGCCGCGATCCACGACATGACGATGCGACGCAGTCGAACGAGATCATCGTCCGACAGGCCCGCCGCATAGCGGAGGATCTCCTGCTCCGCGTCGATCACCCCACGACGGCCGAAACCGATGCGGTCGTAGCGCTTCAAGACGCCGTGCAGCGCCGCGTCCACGTCGGCCGGCGTGAAGCTCACAGCCCGACGCGCTGCTTGGTTGGCGGCTCCATGCCCCGGTTCTGGCGATAGAGCTGCAGATTGTGGCGCACGTGCTTGGCGGCCGCTGGGAAGCGCGCCAGGGCCGACGCGAACATCGTCTCGACCTCGTCGTGGCTGGTGAACGGAACCAGGGGCGGCCGGCCGTGGAACTGTTCGTACCCGCTGTCCAGCCGCGGACAGAGATTGTGCAGGACACACCGCGAGCACTCGTCGCCGTCCTTGCGGAAGTAGTGCGTCGGGTCGCCGTAGACCTTGTGGTCCTTGAACATCATGACCGCGCTGCCGCGTTCGTAGTTCTGGGCGAAGGCGGCGTGCTCGCCGAGCAGACAGGTCGGAAACTGACTGATTGTGAAGCCGTGCGGCTGCGTGGCGAGGTAGTCGAGCGCGTCCTTGATCGAGGGCACCACGTCTTCGTACGGCGCGACTTGGTCGACGATCATGTCGAGGGTCATGTTGCCTTCGTAAGCGTACTTCATCCGCTTGAACGTCACGCCGAGCGAGTCGACAAACACGCAGATGTCGCGCAGGTGCGCGTGATTGTCGCGCGCGACGACGATGGTCGCCGACAGATCGAACCCGCGCGTCTGGCGCAGCTCGTTGAGGTTGGCGCACGCCTGGCGCACCGCCGCCAGCGCGCCGCGCTTCACCACCAAGCCGTCGTGCAGCTCGTCGGTATGGCCGTGGATGCTGATGTCGACGTTGGTGAGGCCCGCGTCGATGATCTCTTCGCAGAACTTCTTCTGCTTGAACCGCAGGCCGTTCGTGTTCATCGACTGGTGCGTGTAGCCGAGCTCCTTGGCAAAGCGGATGAAGGTGATGATGCGCGGATCGATGCTCGGCTCGCCGCCGGAATAGCCGACCTCGGTGGCGCCGTCGGCGCGCGACTGGCGCAGGACGTCGTACACCTGCTCGTCGGTCATGTTCAGCTCGGGCCGGTTCAGCTTGTCGTAGACGATGCAGAACTTGCACTTCTCGTTGCAGTAGGTGGTGGTGTTCAACGCGACTTTGGGCGGCTTGATGTCGACCTTGCTGAACTTGTCGCCGTGACGACGGCCGAGATTGGCCATCTGGTGGAGTGGCTCGCCGTCGAGCTCCGTCGCGTATGCCGCTTCGAGGGCCTCGACCGCGCCGGCGGCGAACTGCCGCAGCGCCTGCGTGTCGATCACCCCCGCCCGGGCCGCGCTCGGATCCTTGGCCAATCGATAGAGCAGGTATTTGGCGATGCGTTGGAGGAACGCCATCACGCGCGGGACTTTGGTCGGATCCTTGCGGTCGTGCGGCACACTGTAGATGAAGCCGAGCCCCTGGTGTTTGACGAACGCTGCTTCATCCGCCGCCATCGGCATGATGGTGACGTCGATGGCACGCTCGCCCAGTTCCAGCCGGAAGCCGTCACCGCGGTTCGACCGGCCGCGATCGCGCACGATCCGCCAACCTTCCTGGGTGATCGCGCGCACCAGCTCCGCGCCCGGGGCGATGAGCTTCGCGAGCGCGTCGGCGAAGCCGGTGTCCAACGTCACGCTGGTGCCGAGGTTGCGGCCCGAGGTGAAGTTCGGGCTGGCACCCTGTCCGAGCACACGGAACTCGAGCTCGATGCGCTGCGCGGGGGTTTCGATGGGGAGGTACAGGGTGTCCTGCGCGATGCGGATATCGTCCGGCCGCGCCCGCATCCCCGCCTGCGTGAGCAGCGGCGTGACGCCGTCGCCGTTCTCGAGGAGCGCCCGCATCGCCGGGGCGTACGACTTCGGATGGGCTGGCGAGCCGAGGAAGGCGTCCTCGTAGCAGCGCACGATGTCCCGCTTGTTGTCCGGTCCGAGGCGGTCGTACAGCCAGAACAGCAGCTCCAGATCGATGGCGCCGCTCCAGTACTTCGGGTCCTGTTTGATGCGCTTGATCGCGTCCGTGATGATCTCGGTCGAGCGGATGATCTGGCGTTTCTTCTGTGCCCACGGCAGCCCGCCGATCTCGTTGAAGGCCTGATCCTCGAGCAGTCCGGAGGGATTGCTGAGCATCTCGAGCCCGTAGCGTTGCGGGAACGCACCCATCAGCGACGAGCTGATCAGATAGAACGACGAGATCGAGTAGGCGTTGGCGTACTCGGCGGACTGCTCGAGGAAGTCGATGAAGTGTTTGGTGTCCTCCTCGGTCTCGGTCGGCAGGCCGGTGATGAGCAGCAGATGGTTCCAGATACCGAGGGCGCTCGCTTGCTTGAGGCGCTGGTGCGCCTGTTTCACGGTGATGCCTTTACCGATGTAGTCGAGCATCCGGTCCGACGGACACTCGACGCCGTAGGTGAAGCGCACGGCGCCGCTGCGGCGCATCTTCTCCAGGACGCGCTCGTTCAGCGCCCAGAGGTTGGCGCAGTCCGACCAGAACACGTCGAGCTTGGCGCCGATGAGGGCGTCGCAGAATGCCTCGGCGTACTGCATCGATCCGTTGATGTTGGTGTTGAGGAAATGGAAGTACCGGATGTCGTATTCCTCGCGCATCCAGGCGATCGCCCGCACGACGTCCTCGACGTCGCGCTTGAGCATCTTGGTCATGGAGTACGCGCAGAACGCGCAGCGCGCGTTGCAGCCCTCCATGAAGATCATCGGCAGGATGGCGACGCGATCGTCCTGATAGGGGCCGAGCCGTTGCTCCCACTCGCCGTGCAGGTGGTAGCGCTGGAGCAACTCGCGGCCGCTGAGCTTGCGCTGCTCCGTGTTCTGCTTGTCGTACCACGGGGTGACGAAGATGGAGGGGTTGTAGAGCGCGCGCCGCTCGTGGTCACCTTGCGGGCCGAACTCCTGAGCGTCGCTGAGGCGCGCCACCTCTTCCTTCAGGCGCTTCGACTCGGCGAGCGCGCCCAGCACCTGCGCGGTCGTCGAGGACAACTGCACGGACAGAGGTCCCGCCTCGCCGGACTTCGCCACGCTCTTGTAGACCGGCACCTCGTCCGACACCCCCTGGACGGTCACGAACCCCTTGTCCGTTTCCATGCCCATCTCGCGGGCGAGGTCGGGCAACACGCGAAGCTCGAGGATGTTGCGGGGGTAGAGCAGCCACCCGTTGCCGTGCCGCTGGGTGTCCTGCCCGAGGGCCTCGAACGACTTGCCGGTTTCGAGATGGGTGAGAATGTTCAAGAGGGGAACTTCGCCGGATCCCTCCGCCGCGAAGTCGAGCGCGGAACAGCGCTCGAGCATGCTGATGTACTCGGCACGATGCTTGGTGTCGGGAGAAATCTTGAGACCGCCCACGACCGTCTTGCACGACGGGAATCGTTCCTTCAGGGCCGTGGCCAGGCAGATGTTCAGGCTCGCCACCGCGTGCATGTCGGCGTAGATCTCGAGCACCGAGGCACACGAGAAGGCGAAGAGGTCTGCCTCCTCGATGGCGAGCATATCGAGAATCAGGTTCGCCTGGTCGCGCAGCACCCCGTCGTCGGACGCGAGAAACCGCTCGACGGCCGTGTCATCGAAGAAGCGCTGCAGGTTCAGGCGGCCGGGGGACTCGTATTCGAGCGCGAAGATCTGGATCTCGAAGTCGTACTGCCGGATGTCGCGGTAGCCATGCGCGAACAACGACCCGCAGATCTGGGGGGCCGCCAGCTTCACGACCTGGGGGTCCCTTCGCCAGGTCGGTCCGAGGGTGTGAAAGCTGGGTGTGATGAAGCCGATGCGCATCAGGAGCTCCCTGCCGCGCTCCGCTCCGGCCGGCTCTTCGGCATCGAGGCGGCGGGCCAACGTGGCAGAATGCTTGTAGTTCCGTTGTACACATAGCCGCGTTCTCCCGGCGGTGTAAAGCGTGAAATCTCAATTGACCCGAGGAGTTAGTATTGGTAGCGGTATGGAACGGGGTCGCTGATGGCGGACCGGCGGAACATCTTCAGCATCGCTGGCCGTAGCGAGTTGGCGACGGAGCGCTGTGACCTGAGCTGCAGCTGGTGCGGCTCGTGTCGCGGCCGCGACATCCCTGCACGGGAGTTGCAGCGGGTGTGGTCGTCGGCCCCGCCCCCGGGAACGCCGCTCCTGCGAATCCGCGGCGGCGATGCGTTTCGCTACGGCGACCTCGAGACGTGGGTGGGATGGGCGCGCAAGACGCCGGGCTCGGCGGTCTGCATCGAGGGGCCGGCAGCGACGCTGGCGGGCGCGGACCGGCGCACCGTGGTGGCGCGGATCATCGCCGCGCAACCGGATGCCGTGTCCGCGGTCCTCCCCACGGTGGCAGAAGGGAGAACCGTCGCCCTGACCGGCGCGCGCTGGGATCCGCGCCGCGCACTCGAGGCTCTGCAAGAGCTGCATGATGCCGGGTTGGCGGTGGAAGTCGCGTTTCCGGTGCATTCGAGCACGGTCGGCGAGCTGCCGGCGGTGGTGAGCGCCGTCGCCGAGCACACCAGGGGTCTGCAACTCACCGTCCGCCGCTGCGCATCCGGGTCGCACAACGGCGCGCGGCGCGGGTCGATGGCCGATGGTTCCGACTGGAAGGAGCTGGACGCGCTCTCGGCTGCCATCGCCGCGCTGCCGGCGAAAATTCCCGGTGATACGATGCTCCAGTTCGATCCCGCTGCCGCGTACGCCGCGTGCATGTTCGAGCCGCGGGCCCGCCGGCGCGACCTGCTGATGACGCCCGGGCAAACCGGCACGCGGCCGCTCGGCGCGAGCTGCGATGGGTGCGGGTGGTCGCGCCGCTGTACGTTCCGCGCCGATCACGGCGTGCCGCCGCTCGCGCGCATCGCGCCGCTCACCGCCGACGAAGCGTTCGCCCTCGATCCCTCGCAGTCGAAGCCGATGACCAACGAGCCGCGGCCGTTCCATACCGACCGCGGGTTGGTGGGATTGCCGAATCTGCTCTGCTTCGCGCCGTGGACCACGCTGAGCGCGTGCGAGCCGCGCTTTCATCCGGTGCCGTGCGCGCTGTCGTGGGTGGATACCGAGATGACCCCGGAACAGATCGCGGCGGAGACCGGCGCGCCGATCGACGACGAGCGCGAGCACGAGCGGATCAGTCTGCGCGAGCTCAGCGGGGCGTGGCACGTCATCGACAACCAGCGCCTCACGTTGATGGATCTGTGGAACAGCCCGCTGCTGCGGCTCATGCGCCGCGAGATGACCGGCGGCGAGAAGAGCTCGCGCTGCCGCGCCATGTGCCGCGTCGTCATGGGGGTCGAAGAGCGCGGCATCCAGTACTTCCAGCGCCCCGATGCCGAGCTCACCCGCGAGGTGATCGCCAACCGCGAGCGGCTGCGCGAGGAGATCCACGCCGGCAAGAGCGTCCTGACCGCCAAGCCGCTCGAGCTGATGATGGGGGTCTCGGCCCATTGCAACATCTCCTGCGGGTTCTGCGACGGTCCGCGCGGCGCCTGGGGCGATCTGTCCGACCGCCACCGCGACGAGATCACCGCGTGGCTGCCGAGCCTGATGAGCTTCGGGGTCAGCGGTCCCGGCGAGCCGCTCATGAACCGCAACTTCGTCGCGTTGCTGCAGCACATCTCCGACGTCGGCTATCCGTCGCTGATCGTCAGCCTCACCACCAACGGCACGCTGCTCACGCCCGAGTTCCTCGACCGCAACCGCAACGTGCCCTGGGGCAGCGTCCGCATGTCGGTCAACGCGGGATCGGCCGACACCTACGAGCGCATGACCGGCAAACGTTACTTCGACCGCATGATGCGCAACCTCGACGCGCTGTGCGACCTGCGCGACCGCCGCGATCCGCCCTTCAGCATCACGCTCAGCTTCGTCATCGGCAGCGTCCAGATCGGCGACCTGGCCAAGTTCGCCAAGATCGTCGACGACCATCGCACCGGGATCGTGGTCGAGCCGATGTACGACAACCTGCGCAACCTGAGCCCCTGGATTCTGCCGGACAAGCTGCGGGTGATCGCCGACGAGCTGGAGAGCGTCGCCGACAGCTATGCGGAGCGCAACCCCGACATCACCCGGGCGTTGCGCGCCGTCGAACAGTTCACGCGCAAGCGGATCGCGTCGGGCGACCTCGCCATCTTGAAGGGGCATTGACCGCGCAGCGCCTGGTGCCCGCGCTGGACGCCCTGTGGCAGGGGTGCGCCCTGCTCGCGGCCATCCAGCTGCCCGGCGCGATCTTCGACTACGTGATCCGCAGCGACGTGGGCCCGCCGACGGTGCTCACTGCCGCCGTCGCGGTGCTGGCCGCGCTGTCACTGCTCGCGCATCGGGTGACGAGCGGGACGTGGCGGACGCGACGCCGACCGGTGGCCGCGGCGGCCGTGGGGTTCGGGCTCGCCGCCCTGTTCGCGCAGCTGGCCCCCGCGCTGATGCGCGGTGTGTTCGTCGAGGCGGGCCCGGATATCATCCTTCCCGCACCGGGGCGCCGACTCGAGGACTGCCGCGGCCGCCCGCAGCGGTGCCACGAGCACGTGCTCAACGAGCTCGGGTTCCGCGGTCGGCTCGGCCGTCGCAACGCGCCGGATGATCGGCTGGTGGCGTTCATCGGCGATTCCTTCATCTTTGGCTCCGGCGTCGGCGACGAGGACACCGTCCCTGCCGTCGCGGCCCGAGAGCTGTCCGAGCTCCGACCGCCCGTCGCAGTGGTCAACGCCGGCGTCGAAGGCTTGGCCGCCGGGAACTTTCCCAGGGTCATCCGCTACGTCAGGGAGCGACTGAACCCGGACGTGCTCGTCGTGCTGCTCAAGGACGACGACCTCGACGACACCGATATGCTCTCGCGCTGGAATCGATTCCGCCGCAGTTTCTGGTTTCGCTTGCTGTATGTGGTGAACGTCGAACCCGCCTACGAGACCGCGCGTCAAGCCTGGCGCCTGATGTGGGGCCAGCGCGGCAACCGCGAGCGCCTCGTGGGCGACCTCGACGCCATCGCGGCGGCGGCTGCGGGGGCCACGTTACTGCTCGTCGTCGACCTGACCGAAGAGCTGCAGCCGGAATTCGATGCGTGGTTGGCGGCGCACCCGGACGCCCTCTCGGTATCGTCATGGCAACACCCCGGCTTCGAGCGCGCCGAGCGCATCCCGGACGACGGACACTGGAACGAATCCGGCTGTCGGGAGATCGCCCTGATGATGCTGCCGGCCCTGCGCGCCAGCCTGTCGGTCGCGTCCGCATCCAATCTGGCGCCGGCGACCTGACAGGCGCAGGCAAGTCGCGCAGGCGCAGCGCCGCTTCCGGCGCGCGGAATCAGTCGTGTGCGCAGCCGAGCGAGCCGACGACCTGTGGGACGTCATCCTCGCTGTCGACGACGGGCGGATACTCGAGCTTGGCGCTGCGGCCACAGCGCACGCCGAACAGCCGTAGCCGTCCCGCCGCGGCGATATCGTACCCGAGCCCGTCGGCGTCGTTGGTGGTAATCGTCGAGGACGCCACCCACCCGGCCCGGGAGCGACGGCTCGGCTGCAGCACGCCTTCGCGTCCGTTACCCGTCGCCGTCAGGCCGCGCACGTAGAGCCGGTGGGCGACCAGTCCATACCCACCGTTATCGCGCACGATCAGGTTGCGCCCGCGCAGGCGCTGCACCCAGATCCCGTGCTCGGTGTTCTCGACGACGTTCACGCCCTCCGCGTCGAGATCGCAGGCCAGCGGTCCGAAGATCCCGTTGGTGTTCTCTCGCACCACGACGTCGCGCAGCACGAATCGACAGCCCGCGCCGTTGAGCCCGGCCCAGAAGCCGCTGACGGTACCGGGCCCGTTGACGCGGCAGGTCGTGCGTCCACCGTCACAGACGACGCCGACGCCCGTCCCATCCCCACGGATAGCCAAGCCGTTCATGACCAGCGTCGCCTCGTGCTCCACCCGTACACCCGTGGCGCTGAACGGCCAGATCGGCGGGGCGCTGCAATCGAGGTCGCGGCGGAGCTGGCCGACCTCGCCGGCCGGTACCACCTGCCCGCAGGCGGTGATCTCCACGGCCCCAGCCACCGAGGCGAAAAGCAGGATCGAGGCG
>Ga0187893_10006320_pt1 | contig 20372 bp, 15 predicted proteins | sample MA1701074metaG_FD_139574 | JGI IMG/M metagenome (GOLD analysis project Ga0187893, IMG submission 139574) | White microbial mat communities from a basaltic lava cave in the Kipuka Kanohina Cave System on the Island of Hawaii, USA - MA170107-4 metaG ...
CGCTTGGGATCGCGCCGACCCGCGAGCCCATGCCCCATCCTTTGTCGCGAGCGTAGTTGGAGAATGCGCTGTTGGTCAGCCCGCCAGCGCCGGCCACAGCCGAGAACGCGGCGAGCGTGGCCCAGTTAAAGTTGCCCTCGGGAAGGGATCCGAAGCGGAAAAAACCAGTCCAGATCTCGCGCCAGGTATCGGCGCTGATATAGAAGATCGTGACGAACAGCAGGTAGGTCAAAATGATCGCCAGCTTGGTCACCATTACACGCTCGAGTGTGTTGTAGATCTTGCCGCCGAAGATGAGCGGAAGAAAGGCGCATAGAAAGATCCCATAGCTCACGGTCCGCACAAACTCGCCGTCGGCGGCCGTGGGTAGGCGCCCCATTAACACAGATGCCAACGGCACTGCGGCGTTGGATGACAGATACGGCCACACCAGGTTCAACTCGAAACAGAGATAGAACAGAGTCCAGCCCATCGGGCCCGGCCATGTGCGGAACCATCCCACGAAAATCGTCTCGCCGGTGTACATCGCGTAGCGCATCACAGACAGGTTGTAGGCCACCTGCACCAGGATCGCGATAGTGGCGAGCCACAGCACCTGTCCGCCATACTGTGCGGTTACCAACGGTCCAAACAGCCACTCTCCGCCGCCGATGTTGGCGCCAACCATGAGGAGTCCCGGCCCGATGATCGCGTTCCAGCGGCGCTTGACCGGTCGGGGAGGAGGCTCTGGCAGCGAGTCGCGTTGCCATTCGGGGAATCGGACGGGCATGCGAAGCTTACACTTTGGGCTTTGGTGGCGGCAGCTCGCGGGCTTCGCAGACGGATTGGAAGCCTAATCGATTGTGGCTCCCGTCGCAAAACGGTTTGTTTTCGGAAGCCCCGCAGCGGCACAGGGAAAGAACCGTTCGGCCGGCGAGTCCGAACTCCTTGCCGGATTGATCGGTGACAGAAAACTCCCCTTCGATGCGAAGGGGGCCGTTGTTCAAAGCAGTCACTTTAGTGGGCATGCTCCAGGAATCGTAGCAGAACTGGCACGAGTGAAGCGACGGCTATAATGAGGGTCAATGCGAGGGCTGCTGGCGATTCTGTTCGCTTGGGCACAGGCGGAAGACGTTCCCGCGGGCCTCGATCCCAACGTTTACCGTCTGGCGCGCATTAAAGTCAAGATGGAGGAGAACCTGCGGCAACTGCCAAACTATACGTGTGTGCAGACAGTCGAACGATCGCGGCGCCTGGCGCGAGGCCGCAGATTCGAGCTACTCGACACGATCCGGCTCGAGGTGGCAATGGTCGGAGGGAAAGAGTTGTACTCCTGGCCCGGCGCCAGCAAGTTCGAAGAGAAAGAACTCCGCGATCTGGTAGGCGGAGGGACCATCGGAAACGGAACCTTCGGTCTTCACGCGCGCTCCGTTTTTCTCGGCAACGGGCCCGTTTTCCAGTTCGACGCTGAATTCGTGGAGGACGGACGGAAGCTGGTGCGCTACCGTTACAACGTTCCCCGCCTGCTCAGTGGATACACGCTGCGAATAGGAGAGCAGAAAGGGATCGCCGGATACTACGGATCGTTTGATGTTCATGCGCAAACGCTCGATCTGGCGCGGCTGGAAGTCAACGCCAGCGAGATCCCTCCTCATCTGCCCCTTTCTTCCGCCAGGGACCAAATGGAATATCAGCGCGTTCGTATCGGCGAAGCCGATTTTCTATTGCCACGATCGTCAGAGCTCGTGATGGTCGACCTCAACGGCTCCGAAAGCCGCAACCGGACTCACTTCAGCGGCTGCCGCCAGTACACCGGTGAGTCCGTGGTCTCGTTCGCCGAGCCGCCACCCGCAGAATCCGGAGCCGCCCTGGGGACCGTCCCGGCGATCCAGACCCCAGCGATCCAAACGCTGCGGGAGGGAGAGTTTCTCGATGTGCGACTGGACCAGGGCATTCGTTTCGGTGAGGCAGCCGTCGGCGACCGTGTGTACGGAACGCTTCTAACCAACTTGAAAACAAAAGGCCGAGTCCTGCTGCCCAAAGGCGCTGTGTTGCGCGGACGCGTGCGGCTCATCGAGAAGTACATGGCAAGGGTCGAAATCATTCGGATCGGGCTCGAGCTCGAAGAGGCGGAATTTCCTGGTGGGAGGTCGGAGTTCCTGGCCAAGCCTTCGACTGGCGGCATGACGTTGCCCGGGGTGCGCACCACCGTCGACGAAAGAGGCATCATCTATATAAGCGGCACGCGCCGGGAACTTCCCCAAGGGACCCGGCTGTATTGGCGGGTGGAAAGCACGACAGGCAGGAAAGAACAGTGATTCATTTTGAACTGGAATCGGATAAGGCTCTGCTCGAAGGAGCGATGGAGTTCGCTCAAAAACAGGTCAAGCACCTGATTGAAAAGCACCCAAGCTTTTGTCCGATGTATACCAAAGACGGCAAATGGCAGCACGAAGGGCCCAAGTGGACGCACTGGTGCGACGGTTTTCTTCCCGGTATGATGTGGATCTTCCGCCGCTATCAGGCAAGCCGTGGCCAGGAGGCGACCGCCAAGTACTGGCTCGACCATGCCATTCAGTACACCAAGACACTCGAGCCTCGCAAGATGGACAGGGATGTCCACGACCTCGGGTTCATTTTCACCAACACTTACTACCGCTGGTATCAGTTGACAGGAGACGAGGAGCTGAATGGCGTATTGATCCAGGCTGGCCGAACTCTGGCTCTGCGATTTCAGGAGAAGGGGCAATACCTGCGGTCGTTTGTTTCCGAGGATTCGCTGTTCATCGATATCATGATGAACGTCGGCATCATTTTTTACGCCGCGCGGGAAACCAACGACAAGCGCCTGCGAGAAATCGCCTTGCGCCATGCCTACACCACGCGCCGCGTGCTGGTGCGTGGGGATGGGTCAACCGCGCATGAAGGCCTGTTCAATCTGGAAACCGGCGAGTTTCTGAAGCAGACCACGCACCAGGGATTTCGGGGCGATTCCTGCTGGTCGCGCGGGCTGGCCTGGGCGCTATATGGTTTCGGCACCTGCTTCGAGTACAGCCGGGACCCCCACTTCCTGCAGACCGCTGAATCGTGCGCCGACTACTTCATCACCCATATGCCGAGCGACGGCGTTCCACCCTGGGACTTCAACGCGCCCGCCGAGAGCCGCAAACAGGTGGATACCTCCTCGGGAGCGATCGCCGCGGCAGGCCTGCTGCGGCTTTCCCGTCTGATTTCCGATCCCGTAAAAGGTCACTTTTACTGGACGGCCGCGGTGCGCATTCTACGGTCGCTAAGCGAGAAATACCTGGGCAAGTCCAAAGGCTGGGAAGGCGTGTTGAAGGGTGGCGTTTATCACATCCACAAGAATCTCGGGGTGAATGAGAGCGTCATGTGGGGCGACCACTTCTTCGTGGAAGCGCTGGATCACTCGTTGCGGAATCTATAAGCACAGATGAAGGATCAGTTTGCGATCGGATTAGACTACGGTACCGAATCGGGCCGTGTCATGCTTGTGCGAATCGAGGACGGCGAGGAAGCCGCCTGGAGCGAAGTGGCCTATTCGCACGGCGCGATGGACGAAAAACTTCCCTGCGGAACTCCGCTCGAACAGGACTGGGCCGTTCAGGATCCGGAAGACTACATCAAAGTATTACGCCAAGGCGTACTGGCTGTTTTGCGGCAGTCCGGTGTAAAGGCGGACCAGGTGCTGGGGATCGGCGTCGATTTCACCGCGTGCACCATGCTTCCCACGCTCGCCGGCGGAAAACCGTTGTGCACACTGGACCGTTTCCGCTCGAATCCGCATGCGTGGGTGAAGCTGTGGAAGCACCACGCGTCGCAGCCGCAAGCCAGGCGGATCGAAGAAACTGCCGAGCGGTTGGGCGAGGATATTCTCCGGCCGACCAACGGTAAGTATTCTTCCGAATGGTTCTTCTCGAAGGTATTGCAAATTCTCGACGAAGCTCCGGAAGTGTATGCGGCGGCGGAGAGAATGATCGAGGCCGCCGACTGGATCGTGTGGCGGATGACCGGCTCCGAGCGCCGCAACGCATGCTGCGCGGGCTACAAGGACATGTGGATCAAAGGGCGCGGCTATGCTTCCAAAGAGTTCTTCCGCGCACTGCATCTTCAATTAGAGAACGTCGTGGAGGAGAAGCTCTCCACTCAAATGTACCCGCCGGGATCGAAGGCGGGCGGGCTCACCGAATCGATGGCGGCTTTGACGGGGCTGAAGTCCGGAACACCAGTCGCCGTCGGGGTCATCGACGCCCATGCCGCGGTGCCCGCTTGTGGAGTGACCCGGCCGGGAGCGATGGTGATGATCATGGGCACGTCACTGTGCCACATGCTCCTGGCGGACGAAGCCCGCTACATCGATGGAGTCGCCGGAGTGGTCGAGGACGGAATTCTGCCCGGCTACTGGGGATATGAGGCGGGCCAGGCCGCGGTAGGGGATCTATTCTCGTGGTTTTTCCGTACCTTCGCCGCCGATGCAGGTCAGGTGACGGCAAAAGCAGCGCAACTGAAACCGGGAGAAAGTGGACTCGTTGCGCTGGACTGGTGGAACGGTAATCGAAGCGTGCTGATGAATGCCGATCTTACCGGACTGCTGATCGGAGCGACTTTGAGCACGCGTCCCGAAGAGATCTATCGTGCCCTCGTCGAAGCCACCGCTTTCGGGACGCTAACGGTGATTCGCGCTTTCGAAGCCGCTGGCATCGGGATCGATCGCCTTGTCGCCTGCGGCGGACTGCCGTCGAAGAGCCCGATGGTGACACGGATCTTCACCGACGTGACGAACCGCGAGATCCATCTTCCTCGTTCGTTGCAAGCTTCGGGTTTAGGGGCCGCGATGCATGGGGCGGTGGCCTCCGGAGCGTTCGCGAACTTTGACGAAGCCGCGGCATGCATGGCTGGTCCCGCTACCAGGAGCTACAAACCGGATCCGAACGCGCACGCAGTCTACCAGAGGATCTACAGCGAATACCTGGCTCTGCACGATCACTTCGGTCGAGGAGCAAGTCAATCGATGCAGCGGTTGAAGGCGTTGAAGTCGGCGGGATGAGCCGCGACCGTCGGGGAGCGGTCTTTGCGTACAATAGCGTCCATGCTGCGTAGAGCTTTTATTTCCTCCAGCGCCGCCCTGGCATGGCAAGGCGCCAATGACCGGGTTCGTGTCGCCATCGCAGGCGTGGGTGGGCGCGGGAACGATCTGATGAACGAGTCGTCGGCGATCCCCAACGTCGAAGTCGTTACTCTCATCGATCCGGACGGAAGGCGAACCGAAGCCGCCGCGCAGAAGCTTTCCGCGAAGACCGGTAAACGGCCGAAGCTTGAATCCGACCTGCGGCGCGCCCTCGACGACAAATCCATCGATGCGCTGCTGATCGCCACCTGCAATCACTGGCACGCGCTGGCCGCGATTTGGGCGATGCAGGCGGGCAAGGATGTCTACGTCGAAAAGCCGGTCTCACACAATCTGTTCGAAGGGGTCAAGCTGGTGGAGGCTGCGCGGAAGTACAACCGCGTCGTTCAGGGCGGCACGCAACGGCGCTCCTCGGGACGCTTCCGTAAGGCGATCGAGTTGGTTCATCAAGGCCTCATCGGGGATGTCTACCTGGCCAAGTGGTTCTTCCCGGGTAACCGTAATTCGATTGGCTTCAAGGATCCCCAATCGGAACCGCCTTCCTGGCTCAACTGGGACATGTGGCTCGGGCCGGCGCCGATGCGGCCATATCACGAAAATCTCGTCCACTACAACTGGCACTGGTTCTGGGATTTCGGCAACGGAGAACTCGGTAACAACGGCATTCACCTGGTCGACATTTCGCGTTGGGGCATGAAGAAACGTCTGCCGGTGAAGGTGCATGCCTGGGGCGGACGCTATGGCTACAAGGATCAGGCCGAAACACCGAACACTCACAATGTCACCTGGACCTATGGCGACGGGACTGCGATCGTGGGCGAGATTCGCGGTCTATACACCAAGGAGCCGATGTATTGGGACTTCTTCGGGTCCAAGGGCCATCTACACATTCAGGCGGACGGGAAGTTCGAGGTTCTGCTGGGCAGGAATAAGGAAGTGGAACCGCCCGTGGAGACGCCGCCGAATCTGGACCACATGAAGAACTTTACGGACGCCGTCAGGTCCCGCAACCGGCAATCGCTGAACGCGGAGATTGAAGAGACGGCGCTTTCCACAGCGCTATGCCACCTGGGGAACATTTCTTATCGATTGGGAAGGGAATTGCGGTTCGATCCCGAACGCATCCGGTTCCACGGTGATCCGGCAGCGGAGTCGCTTGTCTCACGCGAGTATCGCGCGCCGTTTGTGGTGCCGGAGAAAGTATAGAGCGAAAGCAGGGATCCGGCAGGAATGCCAGCGGCCTGCTCCGCTCTAGCGGAGGCCGGCCAGCCAATCGCGGGCCACTTGTTCCACTGTGCGATGCTTGCCGTCGACTTCGTGGTTCAGCTTCCGCATTTCCTCATCGCTGAATTTGCCGGACAAATCGAGCAGTGCCTGGCGCAAACCCGGGTGTCTTTCCAAAGAGTCGCTACGCACCACGATGGCGGCGTGGTAGGGAGGAAAGTAGCTTCGGTCATCGCGTAACACGACCACGTTCATTGCGGAAATCAAGCCATCGGTTGTGGCGGCGGCGATCATGTCCACCTGTTTCTGCTCGAGCGCCTTGTAAAGGAGTCCGAGGTCCATGTTCTTGGGGGACCCCTCGAGTGGGAGGTTGTAGGTGGCCTGAAGTCCCTTAAGACCGTCGGCACGGGTCTCAAATTCGTAGCCGATTCCGAGACGCCAACGTTGTTTTCTTGCCGCCGCTTGTGAGAGCGTCTCGATTTTGTCGCGGCGTGCATCCTCGCCCCGGATGATCATGGCGAAGGTATTGTTGAAGCCGAGAGAAGGGAGCCAATCGAGGTTCCAGCGTTTCAGATACTCGTCGCGGACGCGTCGTTCAACGAGGGCGGCGTCGGAATCGATTGGCAGTTTCAAGACCGCAGTGAGAGCCGTACCGGTGTATTCGGGATAGAGATCGATCTCGCCGTTCAGCAATGCCTGGTGAGCGAGAAGCGTTCCGCCTAGGTTGAGTTTACGCGCCACTGGCTGGCCGAGTTTCTTTTCCAGGTGCTGCGCAACGATCTCACCCAGCAGAACAGACTCGGTGAACGGCTTGGAGCCTACGGTGATCCCGCGCTGGCGAGAGCAGCCGGCAACTGCGACGGCTATGCAAAGGGCGAGAGTTTTCGTTCGATCCATCCCAGAACTCCTTCGGCCGCAACCGCCATGATCGCCGCCGGCACGGCGCCGGCAAGAATTTGTGTGGTGTCGACGGACGCAACACCGCGGAAAATGAAAGTGCCGAGTCCGCCTCCGCCGATGGCGGCCGCGATCGTGGCGGTGCCAATAGTGGTGACGATGGCGACGCGCAAGCCAGCCATGATGGTGGGCGCGGCGAGCGGAATCTCGACCATGCGTAGAATCTGACGATCGGTCATGCCCATGGCGACGGCGGATTCGCGGACGGCGGGATCCACCGAGAGGATTCCAGTGATCGTGTTGCGAAGAATGGGCAGCAACGCGTAGATCACCAGCGCGACGATCGCGGATTTCTGTCCGATGCCTCCGATCAGGGGAATTGGGATCAGAAAGCCAAGCAGCGCAAGGCTTGGGATGGTTTGCAGGATCCCGGCGAGCGAAAGCACAAACTGACGGAGCGAAACACGGCGCGTCAGCGCGATGCCGAGACCGATGCCAAGCGCGGCCGCGATTCCAGAGGAGACGCTGACGAGCAGAAGGTGTTCGATGGTGAGTTCCAGGATCTGCCGCGTCATGCTATTCCACACACTGCAGGAACGCACGCGCTTCTTCGGTTGTCGCGTGCGGAAACTCATCTGGCTGGCCGATCCACTCGAGGCGGCCGTTGTGAAGAAGCCCGATTCGCGTGGCGAGCCTGCTGGCTTCCCGAAGGTCGTGTGTGACAAAGACGGAAGTCTTGTGAAGCTGGCCGACGATAGCGGCGAACTGGCGCTGGATCTCGGATCGCGTAACCGGATCGAGCGCGCCAAACGGCTCGTCTAACAACAAGATCGCGGGATCGGCAGCGAGCGCACGCGCAACTCCGACACGCTGGCGCTGGCCTCCGGAGAGTTGGCGCGGGTAGCGGTGCGCGAAATCGGCAGGCAAGCCGACCGTGGTGAGGAGCTCCTGGACACGCGCACGTGCGCGCGGCTCATCCCAGCGCTCCAATTCGGGGACCAAGCCGATGTTGCGAGCGATGGTGAAGTGCGGGAAAAGGCCCCCCTCTTGAATCACATAGCCGATGGAGCGCTTGAGGCGGATCGAGTCCCAGGCTGTGGTGGACGTTCCGTTTACGAGGACTGCGCCTTGATCGGGTCGAAGGAGTCCATTGATCAGCTTGAGAGCCGTGGTCTTGCCAGAGCCGCTGCGCCCTAGAAGAACCAGAGTTTCGCCAGCATCGATAGTGAGTGAAAGCTCCCGCAGGATGGGACGTCCGCCCAGCACACAGGTGACGTTGCGAAACTCGACAGCGGCTGGCATTCAGGCGGCTCGGAGGAGGGTCTCGGCGAAGCCCCAGTCGTGTTCGATCCACTGGCGCTCGATGGTGAAGCCAGTGGAGGAGGCTAGGTGCTGGATATCTGGAATTGTATATTTGTGACTGGACTCGGTCCAGATGGTTTCGCCCTCCTCGAGATCCAGCGTCAGTTCGGCCGCGGGAATGTGGATGGTCTGCGCTTCCAGCGACCGCAAGTGCATTTCGACGCGCTGGGTTGCGGCGCTGTAGCGGACCTCGTGTCGGAAAAGGCGCAAGTCGAAGCCGGCTCCCAGCTCGCGATTGATGCGGGCGAGCAGGTTAAGGTTGAAGGCCGCCGTGACGCCTGTGGGGTCGTCGTAGGCTGCGCGGAGAATTAGTTCTCGTTTCACCAGATCCGTGCCAAGCAGAAGCGTGTCGCCCGCGCGGAGTACTTGGCGAACTGACCGCAGGAATGTCAGGCTTTCTGCACGGTCGAAATTTCCGATGGTGCTGCCAAGAAACAGGACCAGAAGGGATTCCGCTGGATTTCGATCCTTGGCTGCACCGAGGAGGCCATCGAGATAGCTGCCTTCGAGAGGGCTCATTTCCGCGGGTAGATCGGAAAGCTCATTGAGACAGAGGTGAAGGGCTTCGGCAGAGATATCGATGGGGATGTATCGCGTGCGGCCTCGGGCGAGAAAAGCCTCCAAGAGACGGCGTGTTTTCCGGCCGCTTCCGCTGCCAAGCTCGGCGACGAGCGCAGGACATTGAACCAGTGACGCAACTTCGAAAGCACACTGAGAGAGGAGCTTTTCGTCGGCGCGGGTGAGGCCGTATTCGGGGAGCAGCGTGATGGCTTCGAACAGGACACTGCCGATGGCGTCGTAGAAGTATTGGGGCGGAAGCTGTTTCGGCGAGCGTGTAAGTCCATCGCGCACATCGCGTGCGAACCCGGCCAGGACTGAAGCGGGCGAAGCCATGCCAAACTGCCCATGATACAACTCATGGAGACGGGACCGTTCTGGATCGCGCCGTTGAACGATCCCCGCAAGCGAACGATCGAGCTGACACACGATCTGCCGGACTTCCCTCCAGCGCAGGCGATCATTAACCCGCCACTGTCGGAAATAGGTCACCTGGCGTGCTGCCACGCCTGGCGGAACTGAACTGGCCGATCGGATCGGAAAGCTCCCGCCTGTGAATGCCGTACGGAGCGGCCTGCAATTGGTGTTCGAACGAGTGTGACAAGCAAGCACCGCTACCGGAAGTTTTCCACCAGCATCAGATCGTCGACGGACGACTCCGCGCGAGGATAGAGGATCGTGCGCCCGTCCTTGGAGGCAGACAGAGGGACACCCGCCACATTGCCTAGGTTACGAGCCACCGTCGTGGACCTGCGTGTCGCGAAGTCGAAGTACTGCAGCCGTGTCTCACCCGCTGTCCGGTCGAAATAGTGGACACCTACCGCACCCGAGGCCCGGTCGATGTAATAGATTCCTTTGTCGAGCACTGCGAAGTTGGCCAAATCAACTCCCTCCAGCACCTTGACCGGAACGCCGCCGGAGGTGGGCATGCGCCACAAGGGGCTTGCACCGACGATACTCTGTACATAGTAAAGCCAGGCGCCATCCGGCGACTCTTGGGGTGCTTCTCCGGCGCTGTTTGACACCTGGACGGCGTTGCCACCCGATGCCGGCATCTTCCATATCCGAGCTACTCCGGTTCGGCCCGAGTTGAAGTAAATCCACTGGCCATCCCTGGAAAAGCTTGGGAAATAGTCGCGGGCCGGATGAGAAGTGAGATTTCGAGGCTTGCCACCCGCGGCTGAAATCGTGAAAACGTCCCACTGCCCTTCGACATTAGAGTGGAACACGATCCGTTCACCGTCAGGTGACCAATGGGGGTAGCGCCTGTCGCGATCGCACCCATGAAGGTGAGCCGAACCGGGTTGGAGCCGTCAAGGTCGGACAGCCAGATTTCCCACCCTACCGAGCGATCCGAGGTAAAGACCACGCGCCGGCCGTCCGGAGAAAGCTGCGGCATGCCGTCGTTCCTGGTGGAGGCGATAGAGACGACAGCCGGCGAGGAGGCCGGCACGCCTGGCGCAGAGGTTTCGAGGCGCCAGATGTTGTCGTTGGCGAAACTGCGAACGTACACCAGGCGTGACTGCCACCCGGCCTGGGGCCGCGAAACCACGGGCATCAGACCGTCCTCGCCTACGAAAGGCAGGCGCGACGGCGTGTTTGCCCCGGGGACAGCCAGCCTCCAAAGGCTTGCCCTGGCGGAAAATAGAATCTCTCTGCTATCGGGCATCCACGTAGGGTAGCCCGCGTCCAGCTCGATCGGCGTGAGACGCCCCGGCTCGCCCATGGCCGTCACGCCGTTTCCCAGCCGAAGCCCGTAAAGCACACCGGTGTACATGCCGCCGACAGGCCGGCGAAATACCAGCCAACTGCCGTCGGGAGAGACCGCCGGGTTCATGTCGCCGTTCGTAGGGGGTTGCGGGTAAGTCAACTGCCTTTTCTCCCCGCTCTCTGAGGAAATTACGAAGAGAGAATCCGGCTTGTCTTCGCCTGGGGAATCCGTGCTAACCAAACACTTGCCGTCCGGACACCAGGTCAGATACGAAGGAATAACGGAAAACCCGTCGCGTATGCGGATCTCGGTCAGCTTGCGCTCAGTCCCGCCCAAGGGCGCGATTAGCCGTACTTCACTCATTACGGCGTCCCCTTGACGGCGCAGGAATGCGATCGAACGGCCGTCGGGCGACCAGACAGGATTGTAGTCGTTGGCCAGGTCGGTCGTTAGCCGCAAAGGAGAGCCGGCGCCGATCTGTTGCATGTAGATATCGGGGTTGTCCTGCTTGGGTCCGGTCCATGTGAAAGCGACATGATTGCCATCGGGGGAGAGCGATGGATAGCGCGTCATTCCGGGTAGCGTGGTGAGCGGGACGGCCCGGAGCGGTTCCCCGCTCTCCGGAGCGCGCCACGCCCGCCACACCAAGAAACCCGCAACCAACAGCACCGGCAGCAACGCGGCCCAGAGCCAGAGTCGTCGCGAGGGTGGCCGCGCGGCGGGAGCGAGCCTGCGCAGCGCCTGCAGGTCGACCAGCAGGTCGTCCACGTGCTGATATCGCTCTTCGGGCTTCTTTGCCAGCGCCTTGCTCACGATTCGGTCGAGCTCTGTCGGGATTCCCACGCGCACCGCCGTGATCGGTTCGTGCGAGTCACGAATGATCGCATGGATGACCGCAGCCTCCCTCTCACCCTCGAACGGCAATCGCCCCGTCACCATCTCGTACAGCACCACTCCCAGCGACCAGATGTCGGTCCGCCGATCCGTCGGCTGCCGCTGCGCCTGTTCCGGCGACATATACGCCGGTGTTCCCAGAAAGGTCTCGCTCTTGGTCAGCCGGGTCCCTCCCGCGAGCTGCGCCAGCCCGAAGTCCATGATCTTCACCTGTCCCGTCGAGGTCAGCATGAGATTGGAACTTTTGATGTCGCGATGAACGACGCCTCTTTGGTGCGCCGCCCGTAAACCCTCACCCGCCTGGATGGCGATGTCGAGGGCTTCGTCCAGTTTCAGCGGACGTTCCTTGATCTTCGCCCGCACTTCTACTCCGTCGACGTAGCCCATGGCGAAGAACACCCGGCCATCCGCTTCGCCCACCTCATAGACCATGCAGATGTTGGGATGATCGAGCGATGCCGCCGCTTTGGCCTCGCGGAGGAAGCGCTGTTTGTGCTCTTCGCTCTCGAGAAGGTGGGGAGCCAGGAACTTCAGGGCGACGGTGCGGTCGAGATTAGTGTCTTCCGCCTTGTACACCACACCCATCCCGCCCGAGCCGAGCTGCCCGGTGATTCTGTAATGCGAGATGGTTTGGCCGATCATGACCCGTCCAGAGGAGCTTGGTGGATTATACCGCCGACTCGCTGTTATTCGGAGCAAAGGGATTTGATAACCTAATGCGGGAAGAACTCGAGCGTAAGGAGAACCTCATGCGAAATGGGTTGCTCGTTGTTGTAGGTTTGGCCGTCTGGACCGGCGTCTCTTCGCCGCAGTCCACCGGCGCCGGCCAGTACAAAGTCGACCGGAAGTTCATCTATCCGGTGGCGTTCAAGGCGGGCAGGCCGTACTCTCCCGGTGTGCTGGTTGGGAAGACGCTCTACATCGCTGGACAAGTCGACAAGCATCCCCAAACCGGCGCACAACCCGAAGGTATCGTGGCGCAGACGCGGATGGCGATGGACAACATGGGTCACGTGCTTCGCGCGGCCGGCATGGATTACGGAAACGTGGTTTCGTGCCACGTGCAGCTTGCCGATATGGGCCAGTACAAGGAGATGAACGAGGTCTACGGCAGCTACTTCGGTCCCGATCATTACCCTGCGCGCACAACACTCGAGTTCCCCGGACTGCCCGGCGGAGCGAAAATCGAAGTGACCTGCATCGCTTATGCCGACAAGTCGAAGATCTCCCTCGTGACTCCACCGGCTGGAGCGATTCCGGCTGCAATGGGTCCGTACCGGCCTGGCGTTTGGGCGGGCGACACTCTGTACGTCTCCGGCAGCGGTGGCCGCAAGCCGAAAACCAATGATCTCGACGCCACCATCGAAGGCCAGACGAAACAGACGATGGAAAACATCGGCCAGATCCTCGCCTCCGCGGGCCTGGAGCACAAGGACGCGGTCTTCACGAACGTCTATTTCCTCGATCCCGACGGATATAGGGGCTCGACGTACGGCAAGCTTAACTCCGTCTACAAGGACTACTTTCGGCTTGGCCTCGCGCCCAGCCGCGCCAGCTTTTGTGTCTCGAAGCTTCCCGGGACGATCGGTGTCGAGATCACCTTCATCGCCACACGCGATCGCAAGAACAAAGGACGTGTCGTCCCCGACTCGGCGGGCCCAAGCCCGACCTCATCCAACGGCGGCGTGCTGGACGGGGACACCCTCTACACATCGGGAAAGTCGGGTTCCGGCGCAACAGTCGAGCAACAGATGCGGGATTCGCTCGAGAGCATCCGTGGCATCCTGAAGCTGGCGGGAATGAACATGAAACACGTCGTGGATGCGCACGTCTATTTGAAGGACATCGGCCAGATGGACGCAATGAACGCGGTCTTCAAGGAGTACTTCCCCAACAATCCGCCCGCCCGCACCACAGTCCAGGTGATCCAGCAACAACTGGAACAGGTGCAGGTGGTCGCCGTCAGATAGCGACGGGAATCGCATTACGGCCTCGCCGGTCCGAGGTCGACCGCTATGTGCCACCACTTTCCCTGCCGGAACCGGACCACACTTAACGCCGCGCGCGTCAGGTGGCCGAGCACGATCGCGAGCCAGATGTCGCTCGGCTCCAATCCGCACAGCGCCTGGAGAAAGGTACACAAGCCGATCGGGATGGCGGGCAAAAAGCTCGCGGACACCGGTTCGCCTCAAACAGACATTCAGTCTGTGTCACTCTCTCCGGACGGAACTCGGGCGGCGTACGAGGCGACCGAGCAGGGCAATTCGGACGTCTGGATCGTGGACTTGACGCGGTCAACGCGGTTTACTTTCGGGCCTGAGCGTAACTACGGCCCAAGCTGGACACGTTCGGGCAGAGAGATCGCCTTCTCCTCGGCGCGGAGAAGCAGACGCGATATTCTCGTCCAGCCTTCGGATGGCAGTGGCGAGCCGAAAGCGGTGGTATCCAGCCCACTGTCGCAATTCACGGGTGGCTGGTCGCCGGACAGTACACAGATCGGCTTCGCCGCTAACGGGGAGTTAAAGAAGATACAGATCACTGGCGGCATGCCCCTCACCTAGACACGACATACAGGTACATATCGCGGCGGGTCGTGGTGTCACGATGGACGCACCATTCTTGTGAGTACGGTGGGCGTGGGCCTGTCCGAAGTTTTCTCCGAAGGCGGGAGCTTGAAGACAGTCGCCGCCATGACCGGCGGCGGAACCTACTATTCACTGCAATTCCTGCCCACTTCCGATGGCAGCCGGGCTTGTGCTGGCGGGAAAGGGAACCCGATTTAGTCAGACCTTGGAACTGATCGACCTGGAGACTGGGCAGAGCCAGACACTGCGCGAGGGCGCATACCCGGCTTGGTCGCCCAGCGGGCACATCCTGTTTCAAACGGCGCCACGTTCGCCCGGGCTGTGGGCGCTGCCGTTCTCTCTGCGGACCCGAAAGGCGGAGGGTGAGCCGGTGCCCTTGCTGAACGGCGGATCGGACTTCAGTGCTTCGGCCGATGGCACCCTGGTTTGGGCCGATGCCGGGATAGGCGGACTCCGCAAGCTGGTCTGGCGGGACCGGTCGGGCAAAAAGCTCGCGGACACCGGTTCTCCGCAAACAGACATCCAGTATTTGTCGCTCTCTCCGGACGGGGCTCAGGCGGCGTACGCGGCGGCCGAGGGAGGCAATCAGGACGTCTGGATCGTCGAGTTGGCGCACGCGGTTCGGACGCGGTTCACTTTCACGCCTGAGGTTGACCGCAGCCCGACCTGGACACCTTCGGGGAGGGAGATCGCCTTCTCGTCGCAGCGGAGCGACAGATCGGATATTCTCGTCCAGCCTTCCGATGGAAGTGGCGAGCCGAAGGCGGTGGTATCCGGTCCGCTAACGCAATTCGCGACTGGCTGGTCGCCGGATGGGATGACGCTACTGTTCCATCGCGTTGATCCTAAGACCGGATTAGATCTCTGGAAAGTGCGGCGGAAGGCCGACGGCACGTTCGAGCAGCCGTCGGTGTGGCTTCAATCACCTTTTGGTGAGTCGCGAGGGAGTTTCTCGCCGGATGGCCGCTACGTGCTCTATGTCTCGAATGAATCCGGGCGAAATGAGGTGTACGTGCGGTCGTTTCCGGATGGCGGTGGCAGAAGGCAGGTGTCGTCCGGTGGCGGCGAAAATCCCCGGTGGCGGCGTGACGGGAAGGAGATCTTCTACGTCCAGGGAGACGCGCTGATCGCGGTGGAGGTGAATGCGGCCGGAGACTCGCTAGCCATCGGAGCGGCGACCGAGTTGCTTCGCAGCCCCGGACTGGTCGGAATGATTTCCCCCTCCTACGACGCAGCCCCGGATGGCAAACGCTTTCTAATCTCCGAGCCAGCCGGTGAAAACACCAAGCCGCCGGCGATTCACGTGATCCAGAATTGGGCCGCGCTGCCGCGGCAGAAGGCTGGATCTGAGTAACAGCCTTACTCGGAGAGAGTCATTGTAGTCTTCGATGCGACGTGACCCTCCATCTCGCCGCCATTGTCACACACCCGCCTCGCCCGAACCCTTTCGAGCGGCGTCGCCGCATGTCATATATAACTATAAGGGTTCGGGACTCCGTTCTTAGGAGACGGTCTATGATTCGTGTCGCTTTGTTGTGCGCTGCAAACTTATCGGTTTGCGCTGTCTTGTTGGCCCAGACCACGGCCGAAATCACGGGCCTGGTCACTGACACCACGAACGCGGTGGTGCCCGGCGCCACGGTCACTGTCGTGAGCGCGGGCCGAAAGACAGAGCGCCAAACGATATCCAATGCCCAAGGTTACTATCGGCTAACGAGCCTGGAGCCCGGAGACTACCGGGTTAGCGTGCAGAGCCCGGGATTCCGCGTTGCGATCCGGACCGGCCTCAAGCTCGACGTGAACCAGTCGCTGCGCCTGGACTTCGCACTGGAGGTCGGCGAGGTCAGCGAGCGGATCGAGGTCATCGGAGAAGCGCCGCTGCTCGAATCGAATACGGCGCAGCTCGGCACGGTTGTCAGCGAGGAAAAGATCTCCGATTTGCCTCTGAACGCGCGGAACTTTACGCAACTGCTGACGCTCACGCCCGGCGCCTCCCCGGTCAGCGTGGCGCAGAACCGCGCCGGCGGCCAAACTACGCCACGCATCGGCGTTCTCGTCTTTCCCGCCATCAACGGACAGACGAATCGCAGCAACACGTTCACGCTGGACGGCGTTTATAATACCGCCCACTTCCTTAGCACGTACACCGTCGCGCCGAACATTGACGGTTTGAACCAGTTCAAAGTGCAGTCCCACAGCGACCAGGCCGAATTCGGCGGCGTCACCGGCGGCATCGTGAACATCTCCTCCAAGAGCGGAACCAATGACTTCCATGGTTCTCTATTCGAGTTCCTGCGAAATGACAAGCTGGATGCGCGCGGCTTCTTCACCGCCGGCAAACCGCCTCTGCGCCAGAACCAGTTCGGCGCGGCCGTGGGCGGACCGGTCTTCCGCAACAAAACATTCTTTTTCGCCTCCTATGAAGGCTATCGCCAGATCAACGCCTCGTCTCAGCTCGCCCTGGTGCCGACGGCCGCCGAACGCACCGGCGATTTCAGCGCCACCTCGCGCCGTTTGTTCGATCCCTACTCGACGCGCCCGAACCCGGCCAACGCAAACCAGCGCCTGCGCGACCCGTTTCCCAACAACCGCATTCCCATGTCGCTGCTCAACCGCTCGATCGCCGAATACGTCAACACTGTTGTCCCGCTTCCGGTAGACACCGGCTTGTCTGTTTTCAACGCCCGCAATGACGATCCCCAGACGTTTCCTTCCAACTCCTACAGCGTCCGCGTCGACCACTATCTTTCTCCACGCGGCTCCTTGTGGGGCCGCTTCACCTGGAGCGAACAGAACACCTCCTCGGCGCTGTCGCTCAAGGGCGCCCGCATCACCAACGACATTCCCGCCAAGAACCTGGGCGCCGGATATACGCACACGTTCGGACCCAACACGGTCCTCACTACGCTGTTCGGCTACTCCACCACGACGTTCACGGACGCTCCCATACATACCGCGCGTAACTTCAACGGCGAAGGCTTCTTCAAAGGATTCCCCGACGATCCTCGCGCTCTCGTTCCTGGCATGAGCATTCCCGGTTACTTCAGTCTCAGCATGCGCAACCGCATCCTCGGCCCGCAACCGGGTGTACAGGTGCGGGTCGATCTTCTACACAACTTCGGGAGCCACAGCCTCAAGTTCGGAGGCGAGACCGTCCGGCAGTCGTGGACTAACTCCCAGATCACCGAGACGCTGGACTTCAACACCCGCCAGACCGCCGACCTGAACAACCTCGGCGCCACCGGGAACGCACTCGCTTCGTTTTTCCTGGGGGTGATGGAAGGCGCGACTCTCACCGACCCCACCTTTTCCCTCAAGTCGGTTCCCTCCAACTTCTATGTCCAGGACTCCTGGAAAGTGACCAAATCGCTGACGCTCAACGTCGGACTGCGGTGGGATATGCTGCCTTCCATTCAGTTCACGAAAAGCTTCGGCTCGACGTGGGACTACAACACCGGCCAGTTCCTGGTGGGCATCGACAGGCCGCCGGCATGTAACCCGACGCCCAAGCCGCCGTGCCTGGTCGATCCGAATCTCGACTACATCCAGCGCTATGTCGTATTCACCGGGTCCAACAAGCCATACCAGGACCAGTTGGTGCTGCCTGGGCCGCGCTTCGGCTTCGCTTGGCAGGCCCTTCCGCGAACCGTCGTCCGCGGCTCTTTCGGGCTGTTCTACGACCTGGTTGCCGGCACCATCCAGCGCACCCAGAACCTCAGCTTTAACGCGAATTGGCCATACTCGGCGGGCAGGACCCTCACCCTCAATCAGAACACCATCGAGGCCACCGCCGACGCTCCGTTCGGCAGCGCCAACCCCTTTGTGCCAACGCCAACGCCGCCCACCTCCGGAACCTACGTGGACCCAAACATCAGGAATGTCTACTCCGAGCAATGGAATCTGGAAATCCAGCACGAGTTGTTCCCCAACCTCGCCCTCAGTCTCGCCTATGTCGGTTCCCACAACCTGCGGCTTGCCATCGGCGGAGATTACAATACCGCACTCGTTCCCGGACCCGGACCGATCGCCGCGCGGCAACCCTGGCCGCATGCCCCGGTTACCGGATGGGATCGCGGCATCGGGCAGAGTAACTACCATGGCCTCCATTTGAAAATCGAGCGGCGGATGGCCAGCGGACTCTCATTCCTGACCTCCTATACCTGGAGTAAATCGATTGACACCGCGATCTCGGGCTATGGCAGCAGCGAGAGTATATCGCTCCAAAATCCCTATGATCCGAACGGGTCGCGTTCGGTCTCCGGGTTCGATGTCCCTCACATGTTCTCTACGGCGGTGATTTACGCACTACCCTTCGGCCACGGCAAACCTTGGCTGAACCAGGGCGTGGTCTCGCGCATCTTCGGCAATTGGCAGGTGAATGGAATCGTCCTTCTGCGCGGCGGGCAACCGTTCAACCCGCAGATGAACCTGGACATCGCCAACATTGGGGCGGTCAACAACGCGACCCGGGCGCGGCCCGACCTGATCGGCAACCCGAACCTGGACAACCCGCGCCCGGAGGCCTGGTTCGAGAAGAGCGCGTTCGCGGCCCCGCGCCAGTTCACATTTGGCAGCGCCGGACGGAACATTCTGCGCTCCGATGGGTTCCAGAACCTCGACCTCTCGTTCTTTCGCGAAGACAGATTCGGCGAGCGGCTGACGCTCCAGTTTCGTGCCGAGGCCTTCAATCTGATGAATCATCCGACTTTCGGCACCCCGCAGACAGTGTTTACCAACGTGCAGTTCGGACGGGTCAGCGGCACCGAGAGTACGGCGCGTCAGATCCAGCTCGGATTGAAACTGCTCTTTTAAGTCCACTCCAACTCCAGCAATCGATTGTATTTCGCAAGCCTCGACGATCGTGTGATCGATCCCACCTTGATCTGCCCGGCGCCGCTGGCCACCGCCAAATCAGCGAGAAACGCATCTTCCGTCTCCCCCGATCTCGCTGAAATCACAGCGCGATAGCCATGCTCCCGCGCCAGATCCACAACTTCGAACGTCTCCGTCAGTGTCCCGATCTGATTCATCTTCACCAGCACCGCGTTGGCCGCGCCTAACTCGATGCCGCGCCGCAGCCGCACGGGATTCGTGGTGAAGAGATCGTCGCCAACTAGCTGAATTTCGCCGCCGAGCCGCCGGGTCAATTCCACCCAACCGTCCCAATCGTTCTCGTCAAGCCCATCTTCGATGGAAATCACGGGATACCGGCGCCGGCACTGGTCGAGAAAATCGATCATTCCAGAGCTCGTGAGCTGGCGGCTCTCGGCGGCCAGACGATAGGTCCCGTCCTGGTAGAAATGCGAAGACGCCACGTCGATTGCGATTGCCATCTGCTGGCCTGGCTGGTACCCCGCTCTCTCGATTGCCTCCATCAAGATAGGGAGCGCCCCTTCATTGGACGGAAGCCGTGGTCCCCAGCCCCCTTCATCGGCAACTCCCGTCAACGTATAGCCACGCTCTGTCAGAGCATCTCGTGCCGCCGCGTGCACCGCCACGCTCGCCTGCAGGGCATCGGCGAACCGCGCAAACCCTCGCGGGACCACCAGATAATCCTGGAACTCAATCCCCCCTTCCGCGTGCAAGCCCCCGGAGAGAATATTCACCATAGGAGCCGGCAGCCGTGCAGACCGATCCCGCGCAAGGTGCCTCCATAAGGGAACGCCCCGCGACTGCGCCGCCGCTCGCGCCACTGCGCAGGACACTCCCAGAATCGCGTTCGCGCCAATCCGGCTCTTGTTTCGAGTGCCATCGAGCTCGATCATCTTCCGGTCGATGGCTTCCTGATCCTCCGCATTCATTCCTGCCAGAACCAGCGCCAGCTCCTGACGAACATTGGCAATTGCCTTCAACACACCCCTCCCGCGATATCGCGCCGGATCCCCGTCACGCAGCTCGTGCGCCTCGTGAGTTCCTGTCGATGCGCCCGATGGCACCTGCGCCACTGCCGATATGCCATCGTCGAGTGTCGCTCGCACGGACACTGTCGGCCGACCCCGCGAATCCAGAATCTCCC
>Ga0187893_10006321_pt1 | contig 20372 bp, 23 predicted proteins | sample MA1701074metaG_FD_139574 | JGI IMG/M metagenome (GOLD analysis project Ga0187893, IMG submission 139574) | White microbial mat communities from a basaltic lava cave in the Kipuka Kanohina Cave System on the Island of Hawaii, USA - MA170107-4 metaG ...
GATGTTTCTTTCTTGGACCTTAACGAGCACCTATCCACGATGGCCGCGAAGAAGCCGCCGCTGCGGGTTGTCGAAATGTCTCCAGGAGTTGTCTAAATTCCTCCACCGTCGTTTGGCGCCAGTATTGCTCGTATTGCTGGCCGGCATTGATCAGCGATAGGCAGGTTGGCTAGAATCAAGAATGTATGGAGAAAAAGTCAGCATCGCCCTCGATTAAAGGTCTCTCCCAGATACTCGGGATCGGCCTTTGCGTGATCTTAATCAGCGCCTTGCACTATCAAACCGTGGGTTCAAACCGCCTTTTGCATGAAGTGTCCCAACGGCTCTACTATGTGCCGATCATTTATGCAGCCTACTGTTACGGCATAGCGGGCGGTCTCACAACCGCGTTGCTAAGCATTGCCTTCTTTCTGCCTCATCTGGGACAGCACTCGCATGATCCGAATGTTTACGTCAATCAGCAGGCTGAGCTCATCGTGTTTTTTTTGATTGGGGGGACAACCGGGCTGATGGCTAATGCGCAGAAGCGAGAGCACCTCCGCTACCAGCGTGCCGCCGAAGACCTCCAGAGTGCTTACCGGGAACTTAAGGAAACGGTCGATCAGCTGCTGCGGGCCGACCGGCTGGCTTCGCTCGGCCAGCTCTCGGCAGCCCTTGTCCATGAGGTCCGGAACCCGCTGGCTTCTATTCGAGGAGCGGTTGAAGCGTTAGAGTCAGAGATTCCTGACAGGCACCCCAAGCGGGAATTCCTCGATGCGATTCATCATGAGATCGATCGGCTAAACCGGCTCGTTAGCGAATTCTTGCACTTCGCACGTCCGCGCCAGCCCGAGCTGATGCCTGTTCGGCCGAACGACGTTGTGCGCTCCGTTGTGACACTGGTTGCGAAAGAGGCGACCCGGTCAAGAGTCCAAGTCGCCATGCAGCTGGATAACAAGCTTCCCGAAGTCATAATGGATGGAGAGCAGATCAAGCAAGCGCTCCTGAATCTCGTGCTCAATGGTATTCAGGCCATGAACGAGGGCGGCCGGCTCGAAATCATCACAAAGCAACGTGACAACGAGCTCATCATCGGCGTCAGAGATCATGGTTTAGGTATTCCTAGTGAAGTGCGAGATCGTATTTTCGATCCCTTCGTGACGACAAAGGAGGGTGGCACCGGGCTTGGACTCGCCATTGCTTATCGGCTGGTGAAACAGCACAAGGGTGAGATTCGCAGTGGGGATGCGCCAGGCGGCGGCTCGGTTTTCGAAATAGAACTGCCACTTCAGCAAGAAAGGGAGTTGCAATCGAGAGAACCGGCCGTGGTCCCTCTCAGATGAAAAAGCAACCCGAAGAATGCAATGACCAAATGAAGACCCTTCTGCTCATCGATGACGATGATGTGCTCCGAAGGATCCTCAGTCATCACCTCGAGGAGGCCGGCTATCGCGTGCTAGCCCATTCCCGCGGGGGCCCCGCACTGGAAATTTTCACAACGACCCACGTGGATCTGGTGATCACCGACATTCAGATGCCGGAGATGGATGGCTATGAGCTTCTGAAGCGCCTCCAGGCGATTTCCCCGGAGACTCCAGTGATTGCCATCACGGCTTTCGGGTCAATCGACTCGGCGGTCCAAGCGATGAAGCTTGGCGCTGAAGATTACATCACAAAGCCCTTCAACAAAGAGGAACTGCTGCTCAATATCCGCAAGGCGTTGGAGCGGAGCCAGCTTGTCCTCGAGAACCGCTACCTCCGGAGATTTATCGATGAGCACTTCACCCTTGAAAATATCGTCGGCACCTCAAAGCGGATGCGCGATATTTATCAAATTGTCGAAAAAGTAGCGCGCACAGACGTGACGGTGCTCCTGCTGGGGGAGTCAGGCACAGGCAAGGAGCTTCTGGCGAAAGCTGTTCACCAGAATAGTCCTAGACGGGACCGTCCCTTCATGGCCATCAATTGCGCTGCTATCCCTGAAGGCCTGATGGAATCGGAGTTCTTTGGTCACAAAAAGGGATCGTTCACGGGCGCCCAGGCTGACGCAAAGGGTAAGCTTGAAGTGGCGGACGGCGGAACGGTCTTCCTCGATGAGATCGCTGAACTCCCTCTCGCCATGCAGGTGAAGCTGCTCCGGGTGCTGCAAGATGGGGAGATCACGCGGGTTGGCGAGGCGGAGTCGCGTCGCGTCGATGTTCGCTTCATGGCTGCAACGAGTCGCGATCTGGCGAAGATGGTTGAGAGCGGGACGTTTCGAGAGGAACTGTACTTCCGTCTCAACGTAGTGCCGATTAAGCTGCCCCCACTGCGCGAGCGCCGCGAAGACATACCATTGCTGGCGGACTACTTCCTCAAGGAAGCCGCCAAACGGTTCGCCCGATCAGACATCAGTTTCAGCAAAGAGGTTTTTACTTACTTTCAGCACTATGCGTGGCCGGGCAACATCAGGGAGCTCAAGAACGCCGTCGAACGAATGGTTGTGCTGGCGAACGCCGATCGGCTCACCGCTGAGGATCTTCCAGACGAGATTCGAAACCCCAAGAAGACTGCGGCCAACGCGATCATTGATCTGCCCGAGACCGGCGTTGACCTCGAAGAGATTGAAAAGGAAATCGTGCGTCAGGCGCTCGACCGCAATGGCTGGAACCAGACCGCCACAGCCAAGTATCTGAACGTCACCCGCAGCGTTTTGATCTCACGGATGCAGAAGTATGGTTTAACGCCTCCGGGAAGAGAGAGTGACCCTACCATTTCGGTTTCCCCAACCGACCAGAGCAGTTGAGTTCCGCATTGCTGCCCAAGTCACTTGATCTCAGATGCCATTGATTCGTGAGCTTTGGCTAGAGCTGCATGATCATCAGCCGCTGCCTTGTAGTCTTCACCAGATTATTGCAATGCTCGATGATTCCCGGAGCGTTGTATCTTCTCGGGTCCCTCGCCGGGTTTCTTGTACACAAGGTCATCTGCTCGTGCTCGTCCGCTTTGGTCTGGGGGAGAGAATCAAGTTGGAGAAATCTCGACAGTGGCTGCAGAGATTTCGACAATTCCTGGTCGGCAACGGGAGCCACTATCTATCAGCAGTTGGCCATCTATTGAGAATCAAGGGATTGCAACCTGCTTCGGGTAAGGCATGGGGCTGGCAGCGTCTTTGCTCAGGGAAAGACCGTGAGGTGGCCTGACGAGTCCTCTGGGTGTGTTTGTCGGAAAAGCTCAAAGCAGTTGCCCTCAGCAGAAAAAGGAAACCATTCTGCAATGATGTTCATTGAGCAAGTCATCGGGAGCTGTAAACAACTGTCAGCCGTTTTGGCCTTTCTGCTTTCTCTGAACCTTTTATCTCCTTCCGGCAGGTCCTGTGTTAACGACTGCCATAGTAAAGAAAATATGGAAGCCAACTCCCATGCCTGCTGTTCTTCGGAAATGGCTTTTAAAACTGAGATCAAGGCTAAGGCATACTGTGAATGTTTCATTCACGCTCGCCAGGTCGATGCGAGAGAGCCTAATCGCGGCCTCAATCTCTTTGGAAATGAGATATGGAAGACTTTGGGGGTTGATTTCAATTGCTCAACGGCGGTTGTTCCGAGTTCCTTGGAGGCCGCACTTCGTGGTTTCCCCCGTTTCCCTAACTTCAATGGTCAAGGTATCTTGCTTCTTAGTTCCAACCTGCGGATTTAGTCTCTCACCGGTAGCCCTTTAGGCCGTCGCAACCCTTTTTGCGGATGGCAATTCTTGCTGGGTGCACCCAATCAAGAAAGGTATCAGATGAGTCTCATCACAAGAAGGAAGACTGTTTTCCTGGCTGGCTTTGCCCTCCTGCTCTTAGGGGGCGGGGGCTGGCTCTACTGGTTCCTCAGCTCACACGGTTTCAGTGCCCGCGAAAAGCCCACAAAACTGGAGGCATTCCTGGCAAGACATGCTCGGCGTATTGCTACACCGGCAGGTGCGAGCGACCTGAAGAATCCGCTGAACCCAACGCCTCTAGATATTGCCGAAGCCAGGGATCACTTTGCTGATCACTGTGCGATCTGCCATGCCAATAACGGGACCGGGAAAACGCAAATAAATGCCGGTCTTTACCCTCCGGCCCCTGACATGCGGGAAAAGCAGACACAGGATCTGACGGACGGAGAAATCTTCTACATCATCAAGAACGGGATTCGCTTTACCGGCATGCCCGGCTGGGGTGGTGAGGATGAGGAGAATTGGAAGTTAGTCCTCTTCATCAGACATCTGCCAAAACTCACGCCGAAGGAAATTGAGCTCATGAATGAGATCAATGGTCTTGAAAAGGAAGGTGGAAGCGAAAAATCTTCGGCTCCTGAACAAGAAGAGAGCAAACCGCATGGGCATTGAAGCAGTGTGCCCCAGTTCTGAACCTCTTCGATAAGGCAAGCTGATGAAGAAGAGACGATCCCTTTCAAACAAGTATCAACGGGGGGAAAAGCTGGCTTTGGCTGCTGCTGGAATAGTGGTGCTGGCCTTCATGTACTGGGCAAGTCGAAGCATCAAGCAGTCACCAGAATCGGAAGCACCTGTTAGCCCGAAGCCAGGTTCCAGTGCGAGAACCAGGATACCGCCGTTCCACTCCAGCCCCGAGGCCGCTGGGACGCTCCCTCGGACACTCCCAGCGGGGTTCCGCGATCCCAACTCTGCGCATGCCTATCGCATTGCTGGCCAGATCCCGTCAATCCTGGCTCAGCAACCCTGTTACTGCTGGTGCGATCAATATGGCCACCGAAGTCTGCTGGATTGCTTCGTGTCGGACCACGCTGCTGGTTGACTCATTTGCATCAAGGAGGTTCTCCTTGCTGACAGCATGACGCGTGAATCCAAAACTTCTGCGGAGATTCGCCAGGCGATTATTCGCGGCGATTGGCAAACAATCGCGCTCTCACTGGATAGCCAGTCGCCATGAGATGCGAAGAGTGGAGAGACCAAAGGTAAAGTTTTTGAGTAGATCCGAGTTTCGCAACAGGAGCATACAAACGCCAAGTCATTTTTCATGATTTCATCTAGAGGAAACTTAGGGGATCAATGATTAAGGAGAGAAGGCTATGAGCAAAAACAGACGAGAATTTTTTAAGCGAGTGGGGTCGCTAAGCGCTGGACTGGTAGTAGGCCAGAAGGCAATGGCCCAGGAAAAACCGCATGACATGCAGCAGATGAAGCAAATGCCTTCTCAAGCCCAGCCCGCCAAGAAAGCCGTCAAGATTCAAACGGAGGCCCCCAAAGGCCAATACGTGCCGGTGGAGACTCCGGATGTTTCCACGCTGCCCTGGAAGATGGTCGACGGTGTTAGAGAGTTTCACTTAGTCGCTGAACCCGTAAGAACCGAGTTTGTGCCGGGGAAGATCGTGGATGCTTGGGGCTACAACGGAAGCGTCCCTGGCCCCACGATTGAGGCCAATGAGGGAGAACGCGTCAGGGTCATTTTCGATAACCATCTTCCGGAAATGACCACCGTACACTGGCATGGTTTTGAAGTACCTCTTGCGATGGACGGCGTTCCTGGCCTTGGACAGGATCCAGTTATGCCCGGTGGACGGTTCATCTACGAGTTTACTCTCCATCAGCATGGCACCTTCTTTTACCACTCTCACTTTGCCATGCAAGAGATGATGGGAATGATCGGGCTGTTTATCTTGCATCCCAAAGAAGCCTACCAGCCCAAGGTCCACAGGGACTTTGGTCTTGTCCTTCAGGAGTGGGCCCTGCTTCCCAATAACACCGTGCCAAACACGCTGGGCATGGAGTTCAATTGGCTGACCATTAACGGCAAGGCAGGTCCGGCCACCACACCCATGCTGGTGCGGCTGGGGGAGAGAGTCAGGCTTCGGATCGTCAACCTCGGTATGGATCACCATCCTATGCATTTGCACGGAAACACCTGGGTCGTTACAGGAACGGAGGGTGGCAGAGTCCCAGAGGCCGCCTGGACTCCTGGTAACACCGAGATCGTCGGCGTGGCGCAGGCCCGCAACATGGAGTTTGAAGCCAAATTCGTTGGAGACTGGATGCTGCACTGTCATCTGCCGCATCACATGATGAACCAGATGGTCTCCATGGTCGGACCACTCTCGCACGGCGGCCATGGCATGCATACTGGTATGAGCATGGAAAACGGCATGGGGATGCTGCGAGACGGCGGTGCGTTGGATGAAAGCTTTGGGCCATCTTTCGGGCGAGATATCGGGGAAAGCGCCCGGATGGAAAGGGCAGTTACTCATCTCGTGGGCTTTTCCGCCGCCAAAGAACCTCAGACTCTACCGCAGTCTCAAGGTCAGCAAAAGCAGGACCCCCAGATGAAAGGGCATGAAGGGCATCAGATGAAGGAAGGAGATGTGATGTACCCGGTGGATGATCCCGCCAAAAAAGAAATTCCAGGTTATCCCCAAGACATGTGGATGGACACGTCACAGTGGGTGCCGGACAAGCCCGAGTTTCATGGCCTCCGTCCTACCTGGGATCGAGCGATGGCGGGAATGATGACGCTGGTGCGCGTTCTACCGCCCGACCTCTACGACAAAATCATGGAACTCAAAAAGCAAGAACCTCAAGAGGAGAAAAAACCAGCTGAGCAGGGCCGGAAGAAGGTGAAAGATCCCGTCTGTGGGATGGAAGTTGACCCCAAGTCGGCTGCGGCCAAAGCCACTTACAAAGACAAAACTTATTACTTTTGCAGTGTCGCTGACAAGGAGCAGTTCGAAAAGGACCCCGAAAAATACGTCAAATAGGTCCACAGACAACAGCGAATTGCAGAATTGGCTTCATCATGGGCACCGAGTCTTTGAATGGATTGATTTCAAGGGAGAAGCAATCAGCCAAGGGTTTCAGGTGCCCACCCAAGAAGAGTTGTGACATTCAACAGGAGAGAGGATGAAACTTCGACTACAAGCGATCGGCACGACCGTGGCAGTCATGGTAATTCTTGGCCTGCCCTTATCCCTGGCAGCACAAGCCGGCGGGGGGCAGGGCCAGCCGCCAGCCCAACAACACCAGCATCAGCATCCGTCTTCCTCGGGTACCCAGAGTGAAAAGGCCCAGCCTTCCAGTTCGACCCAGGCTCAAGCGAGCGAGGCTCGCCTGCGCCTTGAGGACTTCGAACAGATGGCCCTGGAGAGCAATCCGACTCTGGCCCAGGCGTTGGCCAATGTGAGAGCAGCTGAGGGCAGAAAGGTACAGGCTGGACTTTATCCCAATCCAGTTATTGGAGCGACAGGGGAGGAGGTCTCGCCGGGGCCCATTATTCGAGGTGGAGAGTTCGGTGCTTTTGTCGAACAAAGAATCGTAACGGCCGGCAAGTTGCGTCTCAGCCGCAATATTTTTGAACAGGAACGACTGCAAGCGGAACATATGTCTCAAGCTCAGAAATATCGGGTCCTCAACTCGGTCCGCAGCCTCTACTATGAGGCCTTGGGCGCTCAACGGCTTGTCGAGGTAGAAACTCAGCTGGCTAAGGTTTCCCTTGAGGCGGTAAAGATTTCCAAGGAGCTCACTAACGTTGGCGCTGCCGATCAGCCAGATCTGCTGGAATCCGAAATTGAAGCCGAGCGGGCAGAGATCAGTCTCTCCATGGCGAAAACCGCCCAGGCGCGAATCTGGAGGGAACTGGCTGCGATGGTTGGCAAGCCCTCCTTACAGCCTGCCCCGCTGGAAGGCAATCTTGAAGAGGTTCCCAGGTTGGAGCTCGAAAGTGCATTGGCAACACTTTTCAGCGAAAGTCCTGAAATCCGAACCTCGGAAGCTGGCATTGCTCGCGAGGAAGCATCTCTGCGGCGTGCCAAGGTGGAAAAGATTCCCGATATCGTTGCTCGTGGCGGCCTACGGTACAATCGCGAGTTGCTGGAACTCGGCCAAACACCGGTGGGTCTGGAAGGTACGTTCGATGTCGGAATAGAAATTCCATTCTTCAATCGCAATCAGGGCAATGTGGCCGCAGCTCGCGCCAACCTGGAGCGGGCTCAGCGGGAAGCCGACCGACTGAAGCTGTCCCTGAGGATGCGCATGGCCAGGGCCTACAAGGAATACCAGGACTCGTTGAACATCGTTGAGAAATACCGGAGTCAGATGATTCCACGCGCGCAAAAGGCTTATGAGCTGTACACGGGCAACTTCAGACAGATGGCAGCAGCCTATCCGCAAGTGCTTATTGCACAGCGGAATTTGTTCCAGTTGCAAGAGCACTATGTTTCGGCTCTGGTGAAGACATGGCGCAGCGCCGTGGAAATCAGAGGTCTGCTCCTTAGCGGAGGTTTAGCAGCGCCAGGCGCCATGGGAGCGGAAACGGCTGGCGCGGACACAATGGAAACTGGAGGTCCAGCGGAAGAACATTAACTAAAGCCTCAAGCGTTTGAGAATTCAGAAATTTGACGAGACCCATTGCCACAAGCAATGAGAACGGCAAGGGTTTCGGAGAGATCGGACAAAAAGGAGGTTAAACCATGTGAAAGACGAACTTAATCGATTCAATAGTTAGGCTGCAGGACTCTGAGAATTACATCCCCATATTGAAACCCGGCATCTCGTCAATTTAAGGAGGTTAAAGATGCCAATGAAAGTGTCCCGCTTCCACTGCAGCTCTTTGATCATGGCATCAGACCTTAGAAGCTACACCAACACCTTAAAGGAGGATAATTATGTATTCTAGATTATTGGCAACCGTATTGTTTCTGGGACTGGCTGTCCCTACTAGCGCATGGGCCCATGACCCTAGCAAACACAAGGGAAAAGCGACCCAAGGGGAAGTGGTTTCCGTCGCAGGCGATCGCATGGAACTGAAAACTGCAAAAGGCGTGAAAGTAGTTACCCTTACTGATCAGACAAAGTTTGAGCATGGGGACCAAAAAATGACGAAATCGGATTTGAAAAAGGGAGACAAAGTGAAGGTGATTGGGACCACGCTGGCCAGCGGCGAAATTGCGGCCCAGGAGGTTCTGATGACTGGCTCTGAAGCAAAAGATTCTCACCGCGCCCACCAAAAGGGATCTGAGCACAAGCACTAGATTGGCAGTTTAGATGGCGCCTTTGGCAGGCTTGTTGGGCCATGGTGGAAGCTATGGAAAATTACCCGAGCCTAGACTAGCAGTGTAGAGATTATGACAGCCTCTTACGGCTTACCCATGCGCCAATCTCGATGAGAGTTAGCTATGGCTCGGTAAATAAATCGCTTGCGGTCTTTCTTACTTGTCTAGGAACTGCTCAGTACGGTTGAAGCGCTGAACTGCGATCAAGCTATCGACGGCATTCTTGTGCAGCTTCCGCTACCGAAGCAAATCGACGAGTCCGCCATTCTGTTGGCTGTGAGTCCGCAGAAGGATGTGGATGGGCTCCATCCAATCAGTGCTGGGAACCTCGCGTTGGGGCGGACGCGGCACTTGCCCCAGGTGTGCCGGGAGGCAGACATTCTGGTGGCCGCCATCCGGAGGCCTGGCTTCATCACGGCTGAGTTTGTCAAACCTGGCGCAGTCGTGATCGATGTCGGCATCAACAAGATTGCCGGAGACTTGTTGAAAGGCATCCTGGCAGCAGACTCTTCATTGGTCGCGGGGAGCGGAGGTCTTTGGCAATCGGAGCTGGCTGGAACAACTAAACCAGCTTCTGCATCCTGAAGTGATTCGAACCATCGGGGAACGTCTGGAGGCACTCAAGCGGGCAGCCGATGCACGAGTCATCGTCGATGCGTCGCTGATGGTCGAATCTGGATTTCACGGCAACTTTCAGCGCCTTGTGCTGGTGACAGGCACTTGGGAACAGCAGGTGGAACGCGTGATGATTCGGAATGTGGTCTCACGCAGGAGCAGGCCCGGCAGCGCGTTGCGCTGCAGATGCCGCTGGAGGAGAAGCGAGCGGTCGCGACCGACATCATCGACAACTCAGGGACGCTGGAGCATACCAGGCTGCTGGTAGATACCCTGTTTGAGGACTTGGAACCGACCGCATGGACAACGTCAGCTTAGTTTCAGCTTTTATCGCCGGAGTCGTTTCGTTTACTTCACCCTGCGTACTGCCGCTGGTGCCGGCTTATATCTCTTTCATCTCTGGCGTCTCGCTGGAACAACTGCGACAAACCGGAAGCGAAGCTTCTCGCAAGAACGTCATGGTGACTTCCTTGATCTTCATTGCCGGATTTTCCACCATCTTTATTTTGCTGGGCGCTTCAGCGACGTATGCGGGTCAGTTTCTTTTGAAGAATAAGATTCTGTTTAACCGGATTGCCGGCGCTATCATCATCATTTTTGGACTGCACGTGGCGGGGCTCTTTCAGATCAAGTTCCTCAACTACGAGAAGCGGTTTAACATGAACCGGAAGAAGGGCGGGATCGTGAGCACTTACCTGGTGGGGCTGGCGTTCGCAGCCGGCTGGACGCCGTGCATCGGCCCGATCCTGGCGGCGATTCTCGTCGTGGCCAGCAATCAGCAAAGCGGCGGACAAGGTGTTGTGCTGCTGGCCAGCTACTCTCTGGGGTTAGGCATTCCGTTCTTTTTGACGGCGATTGCGCTGAACACTTTCTTTAACTTCTTTGGCTGGGTGAAGCGCCATTATCGCCAGATTGAGTATGCCAGCGCCGCTTTGCTGATCGTTCTGGGTTTGATGGTGATGACGAACCAATTTACGCGATTGGCCAGCTATTTTAACTATGCGTACTAGCCGAAGGGTCTGAGCGCCTGGACGCGCCGGCCCAATCTCAGAGGCAGGGCGCTCAGGAGCCTGCGCGGCAGTGGCAACGTAAATTGTGAGGTTTATTAAACAATGATGCAGAATTGGAAAATGGTGAGCCTGTTTGTCGCTTTGTTTGCTGTTGCGGTTCTTGCCGGGTGCTCCACCCGCGCGAGTCCGGCCTCGGATGTCCCGCAGTTCTCTTTTTCCAGCCTGGAAGGCAAGACCGTTGCTATGAAAGACCTCAGCAACAAAGTGGTGATTGTTGATTTCTGGGCGTCCTGGTGTGGCCCCTGCCGCGAGGAGATTCCTCATCTCAACGAACTCTATTCAGAGCTCAAGGGCAAAGGTCTGGAGATTGTGGGCATTTCAATGGATACGGACGGGACTGACGGCGTCAAGGATTTTGCCCGCGAATTCCGCATCCAGTATCCCATTGTGATGGGTGATGAAAAGGTGGCCGAGAGTTTTGGCGGCATCATCGGATTGCCAACAACCTTTGTCATCGACCGTCAAGGAAAGGTGGCCAAGAAGTACATTGGTCTGCCTCCGGCGGAGGACATGAGGAGAATTGTGAAAGAACTGGTGGAAAGCTCGTCTGGAAACGCCTTCCACGACTGAGGCAATGGCAGCTTTTCTGGCCGGCCATCAGCTCTGCCCTCTCAACCTCCCACGTTTCGGATCCCGTTAATCTGAAAAACGTGAATCCTTGGTCAAAGGCACTATGATCACTTTGCGTCTACGCACCCTCATATTGCTGCTTGCTCTGGCTGGCGTGTCGGCATGGGTTGCAGGCCGGTTGGTGACCCGTCATTTTGCACCGGAGCCGTACTTTACGGAAGGCCCGTCGGCCGCGGCGGCTGACGAACCCTACCTGCCTGCGACTCAGGACAAAGCCAACAGCATTGAGATTTACCAGCGGGTAATCCCCGCCGTCGTGAATATCACCTCCACGATCGCGGACTTCGATTTCTTCTTCAATGCCATGCCCAAACAGGGCTCCGGCTCCGGCGCCATCATCGACCGGCAGGGACACATCCTGACAAATTACCACGTCGTCGAAGGCGCTCAAACGCTGGAAGTCACGCTTTCCGACAAGCGAAAGCTCAAACCAAAGACCATTGGCACCGACGCGTCCAACGACCTGGCCGTCATACAGGTGGACCCGGCCGGCAAGCCGCTTACCGTCGTGCAGTTGGGCAGCTGGTCGAACCTGCAAGTCGGCCAGAAGGTCTTGGCCATCGGGAATCCTTTCGGATTAGAAGGCACGCTGACCACCGGAGTCATCAGCTCGTTGCGGCGCTCCATCCGTGCAGAGAACGGCAAGCTGGTCGACGATGTCATTCAAACCGACGCCGCCAGTATGGGCGGGTGCTGCCGGTGCAATTCGGTTTTGCCCGCCCCCAGCTTTTTCTGACCTCCGTCCCCTTGGGCGTGCGTCTTATTGAAGAGCAAGGGCAGCTCAACGCCACCTTTACAGCCCGGCAATTCATGCGGAGCCGACTGAATCGCATCAAGCGATGGTCAGTCCCGAAACAGCTTCGAAGCCGCGTGACTTACCCCTCGCCCGGTATGCTTACCTACCTCGCCATGTTAAGTGCGCAATGCACCTTTCCAAGCCAGAAATCGTGAAAACCTCATCCCTCAACTCCATGTCCACGAAACCAGCGAAGAAGGATAGTGCTCGTTGGGCGGGCCCCTTATTGATTGGGCTCTATGCGTCGGTTCTACTCGCTCCTCTGGCGCTGCTGGCAGCTCTTCGCCCGCCCACCGATCATGGCTTCGTCTATACGGTTGGAAAAAACTTGGCGCTAGTTGGATTCACCATTTTGGCTATGCAATTCGTCCTCTCGGCCCGCTTGAAGTGGGTCGAACGCTCGTTTGGCTTGGACATCCTATTTCGCTTCCACAAGTCGATGGCCCTATTGGCGGTGTTGCTCCTGATCTCTCATCCGCTCCTGATGGCTCTGGGAAGCAACAAGTGGTCTTTGCTGTTTGCTGTCAAGATTTCTTGGCACATCTGGGCGGGGAGAGCCGCTCTGCTGATTCTGCTGGTCCACATTTTTCTGGCCGTTTTCCGGTTGGTCCTCCGGCTGGAATACCAAAGATGGCGAGTGATCCACAACCTGCTCGCCGCTTTGGTTCTTCCCCTCGGGTTCGTTCATAGCTGGAATGCCGGGGGTGATCTGAGTGGTGACCAAGAGATTAGCCCGCTGCGGTTCCTATGGCCGGTGTTATTAGCTCTGGCCGGTGCCGCCTATCTCTGGCATCGTGTGGCGCGGCCGCTTAAGCTTCGCCGCCGTACTTATCACGTCACGGATGTCCTGAAGGAGACGAAGGACGTCTGGACGATCAAACTCGCCCCGCCCCCCGATGGAAGGCGCTATGACTACCTGCCTGGACAATTCCACTTCCTGACCTTCTGCCACGATGGTGGTTTGCCCGCGGAAGAACATCATTTTACTATTTCGTCGAGCCCCACTGATCAGGGCTTTGTCAGCTGCACCATCAAGCGATCAGGCGATTTTACCGGGTCGATTGGCAAAGCCAAGCCCGGCGATAGGGTGTTGGTTCAAGGTCCCTTCGGCCGGTTCTCTTATGTACTGCATCCGCAAGAACGGGACGTGGTTTTTATTGCAGGTGGCATCGGGATTACGCCGCTGATGAGCATGCTGCGCCATATGCGTGATACGCAGGCTGACATTCGCGTCCTGCTCCTGTATGCCAACCGCAAACATGAGGACGTTGTTTTTCGCGAAGAACTCTCCGCCATCCAGGCAGGTCATTTCCCGAGGCTGGAAGTCATCCACATTTTGAGCAGAGCCGCAGATGATTGGAAGGGGGAAACCGGCCGCATTGATCAGGAAAAGATCAAGCGTCATTGTGGCGCCGATTTGGCGGGTAAGGCTTTCTACATCTGCGCACCGCCGAAGCTGACCGACACGGTGCTTCGGTGCCTTCAGTATCATGGCGTGGCCGATAAGCTTATCCATCTTGAACGCTTTTCTCTCTAAGATAAGGAGGTCTACCAATGCGGCCGATTAAAAACCTCCATCGAATTATAGCGGCGCTGCTCATTTTGATCTTGTCTGCCGCCATCACCGTGGCGTATATGCGCAAACAGGTGGGAGGTGAAAGCACGCACCATCAGCACGAGGAAGGAGGCGAACCCATGAAAACTCATCCAACGCCAGAGTCACCAGAACCTAAGCCCAGCCATGAACATTAGAAAGCGGTCTTCGTCAAGTGGTGAGTATTGAGTACGTCAAACTCCAGAGTTGGAGAAACTATGATTGCGCGATACAAAAGAAATCATCTTTGGCTTTGGGCTCGGTCTTGGTATGGGGCTGGTTGCCCCGTGCCATGCTTGTTGAGATCGTTGCCCGTGCCCCCACCTTGACCGTTAGCTTCATGAAGGAGTTGTTTTGTCCGCGGCCTGTCCAATTCTTTTTTCGCATGCTCTTTCTCCCCTCGCCAAGTGGACTCCCGCAACGTAACAGATCAAACCGGGGAGTACTGAGTTGGCCACTTTTGCTTGGTCAATCGGGAGGTGGAGTATGAATTTGCGAGTTTTTCCTTTTGGATTTCGGTGGCATTGGGGGCTGGCAGTGGCGTTTTCTTTTAGTTCTGGGGCAGGAACAAAGTCAGAAAGATGAGCCTTTCACAATCCGCGAAGACGTAAACCTGGTGTCCTTGACGGCAACCGTCACAGATCAGTCTCGTCTCTATGTCAAGGGGTTAAAGAAGGAAGATTTCGTCGTATCCGAAGATAATGTTCCGCAAGCAATCGCCGTCTTCGAGTCTCAAGAAGTGCCGGTCAGCATCGGGATTGTCTTCGACACCAGCGGGAGCAGGGAAGACAAGATTGATGACGTGCAGGACGCCGTAAAACACTTTGCTAAGACTGTGAATCAGTAGGATGACATTTTTCTGATCCGCTTTAGCAGTGATGTGGATCTTGTCCAGGATTTCACGGCTGATCGCAAGCGCTTGAACCGTGCCGTTGACCGGCTTTGGGCGCGCGGCTCCACGCGGCTTTACGAAGCCATAGCGGAGGCTCTGGAGAAGATCCGGGACGGCCGGCACAAGAAGAAGGCCATTCTTCTGATCACCAATGGTAAAGATACGGCCAGCCAGGTTAGCTTGAAGGAAGTGCTAAGCCTGGCCCGAAGGGCTGAAGTCTTAGTGTATGCCCTCGGAATTGGACACGGAAAGTCTGGCTTCTTTGGTCACGTGCTGCGCAGGTCTCGGGACGATGAGGTCGACATGAGGATCCTCGACGCTTTGGCCGAAGCCACTGGCGGCCACAGCTATTTCCTGGAAGAGGCTCATTCTGAGGGGGGCGACAAAATTGACATGGCTTGCGTGGAAGTCTCCGCCGAGCTTCGTCAGCAGTACACCCTAGGCTATTATCCCAGCAGCAAAACCAAAGACGGTAAGTACCGAAAGATCCGCGTCACCACGCGCAATCCGGCCTATGTTGTACGGTCCAAGGAGGGTTATTTCGCCCCCAATGCAAATGGCTTCAAGTTGATCGCCGCCAAAAAAAGAGATGTGGAATCCCTCATCAGGTTGGAACCCATCATTTCTCTATTCGACGGTGATGAATGAGCAGGCAGATCAAGTACGCTCTTTCGGCACAAAAAGCTCGCACCCGGCGAATTCGTGGCCCGAGAGATCCTGCTGCCCAACCCGGAGCATCGTCTCAGCCACAAGGAAAAATCTGGCCACGAGCACTCAATCGATTCGTCTGCTCATTCCCAGATTCAAATGGTGCAGGGTGATTTCAAAGAATCAATCGAGTCGTTTGACTAACTTCACCAAAGGAGAAGACCCAAAGACTTACAACCACCTTAACATTTCTTGCTGTGTTGATGTTTGTCTCTACTGCAAGGATTATCGAAGACATCAACTGCTGGCTCATGATGGCGCTCACAAGAGCGGAAAAAGCCAGACAAGTCACGAAACGTCGGGACGGGAGATTACTCTGGCGGCCTTCAACAAGCCGGCCTGAATGGCATCTCCGTTGAGAGCATGAAACTCGTGGCTGGAAACAACGCATTCTCAGGATTCGAATGATCGGAGCTCGGCTTCGCACGTTTCTTGCTATCTAAGTTACTCAGTCTCTTTCTAGACATTTGGAGGGTTCGTGAAGATTGCGATTCTAGGGAACAACAAAGATAGTTTTGTTCGACCGATGGCCGAAGGTCTGCAACGAATGCTGTCTGAAATCGGAGTTGCCAGCGACGTCTTTTATGATGGGCACGACTGCCTGAAATCCATTCCCGCTGGTTTTCGACAATACCTGAGCGATTCTCGGGGTAGTTCACTCCCTCAGAACACACTCAGATACTTCCTTAAAGAGGTTCCTCGGTTCCGCTCATTTCTGCAGCGGCTTCGGCCATATGATCTGATCGCAATAGTCAACAGTGTCGTAGAAGCCTACCTCAAGACCTTTTTTCGAGACGATGTGTTGCGTCGCTGTCTGCCCCGAAAGCCTGTAGTTCTGTATGACGTGTTTTACCTCCCCACCCGAGGCCCATGGGGACAATGGTTGAAAGAAGGGAATCCAACCCAAGGAATACCGGAGGGAGGGAATTGGGGCATGGAGAGATACGACTGGTATTTGTGCGCCTCCGTAGTGAGTGAGGTTCCCCTGCCGAAAGGACGACAACCGTATTCACTCATCGGTCTAAACTTGAATGATGAAAGCTTGAGAGTGGAGCCAAAGGATGAGTTCGTGGCGTTGATAGATTTCGAACACACACCGGACATGCATGAAAGAGCAATTCAAGTCCTGGCCTGCCAAGAGACGAACACAACTTACAGGGTTTTGCATGGCAGATACAGCCTGACTGAGATCAGACAGATTTACAGAAGCTGCAGCATTTATTTTGTCGCCATGCGCGAAAGCTTCGGTCTCCCCATCTGTGAGCTGCAAGCCTCCGGTGCCTATGTGTTTACACCTTATTCCAAGTGGTGTCCCGCTCACTGGCTCAAGGAAGACCTCAGTCAGGAAGGACCGGGTGACCTCTCCCCTAACTTCATCGTGTATGACAATGACAAGGAAACCCTCAAACGAGAGATACAGCGTATCAAGGCCAACTACGATCCACACAAGGTTGCCAACACATTCCACCAATATTATCCCCAGCTCTTTTTCGGCGACAAGGTTGAGCTCAAAAAATTCATTCGCATGGTGGAAGAAGGAGAGATTCACAGCCAATCCCACAAGGAGTATGCGGGGATTATCGCGCCGAAGTATTCAGTCCCGTTCGGATGAGGCAGAGATTCAAGGCTTACTGCACGGGGAACTCGAAGCTCCGGAAGGATGGGGATCGAATGCCCATAGGCACCGAGGCAATCGCCTGGCGATCCAGAGTCGAGAAGACAGTCGCAATCTAAGTGGCGGCTTTGCCGGACCGACCGCTGCATTCCAGGCACCGGCGTTCCACGCATGGCCAGAGGCCAGCTCGACCTGGTTCCAACCGCAGGCGGGCGCGGTGTAGGACGCACAGCAGCGCTCGACAGCAGTGTGGGAGCAGTCGTCCGAGCTGTGAGCGACCCGTCGTGTAGTTGACTCCTCAAAATATGAATCGAGACCGGACCCCATACATCCCAGCACTGAAGTACGGCTGGTTGACCGCTTTATATGATCCACTTCTGCGAGTGACTTTGCAGGAACAGACCTTCAAGCTCCGGCTGATAGAGCAGGCAGGCGTGAAGCAAGGTCATAACATACTCGATGTCGGCTGCGGCACGGCGACCCTGACCCTACTGACTAAGAAGTTACATCCAGAAACGCAAGTTGTCGGTCTCGATGCTGACCCCAAGGCTTTTGAGATTGCCAGAGCGAAAGCGGCGCAGTCCAGACTGGAGGTAGGTTTGGATCTCGGTTTGTCGATGCAATTGCCTTATCCGAACTGCTACTTTCACCGGGTGCTTTCCAGTTTGTTCTTTCATCACCTGACACCAGAGAACAAACATCGTACCTTGGAGGAAATATTTCGGGTTCTGCGGCCACAGGGAGAACTCCATGTCGCGGACTGGGGAAAGGCTCAGAATACGTTGATGCGAGCAGCCTTTCTTCTAGTTCAGCTACTGGATGGTTTTGAGACGACCTCAGGGAATGTCCGAGGAGAACTACTGGAGACATTTCGAAACGCTGGCTTCGAACAGGTTCGAGAAACGCGTCGTTACATGACGGTGTTTGGGACACTCTCGCTTTATCAGGCAAGGAAACCGGGATTGTGATGTTATGGACTTTATCCGTCCTCACGGGACAAGGGCGTAAGGATTCTGCACGGCAGTCTCAGTGTGAAGCCAGATGGCAGTTTGGCCAATCGCCCTTTCAGATCTACGATCGTCCAATCAGGCAGTGACGCCACTCGTCCAATCCACGTGTAGGAGACAGCAGGGGAGCCATCATACTCTCTCTAATCGACTGCTTTGCTCGTTTGGTCTGGCTGCAAATCTTCAGAAAGTCGATAAACAGTGTAGAGATTTCACGAAGGTTCCAATGATTTCGCTTCTTCGTCAGCACGTCGGAGGGTAGGCAAAGCTGCACAAAATAAAACTCTTGCAGGCAACTTGCTAAATCTAGGCTTCGATGGCGCACTTTTTGCATCCAAGACAAGTGATGGTGATCTCAAAAGTCGGTTGGAGAGGAGAAAGATATGAGGCTAGAAATTGATTTACTAAAGAGAACTGCAAGCATCCTCGCATTTGGGACCGCGTTATGGCTTGGGGCTGGCACTATGACCTACGTGAAGGCAGATGACCAGAGTGGTAACCATCAGAAGCAGGAAAAGCGCGCTGAAAAGAGGCACCAGAAGAACGAGAAGCAGGCTCTTAAGGACCATCAGCGCGAGGAGCGTGGCTACTACGGTAACGACCGCGCGACTAAGGAGCACCAGCGGCAGGAGCGTGATGAACAAAAGTACCACCAGCGTAACGAGAAAGATAGGCTCAAGCAGCACAAACGTTCCGAGCGCGACGGCTACTACTACGACGATCAGAATCGTCGCCGCTATAGCAGGGACCGTTACGACAACAACTGGCGATAGTATTTTCGCCATGTCTGCTGCAAGCGTGGGCGGGGCGCAGCCACCGCAATATGGCCTAGCCCGCCCTCAGCTTTTCAAATACGGACCAACACTCCTATTGGCATCCTTAACCACAACTAGCCAACATCTGAGTGCGGGAACAAGCCCCACGTGGTGCCCAGTGACTGGACAAGCCCGGTTAGCGGCGAAGCGAGGCGCAACGGGGCGATGACGAACCAGCCGGTCAACTCCGTCGCGAGATAGGCGGCACGCGCCATCTGAGCATCCTGGCTGGTCAGACCAGCGACGGCGAGAGCTAGGAAGCCAGCGACCGCGCCGAGCCACCCGACCGAGGAAGTGACATCCGCGGTGAGCGCGAACTTGCGGATGCGCGGCGTCATGGTCCGGGGTGTGGCCCCCAAGGCCACCGCCGGTGAGGTGCTGGATGACAAACAGCAAAACGAATGCTGCCTGAAGAATGTCCTCTGCATCCGCCTTTGATTCCACCCGTTTTTGCAGAATGCTCAGGAAATGCTGGCGGCTATCCAGCAGTCTTTCAAACGCCTCGGAAGGAAGAGACGTGGGATGGTGAATCGTGGCAACTCATAGGGGAAGGCTAGCACGCCATGCGAAATATCCGCCAGAATCTCTTCTTCGCGTTTATCTACAATGTTCTGGGAGTCCTCATTGCGGCCCGCGTGCTCTATCCATTCTTAGGCCTACTGCTCAGTCCCACGATTGCCGCCGCCGCGATGACCTTCAGCTCTGTGACCGTGATTGCTAACGCACTGCAACTGCGCAAACTGGGGCTTTAGCTTGGAGACCACTGCCACTTAACTATGATGGATAAATGCAGGACGAAGCTGGGCACCATGCAGATCATAGACAAAAAGTCCCACGGGACAGTGACAGACCGCAACCTGGAGGGGTGGTTGAGCTTTGCTTCCGATCAGGATGTTGGTGGGAGAATGAGTCCTGCAAAACAAATATTGCGGCAATCGGTAGCGGGTCAGTTTGAATTGACCCATTACCGGCAATCCGCCCGCTTGACAGGTCGAGTTCAACGGCTACCGGTCAGCCAGCCGCCTTTGAGCCGTCTGCGACTGGTGAGTTGGGAAACCCAAATGCAAGCAGCGCTGCCGGAAACCGCGATGATTAGTAGAGGACGACGAATCCACCCGGCTTTGTAATTGCCGCGCCAAAGCTCCACGCAGGTACACCGGCTTTGGTACCCTTCTCGCCGATCACTTTGCCACTCGGGTCATAGAGCTGCCACGCGAGCGAGCCGCCACGAGCCCAACTCGTTCCTTCGGTCCAAGCCATCAATGTTTCGCCGCCTGATGCAATTGCGATACGCGGGTGCTTGCGACCTTGACCTTCCTCCGGTGCGCTCACAGGAACGGCATTCGCTCTGGTGAGATCCGCGAAATACACCTGTCCGCCAGTCTCCCAAGCTCCTTCTACCTTGCCGGCTCCTTCGGCGAAAGCCATGCTGCTCATGGGACACGCGTTGATCTCCCACGGGTGCAGCTTGCGGCCTTCGAAGTTGCGGGCATGATCATGTGATGTGAGCAGGTAAATGTCGCGATGGACGTTCTCAGTGGCCGAGCGGTACAACGCGCGCACGGTTCCCTTTGTATCGGCGAACATCGCCATACCGCAGCAGCCGCAAGCGCCGGTTGGCTGCTTCC
>Ga0187893_10006322_pt1 | contig 20372 bp, 20 predicted proteins | sample MA1701074metaG_FD_139574 | JGI IMG/M metagenome (GOLD analysis project Ga0187893, IMG submission 139574) | White microbial mat communities from a basaltic lava cave in the Kipuka Kanohina Cave System on the Island of Hawaii, USA - MA170107-4 metaG ...
ATTTCAGCACGGCTTAACGGGGGAATTGCCTCCTTATTTTTTACCGCACTGATAGATTATGTCCAAATCACCATTTATTATTCTCAGCCGCTTCCGGTAAATCTTCATTCAATTTCAGCTCAAAATTTTTTCAATCAGAATATTATCCGGTGGGAAACTTCTTCCGAAACCAATAGCAGTCATTTTATTCTCATGAAATCAGAAAATCTGAAGGATTGGCATACAATGGGTAAAGTCGAAGGGGCAGGATATAGCGTGACTCCTGAATATTATTCCCTGACGGATACAGTTCCTTTTGAAATTACTTACTATCGGCTGATTCAATATGACTTCAACGGTAATGAAAACGCATTAAAAATAATTTCATGCAAAAGCACTTTTCAATCAGATAAGATGATTTCCCTTTTGGTCAGCGGCAATTTGCTGAAAATTCAAAGTCATAATTTTGACATTGAAAATATCAGGTTTATTACGTCCCGTTTACAAAAGGCAACGCTATTTCCTGCCTGGTCCGGTAAAAAATATGTTCAAGCGGATATTTCCGGACTTTCTCCGGGAATTTATATTGCTGAAATTTCCATCAACAGTAAAATAATTTTTGAAAAATTTATTATTCGCTGAACGATCGGGCGGATTCCGCATTCGAGGCCGGCATACGAAGCAAATTGCTTAGGGAATCATCCATCATTTTTGAATTCTCTTTTTTTGCGAAATGAAAACCGGTAAGCTTTACCTCATCCCCTGTTCGCTCGATGACCGTGCGCCAGACCGGTTTATTCCGCAGGAGGTGAAAATTGTTGTGTCACAACTCCGGCAATTCATAGTGGAAAATGAAAAAACGGCAAGGCGGTTTATTAAAGCGGTGTCTCCGCAAACATCACAACAGGAACTGATCATTCATGTCATGAATAAGCATGATCCTGATTCAGGAATTGAAAAATTTCTTGAACCTGCCGTGCAGGGAAATGATATGGGCTTGATGAGCGAAGCGGGCTGCCCGTCCATTGCCGATCCGGGCGCAGTAATAGTTGCAGCAGCGCAACGCAAAAATATCAGCGTAGTTCCTCTGAGCGGTCCTTCATCTGTTGTGCTTGCATTAATGGCATCGGGACTGAGCGGACAGCGGTTCTGCTTTCATGGCTATCTTCCGATTAATGATGAAGAACTGAAAGCCCGGCTTCTTATATTAGAAAAGGATTCGCATAAAAAGGAGGAAGCCCAGATTTTTATCGAAACGCCTTACCGGAATGACAGGTTATTAAATACCCTGCTCCGGGTACTTTCAGGAACAACGCTGCTTTGTGTGGCAATAGGAATTACTACTGAAGAAGAAAGGATCCGTACGATGACGATTTCCGGATGGAAAAAGCTAAAAATAGGAATAGGAAAAGTGCCGGCTGTGTTTATCATTCAAAAAAAATAAACCCTTCCCCCTATTCAATTTTTGCCAGCTCCACCTGCATTACCAGCGCGGCATTTGACGGAACTTTATTTCCATCTCCGGTAAGACCATAGGCAAGATGAGCCGGCAGAATGAAAAGCGCTTTGTCGCCCCGATGCATCATGCTTACTCCTTCGCGCAATCCTTTCAGTACATCATCGTAACTCATGGAGAATTTCATTTCACCTGTGCTGTCGGACCGGTAACATTCTGTGCCGTCAAGGAGGGAGGTAATGTAACGGATGGTTACGGTGCTGCTTTCATCCGGTTTTTCTTTGCCGCCCATGTGCTGGATACGGTAACGCAATCCTGTTTCCGTTGAATCCATAAGGTATCCTTTTTGTGAAATATAACGGTCAATGTCGTTCAGTTGAATCCGGACAAAGGTTTTATTGGCGCGGATCAGCTTTTCTTTTAAGGTATCGCGATGCATGGTGCCTTGCTCCTGCTGATCGCGGCTGCTGCAGGAGCATAAAAGAATAAGACAGGAAAGGGGTAAAAGAAATTTATTTTGCGGTAAGCTCATTTTTATATTCCGGAAGGATTTCTAAAAAACGCTGAATGGTTTTTTCCATGGTGGCTTCCGTCTTTCCCCCTGCTGCATTTTTGTGACCCCCTCCTTCAAAATATTTTGAGGCGATTTCTTCGACTGAAAAATCGCCTTTGGAGCGGAAGGAAATCTTTATCAATCCGTCCCGCTCGCTGAAAAATGCAGCCATGCGGATGCCTTTTATTCCGAGTCCGTAGTTGACAATGCCCTCGGTGTCGCCCGTGGCATGGTTGAAGCTGCGAAGCTCCCTCTCGGTAACGCTCATATAAGCCGTGTTAAATTCTTTTAAAATAACGAGCTTTTCGCTGATGCAGTATCCGACAAGCCGGATGCGGTCGGCAGAATAGTTGTCGAAGATGAGTTCGTGAATTTTGTGGTTGCTGGCTCCGGCAGCCATCAGTTCGGCAATGATGTGGTGGGCATCTGATGACATAGATGGAAAACGGAACGAGCCGGTGTCGGTCATGATTCCGGTATACAGACATTCGGCAATATCCTTTGTGATGCGGTCACGGTCGCCCGACTGAACGATGAAATGATAAACCAACTCGCAGGTGCTGCTTGCTTCGGGAAAGGAAAATGCGTAATCGCAGAAGGTCTGCGGATCGAGATGATGATCCAACAGCACCTTTTTTGCTTTCGACCCGAGCAATGGCTTTTCAAGGTCTTCCACCCTTTGCGGAGCATTGAAATCAACGCAGAATATGATCTGTGCATCGAGCAGTGCCTGCTTTGCTTTTTCGGGCTGCTTTTCGAAATCGAGCACTGCATCATTGCCTTTCATCCATTGGAGGAAACCGGGATAGGAACCGGGGGTGATAACGACTGCTTTTTTGTTTTTATTCTGAAAATAATTGTACAGCGCAAGCGCTGCCCCCATGGCATCGCCATCGGGCTTGTGATGGGGAATGATTGCAATATGCCGGGAAGCCGAAACGAGTGCGGTAATTTCCCTGAGCTGTGCTATGTCGAATGCGGGAATCATGAGTTGCTGTACGGACAAACGTACAGGTTTTTTTTAATAAACCAACTAACGGAAAAACTTCAGGAAATAAGAAACAAAAACGTTTAAATGTAATTCCTACTGACAAAAAAAAGAAATTGCACCGGAAACTTAATTCAATGACTCCACCACTGCTTTGAACGCATCGGGATGGTTCATGGCAAGGTCGGCAAGGGTTTTTCGGTTGAGCTTGTTGCCGGATTTGTTGAGCTTTCCGATAAGGGTGGCATAACTCATTCCGTGAATGCGGGCAGCGGCATTGATGCGCTGAATCCATAAAGCACGGAAATTTCTTTTTTTGGTTTTACGGTCGCGGTAGGCATAACCCAGCCCCTTTTCTACGGTGTTTTTTGCAACGGTCCATACATTGCTTCTGCGCCCCCAGTTACCTTTTGCGAGCTTGAGAATTTTTTTGCGCTTTGCCCTGCTGGCAACACTGTTTACTGAACGTGGCATTTTGAGAGAGTGTTAATGTTTAAAGTTCATCTCGGCTGAGCCGAGACACTATTCAATTTTTAAGTTTTGGGGTGAATAAGTTATCAATGCGTTTTAAATATGAAGCATGAGGCGGACGCGCTCCATGTCGGTGGGATGAACGAGTGCGGCATGGGTGAGGGCGCGCTTGCGCTTGGTTTTTTTCTTGGTAAGTATGTGACTCTTGAAAGCGTGCTTGCGCTTCACTTTTCCGGTGCCGGTTACTTTGAACCGTTTTTTTGCACTGGAATTGCGTTTCATTTTCGGCATTTTTCAGAATATGATTTTAATGGTTGTCTGACTTTTTTCAACTTTCGGATACTATAATTCATTGATGCGTTCAATCATTTCTTTTTGGGCAACGGAATCATGTGGAGAAACATGCGGTTGCCTTCGAGCTTGGGCATCATTTCCACTTTTCCGTATTCTTCGAGGGCCTGAGCCAGCTTGAGCAGCAGGATTTCGCCTTTTTCCTTGTAGGCAATTTCGCGGCCGCGGAAATGTACATACGCTTTCACCTTAGCACCATCTTCAAGAAATTTGATGGCATGTTTTAACTTGAAATTAAAATCATGCTCATCGGTATTGGGACCAAACCGTATTTCCTTAGTTACGGACTTTCCGGTTTTTGATTTAAGCTCTTTTTCCTTTTTTTTCTTTTCGTAAAGAAATTTCTGATAGTCAACTATTTTACAAACCGGAGGGTCGTTGCCCGGAGCAATTTCGACCAGGTCAAGCTCTAATTCTGCGGCAATGGAAATGGCTTCTCTGGTGGAATAAATTCCTGCTTCGACATTATCGCCAACCAACCGCACTTCCTGGGCGCGGATAAATTCATTGATCTTATGTTCAGGTTCTCTCTTAAAGGGTCTGCGGGGTCTGAATCCGGGGATAAACTTTTTTTTCTGTCCGAAATTAGGACGTGGTTTGTGAAATGTTGCTATGCAATCCTCCTGTTTTTAAGTTTGACTTTTATTAATTTAACTGATATTTATTTGTTGCTGAATTTCAGCAAGTAATTCATTAATAAACTGAGCAGTGGTACGAATACCCAAGTCCCCTTTGCCGTGCTGCCTGACGGAAACGTTGTTGCCGGCAGCTTCTTTTTCGCCAACGATAAGCATATACGGGGTTTTACGGACTTCGGCATCGCGGATTTTGCGACCAATCTTTTCATCCCGCTCATCAGCAAGGGCGCGAATATCGGAATTATTTAATAATTGGACGACCTGGCGGGCGTAATTGTTGAATTTTTCGCTTACAGGCAAAACAAAAACCTGCAAAGGAGAAAGCCACAGGGGAAAGTTACCGGCATAATGCTCGATGAGGAAACCGATGAAACGTTCATGAGTGCCGAGGGGCGCGCGATGAATGCAGATGGGGGTTTCCATTTCATTTTTGGCATTGCGGTAAGTAAGCCCGAACCGGGCAGGAACAGCGAAGTCCACCTGGTTGGTTGCCAATGTAAATTCACGACCGATGGCACTCCAAACCTGTACATCAATCTTGGGTCCGTAAAAGGCAGCTTCATCAGCTACCTCAATAAAAGGAATTTCGGATTTGATAAGCACGTTGCGAACCATCTCTTCGGTTTTGATCCAGAGCTCGGGATGATCCACATATTTTTTACCCAGCTTTTCAGGAATATGGGTTGAAAAGCGCATGACGTATTTTTCAATATTGAATATTTTAAAATATTTGAGATACATGTCATTTACGGCTCTGAATTCGGAAGCAAACTGCTCTTCGGTGCAATAGATGTGGGCATCATTCATCTGGAGGGAACGCACGCGCATCAATCCGAAAAGCTCGCCCGACTGCTCGTAACGGTAACAGGTGCCGTACTCAGCAAGCCGCACGGGCATGTCGCGGTAACTGACATGGAGGTTGCTGAAAATTTTATGATGATGGGGGCAGTTCATTGCCTTGAGGTAATACTTTTCACCTTCAAGAATCATGGGAGGATACATGCTGTCCTCATAATACGGAAGATGACCGCTGGTGCGGTACATGGATTCTTTGGCAATGTGCGGGGTGCGCACGCGCTTATAGCCGGCATCGGTCTCTGTACGTTTGGCTAGTTTTTCCAGTTCTTCGATGATGGCAGATCCATTGGGCAGCCAGAGGGGCAAACCGGGACCGACATCTTCATCAAAGGTGAAAATTTCCATTTCCTTTCCGATTTTGCGGTGGTCGCGCTTGCGGGCTTCTTCGAGCATGGCAAGGTATTGGTCCAGCTCTTTTTGCTTTGGAAACGAAATGCCGTAGATGCGCGTAAGCTGCCTGTTATTTTCATCGCCCTTCCAGTAAGCGCCAGCTATGTTCATGAGCTTGACGGCTTTGATGTAGCCGGTGTGCGGAATATGAGGACCGCGGCAGAGGTCGGTAAAATTTCCCTGCGTGTAAAAGGTGATTTCTCCGTCAGCAAGGTTGCTCAGCAGATCGAGCTTGTACTCATCGCCTTTTTCGGAAAAATATTTAATGGCTTCGCTTTTGGGCATTTCTTTTCTTTGAAAAGAATTATTCTGCCTGGCAAGCTCTTTCATTTTGTTTTCAATCTTTTCAAAATCGTCACGGCTGATGGAATGATTGCCTAAGTCCACATCATAATAAAATCCGTTTTCAACTGGAGGACCGACCCAGAATTTGACACCGGGGTAAAAAAACTCGAGCGCTTCAGCCATCAGGTGAGCGGATGAATGCCAGAATACTGATTTGCCATCACTGGAATCCCAGTTAAGCAATTCAATGGCGGCATCACCGGACAAGGGCTGGTTCAGATCGCGGACAACGCCATTGACTTTCGCAGCCAATACAGTGCGCGCAAGACCTTCGCTGATGGATTTTGCAATATCCATGGCCGTGGCGCCCTCGGGAAAATCCTTTGTTTTTTTATCGGGAAAAGTAATCTTCATCACAAAATGATTTCAGGTTTGCGAAGATAAAAATTTGGGTGGGGCTGCGGAAAATAAAATCTGATCTGACAAAAAACTCCCGCAGATTTCGCAGAATTGCGCGGAATATATCAGCGCTTTGCTGCGGCATCTGCGGGAGAATAATTTCTTACTGTCGTGAGGTTGCTTCGGTTAAAATATATTAATGAAGCACTGTGATTTTTTTGCTTAGTGTTCCTTCGGGAGTTTTAATGTTGAGAAAATAAAATCCATCGGGAATCAATTTCATATCCTTTTTCAAAATAATTTCTCTGCGGTTGTTAAAAGATTCGCGATACAATACGGTTCCGATAACATTGATGAGTGAAATTTCCACATCGCTCACTTCTTTTCTTGTTATGGAAACATTCAGAAAGTCAGTGGAAGGATTGGGATAAACAGATGCCATAATATTGGCTTCTGGATAAAAAATGCCAACGGGAGTGCAGCCGGGAGAGGTTTTTAATGATGAACGCGTGCCGTTCAATACTGCATTCATTTTAATGGATTGGCTGTCGGAAAACATGACCATGCAATTGTCATCCACATAATCCATATAATTCATAAACATGTCGCCATTGGGACCATTGCTGCACGTAACATGAGGGTAGCCAGGACATCCGAAATTAGCCGTTGAAATCGGTGGGGTATCGCAAATCTGATCTCCCTGGCTGTTGCAGTTTGTATTAGGACAGCCCCCCTGGAAAGTATGAAACATGCCCAGCCAATGGCCGATTTCGTGAGTTGCTGATCTTCCCCAATTATAATTTGCACCCCAATTAAATGTAGAAGGTGAATTCTTACTTCCTACTGTGCCATAGTGCACCACAACTCCATCAGTGGAAGCAGAGCCGCCAGGGAATTGGGCATAACCTAAGATGCCGCCCGATATATTACCCACCCAAATATTGAGATATTGATTTCTGTTCCAGATATCATCTCCCATCTGAGCTGAAAACTTAATTGCATCATTTTGCGACCAGGAAGTAACGGTAGTAGATTTCCTGATAATTCCGTTGGTTGCGGCTCCGGTGGGTGTTCGCTGAGCGAAGCAAAACTGAACCTGAACATTCCCTTTATGCGGCTTAAAGGCGGCAGGAATGTTGGAAGTATCAGGATTGATTGCCATGTAATCCAGATTTAATTGCTCCATCTGTGCGATAATTTTTGCATCGGGAATATTTTGTGCCGCATTTGCATAAAGCACATGGAAAACCACAGGGATAACCACCAGATTTTTTGCCTGGCCTGCATTCTGCTGGATAAAATTTTCCACCTGTTGCCGGATGAGTTCCCTTTCAATGGAAATGGAAGGATCGGCAGCTACCTGGGCTGCATTGTACTCATCGGTAGCGCAGCGGATAACATTTTGAGCATTCAGTGAGGAAACACTGGCTAATAAAATAATTGAAATAAGTTGTAGAAGTTTTTTCATCGTAAATATATTTTGGAATTAATAGAAACAGGTTATTGAGTTATGTTTCAAAAATAATCAATTTTTAGAATGAAATAATTGCAAAGCAAATTTTTTTTTCACACTTCGCTTTTATCAAGGACGGATCGGATGTCGGGCAAAAAATAGTTTTTGCTTTTAAGGATTTTGCCGTCTTCGCGGTAAATGGGATTTCCGTTTTCATCGAGCTTGCTCATGTTGCTGCGGTGAATCTCATTGAAAACTTCTGTAATCTTATGCTGAAGTCCGTGAGCGACAATAGTACCGCATAAAATATACAGCTTGTCTCCCAGCGCATCGGCAATCAGCTCGATGTTTCCGGCATTCGCAGCTTCGAGATATTCATCGTTCTCTTCCTGCATAAGCCGGTGACGGAGTACAATGGTTTTCGGCTCAACCACCGGAGTGGGATTTTCATGAAATTCCAAACCGAAAATCCGGTGAAATTCTTTTACCTTGTTTATTGTTTCAAGAAGTGTTTGCATTTTTGAAATCATTTAAAAAATAGATGGGATGGATGAATAAATTTTTAGTTTAACCAAGCCGCTTAATAAGCCGGAGGTTATGGGTGTATTTTTTTTGTTCTTCATTGTAAATGCCATGATGATCAATGCGGTCAATTCGTACTTTGCCGGAAGAGTGGATGATTTTATTTTTCCCAATAAGAATTCCGGTATGAATAATTTTTCCTTCTTCATTATCAAAAAAAGCCAGATCGCCCGGACGGGACTCATCGAGCAGATGAATCAATTGCCCCTGTTCGGATTGCATCCATGCATCGCGCCTGAGCTTTATTCCCGACAGCTTAAACACCATCTGAGTAAATCCGGAACAATCAATTCCGAATGGTGATCGTCCGCCCCACAGATAAGGCGCATTCAGATACATGTATGCATTTTCAATAAGGGTGTTGGAAGAACTGAGGCGTTCGGGATATTTTACATTTCCGTCAAAATCGAACTCAAGCTCACCGATCCGGCATTTTTTGTCCTTGTAAAAAGGCAAAGAGCTTCCGAGCACAAGAGAAATTATTGTTTTGTCATGAACGGCAATCTGAACCAGATCATAGCTGATGCAAATTTCCTGCTTGTTCAGCAATTTGAAATCCTCTGCATCCAGGTCAGCATAATTTGAAACCGGAATCCAACCTTCATAACGATCAAAAGCCAGTATAATGCGCGCCCAACCCGATTGTATTTCGCTCACTTCAAAATGTTCACCGAACAAAACCTGGGTTCCCATTTCGCTGCGGTGTGACGGCTCGCATCGTACAGGCACTATGCTGAGATTGCAAATGGCAAACGGCATCAGAAAAAATAATCGTGCGAAGCTAAGGTTAATTTGCCTAACCTGTTTGGTGATCAGTTTATTTCAGTTAACTGATCTTTATGTATTGAAAAAATCAAAGCATTCGCCAAAAAATCTTAATCATAAAAGAAGCATTTGCTCTAAATTTGCGCGCCTCCGAATTATTCTCCTTTCCCTATGGAACAGCTTACGCAGCTTCTGAAAGACGGAACCATGCAGATTCTTGAAGTGCCCTTTCCGGCACTTGTTAAAGGGCATGTTCTGGTGCGAAATCATTTTTCGGTGATCAGCTCCGGAACGGAAGGAAAAACCGTTCAGGATGCACGCCTCGGATATGTGGGCAAAGCGCGCTCGCGAAAGGACGAGGTTAAAAAAGTAATTACGGCTGCCCGGACATTCGGAATCAAGGATACCTATCGCATGGTAATGAACCGGCTTAATTCACCATCACCGCTCGGCTACAGTTGTGCAGGCGAAGTAATTGCAGTGGCTGATGATGTGAGTGAAGTCACTATCGGTGACAGGGTGGCGTGCGGAGGAAATTCGGCAAGTCATGCTGAAGTGGTTGCAGTACCGGTAAATTTATGCGCAAAGTTTAATCCTGAAATTCCTGCACGTCATGCAGCATTTACAACGCTGGGTGCGGTTGCCATGCAGGGAATCCGGCAGGCAGATGTCCGCTTAGGCGAAAGTTGTGCAATAATAGGGCTTGGAATCATAGGACAGCTTACTATTCAGATTCTGAAAGCTGGCGGAATTAAAACCATCGGAATTGATATTGATCAAAGGATGGTTTCATTGGCAGATGAATTGGGATGCGGCCTTGCTTTGAATAGAAATGCAGAAGGAATGGAGCAAGCTGTTTTGAATTTCACCGGGGGTCATGGAGCCGATGCTGTGATTATTACCGCTGGATCCGACAGCACCGATCCGGTGGATCTGGCAGGTGAGTTATGCCGTCAAAAAGGAAAAGTGGTGATTGTGGGAGGAGTTCCTACCGGATTTAAACGCATTCATTATTTCAGAAAAGAGCTTGATCTGCGCATGTCGTGTTCGTATGGACCCGGCAGATATGATGCAGGGTATGAAGAGCATGGACTGGATTATCCCATCGGATATGTCCGGTGGACTGAAAACAGAAATATGCAGGCATTCGTTGACCTGCTGCAGATGCAGAATATAGAAATGGAAAAACTGATTACGCATACATTTGATTTTTCCAATGCTCCTGCTGCGTATGACTTGATACTGCAGAAGAATCAACCGTTTCTCGGAATCCTGCTTCAGTATGATGTTTCAAAAGAGTTGAAACGGAATGTGAAGCTGCGCGAAAAAAAATACAATCCTGAAGAGGTAAATATCGGATTGATCGGAGCGGGATCATTCGGACAGAATTTTTTGCTTCCTGCGCTTGATGGTCTCGGAAATTTTGCAATTGTTTCCACTGCCCGTCCGGCAAATGCCCGCAACATTGCTGAAAAATTCGGCTTTGCAGAAGCAGCGGCAAGCGCTGAAGAATTGATTGCAAACGATCAGGTGAATACCGTATTTGTTGCAACTCGCCATGACACACATGCCCGATTTGTGCTGGATGCAGTGAACCGGAACAAAAATGTATTTGTTGAAAAACCGCTTTGTCTTATACCTGATGAACTTGAGCAGATCAAAAGTGCATACGGGCAATCAAAAGCACGGCTGATGCTTGGCTTTAACCGCAGATTTGCTCCGATGATTTCCGATTTAAAGTCGGCATTTATCAAAGACCAGCCGGTCTCCATCAATTACCGGATTAATGCCGGAATAGTTCCGCCCTCGCACTGGATACATGATCCGCGCACCGGAGGGGGACGCATCATTGGCGAGGCATGCCATTTTATTGATCTGTGCATGTTCATTGCCGGATCACCCATAAAAAATTTAAGCGCTGTGTCGCTTGGAAGCGGTACGCTTAACGATACGGTGAGCATCCAGATGGTGTTTGAAAACGGAAGCATTGCCTCTGTAAATTATTTTTCGAACGGAAATAAAAAAATCAGCAAAGAATATCTTGAAGTGTTTGGAAGCGGTGTGGTGGCAATCTGCGATGACTTCAGCCAGCTTACGATCACCGGAAATAAAAAGCAAAAATATTCGGGCAAGCAGGACAAAGGACATGCAGCGGAAGTTACAGCATTTATCAAATCCATTCGCGAAGGAAGCCCCTCGCCCATTCCATTCGAAGAAATTTATCTTTCCACCCTTGCCACTTTTAAAGTAATAGAATCCATTGCCGGTAACGGGGCAAAAATGGAACTGAACTTTTAGCTTCATGCCTTTAAATACAACCCCGGATAATTTTGAAACTTATTAATGACGGATTTCCTCCAGATCATACGAGAAAGCATCCGGGATTTTTTTGAATTCCGGCAGGTGCTGAAAGGGACCATCCGCCAGAAAATCGGCCATGACGAAGAGCATCTTCATGCTGCCATGAACTGGCTTTACGAATCATGGAAACACGGCAAAGGTGGTTCGGCAAGTCATTACAGCTTGCTGCACGGAAAGTGGCTCCCCCCCTTTCCCGAAACAACCGGTTACATTATTCCCACGGTATTCGATTATGCTCATTTGTTTGAAAAGCCGCAATTCAGAGAAATGGCAGTGCAACTGACCCATTGGCTTTGCAAAGCTCAGCTCGACAATGGAGCTTGCATGAGAGGAAATTATGATGAAGCAAAAGGTAAAAATGAACCGGTCATTTTCAATTCCGGGCAAAACCTGCTTGGCTTCATCCGTGCATATACCGAAACAGGAAATGAAAAATTTCTTGGAAGCGCAATTCGCGCTGCAGATTTTCTCGTATCCTCCACCGATGAGCATGGCATTTGGAACCAGCACTTGTTACGAGGTTTGAAACACACCATCAATGTGCGCTGTTCGTGGGCGTTGCTGCTGATGAATTCGGTGAAATCAAACCCGGACTACAGCAGAGTAGCCATCGCAAATCTTGACTGGACTTTAAATCAGCAAACTGAATCAGGATGGTTTCACCATGGTACTTCAAAGCCGGGAGGTTTGCCGAACACACATTTTCTTTCTTACACCTGCGAAGGATTGCTCGAATCATTTCTGATTTGCGGGGACAAAAAATATTTTGAAGCAGCTTACAAAACAGCCCGTCAACTGCTGAAATTATTTCAGGAGCGGAAAATGCTTTTTGCATTCTGGGATGAACAATGGAATAATCATGGAAAATATTTTGGTCTTTTCAATGGAAAATTAATTTGCGTTACCGGAAATATTCAGATTTCAATTGTGTGGATGATGATTTACAAAATCACAAAAGACATGCAGTTTTTAACGGCAGCATTCCGGATGCAGGATTATATTAAAGCCACTCAGAATATCAACACATCCAGGCCGCAAATCCGCGGGGGAATAAAAGGATCGTTTCCGGTTTATGGAAATTACTCCGTATTTAAATATCCGAACTGGGCGGCAAAGTTTTTTTGCGATGCCCTGATGAAGAAAATTAATATGAAGGAAAATTATTCAAAAGAAAAAGTACAAGATCTGCAGCAATGAATTCAATTGAAAACGAAAATAATTTAGTTGCAAAGGCGGATCAATCGTTTCACCGGCTGATGGATTACCTGATCCGGAACGATTTTAAGGGACATGAATATGATGATCTGCTCGCTTCTCCTTTTGTAAATGCTCTTACATTTAACAGTCTTTGGCTGAAAATAATTGCTGTTCAGATTTCCAAAAGATTTTTTCTGAACCTCAGGCCCCTGTTGGGCGTACCGAAGCTGCACAGCACCAAAGCATTTGGATTTATCATCAAAGGAATTCTTTATCATCACCTCGCTACCGGAGAAAAAAAATATCTCGCTCATGCGCAGCGGGCTTTAAGCTGGCTGCTCGAAAATATTTCGAAAGGGTATCCCGGATTGAGCTGGGGAAACGATTTTGACTTCGCAAGCCGTGCAGGATTCTATAAAAAAGGATTGCCCACCATCGTCTGGAGTTCCCATATTCAGGAAGCATTTGATCTTGCATGGAAAGTTTTCAAAGATGAAACATTCAAAGATGCCGTGATCCGGATTGCTGAGTTCACCCATCAGGGGCTTGAGTTTGTAAAAGACTCCGGTGGTTCATATATCGCCTATTCGCCAGGCATTACTATTCCGATCCATAATTCCAATCTGCTGGGAGTGGTTGCCCTGCTCAGGGGCTGGAAATACTCAGGCAACAAGGAACATTTTATAAAAGCGAAGGAAGCTCTGAACTGGAGCATTTCAAAGCAGAACAAAGACGGAAGCTGGTATTACGGTCCCATTCCCATGCTGCATTGGATTGATAATTATCATACCGGATATAATCTTGATTGCCTTATGAAAGTCAGGGAAATTACAGGGGATGAATTAATAAATGAGCAGGTCACACAATCTACATACAGTTTCTGGAAAAATAATTTGTTCACCGGCAAGGGACAGCCGAAATTTTATCATAACGGACTTTACCCTGCCGACATCCAGGCATGTGCACAGGCAATAGAATCCTTCTCAAAGTATTTATTTCATGATGATGATGCATATTTGCCGATGGTCCGAACAACCCAGTGGACTTTAAACAACATGCAAAAGCCGAACGGAAGCTTCCGTTACCGCATTTATAAATTCCGGACCTACCAGCTTGAAGCCATTCATTGGGGGCAGGCAACCATGCTTTCGGCATTAGGACATTTTATTTTTTGTCTGAAAAACCGGAAAAACCTGAACGATGCAGTCATTAACCAGACCACGCCACAAGATGTACCCTGACAATCTAAATTAAACTTAAAATGAATACTGAAATCATAATGGAAAAAAGCAATCAGAAAAACAGAAAGCTTAAAGTATCGGACAGACCGAATATTCTGAGCGTACTCAGAAGCCCTGTTACATTGAAGCCGCTGAAAAAAATAAGTGATGATTTATTTGAAACCGATGACGGCAAAAAATATCCGGTTTACGATGGCGTATTGTGCCTGATAAAGGAAGAAGACCGGGGTGCAGACCTTGGCGATGCAAAATTTTACGAAGAAAATCCTTTCGGAGTCCGCAACTGGAATAATCAGCAGGAAGTGGAAGCCGGAGTCGAAAAGGAGCTTAAAGAATTTATCGGCAAAGCGCCCAAGGAAGCATTGATTGCCGATGTGGGATGCGGAGGGGGCCGCATTTCAAACTATATGAGCTTGCACGGTTTTACCAATGTGGTCAGCTTTGATTATTCGCTCAATTCAGCGAAAATGGTAAACGAAAATTCAAATAATTTCTGTGTTTGGGGAAATAACCTTGAAATGCCTGTAGCATCCGGCTCATTCGATTATGTGATTTCAACGGGAGTCATTCATCATACTCCCGATCCGAAAAAAGCATTTTCGGAATGTGCGCGAATCATAAAGCCGGGCGGCAAATTTTATTTTAAAACCCGCAACCTGCATAGCTTGTACGGTTATCTTTTTCATACTTATGGCAGCGTATTGAGATGGAGTGAAAAAACCCCGGGCATGAAGTGGATTTCCACTCTGTTCGGACTCGGAGTTTACCGCCTCACCCGATCGGTGTTTTATTCACATTTGCCCAAACGCCCTGTTGCCGAGCTGAGGGGGAAATATGAAAATCTTTTTATCAAAAAGCTGATCACCTTTTTTACAACTCCCGAAATTGAAAAAATGATCAGCGACAACCAACTTGAAATAATGTATGGCAGGAAAGTGAGCTTTACGCATCGCCAGCATTTTTATGTTTGCCGGAAAAAAGATTAATTGTTCATGCATCACCTGTTATTTTCCGGAGGCGTTAACTTGTTCCGGTTGCAGAAATCTTAACTTCATCGCTCAATGAATCTGCTTTTCTATATGGGACATCCCGCTCATTTCCATCTTTTCAGAAATGCAATCCGTATTCTCAAAGAACAGGGTCATTCGATAAAAATCGTCATTAAGAAAAAAGATGTGCTCGAAGATCTGGTGAAAAACACCGGGTGGAACTATGTAAATATCAATCCGCGCGGCAGACGCGATAACCGTTTGTCAATTGCTGTTAATTTCCTGATGCGTGACTGGGAGCTGATCCGCATTTGCCGCAAGTTTAAACCCGAAAAATTATTCGGCACTGCCATTGAAATCATTCATGCAGGAAAACTGCTTGGTATTCCATCCATACTGCTGAATGAAGATGACGATCATGTCATTCCTGCATTCGCATGGCTTGGCTTTCCTTATGCCGATGTGATTCTTTGTCCTCACTGCTGCAAAATCGGAAAATGGGAACACCGCAAAACCGGGTACAAAGGATTTCATGAACTGGCTTACCTTCATCCAAAATATTTTCAGCCCGATCCGAAGGTGGGCGATGCATTGAAAAAAAAAGCCAGTCAATATTTTATCCTCCGATTTTCAAGTCTGGGTGCCCATCACGACCGGGGAAGAACAGGAATTACCGATGCTGTTGCACATTCGTTAATCAATTTGCTTTTGCCTCACGGAAATGTGTACATCACCACCGAGCGGAAAATTCCGGATGCTCTTGAAAAATTTAAAATTAAGATTAATCCTTCCGATATGCACAGCGCTTTGTATTATGCTTCCATTTATGTTGGCGACAGCCAGACCATGGCTGCCGAATCGGCTGTGCTGGGCACTCCCTCCATACGGTTCAATGATTTTACCGGGCAGATCGGATACCTCGAAGAACTGGAACATGAATACGGACTAACGTATGGATTCAAAACCACACAGCAGGAATTAATGTTTCAAAAAATTAATGACCTCCTCAGGGTAGCGGATTTAAAACGGAAAATGGAGGCAAATCGCCAAAAGCTGCTTACCGATTGCATTGACCTGACGGAAAACCTGGTAAATTTTGCTGCCGGCAAGCCATCACCTGGATTTCAAAAGCCCACTGTTTCATAACTATTTTAATAAAAACTTGTGCTTTTCTTGACTTGTATGGTATATATTCTTTACCTTAGCTCCGAATTGCCTCCATGAGCTTAGCTCAAATTCTTTTCGTAACATAAGTACTAACTTAACCCCAATACGATGAATTATTTTATTAAGGAACTGAAAGTGCCGGGCGGTAAAATCCGTGATCTGCATAAGCACAGCAATGCCGAAGATGCTATCCTGAAGGACTATGGTCCGGAAGCGCTTGCTTTTATTTCTGAATACAGCAACCTGGCGGATGATCACACCTGCGTGATTTCCACTAATAATTTGTTCAGTCTCTCTTCGCTTTCAGAGAACTATTATAAATCCATCATTAATTTCTGCCGTATTAATGAAATCCTTCGCATCAGCCGGTTCTTTGAAGAAGCCAATGCCAAGCTTCCTGATCAGGGAATATTCATCGGATGCCTTGAAACGAAATATCAGAGAAAAGAACGAATCCTGAAAAAATATCCGAAGGGGCTTGCACATATTTATTATTTCTTTGATTTCATCCTCAAAAGGATTTTTCCGAAGCTCCCCGTTACCCGCAAAATTTATTTTAAAATTACTGCCGGCCGCAACCGGGCACTCTCGAAAACCGAAATTATGGGACGATTATATTCCTGCGGCTTTGCAATTGAAGATGAGCGATTCATAGGCAACCTCATGTTTTTTGTAGCAAAAAAAATCAAGCAACCCAGCTATGATCCCGAACCTTCTCACGGACCGATATACAAAATGAAGCGAATCGGAAAGCATGGAAAAACCATTACCGTATATAAGCTCCGTACCATGCATGCTTACGCTGAATTTCTGCAGCCCTACGTTTATGAAAAGAATTCGCTGCGCGAAGGAGGAAAATTCAGGAATGATTTCCGGGTTTCCACTATAGGAAAGTTTTGCCGAAGATACTGGATTGACGAAATTCCGATGATTTACAATCTGCTTCGGGGCGATTTGAAAATTGTAGGCGTCAGACCCCTTAGCAAACATTACCTGGGCTTGTATGCCGAAGATTTAAAAGCAAGACGGCTGAATTACACCCCCGGACTTATTCCCCCGTTTTATGCCGACCTTCCCAAAACCCTCGATGAAATTATGGAATCGGAAAGGCGCTACCTCGATAACTGCGATAAAGCCCCGTTCCGCACCGATGTGAAATATTTTTTCAAGGCAGTGTTTAATATTCTATTCCGCAAAGCGCGCAGCAACTGATCTGCTTTCCGACTGCTTTCTTATTCAACGGTAATTAAATTTTATCTTTATCCGCTTTTATTATGGATAAAAAAATCGTCATTTGCTTTGGCTGGCTCATATTCTTCACCTCCGTTCGGGCGCAAGTAGTTTTTTATCATCTGAGCCAAACGGAAGTTTATTCCTTTCTCGATGAACTTGCCAATCAGAAAATTATTGATATCAATTCAGCCATCAAGCCCTATTCGCGGCTATTCATTGCTCAAAAGCTCTCCGAAGCGCAGCAACAAGCGGGTTTACTTTCGGAGAGTCAAAAGAAACAGATTGATTTTTTGTTGCGCGATTTCAACAAAGAGCTTTTCCCCGGCAAATCCGGATATAAAAAAAGACACGATTTGTTTTTTTATAAGGATTCATTATTCACCCTTTCCGTAAACCCAATCGGTGGTTATCAGATCTGGAAAAACGAAAATGATAATTTTTATCACCGCTGGGTGGGCGCTGAAGCGTTCGGTTATGTTGATCCTCATGCGGGCGTATATGCCAGCTTGCGCGATAATACACACAGCCGGTTTCTGTCTTTGCCGCAGCATCTGACTCAGATGCCCGCTGCAGTGTACAAGCACGGACCCAATGCACAAGGGGGCGACTTCAGCGAATCGCGGGGAGGGATCACCTATGCCTGGAAATGGGGACATGCCGGAATCATCAAGGATCATTTTACATGGGGCAGCAATTATCATGGAGCCAATATTTTCTCGGGACATGTTCCCTCCTTTCCGCATATTACTTTGCAGATGAAGCCCCGCTCATGGTTTGAGTTCAATTATATTCACGGGTTTCTCGTTTCCGATGTGCTCGACACCAGCCGCACTTATGTAGGGGGAGTGAAAAAGCGCTCCGTGTTTTTTCCCAAATTTCTTGCCGCCAATATGTACACCTTCAGCGTCCTCAACGGCTTGAAAGCGTCCATCGGAAATTCCATTGTTTATTCCGATGAATTTCAGCTTGCATACCTGATTCCGGTTTATTTTTTCAAATCGGTGGATCACACCGTTACCAATACGGGCGGAAATTTTACAGGTCAGAATTCGCAGATGTATTTTGACATTAATTCAAGGCAGATAAAATATCTGAATTTATACTTGTCGGTATTCATTGACGAAATAAGCATTGGCGATTTTTGGGATTCCGAAAAGCAATCCAATTTCATCAGCGGGAAAATCGGGGCTGCGGTTTCTCCGCCTGTGATCCGTAATTCCACTTTTGTTTTTGAATACACGCGCACCAATCCCGTAGTGTATAAGCACTTTGTGAACACCACCACTTTTGAAAGCAATGAATTCAACATGGGGCACTATCTGCGCGACAATGCTCAGGAAATTTATGCAGCCGTGCGCTACCGCCCGATTGCAAAGCTTTATCTTGAAGCGTCACTCACGCTTGCGGAAAAAGGGGAAGATTATGCTTATCTCGGAACGGGAAACAGCGGTATCGGACTTCCTTTTATTGAAAAAACATTCTGGAAAAGCGACCGCATCTCATTCAGCGCGCGGTTTGAAGTGATTAATGACGGCTTTGTTTTTGCTTCCGTTGAATCGGTCAATACCACCGGACAGAAGGATTACCTCGATGCATACACCCCGTCAGTGATGCAGGGAAAGCTCACCAATATCAGCGCTGGAATTAATTTCGGGTTTTAGGTTTTACTCAGAATTGCATTCCGCGCTATGGTGCATATCACTTATTGATTTGAAAATCCATCAGTTGAAAAGTTATCAACAATGCCGCTCAACTATCCGGTAAACCAATCTACTTTTACCAATTCAAATTAAATTAATTGCTTCATGACAAGCGATGAATTAATCACCCTGGTTTCGCTATCGGACCTTACCGAAGCGCATATCGTGAGGAACAAGCTGGAAACCCAAGGCATTCCTTGTTTTATAAATGAAAAGGGGCTGCGAAAGATCAAAAGCACTGTTCAAACCATTGATATAAGGGTTTACCTGAAAGACCTTGACAAAGCGCTGAAATTAATCTCTGATGATGCTGTTGAAACAAAGGACCAGGACAAAGAGTAGCATTGCATTTTTATTCTCTGCAACCCTGTTATTCAAATGTGGCTGCAGCAGCGGTCAGGAAAATTCAGGAGCGATTAATCTTAAGCCGGAAGAGTTTCAGCAGCTCGTTTCGGAAAAAAAGGGCATCCTTGTGGATGTGCGTACACCTGCAGAGTTTCAGGAAAGTCATATTGCGGGTGCGCTGCTGATGAATTATTATGATCCTGATTTTGACGACAGGGCTTGCGGGCTCGATACGCTGAAATCCATCCTGGTTTATTGCCGCAGCGGCAACAGGAGCTCAAAAGCGGCTGCACTATTCACGCGTTGCGGATTCAGCAGGGTGTACCACCTTACGGGCGGCTTGAATGCATGGAACAAAGAGGGGCTGCCGGTGGAACGATAGTTTACCTGGCTTCAGCTTTTTTCAATTTGCTTTTGAAAACTTTTCTGAATTTTTCCACTTTCGGAGCAATCACAAAACTGCAATAGGGCTCATTGCCATGCAATGAAAAATATTCCTGGTGGTAATCTTCAGCAGGATAAAACACTGTGAAGGGTTCAATTACCGTAACAACCGGATCGGAAAATGCGCCTTCATTCTGAAGCTGCTCTTTGTACTTTTCAGCGAGCTTTTTTTGTTGTTCATTGTGATAAAAAATAACGGAACGGTACTGCGTGCCTACATCATTTCCCTGCCGGTTAAGGGAGGTGGGATCGTGTGTTTTCCAGAATACTTCGAGCAGCTCGTCATAAGAAATAACGGAAGGATCGTAAATAATCTGAAGACATTCGGCATGACCGGTGCTGCCGGTGCACACTTCCTTATAGCTTGGATTTTTAACATGTCCGCCCGAATAGCCGGAAACCGCCTGCTTCACTCCGTTTAATTCCTGAAATATCGCTTCGGTGCACCAGAAACATCCGTTTCCGAAGGTAGCTGTATCGAAAGGTTGAGCCATATAATTATTTTCAATTTTATTTAATGAGATCTG
>Ga0187893_10006324_pt1 | contig 20371 bp, 15 predicted proteins | sample MA1701074metaG_FD_139574 | JGI IMG/M metagenome (GOLD analysis project Ga0187893, IMG submission 139574) | White microbial mat communities from a basaltic lava cave in the Kipuka Kanohina Cave System on the Island of Hawaii, USA - MA170107-4 metaG ...
ACGTGGGAACAGATGCTGAGAGCGATCCAGCCATCGCTGGTGAGATCGAGAGGGTGTTGCCCTTTTTGTCGAAGCAAATTTGATCAGGAAGACTTCGATTCTACTTAACAAAGTAATACTAGTTTCTGTCGCGAAACGCCGTGAGCTTGCCTGAGAAAGCTTCCCCTGGAGGGGCGTCAGAACGCTAGCCCAGGGGTGGAGCAAGTTCGCAACCGTCGCTGCTGTCACTCAAACGGCTTGGGATTGTGACTACCTCGATTTGAAGAATCGTCAGTATCCGCTCACCGAAGAGTTTCCTCGACTGCTCTACGCGTTGTCGTACTAGCAGCATCGTCCGCGCTGGTCTCGGTCGCAGCCACCATCGCCGGGACGGATCCACCGAAGAATTTCGTTACTACTTGCTCTTGATCCAAGAGCTGGCAGGAACTCGCAACTGCTAAGAGCGTCTCCACCATGTTAAGCCACAAGCCATGCGTAGGCGAGGATCGAGTGGCCAGAAACGCCCGAGGCTTCCTAATGTGGGCCAAATGCCGGGTAGCAGCCTTCACACTAGGACAGCCTCGGGTTGCCGAGATCATGTTCCACTACACGAAGGAATATCTGAATTGAAGACGGACGCAACGCACAATCACAATGACGTGAGAGCCATGGGAGAAGAGGCTGCCCGGGCGAATCGTCAGGGGCGGTGGCGTATCTTTTCCTTGCTCTTGATCTCGGCAGCCATGAACTACATCGACCGGGGGACCCTGTCCGTGGCGGCACCCACGCTCGCTGAGGAATTGTTGCTGTCACCCGCTCAAATGGGCTTCTTGCTCTCATCTTTCTTTTGGTCGTACGCAAGTTTCTTGATAGTAGCAGGCTGGCTGGCAGACCGGTACGACACCACGATGGTTTTGGGATTAGGCTATCTTGTCTGGTCCCTGGCCACAGCAGGCAGTGGCTCTGTGGCAGGTCTGCCAGCATTGCTCGTGCTACGCCTATTGATGGGATTGGGGGAGTCGGTGGCATTCCCGGTCTACTCCAGAGTCATCGCTGAGAAATTCCCGATAGACCAACGAGGCCTCCCCAATTCGATGATCGACGCCGCAGTGAAGATCGGACCGGCGATGAGTAATCTCTTAGGAGGAGTGCTCGTGGCGAGCTACGGCTGGCGGAGCATGTTTCTTGTTCTGGGCGGCGGCGGGTTGCTCTGGCTTCTGCCATGGTATTGGTGGGCCCCTCAAAGCAAGGGCGCGACCAATCCCAAAACTTTGAAAGGACCGAGCATGTGGCAGATTTGCCGACGCCGCGACGCTTGGGGGACATTCGTGGGAAATTTCTGCGCGAATTATGGTTACTATTTCCTGCTGACATGGCTCCCCTCATACCTGGTGACGGAGCGTCACCTGTCAACGAGTATGATGGCCGTGTTAGCTTCACTTCCGTTTTGGGCCAGCGCCGTCACGTCCTTGCTTGGCGGGTGGACAGCGGACCGTTGGATCTCACGGGGAGCAAGCCCGACACGGGCTCGAAAGGTCTTTGTGGTCGGTGGACTTACATTCGCGACACTAATTTTCCCGGCTGGTGTCGTGACAGATCTGCGGCTGTCGATGATTTTGCTGGTGGGAGCCTTTTGTGCGTTTGGTTTTTTTTCCTCCAATCACTGGGCCATCACACAGACGCTCGCCGGAGAATTCGCGGCCGGCAGGTGGACGGGTCTCCAAAACGGCATCTCTAACCTGGCCGGAGTGATTGCTCCACTGGCCACAGGCTTGATCATTTCGAGGACGGGGAATTACTACCTTGCCTTTCTCTCAGCTTCCGCGATCCTGCTCATCGGGGCAGTCTGCTATCTGCTTGTCGTCGGTGATGTTGCGCCCCTATGTTGGCGGAAGCCCCACGTTGAAAGAATGGACGCTGGATCATGAAGGATCGCTGTCCTTGTCGAAGCGTCTTCATGACCACTTCTGGCATTTTCGGCTCTGGAGAAATCGTTTGAAAGGAAAATAGGAACGATGCTGCGCCGTCACATTCCTGCGCAGTGATGCATAGAACAGATGCAAATCGAAGTTCGCGTCTGCTCCGGTGTATGTGAGAGTCTTTGGTATTAATCCGGTTTGGACGAGACTGCAGACCATCTTGACCAACCCGCTAGCGATATGGAAAAGGTCGCGGCTCCAGCGTGTCAACGAGTCGGTCTTTTAGAGAAAAAGCATAGAAGAAATTACCGCGTGGATTGTAGTGCCCAACAAAGTATCGGTTGATGTACTCTGTGACGTTGATCTTGAACTGCTTGTAATCGGCGACGTGCGCCTGCATCAAATCGACGTAGGGAAGTCGCTTGTTTCTCAGGAAATCCACAAACTCTTGGTCAAATCTCGGTTCGCCCACGAGTCGTTTTGCGATATTGTCTGGACCGCAAGAGAGGACATAAATCACCTTCTTGCGATTTGCTTCAGCAAATGCCTCCACCTTTTCCACAATCCGCATGCTGGCGAACATCCCAGCCCTGGCGTATTGGCTGTTAGCCGCTTTGCTCACGTTGTCTCCGCTGTAATCGACTTGGGTTGCCCATTTATGCTTCAAGGCAAGGCTTGCCAGGAATCCATCTTTTGCGTCCGATTTCTTGCCCTCTCCGGATCTTGCCAGTATGACTCCCAAGACGAAGTCGTCTTTGAATCTTTGATAAACCCAGTCAGGATCGCACAATTTGTAGACCGATTCTCTAGTCGGACAGGGGTTCTCAAATTCTTGGAATTCTTGGGTTGTAGGATTAACCTTCACATAGGGTGTCGTGGGGTGAAATGACGTTGAGCTCTTCCCAGAGGTGATCCTTTGCCAGCTAATGAGATTACGAAAATGATCGTCGTCGTACACGTTAAAGATAATGTACTCTGCGGGAACCTTCACCTCTTCTTGTTTCATTCGGAGGTATGTCAAATACACAGAATAACCACCAACTCCAAAATTACGGACTGGTTCGCCCAGATGGGCGGCTAGGACCTCTTGCCACGTCTCTCCATCGTTTACCTGCTCGCAACTAGTGAAGCTATCACCATAGGTGTTGATGCGACAGGAAGAGTCACCATGGCGCGACCTGGTGCGTTCTCCTGACGTTTCGTAAGTATAGGTGCAAACAGATCCGTCGACGCCTTCCTTGAATTTGCGATCTCGGTGTACAAAGCCCAAGTGGCTATCGTATTTGCAGAAAGGCAAAATCCTTTCAGCCAGCCAATCGCTCACCTCTTGCTTGGTAGGCATAATCCGGTTTAGAAATCTTCTGATCAGCGGCTCTAGCTTCTCTTCGATTTTCTTTTGTTCGTTTCCAACACTGGAGGGGACTTGAGCTAGCAAGGAAATAGAATCGACAACCGCAGTCAGAGTCCAAAATCCGAGTGTTGCAGGAAGAGCGAATTTGAGCAGTGATTGAGCCAGTTTCATGAGTTGACCCTGGATATTTGACGGTAAGACTAGCGAACTTCGAAACCTTGGGTGTCATCCGATGGCATAGCTGCGACCTCCCAAACCAAGTCGCCCTTTTTCCACTTGGGTTGGGCAAAGACTTTCGCCTGCCGTGTTGAATTGTCCTCTCCCTAATTACTCAATGAACGTTCATTGTCGTTGTCTAAGTTGGTCTCGCCTTTGGCTGCGCGGTTGCTCGTCGTTGTCCTGCCGATTGAGCTCACTCCAAATTGCCGCGAACCACATATCTCCCGCTCGCTTTTGACCAATGCCGGAAAAGTGCCTCTGACTTTTCGGTCCGCCGCGGTTTTCACCGCCTAGAATATCGGTGTCAGGTCCTGGGCGAAACCCCGGAGTCTTCCAGAGACGATCAATCGCCTCTCGAATTATGCCTTCGTGAACCGGGTCGTTGTAGATCGTTGGATGAAGCGTGGACTTTGCGAGCAGCCAAGTTGGTTCGAAATGCCACTTCTCCACCAGGGTCTTTCGGATCGAGATGAGATTCTGCGTGTAAGTCTCAGCAGAAATCTTGTTGACGACATCCGACTCCCCTTGTTGCCAGAGAACTGCGCGGAAACGGCCTACCGTACGCCCGGCACGCGCGAGGGTGTTGAAGAGTGCTTCCCCCGGTAGCCATTGACGAGAAGAACTTCCGTTGACCGCCACATTCACCATGCCAATCGGCACGCGTACTATTGGCAACATCACGTTACACATTGATGGCCAAATCGTCCCTCCAGAACCGACGTTCGGCTGAGGATCATGTGCGACAGACCACGAAGGCTTATTTACATCGAAAGCGACAATGCGGCCTGCGGGGTCTTCAATTCGCGTCAATTCATCACTGCATCCTGCTGCGTAAGACTGACCCGCGATAAGGAAGACTTCTCCAACACCGACTGGTTCGACGCTTGCCATCCCCAAAACTTGCCCTTTTGATAGGCATCTGATTTCAATCCGATACCATCCTCCGGCATGAAGCTTGAGCGGAACAGCAAATCCTCCTTGAGCGCGAATCCCACCTAGGTCGGTCCAGTCAATCTCTCTCCCGAATGCTTGCTCCAACTTCAAAACACGGTATTGAAAGACTACTCCCGGAGTCGAGTTGGAAAGTTCCACGGTAATGGGAACCAATCCGTAGCCCAAGACAGGCCCGCCAGCCTCATGTTCATGGCTCCGACTAGCCACATAGCCTTCGCGCTGGATTACTTGGAAGGGAGATGGATGAAGGATCTTCACTTCAACTCCCTTGGCAGTCACCAACCCCAGGGCCAACATGAACTGGATGAGAAAAATCCCGAGGCTTCTAATTTCTAGCATGACTCCTCAGACCGCGCTTTCGGTAAGGCTCACTGTAAACTGAAGTCTAATTAAGGGCGTTTCGTCCGTGGAATCCCCGGTGCTACGAAAGTTGCTGGCTCACGGGTTGCAATGAAGGTCAGAGCCAGGAACCCAGAATGAAAGGCGTATTCTTTACAGTTCGTTCAAAAACTAGCTCAGCGGCTCCGCTCCCGGTGAGCATGACAACTCATATCACCCGGTCAAATGCGGGAACAGGCGTTGATGTGAAGGACTAAGTTGAGAACGTGGAGCAGAATCCTCTCTTGTTTGAGCATGTCCCGAAGGCGTTCACATGTCCCATTTCGATTCGAGTTCTTGAGAAACGAACTCAGGAATTGTACATATTGTAATATGAAATTTCAACGACAATGCTGGAGTCCTCTCCAGTACATCTCACAAGTAACTCTTTTGGAGCGGTGCTTCGTGCTTCGCTAATGAAGCGGGCTCGGCAAATCGGCGTCCAATTAGATCTAGAATTCTATTGACATTTCATCATACAACATTGAGGATCCACAGAAACTTTGGCCGATTCGAGCCTGGGTATAGCTTGGAGTTTAGGACCGTAGGAACGCGCCCGTTACGTGCACGTCTGCTGAACGCGGCCGGTTCCCCAGGGGGAAGCCTGGATTGCTTTGACGTGTGTTCGGGGGAGAACTGGCATGGACCAGCCAATGCGCCCGCCGGACGCCAAGCTTTCCATTTCCATGCAAGCAACCGCAACATTACCGGGGGGCAACTCGGATGCCTGGGCTGATCTGGCTCAGGCCCTGAGCGATATTGCCTATCAAGGGTCTGCGGTGATCGAGTCGTTCAACCCGCTATTCCTGTCTCGGCCCGCATGCCTACTGACGTGAACAGGACGTGACTGAGGCTGAGGAGCGAGAATCGTGTGCTCAAAATAAAAGCCCCCCAACCAGAAAAAGGACTGACTCGGAGAAGAAATCATGGAACTCAGCATCTGCGCTGTGACCTTATACGGAGACCTGAAGCTGACTGAAAAAGCCAAGGCGATCCTCCGCCATGGAATATCCAACATAGAGTTGTGGGGCCTAACTGGGTTGGATGTCGGCGAACTGGAAAAGTCGAGCAAAACTGACGGCTGGCGTGTGGCGGGCTTTTGCGGAAACCAGGACAATGCACTCATAGATCCGGAAAAACGTCAGGGGTTCATGGGCGAGTTGCGCCGTAGCATCGGCGTGGCCAAACGGCTCGGGGGCTCCAATATCGCGGTCTTAACGGATCAAATGGACCCGCAGGCGCACCCAATTCCGCCAACCCGACCAATGTCTCGTGACCAGAAGCTGCTCAGCTATTATGATGGACTGTCGCAGGCCGTCAAACTTGCCGAGGCAGAACAGGTTAATCTGGTCATCGAGCCGCTCAATACAAAAGTGGATCATCACGACTATTTTCTTAGCGGCAGCGCCATGGGTTTTGAGATGGTCCAGGCGATCAACAGCCCTCGACTAAAAATGCTGTACGACAGCTATCACATGCAAATAATGGAAGGCAATCTCATTGAGACGATCGAGCAGAATCTAGACGCGATCGGCGAGATTCACGTGGCCGACGTGCCCGGCCGCCACGAGCCTGGCACGGGCGAAGTCAACTACCGCAATATCATCCGCATGCTCAGGGCCAATCACTTTGACGGTTATGTTGGGCTGGAATGCTGGCCAAAACAGGATTCGGACAGTGCCATCAGAGCGTTTCTGGCACTCTTCGATTAGCCTGCGCTAAGGAAAGAACCTTTCGCCCCAGAGGTCGATACTGGGGAATTAGGTCTGGTTCGCTGTGCTTCAGTTAGCGCCGATCGGCTTGCCTAGTGGAGGCAGCCAAGCAGACCGCTCCAGACTCTTCCCAGTTGCTTATCGAGCTGGTACGGGCTTCCGGGAATCCCTGAGCTAGCTAGACCTCACCGTCCTGCTACTGAGGCAAGGAGCGAGCTAGTAGTCAAGAGAGATATGCTGGTGCTGATCCTTGAAATCGGCCCATAGGGCCACCTTAGGCTAGCAACTGTGAATTTCCGAACCAAAGCCTCCGTGCAGTTTTGCCCAGAACTGCCGCTCGCACTTGACTGGTCAGCTCAAGTTCGTCAGTGAAAATCCTGAGATGGTCGCGATAACTAAGTTTCGGCGTCCACAAGGAGGAAGGGTATGCACTGCCCCAAACACATCGCTCTGGGCCGAAAGCTTCAATGATCTCGTAGCACAGCGGGTGAGTGTCCCTACACGGATACGGCTCTCTGCTACCCGCAGCCACCCAACTCATCTTTGCGTGGACATTTTTATGTTTCGCGAGCTGCTGCAATGCCGACAATACTGTGAGAGTTTCCGGACGCCCGGCCTGGATGTTCAGACAATGGTCAAGTACAACCGGAAGCCCTGGAAAGTCCTTCAACATCCTATGAAAACCCGGTAGGTGATTCTCACCCCAGTACCAATCGCCCTTCGAGTTGGTCCACGAAATGAGAACATTCACCACGATCCCTAAATCCGCGGCCGCCTTCCAAAGGGACCTCACACCTTTGCTATCTAGACCAGCCTTTGCCGGGATACTTCGCAGCCCACGGAGGTAATAAACGTTGGTGTCGTGAGTCAAAATTCCCGGACTGTCTGGACTATCGGGGTCGAGGGTGCAAACGCCCGCAACCCAACCCGGATTACTTCGTGCGCTGTCGCAGACATAGCGATTGTCGAAGCGGTAGAAGGTGCTGGTCTGAATGATGCATGCCGCAGCCACTCCGGCAGACTGGGTTTCCCGCTGCAGGTCTTCGAGAGCTGCCTTTCCGCCCGGTGGCCGGAGAGGCTTGGACATCGGCTTCCCTGTCCAGCCCTCGGTCAGCAGTTCTTTGGCCGGTGGATACAACCTTTCATTTGGGGAATAAACGTGAGCGTGAGTGTCGATGATCATGAAACCTCTCGTGGTTAGATGTCCAGGATAAATGGAGTAGGCCGCCTGTCCGTTTGGTCTATTCCTGAGAGCAAAACCTTGGTCTTCCCGCTGGAGGTCGACCTTCGCTGTTGCAATCTCTTGCAAGGAGCTATCTGCAGATCGCGATTCGGTAATTCGCCCAAGTTCCGCTAAACTACTTGCGTTTCTATTTGACATTTCATATTACTACATTATCATGCTCAACTACTCTCGGAAGAAACTGGGCGGGAAAGATAGGCGCGCGGCTAGGGGGCCATCATGAATGAACGGAAGGCCACAACTAACTTATGGACCTCAACGTCCCGCCGGAAGCTACTTCAAATCGCTGCGGCAGGTTCACTGGGACCTATCATTTTAGGTGCGACCAAGAAGTCAGGAAATGCTAAACCTATTCTTGGCGATGGGGAACACAAGTACGAGGTCTATCACGACTGGGGCGAGTTGCCCGAGTACATCCACTATGGGAATACTCACGGTATTTGCGTAGACTCTGAGGGTAATATCCATATCGCTCATACCGTCCATTGGACTAGCGACAGCGACGATAGCATTGTGGTCTTCGACTCAAGAGGAAAGTTTGTTCGCTCCTGGGGGAAGCAGTTCAAGAACGGCGCACACGGCTTGCATCTGGAGAGAGAGGGCAAACAGGACTTCCTGTACATCTGCGATACGAAGCGGAGACTCGTGACAAAAACGACCATCAGCGGAGAAGAGGTTCTAATACTCGGATATCCGAAAGAGTCCCGTTTCTACTATGAAGCCATTCAAGGTAGGCCGCCCGGGAAATACATTCCTACGAACGTAGCGATTTCACCCAACGGCGACATCTACGTTGCTGACGGATATGGGTCGAACTATGTCCTGCAATACAGCAGCACGGGAGGACTCAAACGCACATTCGGCCGTACCGGCTCAGCGTTGGGCGAGCTGAAACAACCGCACGGCATCTGGTGCGATCAGCGAGGCTCGACGCCGATCATCGTCGTGGCCGATCGTGGCAACAAGCGCATCCAGAGTTTTACGTTGGACGGGGAACACCTCGGCATCTTTGGAGGAACGAATCTGCCTTGTCACTTTCACGAGCATGGGGGCATAGTGGTCGTTCCTGACCTCGGAGCCCGCGTGACCCTGCTCAACCGTGAGAACGAAGTTATCACGCACCTGGGCGACGACAGTCAGACCGATTGGCAAGAAACCCGGTTACTGGGACGCCAAAAGTTCACCCCTGGAAAGTTTATCTGCCCGCACAGCGCATGCTTCGATCACGATGGCAACATTTTTGTGGTGGAATTTGTAGAAATCGGTCGTGTAACTAAGCTTCGTCGCGTGTCCTAACAAAAGACTCCAAGCCTGGGAGGATAGGTCTCTGGACCCTATTGAAGACAGCAGCAATCTTCTCGACGCCGACAATCAAATTACACACTTCCGGACAATAGAACTAGATGGAATTGATCGCCCTTCTGAACCTGAGGATAATGTCGGACACAAATTGTATTGACATTTTATATTACAACAGTACACTTGTCCCATTCTGTGGATGGCAATTTGTACAAGACGTTACAGCGGAGACGGGTCAAGTTCCTTTAGATCAATCGTGCCATCATCCGCACAGATTGGATGACTTCGTCGGAAAAACTCGAAACTCTGACGATTACTTTCCAAGTGCAGGTTCGATGCGGATGAGTTGGGCTCGGTGGTGCGAAACTCGATAAGACCCGATGGAATCCACAAAACGAAGACTTTTACCTTTACGAAGACACTGGTGGTCGAAAGGAGAATTCCCACTTTCGCAAATTTGTTTTTATTCGAGTTGAACCGAATGCCAGGGAAGAGATTAGTTGAGTATCTCTGAGAGAGAGGCACATCTTGCAGATTTCAAGACCCTTTAAACGGACGGGGAGTATTATTTGGATCGATATGTTATGTCGGGACGTCGGGACTATAACTCGTCGGGTAATTTTCTTGCCGCGAGGCAATGAGGAACCAGGTCGCCGCGTGGTTGAAGCCTCCGCCTACACCCACCGGCGCGAGTCAAAGCCCAGCGAAAACTGGTGCACCCTCAACTTTTGTGGTTGATATTTCATATGATAAGAATCCATAATTGTAGGGTGAACGATCACGGTAAGCAAGCATGCAAGTTAGCAAATCTAAAATCAGTTGCCGTTTCACAGTTTTGCAATGAACGTCATGCCTAAGCGGCTATTGATCTTATTAGTCTTTTCCGCGATGGTTTCGTTGTGTATGGGGGAGACTCTGACCGGGCAAAACGCTCAGGTTGTGGCGGTCTTTCCATTGGCACTTGCTAGAGGGGACAGCTCGCAGGTCGAGATCTGGGGATACAATTTAGAAGGAGTTTATGCGGTCTGGTTTGCTACCCAGGGTGTCGGGGCGAAGGTGAAAAGTGTCGAGCGAGTTGATGTACAGGAATTCAAGATGGCGGAGCAGTCGGAGAAATTAGGACCTGTCTACCGTGCGATGGTTGAGCTACGAGTGGACGAGTTAGCTCGGGTCGGTCGCCATGGGCTAAGGGTGATATCACCCCAGGGAATGTCAAATGTTCATCCGTTCGTCGTAACCAACAAACCTGTCAGTTTGCAAAGAGAGAGCGAACTGAGTGGTAAGGATTCGCAGCTAGTCCAAGTACCCGCGCTAATCAGCGGGAGGCTGCGAGAAAAGGGAGAGGCTGATTATTATACCTTTGAGGCCTTCCCGGGCCAGGAGATGTCATTTCAAGCCGTGTCCAACCAAGCCACGAAGTCAGGCGGGTTCGATGCCATGCAGTTGACGCTGTATGAACCGGGCGGCAGTTGGTTTGATGCTAGCCGCCCAACTCGGCTGTGCTTCAGCGATGAAGCGCGAATGACCTACAAGTTCATGCGGCGGAACCGATATGTGTTGCAGGTCAGCGGATTTGTTGGGATTAGTGGGCCGGACGTGGTTTATTTGCTTGAAATTGCTCCCGCCGAATCGTCGGTAGGCTCGAACCAAACTTGGAACCTTCCTGACCTTCAAACCCCAGGAATTGAGCTTGTCAAGCGAGAGTTCCGGAGACACTTGGAACCGAAACGAGTTGAGATGCTTCTAGACAGAACCGTTGCAACCCCGCGGCCGCAAGTAATCACCGAGCTCGTTCCCGTTACTGCCGTGGGACAGAGTAGTGAAGATGGGAGAGTCCGGCAGGAAGCCAAGACTGCTGTGACAGCCGCTAAGCCTTTAGACGGCAGCGCACCGCGGCTGGAGCCTTCGCGGCTGCTTTTCTTGGAAGGCGCGATCGATCGTCCGGGGAAGGTCGACAGTTACAGATTGACTCTGAAAGCTGGCCAGCATCTCGCATTCGAGGTGGAAACCCCCGAAGCAACTCTCCCTGAATTCAATCCCAGGCTGGATTTGTTGGATGCGGAAGGAGGGGAAGTTTTTAACAATATTTGGAGAAGGGTCGGGGGCGACAACAATCAGTGGATGAAGACCCTGCAGGCAAAGACAATATACGGATTCAACCGAGATGGTGAGTACACGTTACGCGTCCAGGACATCACGCCACGTGGTGCCAATTCATCGTTCAAATATCGGATTCTGGTTCGTCCTATCGTCCCTCATGTGGGCAAGGTTGCAGTCAAAGAGGACAGCGTCAATCTAGCACCTGGGCGAGCTAAGAGACTTACCGTTACTGTCGAACAGGAAGAAGGTTATACTGGAGAGGTGGCCCTGAGCGTGGACAATCTCCCGAAAGGCGTGCAGGCATTGACTTCTGCCGAAGTTCCTCCAGATCCAGAGCCACTGCTTGATCAAGGCAAGAGAGATCAGTATGTTCCCAAGAGCCAAAAGGTAGTGCTTCTTTTGGTAGGAAGTCAGGATGCTCCGCCGACAACCCTACCGCAGATCGTCCAACTGGTGGCTCGACCTGTTGTGCAGGGGCAGGTAGGTGCTCCGGTATGGATTGAAGATATTCCCGTAATGGTGGTGAAGGGGGATTCGGCAGAGGGCACTGGTAAGGGCTTGTAGCCGACGAAGACTCGGGGGGATTTACATGACGAAGATTTTGTGCCGACCAAGCGTCTTCAAGCTGGCCATGTTGCTGGCGGCTGGCATCACTCTGCTGCGGCCCTTAGAGGCGGGTGCGTCGAGCTCCCCGCAGCTTCGTTCACTGCGTTTGCTACCGGAGAATCGAACTCTCTGGGGAGCAAAGTCATCTCAGTATTTCTTGGTTCTCGGAATTTACAGTGATGGACTCCAGCGCGATGTCACGGCCGAAAGCCGCTTTTCGGTATCCAATTCCAAAGTGGCCACAGTTGATTCAGAGGGACGAGTCTTTGCTCAGGCCAACGGAAAGACGACTTTGACAGCATCGTTCGGTCCGGAGTCCGTTAAGACGCAAGTCCAGGTAGTCGGCTCCGAGCAAACACGTCCCTTCAGCTTTGCCAGCGATATTGGTGGGATCTTCACAAAGCAAGGCTGTAATGACAGCTCCTGTCATGGTGGTGTCAAGGGACAAGGGGGGTTCAAGCTGTCCCTAAATGCGCTGTACCCCCGCGACGACTACAAGTGGACAGTCGAAGGCGGAAGGTTTCAAGTCCTCACTGCCGAGACTGGTCCGAAACTTCCTCGAATCGACTTAAAAGAACCTGAGAAGAGTTTGCTCTTGACGAAGCCAGCTATGACAGTTCCCTATGGCGGTGGGCAGAGGTTTTCTCCGGGCTCACCCGACTACGAAACGATCTTGAAATGGGTTCAAAGCGGAGCGCCGTACGGCGAAGAAGCACAGAAGGGAGGAGTCCGGGTAGTGAAGGTTGAAGTCGAACCTAGCGAAGTTGTGCTGCCTCCGTCGGCTAAACATCGCCTCCTGGTTACAGCACATCTCTCAAACGGGCAGCAAGAGGACATCAGCACGCAGGTGCTTTATGCTTCTGGCAATCCAGATGTCGTCTCGGTAGATAAGCAAGGTGAAATGGCTGCGGTGCGAACAGGCGAGACATCGGTAATGGTTCGTGCGGCCGGTTTCGCTGTGAGCGCCCGCGTTGGGGTGATTGCCAAACCCGTTACCGAATATCCGGAAGTACCCCGGCGAAACTTCATTGACGACCATGTTTTTGCCAAGCTCAAGAAATTCAATATCCTGCCTTCCGAGGTTTCCAGCGACACGGAGTTCCTGCGTCGGGTTTGTCTGGATCTCACAGGGACGTTGCCGCCCCCCGAACGAGTGAGTGAGTTTGTAGCAAGCAAGGATCCACAGAAGCGACAGAAGATTGCCGAGACCTTGATGAAGACACCTGAGTTTGCGGACTACTGGACCTTCCGCTTCAGCGATTTTTTCCGCGTAGCATTTTTTGCGAATGGGTTCAACACAAGATGGGCGGAAACATACTGGGAGTGGATCCGGGACAACGTCAAGAACAACCGGCCGTATGATCAAGTGGCCCGCGAGCGGCTAACAGCGGCGGGCTACAGCGCTCCATCACGTCACTTCTTGAATAATGCAGAAGTTGGACATCCGGAAAACCAGATGGCCGAACAGATTCGGGTGTTCTGGGGAAGACGGCTAGATTGCGCCCAGTGTCACAACCACCCATTCGAGGCTTGGAGCCAGGACCAGTTTTGGGGGTTGACAGCCTTCTTCGGCAAGATGGATTTGGTTGGGGGTAGAGGAGAGGAGTTCGGCACGGTTATTTATGAGAGCCCTAACGGCGAAGACGTGGTGATTGGCCGAAGTGGCAAGGTTGTGAATCCTCGCACCAAGGAGGAGGTAAAGCCCACATTTCTTGATGGCAAGGGTCTGCTTCAGCAGGATCGGTTGGACCCCCGGTCGGCTCTGGCCGACTGGATCGTTTCGCAGCCGTATTTCGCCGAAGCAACTGTCAACCGCTTCTGGGGTTATTTCTTTGGCAGAGGAATTGTCGATCCAGTGGATGATTTCCGTTCGACTAATCCTGCCACACACCCTGAATTGCTTCAAGCGCTGGCTAAGGATTTTCGAGATTGCGGCTATGACCTCAAACATCTGATGCGCACGATTGTTAGTTCGAGGACGTATCAGCTTTCGAGCCAAACAAACGAAACTAATATAGACGACCGCATCAATTATTCTCACGCCTTGCCGCGGCCGTTGGATGCAGAGGTACTGCTTGATGCCATTTCTTACGTGACTGGTGTGCCTGACGTGTTTGACCAATCTCGGGAAAAACCTGGAGCTTTACCGATCGGAACACGTGCCATCAACGTCAAGGTACCTGATGTTTTCCGATCCCGGATCTTGAGCATCTATGGGCGACCAATCAGGACTTCTATCCCTGAGCGAAACGGCAACCCGAATCTGGCGCAAGCATTGCACACGCTAAGTGGTTACACGTTCGTCGACAAAATCGCGAAGCCCGGGGGAAAACTGGATCTCCTTCTCCGAAGCGGAGTTCCCGATGCAAAGGTCATCGAGGAGCTTTATCTTCTAACCCTGTCAAGATTTCCGGCTGCGCAGGAGCGATCAATGTTGGAAAGAATGGTCTCTGAGGGGTCCTCCCGGAAACAGGCATTCCAGGATCTGCTCTGGGGACTGCTAACGTCGAGAGAGTTCGCCGAGAACCACTGATCTATTCAATCAAGGAGGTGGGTGATGAACACGGATTCGAGTCGGCGGTACTTTCTCAAGGTTGGGTCACTGGGGTTGCTTGGCATCAGCGTCCGCCAATTCCTCGCACTGGAAGGGATTATGGCTGCCACGGAAATCACTGGGACCCAGAAGAAGACGAAGGCACAAGCCTGCATACTGGTGTGGCTCGAGGGTGGACCCAGTCATGTGGACACGTGGGATCCTAAGCCGGAAAGTGGATTCAGGCCGATTTCTACCAAGGCGTCAGGTATCCAGGTTTCCGAACTGCTGCCTCGTGTCGCCAGACACATGGATAAGCTAGCTGTCATCCGCTCCATGCACACCGAAGAGACCAACCATCCGCAAGCAATTCATTACGCAGCGACCGGGCATCGTCCCAGTCCTGCGATGCGGTTCCCGAGTCTAGGCTCCATCATTTCGAAAGAAATGGGGATGCAGAACAACGTTCCACCGCATGTATTCCAACCGGAGCTACAAAGAGAACCACAGATCTTAGGTTACTTCAAGTCTGGATTCGTGAGTTCCGAGTATGACCCGATGGTCCTCGGCGATCCGAGTGAAACAGACTTCGAGGTACCTGACCTCATCCTTCCGAAGTCGATCACTGCGGACCGAATCGCGGAGCGACGCGGGTTCCTCCGGGTAGTTGACGAAATCTATCGGCACAAGGTGAAGAGTGCCGAACACGGGAGCGTGGACACCTTCACCGACCAAGCGCTGAAGATGGTGCTGGCTCCCTCGGTGCGCCAGGCGTTCGACATCTCAAAGGAGTCTGAAAGGGTCAGGGACCGCTATGGGCGTAACCGCATCGGACAGAGTATGCTGCTAGCGCGCCGACTAGTGGAATCGGGTAGCCGCTTCGTCACAGCGGCAGGTTACAAGAGCCAGGAGTGGGATACGCACGGCGATAACGACAAGAAACTGCGCGACGATTTGGTGCCTCCGTTCGACCAAGCCTTCTCCGCGTTGTTGGAGGACCTTGACCAGCGCGGCTTACTGGCGTCGACTGTTGTGATTGTGATGGGCGAGTTTGGACGCGGTCCTAAGAATCCGAATCACGGACGGGATCACTGGCCACAGTGCTGGTCGCTGGCTCTCGGCGGCGGCGGCATCCGGGGCGGTCAAGTGATTGGTTCCAGTGACGCGAAAGGCATGTATGTGGCGGACCGCCAGATAACAATGGGAGACGTGTACGCGACTATCTATAAGGCATTTGGCATCGATTGGGAGAAAACCTATATGAGCCCTATCGGGCGGCCGATTAAGATCGCCAACTCCATTGAGGATAAGACTGGCGTGCCAATTCCCGAGCTGGTCTGATTACCCAGCGCGCTCCGAATCTCCTAACAGACATGCTTTTCAGGGTCGCCATCAGTCGGGTGAAAGACCCCCACTAAGACAAATGGACACGTCTTGCGCGTCGTCCCCGAACCTGGTTGAGGCTTACGCCAATATTGGTGTCCCCTATTAAGGTATGGGGCAAAACTAAGCGTGGAAACATCTTTCACCTGAGCGCTTGAATTGCTGCCGGACCTGCTGTGCAGTGTTCCTTTCTCGGATTGATTGGGTGTGTGCAGATGGGCAGATGTCTGTTCGCTCAGACTCTACAAGAGACCGCTTGTCCATAAACAAGCGTTTGAAGGTTTTGTTCTTTCCTCCCTCACAGCATCAAAAGGACCCGCGGGAAAGAGGCATTGTTGAAGCCCTGGAGCCTCATCATGACTTGGGTTCTTCGACTGGTCACAGCTTCCTGGGTCGGCGTCAGAGGAGAGGGATACTGTGATGACTTTGGGGGGGTCCAACGCCAGCTGAAATGGTTGACGGCGGCAGTCCGGCGAAGCTCTGACAGATTCAAGCCAACAGCTACGATACGTTCCAGCTCGATGATTGGTCAAAAAGGGATTCTTGTAAGTTGTGCGTGAGGATCTCAAGCAGCCTGGAATGACAAGGCTTGAAGGCCCTTAGCCACAGTCGATAAGGACAAGAACAACAAAATGAAACTTAAGATCGGAATCGGTGTGATCGGCATGGGTTGGATGGGAGAAGTTCATAGCCGCTCATATCGCCAGATCTCAGATCGCTTCCCAGATGCTGATTTTCAGCCACGACTTGTCATTTGTGCCGACGACGTCGAGAAAAGAGCCGCTTTGGCGCAGCAGCGATTCGGATTCGAAAACAGCTCGACCCGCTGGCAAGACGTCATTGCGCACCCAGAAGTGAGAGTTGTGAACATCGCCACTCCCAACCACCTGCACCTTGAAATTGTCCGCGAGGCCGCCAGGGCAGGCAAGCATTTCTTCTGTGAGAAACCCGTGGGCCGCAACCCCGAAGAAACAGCGGCTGTTGTAAGAGCTGCCCACGACGCTGGAGTTCTTTCCTTCGTTGGGTACAACTATCGATGGGCGCCACTCGTGCAGCATGCCTTCCAGCTTGTCAAGCAAGGCATGCTCGGCACGATTACTCATTACCGAGGGCGCTTTTTCGCCGGGTACGCGCGTGATCCTCGCAGTGTTTTGTCATGGCGCTTTCAAAGAGACCAGGGTGGCTTCGGAATTCTGGGCGACACCATGTCTCATGTCATCGACATGGCCCACTTTATGGCGGGTCCGATCAAGCGCCTGGTGAGCAGCCAAAAGACTTTCATTTCAAAACGGCCCCTGCCTGTACGGGGTGTTGGCACGCATTTCACAGTGGGCGAAGGCGGACCTCAGGGCGACGTGACCAATGAGGACTATGCCGGAGCTTTGGCAGAGTTTGAGTGCGGGGCGCAAGGAACACTTGAAGCTTGCCGTGTCATTAACGGACCTCAATGTCAGATGGCCTTCGAGATTCACGGGACCAAAGGTGCCCTGAGTTGGGACTACGAGCGAATGAATGAGATCTCCGTATCTCTCAGCAGTGGATCTGCGTCCAGTCATGGTTACACGCGAATCCTCAGTGGACCGGAACATCCGTTTCACTCACATTTCAATCCGGGGCCCGGGAACAGTCTCAGCTATGACGACCTCAAGACCATTGAGGCCTATCAATTCCTCAAGTCCGTGGCCGAGCGTAGGCAGGCGGCGCCTGGAGTTCAGGAAGCATGGCAGGTTGCAAATGTTCAGTCCGCTTTTGTGCGTTCGTGGGAAACCGCTGCCTGGACGGATATCACGCTCGTTGGTCCACCTCTTGGAAGTTCGCGATGAACTCTTCAGTGTCCTTCCGCAAAAACTTAAGCAGGGAACGATGTGCTTGGCGCTGGCATCACCTTGAACGACCCGGCTGTGACTGAGGCGGTGCCTGGCTCATATTGGACTTTGTCTGGATAGACATGGAGCGCAACCTTTTGTCGCTGGAGCTCGTGATTCAGCCTTCGAAACTGATCGGTCATATTCTGCCAGTCGGCCAAATGGCAGAGGACATCGCCGCTGCCAGGAGCTTAAAAGCTATGAAGGTCGTAATTACCCGAAAGCTCCTCCGGTTTCATTGCGAGAACCTGCAAAATGAAGATCTACCTCACTGGCGGCAGCGGCCTGGTAGGCTGTAACTTCATTCGAGTAGCAACCGAGCGCTACGGCGCGAGGGTTTTCGCGACGCTCAATGCTTGGCGACCAACGGGCCCTGTTCAGTTCGAGTATGGGCTTGTGGACCTCTTCAACCCAGAAGAAGTTCTCAGAAGTGTTAGAGCGTTTCAGCCTGATGCCATTGTTCACTGTGCCATTCTGAAGGGCCTCTCCAACTTGTACTCTCAGCGGCGGTTGGCGTGGCAGTCCTACGTGGAGGTCACACGACATCTGGCGGAGGCGGCCAAAGCAGTCGAAGCAAAGATGCTCTTGATCTCCACTGACTGGGTCTTTGATGGCACTCAAGGTCCAGCGGATGAAGCCACTCCACCCAACCCAATCAACTACTATGGGGTGCTCAAGCTTGCCTGCGAAACCTTGCTCTCGTCGACGGTGCAAGACTGGGCCGTCGCAAGAATCTCCGGTGTTTGCGGAGTCCATTGGTGCCGGCCGGAGTTGGCGCTCCGTCAGAACGCGGGTTTTGGCAATCTGGCAAAGCACGCGGTCGACACGCTGCGTGAGGGCCGTCCGTTTGATGTCTGGGATGGAGAAGTGAACGCTCTTGGAACCCCGACACTGGCGACGGATGCCGCTGAGATGATTCTCAAAATCATCCGCCTTAATCGGAAGGGAGTGTTCCACTGCTGTTGTGGTGAGAGCACGACTCGGATGGAACTGGCGGTTGCTGCTGCCAAAGTGTTTGGTCTTGATCCAGATCTCATCCGGCTTTCACGGATGGATCATAGAGCTAAACGGGACCTTCAAGGAATCTCTATTCCCCGAGACTCTCGTCTCAGTGCGAGCAACTCCGGTAGTCAATTGGAGCATTCCTTGATGACCCTCGACCAAGCTCTCCGGGCCTTTCGACAGCAGTTAGAAACAGGACAGATTTGATTTCGTGATGCACCTGAAAGAAGCCGAGACGACAAAAATGTAGGTCAGTGGAGGCTGAGTAGAAGCGCCGGTCATGTCATCTGTGGTCTTATTCCCACGAGACAATTGACAGGTTCTGGAGGCCACGGCACCAGGCCGACCAATCTCTAGCCGCAGCAGCACGGGCTGCTACCAACGGCGGAGTTAGCCGGTCACGAAGCGTTCTCAGATTCTTAATCGTGCGACCGACTTGATCGCGAGGCGTGTCGAGGATCTTGGCAAGACCATCTCGACGAAGAAAAACCTCTCGGTGAGTCACGTTCCGAAGCCGGAAAATGCCCGATCTCTTGCGGCACTGTCGCGGGCCGAACCGCTACCGTATGGGATTGGCAAGGAAGGGCCCTCGTTATGCGGTAGAGGTGAGGACGAAATTTAGCCGGTCGTCTTTGACGTAGATCATTTCTATGACGATTGAGCCGCACCAGATGAGAAGGATGTCCATCCGGCACACTCAACGTCTGTTGAAGTCTGGGTCAGCAGTCTCGGCTTGGCGGGATAGCCTTTCGCCGAAGGCGCCTTTTGCGAACCTGCTTTTCTGAATACGAACCGGGAGTTGAGAGAAAGCATGTCCAATTTCAACGCACCACCCAAGATTCGCCTTACCATGGCCCAGGCGCTGGTGAAGTTCCTCCAGGCGCAGTTCAGCGAAAGGGACGGTCGGTCAACCCGGCTGATTCCGGCAGTGTTCGGTATTTTTGGTCATGGAAACGTTGCTGGTCTGGGCCAAGCACTGTTTGAGTATGGCTCTGACCTTCCCTACTACCAACCCTGCAACGAGCAGTCGATGGTTCACACGGCAGTGGGTTTCGCGAAGGCGAGCCTACGCCTGTCGACTCTGGCCTGTACGTCGTCCATTGGACCTGGAGCCACCAACATGGTTACAGGCGCAGCGCTGGCAACAATCAACCGCATTCCCGTCCTGCTCCTCCCGTCAGATTATTATGCGACTCGGCACCAAGGGGTCGTTCTGCAGCAGTTGGAACACCCAATTTCGGCCGACGTGAGCGTCAACGATTGCTTCAGGCCGGTCAGCCGCTTTTTTGACCGAATTTCCCGCCCGGAACAACTGTTGTCTGCACTCCCGGAAGCGATGCGAGTCTTGACCGATCCCGCGGAGACGGGCGCTGTGACTCTAGCTATCCCTCAAGATGTGCAGGCCCATGCTTACAACTACCCGTCGCATTTCTTCGAGCAGCGCGTTTGGTCCATTGAGCGGAGACTGCCGGATCCAAAGCGAATCTCACAGGCCGTCGGCTGGCTGAGAGAAGCCAGGAGGCCGCTCATCGTTGCTGGTGGAGGGGTACTGTACTCCGAAGCTGGAGATGCTTTGACTCGCTTTTCGGAGGCGTTTGGAATTCCGGTTGGAGAAACCTCGGCCGGCAAGGGAGCCATCAAGAGGTCTTCCTCTCTTAACTTGGGAGGAATCGGCGTTACTGGGACCGAGGTCGCAGGAAGGGTGGCTAGTATTACTTTGTTAAGTAACTATTGACATCGTTTGCAGGTGCCTGTAACCTTGAGGCATGGAATGGAACCAGAAGCTTTTTGCACGGCACTTGAAACAGTTTCAGCAGTTCGTTACGCC
>Ga0187893_10006325_pt1 | contig 20366 bp, 18 predicted proteins | sample MA1701074metaG_FD_139574 | JGI IMG/M metagenome (GOLD analysis project Ga0187893, IMG submission 139574) | White microbial mat communities from a basaltic lava cave in the Kipuka Kanohina Cave System on the Island of Hawaii, USA - MA170107-4 metaG ...
TGCTGGCAAGGAACTTCTATATAACCAATTCAGGAATTTGGTTCAAGCCGCCTCACATTTCAGGTTCAATAGCTTCCGCTCGAGGTAAGCGATTTTCGCTTTTCGGTAACGCTGCTGGTATTGTTGCAGGTCTGGAGGATTGAATTCCTTCTTGAATCGTACCATTTTATAGTAAATCGTCGCAAGCTTATTTGCCGTGGCTACCATTGCGTACTTGTTTCCTCCTTTGGCCTTCATTCTGCGAAAGTAGTCTCCAAGCCAGTGGTCACTTCTTTGAACGGCGTTGGCTGCCTGCCTGAAAGCCTGGCTCGCCGCGTTTGGTTTCTTTTTCATGAGCATGCTACTGATCATTTTTCCGCCTGAGACTTTGTTGTTTGGGCAGAGGTTCAGCCAGGAAACAAAGTGCTTCTCTGTTTCCCATTTGCTCAAATCGGTTCCGGTTTCTGCAAGAATCTCCAATCCTGATATGTCACTAATTCCATAGATGGCCAGTGTGTCAACACCAAGAATTGACTTTAGGTAGGATGTCGTGTTAAAGTTGGGCTTGTTTTTCGTGGCTCTTTTCTTTGATTTGGAGTTCGAATCAGCTTTGGCAACAGGGAACAGTTCGGCTTGATATTTAGCAAGTTGTCGCTCTATTTCCTGATCACAGACAGTAATGCGTTCCTTGTAATATTTGTAGCCGTGGTAACACTCAGTCAGGACGAATAGGTGTTCCGGCCGCCAATTGCCCTCTAATGATTTTACAATGGTGTCCCGATCAGCCTTGATGTTCCTGTCGACGTATGGCAAAAAGTTCTCCGGTCTGCGTTCACCAGCAATGATTGCCTCGACAATGCGAGTACCCGTTTTGCCTGTGATATCCCTAATAACAGTGTGCACCTTGATATTCATCATCTCCAGGGATTTTTGCATCCTCAGAATGAACCGGTTGCAATCCATTGTCAGGGTCCTGCGATAACGAACCAGGGTTCTCAATGTTTCCTGTTCGTCATCTGGCAGATAGCTGCTCTTAAGGAGACCACAGGAATGGAGCTTCTGAATCCAAGCCGCATCATCCTCATCATTCTTTCGGCCACTGACATTCCGCACTTGCTTTGAATTGACGAGATACACTTCAAAGCCCGCTTTAAGCAAAACGCTAAAGAGGGGCTTCCAGTAAACCCCAGTGCTCTCCATAGCCACAGTGTCTACTCCACATTTGTTGAGCCAATCAATAATTGTTTGCAGATCGCAAGTCATCGTTCCAAAGGACTGGACTTGCACTTCATCTCTGCCGTCAGGTACTGCTACTGCATGCATTGTGTCGCCAACATCAATGCCGGCAGCATTTGGATTTACCAGTGGCAGGTTGACAACGCTTTTCTTTGCCGCTTCCTTTTTCATAAGCACTTGTTTTAGGATAAAAAACTCCTGCCTACAGTCCAAAATGAATGTACTCTTCTATACGGGCTCCAACGCCCAATCGGAAACAAACAGGGACAGCAGAACCATACTACGGCTTGAATTCAGAATCCAATTTCCTTGTTGGCCTTAACTGCAAGGAGCTTTCACACTAAAGTAATGCACAGAAAATCTTGCATCCAGGAAGTGTTCCGCGACCCCGGTTATTATTGCCGAAACATTTGCTTGCCAATATTATTACTACGGCATAAACGGTTTCCCCCTTCCAGTCGTGACCTCCTTCCAGGAACCCCCATTTATTCCGTTCCTCCTTGCGCAGACATGCCCGCCTAAAGACGGCGGGTTCCGACGTCAGCCTCCTGGTGCACCATAATTAATTCAAACGATTATGGTAAACACAAATGAAAAACGTCTGTATGAGGTTGCTGAGATTCAGCTCAGCTACAAGTCCAATGTGAAGCCTTCGGAAAGACCGAAGATCAGCGGTTCCAGGGATGCTTTTGAGATTCTCAAAGCGAACTGGGACGAGAATAAGATCGAGTTTGTCGAACACTTTAAGGTTATGTTCACGAACAGGGCTAACAAGGTCCTGGGTATCCTTGAGGTTTCGTCAGGTGGAGTTAGCGGAACTGTAGCTGACCCAAAGGTGATCTTCGCAGGAGCAATTAAGGCCGGCGCATGTGGGTTTATAGTTGCTCACAATCACCCTTCTGGCAACTTGACCGCGAGTCAGTCAGATATAGAATTGACCAGGAAGCTGCGAGATGGTGGGAAGTTGCTGGAGGTTCAGCTGCTCGATCACATTATTCTTACGACAGAAGGTTATTTCTCGTTCGCGGATGAGGGGATGATTTGAGTCCCCTCTACTGGAAAGTGACTCAATAGGATTTGATTCAGATTGGGTCACTTTCTTCAATCTATTCAATTCATAATTCTTATCTTTATCAAAGGAATTCGTTCTTTAAACGGCAACAAATCGCATCAAATCGCTGCGGTGACCAACTCGGTTACCAAGTGTTTTAGATGTTTCGGAGAAATTGATTCTCAGCACTTTAGCAAATAGGTTCCGTTCCCAGCGGGATCACAACCAATAAACTAAAGGCCAGCCCACAAAGCTGGCCTTTAGTTTTGATCCAGGACGAAGAAGTTTACCCCGAGCGAAGCCGAGGGGAGTCTCTTACCGGCTTATTTCCTCTTCCTTAATCCTCGTCCCCCTAAACAACAGCCAGATAGCAAAGACCAGCTCGCCAAGACCGAAGATCAGCATCCATCGCAGGTTGACGTCTTTGAAAAAGTAGGGTTGCAGACTTGTCATGATCCAGGCCACACCGGCAAAGATGATCATCACGCCAAGATATTTCGGAATGTAGGAGGCCTTGCACATCAAGGCACCGCCGAAGACCAGGTAGGAGCCAAATACGAGATAGGCCAGCTCCATGCCGAATCGACGCGCATTCACCAATTGCAACACTTGTTGCTGTCGGTACCCTTCTTCCAGACCCGGTAAATTCGCCAGGTTGAATGCTTCCAGGAATTTGGAAAGGGCCACCATCGCAAGGGCAGCATAAACGATCCTTAACCAGGCACTCAGCAGCGCCAGCGAGGCATTTACCGGTCTGATGAAAATATAGCAGGCCCACGCGAGCACAATGTCATAGATGAAAACCAGAACCATGCCCACGATGCCAGATAGAAAAAGTTGCGGATGATCAATGAGATTTTGCGTCGTGCGTGCCCCATCGTGGTAGCTGACCAGGTTTCCAAAGACATAAAACTCGCTGAATGGCGCTGCAAAAAACATGAGTGGGAATCCAGCAATCCACGCCGCTGTACGCATTGAAATTGTCTTGTCATTCATGTGATTCGAATTCTACCCAAGATTACATGGTTGAGACAGTTGCCAAAAGCGGCTGTCAACAGACTACACCGTGATGTCAACCAATTGTGGAGGCAGGTCAATGATTGGATGAAGGCGTTTGTAGCCTTGATTTACCTTCACAACAATCTGCCCAGCACATCTTTATACCCTCTACCCACAGGAATCTTGTTTCCGTGAATCTCCACCTCTTCAGCGTTGAATGAACGCACCTTATTGAGGGCAATGATAAATGACCGATGAATTCTCTTGAATTGTGTGCCCGGCAACAAGCCCTCAATTTCATGCGTGCCCATTTTCGTCCGGTACGAATGGTCAGCCGTCACAATTCTCACATATTCTTTTTGGCTCTCGATAAAGAGGATCTCCGAGAAGAAGATCTTTACCTTTTTTTGTTGAATGCTGACGAAGAAATGGTCCTTGTTGCTATCGCCAGCCCCTTGGAGTTGCTTTTGCTTGTCCATCTTGTTTACTGCAGCGAGAAACCGGTCGAACCCAAATGGCTTCAGCAGGTAATCCACCAAGTCCAACTCGTACCCTTCCAGTGCATACTCCTGGTAAGCGGTGGTAACAATGACTGCGGGAGGATCGGGCAGGGTTCTCAGGAAGCTAAGCCCTCCTATTTCCGGCAGGTGAATGTCAAGGAACATGAGATCGACCCGATAGTCCCTAAGGTGCTCCGCGGCTTCAATGGCATCCTCAAAAGATCCTTTGAGCACGAGAAAGGGAACGCGTGAAATGTACCCCTCCAGTATCCGCCTGGCCAGGGGCTCATCTTCGACAATTATGCAGGTGAGTTTAGACATGACTCGAAAGGTCGATCCTTAACTCGGCGGTAAATACTGAATCTTTCAGCTCCGTAAGCAACTCAAAGTTTTTGTAGAGCAGTTCCAGTCGGCGCCTCAGGTTGCTGAGCCCGATGGAGTTCTTTCGTTCAGGGTCGCCTTGCGCAACGTCGCTAGTCCCGGAAGTTAATGGTACGGAATTTCTGACCACAACGTGGAGCTTGTGACGCCGCAGCGCACAAGTTACCTCTACAAATCGCTTCCCTCGCGAGAGAGAAACGCCATGCTTGAAGGCGTTTTCAACAAGCGGGATAATCAGAAGCGGGGGCAGCAATTCGGACGAGTAGTCGATCTCACTAGTAAAGGCGATCGATACGGTCTCATTGTACCGCAGTTTTTCCAGGTCGATGTAGTCTGTCAGGATCCCTACTTCCTTGTCGATCGTGGTGAGTTCGTTTCCGGTTTCGTAAAGCAGATAACGAAGAATCTTCGACAATCTCAAGACAGATTCAGACACCAGTTCCGGTTGATGTTCAGAGAGCGAGTAGATGTTGTTTAACGTGTTGAACAGGAAATGAGGGTTGATCTGGGATTTGAGGAAAAGCAGTTCCGCCTGCTTTTTCTCTAATCGAATTTTTTGCCCTTCGTACTTCAGTTGGGCATAGTCAGTAAACAGCTTGATGGCTGCAAACAGGAGAAATGCACCAGGGGTGAATATCACGGCCCTCGAAAATGGGTCTGTGAAATCCCGAAGGGGGTGGTAAATGTTCAGAAGTGTTCCCAGATTCCGCCAGGCGTACAGTCCAATGGCAAAAACAATAAGATGAGCGATCACACTTGAGAGAATGGCAATAGCCCGGTTTGTTTTCCCCGACGTGATTAACGGCAATGCAATCTCGAAGTAGGACAAATTGAGCCCAACCACATAAACGGCCTGCCAAATGCTGTTCACCAAACTGGCCGCAAACTTGCCCGGTGTCGCCGCCAGGTCTGTATGCACCCAAAAGATCAAGTACAGAATCGTGATGGATGAATACAGTATTAGCCTGTTTCTCGTAAACCGAACTGCCATACTGTGTTTGCAAAATGAAAGGTATCAACAATCCATCGTTGTTAACAATTCGGGCCATGAACGACACCGAGCGGTCAATGAGATGCATAGCCTTGTCAACCACCGCACTCCATCCGGCGGCGTCAATCAATTTCCGACTCTTTTGATTTGCGTTGACCAGATCGAGTGGTTCGTCGACGCTGCTCCGTGGTCCGTTCGCTGTCGCTTTTTTTAAGGCGGTGACCGACTATTCTTGTTCGAAAAACCACTCCAAACAACATGGAAGCGACCCTACCAACCACAAAGAGGATATCCGCGCGGCTTGCTGCTTCAATCTTCTTCCTTCTCTGTGTACCCCTATCTATATGGGACCAGTTCTATGTGCCCAGCGTAATTTTTGTGCCGCAGGACCCCGCAGCGACAGCCACCAATCTGCTTGCCAATGAATTCATCTTTCGAACCTCCATCATCAGTCACCTTCTTGGGTTCCTCGCTTTCGCTTTTATGATGCTCCTGTTCGCCCGAATCTTCAGGCCGGTGGACAAAAACCTGTCACGGCTTATGGAGTTTTCCGTATTGGCACAGGTGGCGGTCGTTTTCATCTTCGAGGTTTTCAACCTCACAGCATTGATGGTTCTCAAAGGCGCCCCACGACTAACTCTTGATTTAGCCCAGCAGCAGGAAGTTGTCTACTTGTTCATGCGCATGCAACGGACTGCCACGGGGGCCGGCATGGGCAAGTTCTTTATTGGACTGTCCTTTATCCCCTTCGGGGTCCTCGTCTTCCGGTCTGGATTCGCGCCACGAATCATCGGGATCATGCTGATCATCGGCGGGGTCGGTTATGTCGCCGACTGCTGCATTGCAATTCTTCTTCAGCGGCCCGACTACCTGGCGGCGCGATCGGCCTTGATATACACTGTCGGGGGATACTTCATGGCGCTGCTTTGGTTTGTGATCAAGGGTGTGCGCGACCCAAAGGCAATCAAGACTTAATCATAAGCACTATTACATTTTACACAGGCAGAAACGCCTGGCAGGCTATTCCTCCATTGTCTGTTTTACGGCTCTCCACCTTCCCGAATACGTTCGAAAGACGTTACGGTGCTAAGAAAGCCCCGTTCAAGAGCCTGAACCTCTACGACTCAAAAATGCAAAATGTTATCCAGTCCTACTTCCCCGGAAACGTCTCTATCGTCACTGACTGGATTCCTCCGGTGAACTTCTCCTTCTTCGCGTATGCCGGATGCACTGGCGTATTTTCGTCGGTGCCTACGTCAGCTGATTCGTCAATGCCGAAGGTATTTGCGTTGGTCTTCCCGATCTTCCCTTCCGCCGTCTTGACGCCGTCAACCAGAATTGTTGCCGTACCGCCGCCACCACGACCGCCATCATAGTCAAACTTCAAAACAAGGGTGTGCTTCCCAGGCATAACTTTCTGACTGGAACTCACGGAGTATTTTTCCAGGCCGACCCAGTTGTACGTGTAGGCCGGCTTTCCGTCCAGCATATAGAACGTCCAGCCGCCAAAGTCACCGCCCTGGCATACAATTACGCCGTTGGTGTTCGCAGGAACATCCACATCGGCAGTGATCGTAAGCGAGGTGTTTTTGATGTTGATGAAAGCGTTCTCCGGGATTCCTCTCGCGCCTTCGTAAAGCACAAGCTTTGTACGGCCGTTCATCAGGTCAGGCCTGCCCGCAATCGCAGGATCGAGTCGCTCGATGCTCCTGTCGTCAATCGGCAGCACATTGTGCTTCACTGCTTCCTCCGTAAATTTCTTTTTCAGCTCTTCCAGTTTCTCCGGGTTAGTGTCAGCGATGTTGTTGGCCATGCTGAAATCTTCCTCCACGTTGTAGAGTTCCCATACGTCCTCGGCCAGAGGTCTGCGGGGAGCGGGCTCCCAGGGTGCCTTGTGCACGGTGGCGGCCAGCCAGCCTTCACTGTAAATGGCCCTGTTGCCGATCATTTCAAAGTACTGCGTCGTCCGGGTACCGGCAGCAGACGCATTGTCGAACGAATACAACATACTGACGCCCTCGATGGGACGCTGCGCAATGCCATTGACCATTTTTGGCGCCGGGATGCCAGCGGCTTCATAGACAGTGGGCGCCACGTCGATCACGTGGTGGAACTGGGAGCGCACTTCTCCCTTTGACTTAATGCCCGCAGGCCAGTGCGCGACCATACCGTTGCGTGTTCCGCCAAAATTGGAAGCCACCTGCTTGGTCCACATAAAGGGGGTGTTGCCTGCTACCGCCCAGCCCGCTGCGAAGTGGTTGTAAGTCTCTTCCGTTCCGAGCTTGTCAATAAGGTTCAACTGCATTTCCAGGGTTTCCTGGACGCCATTGAAATAGGTGTTCTCGTTGAACATACCGATCATCCCACCTTCTGCGCTGGAACCGTTGTCGCCAACCAAATAAAACACTAGCGTGTTGTCCAATTCGCCCCGGGCCTCCAATGCATCGATCAGGCGCCCAACCTGTTGATCGGTGTGTTCGGCAAATCCTGCGAACACCTCCATCTGGCGTTCGAATAGTCTCTTCTCATCTGCAGACAGCTGCTCCCAATCCTTGATGTCGGAGGGTTTTGGAGCAAGCACCGTATTCCCGGGAACGACGCCCAGCGCCTTTTGCCTGGCCAGCGTCTCTTCCCGCACCTTGTCCCAACCCTGTGAGAACTTGCCCTTGTATTTCTCTATGAATTCTTTAGGCGCATGGTGTGGGGCATGCGTGGCGCCGGTGGCGAAGTACATGTAGAACGGTTTGTCTGGCGTGAGCGATTGCTGCGTATTCATCCACGCGATCGCCTGGTTCGTCATATCATTCGTGAAGTGATAGCCCGGTTTGTCCACTTCGGGATATACGCGTGTGGTGCCGTCGTAAACCATGGGGTGCCACTGGTTGGTTTCACCGCCGATGAATCCATAGAATTTGTCGAAGCCCGAGCCCGTGGGCCAGCGGTCGTAGGGACCGGACACCGATCCTTCCCACGGCGGAGTCTCATGGTACTTCCCGAATGCAGCCGTGCTGTAGCCGTTCATGCGAAGCACCTGTGCGATGGGCGTGATGGTTTGCGGCCGGATTCCCGTGTTTCCGGGAAAAGCGGTTGCGACCTCCATAATGGCGCCGGCATTGTTGGAGTGATGATTATAGCCCGTAAGAAGGGCAGTGCGTGTTGGTGAACACAGCGCGGTTGTATGAAAGCGATTGTATTTCAGCCCGTTGGCCGCAAGCCGCTCTAATGTGGGCATGTTGATCGGACCGCCGAACGCGCTCGAATGGCCGAAGCCGATGTCATCAATGAGTACAATGACAACGTTCGGTGCTTTTTCGGGAGCATTCACCTGGAAGCGTGCCGGGGCCTTCGCGTTTCGGGCGTCCATTTCAGTGATGGCTGGATTGGTCGGCTCTTTTATGGGAAGAACGGAGCGATCCATGCCGGATCCCTGTGGCTGTGTCTCCTGTGTTGGCCCTGTATTGCATGAATAGCACAGCAGGCAAACGGTTGCAGTTATGGCAATGTGTCTTTTCATTGATTATGATTTAAGAAACTCAAAATAATCATTTTCGCCAAAAGACATCGGGTGCTCACACACAAAAAAGAATTATCTTTGCTTTGTGGAACTATCAGCAAACGAAAAGGAAACTCCTCCGGCATTTTTTCGTGAGTCGTCCGATTCGGCGGGCCTACGTCTTTGGTTCGTATGCCCGCAAAACAGCGGCGCGTAAAAGCAGCGATCTGGATATACTGGTAGAACTGGATCACAGCGAGCCAATCGGCATGAAATTCTTTAGTTACCAACCAGAGTTGGAAGAACTCCTGAAAAAGAAGGTTGACCTGGTCAGCGCCGCAGGACTTTCAAGGCACTTAAAACCCTTCGTTGAAAAAGACAAGGTCTTAATCCTATGAAAAGGAAGCTGACTGACAAGGTCAGAATTTCCCATGTGTTGGATGCTATCGGAGAAGTTGAGAAATATCTGAAGGGAGCAACTTTCCTGGGTTTTCTTGATAACTCTGAAAAGAGATTCGCTACTATAAAGCAAATCGAGACCATTGGTGAAGCATGTAACCGGATGTCCAAAGGATTTAAGGACAAGCATGCCGAAATCAGGTGGAAAGAGATCAATGGATTCAGAAATATTTCCATTCACGAATATTTCGGAGTGACAGCCCGTACCACGGCCGGAGATGCCGGGGCTAAACCGCCTTGCCCGCCGAAGCACCAGCGAAGGAGCCTAGCCCGCTATAAGGCTGTTTGTGCACCGTGGTCTCGCGAAGGCGGGCAAAACAGATAAACAAAAAATGGCGCCGTTTCTGCCGGGGTAAAACGCAAAAGTGGAGCCCCACACTTACTTTCCCGCCTGCGCCGAAATCCCCAAGCTCATGTCTGGGCGAAGCGCAAGAATTTCAACCATTTGGGATTTGATCATCCCCTTCGCTCCATCTGGTAGAGATTGTTCACCACTTGTGGTAAGCAATTCTTCCAGGTTCGCCACCGTACGTATGCGGATATAGCGTGGCGCCTCACCTCCTGACACCAAGCGGTACCAAAGTACTTCACCCTTAACTGCCGTAGAGGGCTTCCGTAGCAACGCCTCAAAGGCAGGACCCTCGCCAGGTTTCAGATTCACGGTAATGAATTCGACGCGCGATGTTGCTCGCGGCACACCGTTTCCCGACGAAACGCCAGGAAGAAATTCGTAAAATCCATTTCCGACAAACGTAGCATGCGGGACGACATTAATAATATTGTCTTTCTCGTCCTCGGCCGGTGCCACGGGATGATCAAAGTCGGCGGCTGAGTGTCCGAATGTTGCGTACATGAACCAACGTTGCCGCTCACTTGACCAAACGGTCCATCCAAACCATACCCATGGGTCACCAGCCTGCTTGTGCCACTGCAAGTGCCTGATGTATCCCGCTTCGAAATCAACGGTCTTCCCGTCGTGGGGCTTCAACAGGGCGATGCGTGCGTACGAGGGCTGCGATTGTGAGAATGAAGTCACGGGAATGAGCAAGGCGAAGGTGAAAATCAAAAGGTGAACTGTCATCGCCATCCAAAGAGGAACTTTTGTTGTTACCGGCTTCTTTTCAGTATCGAGTCCTGCGCTGCCCAGCGCAATTTGAATCTGGTGAAGATGATCTCTATTGTGCACTGAGATTCGCTCCATCTCCTCACCCAACTTGCGAATGCCTGCTTCACTATGTACAAACTCCCTTTCGCGAAGCTTGTCGATGAACTTATCAACAAGCTCCATGTTAAACTGACGTAGCATCCTGAACAGGTGTTTCTTTTCTCCTAGCGGCGCTTGTGCGTACCCGAATGCACTATTCCAAAGATCCTGATCGTACGCCCAAACCACCTGCCTGGGCCCGGCGATGATGCGTTTCATTCGGTCCAGGAAAACCAATTCAGAATCACACAGGTGGTGGAGTATTTGCCGTACGCTCCATTTTCCTTCTCCGTTGGTGCGGTTCAACAGCTGCTCATCAAAATCGAAACAGGCCATGGTTTCTTCCATGGTTGCGGCCAATGAAGATAAAATTGCTTGTTTAGTCATGGTGCTTTATGGTTTATTGAATACCAAAGCACACCACACCCACTGCCAACAGTATGGCAGCCCGCGAAAAGCTTTCCGGGCTTTTTTGGCCTCGTCAGGTATTTGGGGAGCTGGATTACATCAGCGCCCCCTTTTACATTTTACCCCGACAAAAGGTCGGGGCTGGCTATTTTCTTGTTTATTGTTTTTCGGTTTTAGCCTCCACCGACGTCTTGACGCGCCGCACTATGGCCGTGAGATGCCGGGGCTAAACCGCCTTGCCCGCAGAAGCACCAGCGAAGGAGCCTAGCCCGCTATAAGGCTGTTTGTGCACCGTGGTCTCGCGAAGGCGGGCAAAACCGATGAAAAAAAATGCAAAACTCAAAAGGAATTCAGGACTTTGGGCTCCGCCTTCTGGCCGTTTTAATGCTCGCTGTAAAAATGGCAATCAGCTCCTTGCATTCTTTGAGCGTGGTGTCATCGGTGATCATGGGTTTGTTGATTGGTATCTGCAAGTTGATGGCAGACTCTCTGAGTTCCTTGAGGATCACCTTGAGCTTGTGTACGAAATCCCTGTTGGATTCTGCGGCCTGAGCTTCTCCATAGTTTAAAGCCGCGGATGTGCCGGAGCGAAGCAATTGGCCGCCCAAGAGCACGCAGACACGGGTCTCAGGAAGCCTCTCAACAACGTTAATGATCATTATTGCAAATGCAATAAGTCGTTTTTCGAGGTTATACTCTTTGGCAGGAGTCATGTCGCAAACGTAACCATCAAGTCTTCACCTGGGCAATCCTGTTTTCATGATGATCCATGTCCCGGTAAAAGGACAATGGTCCAGATAACCTTTTACATTTTACCCCGACAAAGTCGGGGCAGGCTATTTTTTGTTTTTTGTTTTTCGGTTTCAGCCTCCTTCGTCGTGACAGCCCGCACCACGGCAGGAGATGCCGGGGCTAAACCGCAAAACAGATAAATAAAAAATAGTTCACCCCGGCGTCTCTGCCGGGGTAAAACTTCAAAGGAAGACAGTCCATGCAACTTTTGCATTTACCCCGACAGAAACGTCGGGGCAGGTTATTCCTTGTTTTGCGGTTTTGCAGTTGTTTGCATTTTTCCGTAAAAAAACATGCCCTACACGCTTTTTGACGCAAACGCTTCGAATGACACTGGCCGCCAAGTGTATCAATATGACCAAACGTACGCACTGCGGGTTGCCGACTACTTCCGGGTCGATTCACGAATTGCCTTTCGAAAGAACAAACCCAATTTCTCCTGGCGCCTTGCCCTGGACATTCAGAACCTGACTGATCACTCAAACCCTCAGCGACCTTATTACGACCGGTGGACCGGCAGCCTGGCCTATGCCTGCAACACCGGCATCATCCCAGCGATCAGTTATACAGTGGATTTCTGAAGAAGCAGTAGCCGAGGCGCCCTGATTGTCTAAATTGTATTCCCGTTCAATCGCCAGTCGAAGGTTCCCGATTTGAGGTCAACCGGCACAGGTGACTTGTCACGGTAAATTTGTTCATCTTTTCCCAGTGAATCAGGTCCGACATCCTATGAAAAAATCCACACTCTTTCTTGGCTTAGCGTTAGTGTCTTGCAACGTGTATGGTCAGTCGCTACGGGAACTATTAAAACAGGCAGAGGCCAACTATCCTTTGTTAAAGGCCAAAGGGTATGAAGTACAAGCCCGAAAAGGCCAGGTTGCCTTTGCACAAAGCACCGCCCTGCCCTCGCTGGATGCAGCCTATCAAGTGAACTATGCCACCTATAACAACATTACCGGCATGGCTGTCGGGGGCGGGTTCGTTCCGATCAGCGGCCCGCCTTCCTCTTCCAATGAGTCCCAGGGAGTTTTTGGAAGCGTCGGCGGCCTGCTGATGAATTGGGAACCGTTCACATTCGGTCAGCGCAAATCGGCAATTAATTCAGCGAAAGCCTACGAGGAATTCCAGGAAGCCGACGTCGCTCAAGAAGTTTTTCAACACCAGATCAAGATAGCCAACGCATACCTCGATGTAATGATGACCTACGAGCTGGTCAAGGTCTACACAGAAAACCTGGATCGGGCACAAAACAATGTCAGGATCGCAAGGTCGCTTGCACGCAGCGGTCTGCGACCTGGAACGGACACCGCGCTGTTCAACGCTGAACGATCACGTGCGAAAATCGAACTGCTGAACTTCGAAAAACTGCAACAGACACAACGCGCATTGCTGTCTGAGCTGTTGGGTGGTGGCGAATTTACCCTTGCCATCGATGGCAGCTTTTTCAACGCGCTTCCTGTGGTTACACCAGACTCGGGTGCTCAAAGCCATCCCCTGATACGACTATCAGAGAGTCGTGTGAAGATCAACCAGCAGGAAAAAACCTCCTTGCAAAGGACACTGAATCCAAAGCTCTCCATGTGGGGAACGGCCTATGCGCGCGGTTCGGGGATTCGCTACGACGGAACAGTAAACGCCCAGGAAGGACTGTCTTTTAGCCGGTACAACTATGGAGCCGGGTTAGTGCTAAGTTTCCCCTTGCTGCGGTTCACCAGCATCCGCCACCAAACCATGGCGCAAGAGTCTCTGATCAAAGTGGAGGAGGAGAAGCTTAACATGGTAAAGCTTCAACTTGATAAACAAAACCAGGTTGCAGAAATAACGCTGTTAAGCGCCTTGGAAATTGCCCGGGAAAGTCTTCCATTCTATCAATCGGCCGAGTTCTCGTATAAAACCCTGCTGAGCAGATACAATTCCGGGCTTGTCAACTACGCAGACCTCATGCAAGCCCAGTATGTACTCATCAAATCCGAAGCAGACTTGAAGAAGGCCTACCTTGACACATGGAAAGCCTTGGTTTACAAGGCGGCTGTGCAAGGCAACATGGATATATTCTTGAACCAGCTTAATTAACGCTATGAATCTGCTGCTGGGAGCATTACGCAAACCCATTACCGTTGCCGTGGCGGTATTGGCCATTCTGTTCTTTTCCGGAATGGCAATACGGAACATGAAGATCGACATATTCCCTACGCTTGGTTTACCCACTATTTATGTGGCGCAACCTTACGGAGGCCTTTCTCCGGAGCAGATGGAAGGTTTGATCGCCTCCTACTATGAGTATCACTTTCTCTACGTCACCGGGGTGAAGCTTGTTGAATCCAGATCCATCCAGGGCGCAACGATCCTTAAAGTACAATTCCAGGAAGATACCGACATGAGCCAGGCCATGGCGGAGATCGTCGGCTACGTGAATCGGTCTCGCGCCTTTATGCCGCCGGGTACGGTTCCACCATTCATTACCCGGTTTGATGCGGGCAGTGTTCCCGTCGGTCAGTTGGTGTTTACTTCAGCGACAAGATCACTGAGCGAGATATCCGACCTCGCGTTGTTCAGGGTAAGGCCAATGTTCTCCACGCTTCCCGGTGTTTCTGCTCCGCCACCCTTTGGAGGAAACCAGAAGACAGTGGTGGTAAAAATCGATCCTGAAAAGCTCAAGAATTATAAACTCTCGCCCGATGAGGTGGTGCAGGCCATCGCCAAAGCCAATACAATCTCACCGTCTGGCAATGTTCGCATAGGCGATGAAACGGTGCTTACTCCGCAGAACACACTTGTTGAAAATATCAAGGAATTGGAGCATGTTCCGATCACCCCGGGGGCGGGTCCTGCTGTATATATTCGCGATGTCGCTACCGTGCAATTGGCTTCCGATGTGACCACCAGTTACGCACTGGTAAATGGCAAGCGTTCTGTTTATATACCGGTGACAAAGCGTTCTACTGCCTCAACGTGGGATGTAGTAAAGCGCGTGAAAGCGGCGCTGCCGGAAATGCAGGCCGCCATTCCGGAGGACATCGTCGTTACGTACGAATTCGATCAGTCCAGCTATGTTATCAATTCGTTGACGAGCCTGTTAGTTGAAGGAGGGCTCGGTGCAATACTCACCGGGATAATGGTTTTGTTGTTTCTCAATGATCGACGCAGCGCCCTGATCATTGTTCTCACCATTCCCCTTGCCTTGTTGGCCGGAGTGACGTTTCTTTTTCTTGCCGGTCAGACCATTAACATCATGACACTGGGCGGTCTAGCCCTGGCGGTAGGTATACTTGTTGATGAAGGAACCGTCACCGTGGAGAACATCCATCGTCACCAGGAGCTGGGCAAACCGAAGGCACGCGCTATCCTGGACGCATGCCGGGAAATATTCTGGCCGAAAGTGCTGATCCTGCTTTGTATCCTTGCTGTGTTCGTGCCTGCGCTATTCATGACGGGCGTACCACGAGGGATGTTCCTTCCCCTTTCGCTCGCCGTAGGCTTTGCAATGATTGCCTCGTTTTTTCTCTCCAACTCGTTTGTTCCAGTGTTGGCCAACTGGCTGCTGAGCGATCGTATCCCGGAACATCCTTCCACGCGCTTTGAAACGTTCAGGGCAAAGTACCTCTCCTGGCTTGATCAGCTTTCATCCCGCGCTACACTTGCCATCAGTCTGTATGGCTTGGTTACGTTGGCTGCCTTGCTGCTGATGTCAATTTTTGTTGGTACCGAGATTTTCCCCAAGGTTGATGCGGGGCAAGCGGTGGTCAGGCTACGGCTTCCTGTGGGCACAAGAGTTGAACGTACCGAGGAGGTTACGCAAAAGGTACTGGCATTAGCGGACAGCATCACAGGCAATGGTGTGGCCATCACTTCAGCATTTGTCGGTACCCAGCCTTCAAGTTACCCGGTAAACCTGGTGCATCTTTGGACCAGTGGGCCGCATGAAGCTGTAATTCGCATCAACTTGCAAGCGAGCGCCTCCCTGCCCATTGAAGAATTCAAAGAGCAGCTCCGGGCGGCCATCCACAAGAGACTACCGGCGCTGAAAGTATCCTTTGAGCCTGGCGACATCGTAGAGCAAGTGATCAATCTCGGATCTACAAATCCCGTGGAATTGGCGATCACTGGAAGAAACCTCGAGCAGACACGGGAGATCGCTGAAAAACTGGAAAAGAAACTCAAACTCATTTCCTACCTGCGCGATGTGCAGATTGCCACGCCATTGGATTATCCGGGCATCAAGATTGAAATTGATCGTGTAAAGGCCGGGCAGCTTGGGCTAACGGTCGACCAAATTGGCAAGTCCACCGTTGCTGCCACGTCATCCAGTCGTTTCACACAGCCGAACTACTGGCTGGATAAAAGCACGGGCACTGCGTACCAGGTGCAGGTTGAATATCCGCAGTACCAGATGAAATCCCCCGATGACATCGAGCTCATTCCCGTAGCTGATGATCCGCAGGTCTATTTGCGCGATGTGGCTCAATGGAGCAAGCAGCATACTCCTGGGGAGTATGACAGGCTGAATCAGCAACGATACATCACACTGACAGCGAATATTCATGAAAAAGACTTTGGCGCAGCGCTGAAAGAAACGAACAACGCCATTGCTTCCCTCGGTAAGTTACCTACGGGTGTGAAAATAATAGTGAAGGGGCAAGGGGATCTGCTTCGAGATACCTTGAGTTCGCTGCAATGGGGGCTGTTGATCGCCGTGGTTGTAGTCTTTCTGCTGCTCGCGGCGAACTTTCAATCGTTTCGCTTGTCATGGGTGACCTTGTCTATTATGCCCGCCGTCATAGCGGGGTCATTATTCTTCCTGCTCCTCACCGGGCAAACGCTGAACATTCAATCGTATATGGGGATGATTATGGCTGTGGGCGTCGCCATAGCCAATGCGATTTTGTACATCACCCAAGCGGAACAGTTTCGAAAGCAGCGAAGCCCGCGCGCCTACCGGGAAGGAGCTTTCCATCGCCTTCGTCCCATACTGATCACCAGCCTGGCCATGATTGCCGGGATGATACCCATGTCCCTTGGATTAGGACAAGGCGGGGACCTGGTGGCGCCACTTGGCATTGCCGTCATTGGCGGACTACTGTTTTCGCTGGTAAGTACACTTATGATATTGCCCTTCGTCTACGAGCGTGTTCAGGGAAAGCGCATTCACACGAGCGCCTCCCTTGATCCAGACGACAAGGAAAGCCGTTACCACCAGCCCACATGAACAACCAGGATATGAATAGACTAGTTATGCTTTTTGCGGTTGCTGTACTTGCCGGATGCACAGCAAAAAGAACTGAATCGACTTCGGCCGCAAAGATCGACTCGGTGGAGGTTTTTGCAGTTAAGAAGGAACTCGTTGCAAAGACGCTTTCACTCCCGGCAGAGCTGCTTCCCTGGGAACGCGCGGCGCTATATGCCAAGATAGAGGGGTACGTTAAGGAACTGAAAGTTGATATGGGAAGCCGCGTTAAACGCAATGAGATCCTGGTTGTCATTGATGCCCCTGAGGTGGTGGCCAATTCAGCCAGGTCATCGGCCGATTTGCAGGCCGCATTTTCGAGGTACCACACAAGCAGGGATACATACAAAAGAATGGGCAACGCGGCAAAGGAGAAAGGCGCCGTTTCTGACAGTGAGTTGGAAAGTGCCAGGAATCAAATGCTCGCTGACAGCGCCACGTATGAGGCGGCGAAGGCGGAGACCAGGGCCTTACAGCAATTGAAAAACTACCTGGTGATCCGCGCCCCCTTTGACGGGGTGATCACGCAAAGGAATGTTGATCAGGGGAGTTTCGTTGGAAAGAGTTCGCTGCCCATGCTGATTCTTGAAAATCCTGAGAAATTAAGACTTCGTGCGGGGATTCCTGAAATGTACACTTCCGCTATCCCTGCCTCCAGGCCAAGCAGCTTTTCAGTGGATGCGCAGCCTTCAAAGACTTACACGGCCGTTCTGGCTCGAAAGTCAAACCAGATTGATTTTAAGACACGCACAGAACTTTGGGAATTTGAGGTTGTCAACACTAGCGGTGAATTGAAATCAGGAATGTATGCGAACATTTCGTTCAAAGTGAATCGCAAGGATTCGTCCTTCGTGATCCCCTACTCGGCCCTGGTCACGAACCTGGAGCGCAGGTTTGTCATTCGCGTCCGGGATGGAAAGACAGAATGGATCAATGTCAGAATCGGGATTGGCATGAGTGACAAGATTGAGATATTCGCGGATCTCAATGAGGGGGACCAGCTGGTCCTGAGGGCAAATGATGAGTTAAAGGAAGGTAAGCGCGTCGTGCCCCGATGACAATTGTAGTTATCGATCCCCACTTTAGGGGCATGGGGTGGGGGAATACGGGAGTGTGGAAAACTATCAACTATCCACTATAAACTGATTTATTCAACATGCTGACCATCACGCCGATCAAGCCGCTCGGAACCACCGTCGCGAGGATCATCAACTTCCTGGCGTGGTGGGGTGGATTGACTTTCTTTTCGCTCGTGATGTTTCTGCTTTCCCCCCTGTATGCGGGGGCAATTTCCGCGGCGGTGTCCCTGGTCATCCTCACTTACCTGCTTGTCAGGAAAAACGTCATCGATATCAGCCTGGATGCTGAAAACAAACTGCTCAGGGTGCGTCATCTTCCCTGGTTTGGAAAAATGAAGGAGACGACCTACCCGATAAGCTCAGTGACAGAAGTGGCCTTTATTCCTGCTAATAATGAGATCCCCGTACTGGGGACACGGTGGACGGGGCGTTACAAGCTGGTCATCAAGGCACCTATGTGGTATGAGCTGGAATTCTTTACAAGTGATTACTCCCCGACTGACTTGCAGATACTTCAAGGTGGGATCCGTGAACTGCAGGAGAAACGATAAACAAGTGGAGAGTGACGAGGTGTTCTGTTTTCATGATGATCCATGTCCTGGTAAAAGGACAATGGTCCAGATAACCTTTCCCTTCATTTTGAGAGGCTATTACATTACCCACGCTGCATACCCATCAATTAATATTAACAGAAGCAAAGCCCTCCGCGTGCCCCGAATCCCGGACAATAAGAGTACCTTGCGGACTTCTCTTACCCTAAACGCGGCAGAATGGCCTTTATTGATGATGTGCTACAGGAACCTTCCTATGGATGGGCTGACAAGGACGGCAATCTGATCGTCCCGACGCTCAAACAACTGTGGCGGGAAGCCTTTTCGCGCATCAACATTTTCAGGTCTGTACGCAACTGGATTCCATGCGTCAATTGGGTCACCACAGTGTGCCTCACGCCTTTCCTTTTCGTATTCGTGTTTTACTACCTCACCTGGCCGCTTGCACTGGCGGCGGTGGTCTATGGCGTGATTGTGATGAGCACCCATGGTACCATCTGGTTTCACCGCTATTGCACACACCGTTCCTATACGTTCAGTCATCCCTTCTGGCGCTTTGTTACACAGAACCTCGTGCTGCGCACATTTGCCGAAGAAGTTTACGTGGTGTCGCACCACGTGCATCATTTGAAATCGGATAAGCCGGGCGACCCCTACAACGCCAATGCCGGCATTATGTATTGCATGCTGTCGGATGTCAACCACCAGGCGATCGCCAAAGACATGGATGAAGGGAACTACCGCAAGGCCAGTCATTTCCTCAGTCACACCGGTGTTTGGACAAACTCACATTCCAGTTACCTGAAGTGGGGATCCATTGCATCTCCCGGTTATGTCATCGGACTCATGCTGCTGAACTGGGCTTTCTGGTACACGGTGTTCTTCCTCTTGGGCGGACACGGGTTGGCGTGTGCCATGTTCACCGGTGCGCTGTTCTGGTATGTGCTGGTGCGAGCTTTCAATTACACCGGTCATGGCAGCGGCAAAGTGAAGCATGTTAATGGTGTGGACTTTGACAGGAGCAACTTGTCTGTGAATCAACTTCGTCCGGGTTTCTTTTCCGGCGAGTGGCACAACAATCACCACCTGTATCCCGAAAGTGCGCGCGCCGGCTTCCTTCCCTACCAGCTTGACCTGGCCTGGATCTACATCTACAGCCTCTACATTCTCGGTGGTGTCTCGCGCTACACAGACTCAAAGAAGGCGTTCCTGGATCGGTTTGGTGGTGAGGTACTGTAGTGCTCTTTTCCTGATCGACTTTTTCTCCTTTACATTTTACCCCGACAAAGTTCGGGGCAAGTAATTTCTTGCTTTTTGTTTTTCGGTTTAAGCTGAGTCTTAAAAGGGTAACTGGAGGAGCAGGTTCATAGAGAGACGACGGGTTTATAAACTGTCGTTTAGTCATTCAAAAATGCACTCGTGCTCGGGCTGATTGGCTGGTTGATTATATACCTTTATGCATGGCTGATGTCCACGAACCCGCTGTTAGGAGCTATAATATGAGCCGTATCAGGGGGAAGGACACAAAGCCCGAATTAATCGTTCGTCGATTCCTTTTCTCAAAAGGCTTCCGCTACCGCCTGCATGCCAAGGATCTTCCCGGAAGACCTGATATTGTTTTACCAAAATGGAAAACAGTGATTTTTGTTCATGGGTGCTTTTGGCATGGGCACTCCGGTTGCAAGTACTTTGTTGTCCCGCAAACAAGAAGAGAATGGTGGTTAAACAAGATTTCCGGCAACAAAAGGCGGGATAGTAAGAATGTCACGGTCATGAAGTCCATGGGGCTTAGGGTCCTTTCGATATTCGAGTGTGAGCTCAAGCCTACTCGGCGAGAAGGAACTTTGACCAGAACCTTGAAGCTTCTCCGTACTACTTAGCGTCTGGAAATCCAGACGAAATCACCTTTCCAAGCACTTTGCAACTAGCACAATCCCTAAATTGTCTATAATTGAGATGGGGTTCGTGTTTTAGTAAAAGAGTGAGCTCACTGTAAATGGAGAAGGCAAAGAGGGTTAA
>Ga0187893_10006326_pt1 | contig 20365 bp, 13 predicted proteins | sample MA1701074metaG_FD_139574 | JGI IMG/M metagenome (GOLD analysis project Ga0187893, IMG submission 139574) | White microbial mat communities from a basaltic lava cave in the Kipuka Kanohina Cave System on the Island of Hawaii, USA - MA170107-4 metaG ...
CGACCACGTCGCAGCGCGCGGCGTTATTTCGCCGCCCGCCTTGGCGGGCGCTGAACTCGGCAGCGGATCCCGCGCGACGCCCCGCCGGGTGGCATGGGCGTCTCGCCCGTGAACGCCGACGCCGCGCGCCGGCGAAACCAGCGTTTCAGGGAAATTCAGGCAATTTCGACTTCGTGTGCGCCGCGTGAAACCGCAAACCACCCTGCCGGCGATCGGACGCGTCGGTCCGTTGACCACCCCACTCGCCTGGATGCCCGCGTCCGCGAGATTGACGAACACGCCGCGGACGGCCATCGCGCGCCCTCGAACGCCCCGGCGGCCCGCCCCTTTGCACCCCCCTGCACGCCCCGCTACCATGCGCCGCTCGAACGGCCCGGCGGACCGCCGCCGGGCGCCGGCCGCCGCCCTCGGGCCCCATTCGGCCCCGGAGCATTCGTCGCATGGTCATCGGCGTCCCGCGCGAAATCAAGTCCGACGAGTACCGCGTCGGCCTCGTTCCGGCCGGCGCCGTCGCCCTCAAAAAAGCCGGGCACCAGGTCCTCGTCGAGACGCAGGCCGGCTCCGGCTCGGGCTTTGCCGACGACGATTACGCCGCCGCCGCCGCCACGATCGTGGGCGGCGCGCGGGAGGTCTTCGCCAAGGCCGACCTGGTCCTCAAGGTCAAGGAGCCCCAGTCCGCCGAACTCGCCCTGATCCGGCCCGGCCAGACCGTCTTCACCTACTTCCATTTCGCCGCCGAAAAGGACCTGACGTTCGGCTTCCTCAAGACGGGCGCGACCGCCATCGCCTACGAGACGGTCGAAGACCGCCTCGGCCGGCTGCCGCTGCTCATGCCCATGAGCGAGGTCGCGGGAAAGATGAGCGTGCAGGAGGGGGCCAAGTACCTCGAACGGCCGATGATGGGCCGCGGAATCCTGCTCGGCGGCGTCCCCGGCGTGGAGCCCGCCCACGTGCTGATCCTCGGCGGCGGCGTCGTGGGCACCAACGCGGCCAAGGTCGCCGCCGGGCTGGGGGCCCGCGTCGTCATCATGGACGTGAACCTCGACCGCCTGCGCTACCTTTCCGACGTCATGCCCGCCAACGTCCAGACCCTCTACAGCGACCCGGTCATGATCCGCGCCCAACTCGCCCAGGCCGACCTCGTCATCGGCGCGGTCCTGATCCCCGGGGCGCGCTGCCCCGTCCTCGTGCCGCGGGAGTATCTTTCCGACATGAAGCCCGGATCGGTGATCGTCGACGTCGGCGTCGACCAGGGCGGCTGCTGCGAGACCATCCGCCCCACCACCCACGCCGAGCCGACCTACATCGTCGAGGGCGTCGTCCATTACGGCGTGACGAACATGCCGGGGGCTGTCGGCCGCACCAGCACCTTCGCCCTCACCAACGCCACGCTCCCCTACCTGCTGCGGATCGCGGCGAAGGGGTGGAAGGCCGCATGCAAGGAGGACCCCGGCCTGGCGTTGGGCGTCAACATCGACGCGGGCCGCGTCACCTACAAGCCCGTGGCCGACTGCTTCGGGCTGCCGCTCACGTCCCTGGCCCTGTAGCAAACCCGCCGCGCGGCGGGCCGACCGACCAGAGCAGCCCCCGCCTTTCGACGGCGCAGCGTTCGCGGATCGTCGCCGGGAAGTCGGGCGCGTCCGCGTCGGTCGCGAAGACCGGTCTGCTCCACGCCGCCGACCCGTCCTCCGCGGGCGCGACGTTTTCCGCCAGTGCGTCCGGGTCGTCGACCACAAGCACGTCGGGCCGCAGCCCGTCGATCTGCTGACCGTATCGCAGCATCCAGACCATCGTCTCCGAGCAGAGCAGCACCGCGTCGTCCGGCAGCGCGGCGAACGCCTCGGCGACGTACCGCCGCTGGTTGTAGTCGCCGGTCTTCCACGGGCGGATGAAGAAATCGTACGGGTCGCGGTAGGGCACCGCGCGGGCGAAAATGCCCACGTCCCGCGCGCGAAGGATCGGCGGCGCGGCCGCATAGACCGCCGCGGGCAGAATCGCCAGTCCGAACAGCGCCATCCGCCATGCCCGCCGCTGGAGCAGGCCGGACGCCCCGACGCCGATGAGCACGGCCGCCACCGCGTAGAACGGCACGAAGAACGAATACTGATCGGGAACGTGGTACGTCAGGGCAAAGACGAACTGTATCGCCGCTACGACGACAATGATCCCGCCCACCCGCCGCAGCGCCGCGTCACGCAACAACGCCGCCGCGCCCGGAACCGCCAGCACGATCAGCAGCGTTGGATAGTTCAACAGCACGCCGGCCGCGCCGCGGGCCACGGTCGGCAGGTCGACGCCCTGTCCGACCGGGCCGTACCGCCCCCGAACCGCCGAATGGAGTACGGCCGGCCAGTCACCGGATTGCAGGCCGTACCACGCGACCATCGCGCTGTACGGCAGCGTTCCAAGTATCCAGAGTCCCGCCCACGCAGGGAGCGTGCGAAGCCCGATCTCGCGCCGCGCGGCGAGCCACAGCAGCGCCGCAACATGCACGAAGGTGTTGAGCCCCAGTTGCAGGTGACCGGCGACGCCCAGCCCGTTCAGCAGCGCCAGGAGCATCAACCAGCCGGCGCGCCGGCGGTCGACGTACCGCGCCCAGCAGAGCAACTCCGCCGTCAGGACGGCCGCCTGAAACGTCATGACCTCCGCGATCACCGAGTACGCCCAGAATGTGTGGCCGAACAGCAGCACCAAAACGGTCAGCACGACCGCCGCGCGGCGGCGCGTCAGTCCCGCGGCCAGCAGGGCCGCGTTCGCCACGGCGACCGCGCCCAGCAGCGCCGAGGCGAAATTGATCCTCCATGCCGGCCGCTCCAGCGGCACGAAACTGACCAGTTTCGCAAACGCGAGATAGGTCGGATGCACGCGGACCAAGTCTGCCGGCTGTTCGCCGAGGTCCAGGCGCGGGAAGCGCAGCGCCCGAACCTGGTACTGCCCGCTGTCCATCATCAGGACGTCGGGCGCGAGCGTCATCGTGAACAGGCAGATCGCGGCCAGACCTGCGCCCCCCCAGACCCGCGCGCCCCCTGCCCGCCCGAGTGCTATCAAATCAGCGGTCGTCGCCGCGGGCAGGTCGCGTGGCGGTGGAGACGGCGGCGTACTCGTCGCGGACATCCAGCCCGAGATAGTAAGCGGCCTCCGCCCGACTGGCGCGGACCTCGTCGTGCTGCACGCGGAGCCGTTCGAACGCCGCCGGGTCGGTGTCGCGAATGCGGGGGGCGTTGCGCTCGAAGGTCTCGGCGGTCGTCCGCCACATCCGCATCTCCCCGAGGATGGGCTTCGAGACGGCGGCCGCGAGCCCGCCGCGTGCCTCCGCGGCCCGTTCGAACTCGTTCACCATTTCTTCCGTGGGGGATTCAAAAAGAAACAGCACGGCCCGCCGGAGTTGCTCGCGGTCTCCGGTGGCGAGCAGGGCTGCGGCCAGTTCGGCCCGCCGCCGCACCTCGTGCGATGGACGAATCAACTCGGTCAGCCGCCGCCGAACCTCCGGGTCGGGATGGTTCAGGTGCCGGACAATGCAGGGCAGGGCCGCTTCGCCGGCGGCCTCGAGCCGTTTCTGGGCACGCTGGCGAACGGCGAAATTCGCGTTTCCGAGTTGTTTGACGAGCGCGTCAAAATCGGCGTCGGCGTGTGCGGCGGGGGCGCTGGTGGTGGTCGGTTGCGTTTGTGCAGACCTGCGAACCGCGTCGTCGGACCGGCCGGGTCGGGCGAACAGACAGGAGACGATCAGCGCCGCCGCGACACGGCCTCTCGGGCAACCGTGCAGGATGCCCCTCCGACGGCCGGCCGAACCTGTCGTCTGCATGACCCCCTCATTTGCCGCAATAGTCGATCACGCGCGCGACCTCGCTCCGCAGGTTCGACCGCGAGACGATGCGGTCGATCATGCCGTGTTCGAGCATGAACTCGGCCTTCTGAAACCCGGCGGGGAGTTCGGTCTTCACCGTGTTCCAAATGACGCGCGGACCGGCGAAGCCGATCATCGCGCCCGGTTCGGCGAGGATCACGTCGCCCAGGAATGCAAAACTCGCCGCCACGCCGGCGGTGGTCGGGTCGGTCATGACCGTGATGTATAGTCCGCGGGCCGCATCGTGCCGGGCCAGCGCGGCCGACGTCTTGGCCATCTGCATCAGACTGATCAGTCCCTCCTGCATCCGCGCCCCGCCGGAGGCGGTGACGATCACAAGGGGGAGGTCTTCGTCGGTGGCGCGCTCGACGGCGGCCGTCACCTTCTCGCCCACCACCGCTCCCATCGAGCCCATGATGAAGAACGGATCCATCACCGCCAGCAAGACGGGCCGGCCCTTGATGTAGGCCTTGCCGGTGACGACGGCCTCGGCGACGCCGGTCTGGGCGCGCCCCTCGGCCAGGCGGGTGGCGTAGGGCTTGCTGTCGGTCCAGCGAAGCGGATCGGTTGAGACGAGACGGGCGTTCATCTCCTCAAATGCGCCCGGGTCGACCAGTTGTTCGATCCGCGTCCGCGCGCCGATCCGGTAATGAAGGCCGCACTCGGGGCAGACGTGCAGGTTCTCTTCCAGCACCTTGCGGAAGATCATCTTGCCGCAACCGTCGCAGCGGAGCCACAGGCCTTCGGGGACTTCGACGCGGGTCATGGAATCATCACTCGTCGCAACCGGCCACGATGGACCCTTCCGGCCCCTGTTCCTGCCGGCCCCCGGGCGCCGACAGGCCGGTCGCTGCGCTCGACCGGGTCAGGCGGCCGCCATCGATCATCGTAGCGAGGAACGCGGCCGAGTAAAACGAAACAGGACCTGCACGAGCAAACGTGCAGGCCCTGCTGCTGCTAGCAGTAGCAAAAACCAACCCTCCCCGGCCCGAGCCGGACGACCAAGCGCCGACCCAGAGCGGAACACAGGCGGCGATCCGGCCACCGGCTCAAGTCCGGGATGGCCCGACACCGCTGCGTCACGCGATCCGGGGGATCAGATCGCGCGAATTCCGGCGATTAGCGCCAGAACGCCAGCGACGCGCTCATGAGCAGATCGATCGGGTCAAAGAGCCAATCGATCGGTGCGGTCGGGATCAGGTTCGTCAGGATGTTGCTGCTGAGTTCAATCAGCGACTGAATCCCGAAGATCACCAGACGGAAGGCGTTCATCTCAGTTCCTTTCCTTTACGTGTTCCCATTTTCCACTCAAACGACGGTTTCCTCTGCCCTTGGACCACACTTTGAAACGAGCCGCTGGGAACGTTACGACCGCTTCAACAGTGATCCCCGGCCTTGCCGCGCCGGAAGGACGAGGCCGATCAGGCAAGTATCGCCTGAAAACCGGGGCGGAGTTTAGCGACTCCTGCCGGCTTGTCAACCCAAAAAACCAGTGCGAGACCTCGACCCTTGCCCGGCGACACCCCTTCGTCCCGCCGCGGACACCCTTCGCGTAGCATGCTTCCAGAAACACCCTTAATTTATCAATAACAAATGGTTACGGATCGATCTCGCCAGATCGATCGGGCTTGGGAAACGCACTGCCAAGAGAGCGTCCCGCCGTAACATCGGCAAGTTCTGCCTCCGCCACAACGCTATTTTACGTCCTAAAAAAAACGACCCTCATTACACCATCCGATGCGCCGCACCATCACTCCCGGTCAAAAGCCCCCCGACTGGACCCCCGACGAGGCAGGGGCCGTGGTGGTCGACGCAGACGTGGCGTGCTCGGCCGATTGGCCGCCCAACCGAAACGAAGCGGCCAGGGGATTGTGGTCCGAGCCGTTGTTCTCGATGGAGCCGTCGATGATCCGAAACGACCCGCTGACATACCGCCCCGCCATGGCCGGCGAGCAGAGGATGTAGTCGATCATCGAGCGGTACGGCTCGCGGTTGTAGGTCACGCGTTGATCCTCGGAGAGTTCGTCGGCGAAACTCCGCAGGGCCGTCGGGCCGCCGCCGACAATGGTGCGCAGCGCCGGGCTGTCCCAGGTGTCGTTGAAGTCTCCGCAGATGATGAACCGCGGGGCGGGGTCATGATCGAACAGGCCGTCCACGATCCGCCGGATTTCGCGGGCCTCGGCCTGCCGGATCGACGGTGATTCGGGCATTTCGCCGCGCTTGGACTTCAGGTGCACGACGAACAGGTCGAACGGGGCCGCGCCGGGCGGCTCGAACCGGACCCGCAACAAGTCGCGCCGAAAGCGGGTCGTCCCGCCGTCGGACACCGGAAAGGACAGGTGGCGATACGACGTCACTGTTCCGACCGGCAGCCGGGAAAGCAGCGCGCAATCGATGCCGCGCTCGTCGTTGCCCTCGAACAGGACGACGTGTTCGTAGCCCAGGTCCGGCAGCAGGGCCCGTACGAAACGCTGAAGCACCCCTCGGTTCTCGACCTCCTGCAAGGCCAGCACGTCGGCGTTCAACCGCCGGATCGTCTCCGCCAGCCGCTCCATTTCCGGCCGCGGCTTGGGAGGCGTGCCCTCGTCGGCGGTGTAGGGGTCGTCAAACTCGTCGAAGAGGTTCAGCACGTTGTAGGTCCCGATCGTCACGACGCCCTCGGCCGCCCGTGTGACGCGCGGCGGGAGGGTCTTGGCCGGCTCGTCGGGCAACACCTGAATCTGCGCGGGCGAAAACAGCCGCAACTCCGGCTCGCCCTGAAACTCCTGGATCAGGCCCGTCGCCCGCACCCATCGGCCGGGGTAGAGCGATTCGAGCGGTCCGTCAAAGCGTGCGAACGCGTCCCGCCGCACAAACAATCTAAGGCCGCGGGCGCCCGGCCGGTCGAAATACAGGTTGCAGCCGCCGGCCGAGGTCCGCGCGGTGATGAGCCGTCCCACGACCGCACAATGACGGTCGACGTATTCGCGGGCCTGGTCCCAGCGGATCTCGATCAGCCCCTCGTGCGGGGCGAACTGCGCCCCGGCGGACGGAGGCGGCTGCGTCGTCGCCGCCTGACCGAACAGGATCCACACCACCGCCGGCAGAAGTCGGACGATCATGTTCACGCTGCCTCCTGGCGCGGCATCGTACGCGGCCGATCCGTGGCGGGGAAATCGCCCGGGCGCACGCGATCCCCGACTTGTCCGGCCCTGCCTGAGCGATTATCCCTTTTTGCCATGCTCCTCTCGCTGAACTGGCTGAGGGAATTCGTCGACCTCCCGGCCGATCTGGATGCCCGCGTCCTTGCGGAGCGCTTCACCGTCACGACGGCCGAGGTCGAGGGCGTCACGCACGTCACGCGCCCGCCGGACGGCCTGCGGCCGGCCCCGGGCGACCCCCTCCCGCCCGCCGAACTCGACGACTGGATCATCGAGATTGACAACAAGTCGATCACCCATCGGCCGGACCTCTGGGGACATTACGGCGTCGCACGCGAGTTGGCGGCGCTGCTCGGGCGGCCGCTGCGGCCCTACCCGGTCGCGCCGCCGGAGGAACTCGGCGACCCGGCGTCCCCGGCGATCCCGATCGAGATCGACGATCCGCGTCTCTGCCCGCGCTACTCCGGCGTGGTCATCCGCGGAATGAGGCCGGGGCCTTCGCCGGCCGTAATGCAGGTCCGGCTCGCGCGCTGCGGGATGCGGCCGATCGATCTCCTGGTCGACCTGACGAACTACGTCATGCTCGAACTGGGCCAGCCGATGCACGCCTTCGACGCCGCAAAGGTCGGCCGCATCGAGGTCGCGACGGCCGCGCCCGGCGAGCGCTTCCGCACGCTGGACGGCGTCGAGCGGGTCATGCCGCCGGGCACGCTGATGATTCAGTGCGGCCGGCGGTCGGTCGCGGTCGCGGGGATCATGGGCGGGGCGGAGACGGAGGTGGGGCCGTCGACGACAGCGGTCCTGCTGGAGTCGGCGTGCTTCGACGCGGCGACGATCCGCCGCGCGGCCTCCGCGATGGGGCTGCGGACCGAGGCCAGCGCGCGGTTCGAGAAGTCGCTCGATCCCGAAAACACTGTTCGCGGGCTGGCGCGGTTCGTGTCCCTGGCGCGGCGGCAGCAGCCGGGCCTGACGTTCGGCAGCCGGCTGAGCGACGGTTACCCGCGGCCGGCGGCGGTGCGGCCGATCGAGGTCGATCCGGCGGCGGCGGAGCGGCTGATCGGGGCCCCGGTGGCCGCGACGGAGATGGCGCGAATCCTGACCGCCCTGGAGTTCGCGGTCGCGCCGCGCGGGGAGCGGCTGCTGGTCACGCCGCCGAGTTTCCGCGCCACCCGCGACATCACGCTGGCGGCCGACGTGGTGGAGGAGGTCTCGCGGTTCGTGGGCTACGGGAATATCCGGCCCGCGCTTCCGCGGGTCACGACGCGCTATCTCGGCGACGCGCCCGAACTGCGGCTGGAGCGCCGAACGCTCGAATGCCTGTGCGTCGCAGGGCGGTTCGTCGAGGTGCACGGATATCTCTGGTACGACGACGACTGGCTCGTTGCGCTGGGACACGACCCCGGTCCGTGCCTGCGCCTGCGAAACCCCGCCGCGGCGGGTTGCGGCCGGCTGCGCCGATCGCTGGTGCCCGGGCTGCTTCGGGCCGTCGAGCGGAACCGGCACCATTTTCAGGAGTTTCACCTGCTTGAAATCGGGACGGTCGTACGGCCACCGGCCGGAGCGCCGGACGCCGCACCGGGCGCGGCCGCAGGTACGGCGGCGGCCGGCTCGTTGGCCGAAACCGACGTCGTCGACCGCGCGCAGGGGCGGCGATTGGCGCTGACCGACGCCCGGTCCGGCCCGCGGGAGGCCGACGCGGTCTGGGCGAAACTCAAGTCGGCCCTGGAGGGCTGGGCGCGCCAGGTGCTCGAGGCCCCGCTCTCGCTCGCCGAGGCCGAGCCGGGCCCCGACGCCCCGTGGGAGGACCCCGTGCGGACCGCAGACGTTCTGGTCGACGGTCGCCGGGCGGGCCGGGCGACGTGCTGGTCGCTGGCCAACCGGCAGCGGATCGACGAGCGGCTGCGGGCCTGGTCGGTCGCCCTGGCGGAGGTGAACCTGTCCGGGCTGGCCGATCTGGTCGGCCGGCACGAACGGCTCGCACCGGTGCCGGCCCATCCGCGGGTGCGGCTCGACTTCAGTTTCATCGCCGACGCGCGGCGGCGCTACGCCCAGATCGCCGAGGACCTGTCGGCCTTCGAGCATCCGCTGCTGTGCGGGCTGACCTACGTCGGCGCGTTCGAGGGCAAACCCGTTCCGCCCGGCAAACGGAGTCTGACCGTGCGGGCCGAGATCGGCGCGGCGGACCGCACGCTGGCCGACGCGGACGTGCAGCAGTTCCGGGCCGCGTTCACGACGTTCCTGGAAAAACTTAACCTGTCATTGCGTGCGTAGCGGCCGCCGTCTCGCCCGCGCGCAGGCGCGGAGATCGGCAGGTATAGATGCCGCCGGGGGGGAAATTCCGCCATACCGGCCCGAAGGAGACCTGTTCGAAGAGCCGGCGGTAAAAGCGGCGATAGAGGAGCGGAACAATCGTCAGTTGCAGGAAGAGGCCGCCGGGTTCGAGCGTATCGGCCACCCAGCGGCGAAATCGGACGATCCCGCGCTTGGTCAGGGCGGGCGTCGGCAGACAGCACAGCAGGTAGCGGGCCTTGTGGACGCCGATGCGCGCCAGCGGTTCCCGGAGCCGCGTCGCGTCCGCCTGGAGGATCATTTCCGGCGGAAACCGCCGCCGCAGAATGGCGACAAAGTCGGGGTCGCGCTCCACGGCGACGAAACGATGATGGGGCCGCAGGCGCTCGACGATGTGCTCGGTGATCGCGCCGGTACCGGCCCCCAGTTCGATGATCGTGCCGGGCCGGTCGAACTCGACCTGGGCGAGCATGCGCAGGGCCATGGTCCGGCTGGAGGGCACGGCTGAGGAGATCTCGCGCCCCTTCTCGAGGAACTTGCGGAAAAACAGGGCGAGATCGCCGACTTCGGCGGAACGCGGCTCGATCGCCTCGCCCGCCGCGGCGGGGATTGTCGGGTGGCTCCGTGACACACTCAGGCCCTCTATCCGGTCCGAAACCGGGCGCATTGGGTCCGACCGGCGGCCGGCGCTTGCCGACCAACTCCCTGTCGCTCACTCGTCCGATTCTGGTTCAGAGGCGTCGTTCCACTCGCCGACCGCGCCGATCGGGAGGCATGCGGCCGGACGCCTGCGCCTGCGGGTCCGGCGGCCGACGGATCATAGGTGCGGGCGGCCGCCGCGCCAAGCGAAAACCCGAGGGTTCCCGAGAGGGTCCGGCCGGTCCGGGGCTACGCGACCGGGGCCGGTCCCGCACCGGACGGGATGCCGGCCGCCTCCCGCGCGCCGAAGCGCTCGAGCCCGTCCTGGGCAACGACGGTCGGCTCTTCCAAGCGCATCTGGGTCTCGAAGAACGACCGGTAGTACGGGCAGCGGTCCAACAATTCTGCGTGGCGGCCGACGTCGATCAGCCGGCCGGCGTCCATGACCACGATGCGGCTGGCGTGCTGAATCGTGCTGAGCCGGTGGGCGATGATGAAGCCGGTCCGGTCGGCGAGGAAATCGTGCAGGGCGCGGTGGATCTTGCGTTCGCTGTCGGAGTCGATCTGGCTGGTGGCCTCGTCGAATACGAGGATCGGCGCGGCCCGCAGGATGGCCCGGGCGATCGAGACCCGCTGGCGCTGGCCGCCGGACAGCGTCGCCCCGTGCTCGCCGAGCACGGTGTCGTAGCCGGCCGGCAGTTCGCAGATGAACTCGTCGGCGTAGGCGGCCCGCGCGGCCTGCTCGATGCGGTCCTCGTCGGGCAACTTCGGGTAGCGGCGCTGGGGGTGGCGCTGGCGCATCACCAGCCGCCGCAGCAGCCGTTCGTCGCCGTAGGCGATGTTGTTCCGCACGGTATCGGCGAACAACACGGTGTCCTGCGTGACGAGGGAGACCTGGCGGCGGAGCGAGGCGAGCGAACAGTCGGCGATGTCGCGGCCGTCGAGGCGGATCGCGCCGCGCTGCGGTTCGAAAAAGCGCATCAGCAGCGCCAGCAGCGTGGTCTTGCCCGAGCCGTTGGGACCGACGACGGCGATCCGCTCGCCGCGGCGCACCGTCAGCGAAAAATCGCGCACCGCGGGCCGGTCCGCGCCGGGATAAGTGAACGTGACGCGGTCGAACTCGATCTGGCGTTCCAGCGAGGGCAGTTCCGGCCGACGGTCCCGGCGGATTTCCTCTTCTACCGGCTGATCGATGATCTCGAAGCACCGTTCGGCCGCTGCGCCGGCCCGCTGGAGCCGCGTGTACAGGTTGGAAAGTTTCCGCAGCGGGTCGAAGATGGCCACCAGGCAGATCACCATGATCATGAACCCCGGGGCGTCCATTCGGCCGCCAAGCATCTCGTTGTAGAACCAGACGGCGGCCGCCGCGCCGGCCACCAGGCCGAGGAACTCGAACAGGGGGCTGGAGACGGCCTCGACCATCTCGATGCGGAGTTGCTGACGGAGCATGTGCCAGTCGATGCCGAAGAGGTAGCGCCGCTCGAAGCGCTCCATGTTGTAGCCCTTGACCACGCGGATGCCGACGAGCGCGCCCTCCAGGGCGGTGAGCATCCGGCCGTAGCCGCGGAGCAGCCGGCGGCTGGCCTTGCGGACGCGCCGGCCGAACGCGCGGATCAGCCATGCCGCCAGGGGCGCGATCAGGGCGGCGAACAGCGTCACCCGCGGGGCATACCACAGCGCGAACGCGAAGACGCCGACGGCCTTGAGCGGCTCGCGGACCGACTGGGTGAAGATGAACGTCAGTCCGCGGTAGATGTCCTGGCTGTCCTGCACGAAGCGGCTCATCACGTCGCTCGTGCCGCGCCGGGCGAAGAAGGACAGCGGCAGCCGCAGCACCTTGCGGTACATCTGCCGGCGCAGGGCGACCACGGCGCGGGCGGCCGTGACCGCGGCGAGGTACTCCCCGCCGAACCGGGCCGCGTTCTGAAGCAACGAAAGACCGATCAGCACCCCCAGCAGGATGTACAGGGTGCGCATGCGGTCTTCGCGCGTGGTCCCGGCCGGCAGGTAGGCCACGGCACGCCGCGCCAGCCGCCAGCCCGCCGAGAGCGGGCGCGCCGTCGCCTCGAGGTCGCGTCCAGCGCCCGTTGCGGGTGTGACCACCGTCAGTCGTACGGCCGCACCGTCCGGTCGCTCGGCCAGGCCGCGGTAGAGTTCCTCCGCGGACATCGCCCGGCCGTCCAGCGCGACGATGAGGTCATAGCGGCGGGCCTTGCCGATCAGCGGACTTCGGCCGGGCGGATCGGCCGCGAGTTGCGCGCGGCCGTCGTGGTCGGCCGTCTCGGCGGACGCGGCCCCCCGGCCCCGGTCGTAGGCGTCCAGCGACACTCCGCCCAGGCGGCGCTCGGCCAGCGACTGGTCCAGTCGCGACTGGAGTCCGCGCTCGGAGAGCAGCACGTGGAGAAACGGCTGCATCGAGCCGATGCCGGCGGTGTATCCGGCGGCCAGGACAAGCACGCAGCCGACCGCGGGGATGAGAAAGCGGCGCTGAGGCCAGACGTATTGCAGGAGGCGGCGGAGCACGCGCAACGAGGTGGTCGACGCCTGCGCTGCCTCGCCCTCATCATTGCCGGCGACCGATTGGGATTCCAGGTTGGGGCCGGTCAACTGCATTAGAAGTTATCCAGTCCACCGCGGCGCGGAGCGCGCAGGCGGACGGCGCATTGTAAAGGCAGCCGCAGCGATCATCGAATGCCCTGCGCGGGCCGGTCGCCACGAGCGACTCGCTGCGGCGAGGGGCAGCCGTCAGTCGCCACGACGCGGTCCGCGCGGTAGGTGGTGCCGCGCCAGGTGGTGGGAGTCCGTCCGCCGAGCCGCCTCATGGCCGAGACGAGCATCCCCAGCGCGATCACCGCGCCGAGCGGATAGGTCGGGGCCAGCAGCGGAGGCAGGTGACTGATCCGGTAAAAGCGGAACATGACGGACTGTTGCACCGCGCAGGCGGCGGCCGAGGCGACCAGCAGCGGTTTCCACCCGGGCGCGGCTTCGGAGGCGAGCGTCAGGGTCGCGCCCGCGACGGCCAGCGCCAGCCAGGGCAGGACGCTGAAGAACAGCAGCGCCAGCAGCGATGCGGCCAGACGCCGGAACGTGCCGAAACAGCCGTAAAAGATGCGGCTCCAGCCGCGCCAGGCCTGCGCGAACGAGTTGTACATGCGAACGCGGTAAAGATCGTGGTTGAGGACGACGCGGAGGCGCATTCCGGCCCGCTTGGCGGCCCGGGCCATGTGCATGTCCTCGTTGACCTCGGTGCGGAACGGCACGTGTCCGCCCAGCGCGTGGTAGGCGTCGCTACGGATGAGCATGAACGCGCCGTTGGCATAGGCCGCGGTCGATCGCGGATCGTTCACTTTCAGCGGGTTGAACCAGATCATCATGATCCCGCCGCACGCCGGTTGAACGATCCGCTCCCACGCGCCGCGCAGGTGGAGCACCGGAAGGATGGACAGGAAGTCGCAGCCCTGTTCCAGCGCGTGACGGACGGCCACGCGCAACGCGCGGGGCGAGGTCATCACGCAGTCGGCGTCGGAAAAGCACAGCCAGGGTTCCGGCGGTTCGGCGGCGCGCGCGTCGCGCCGGCTCACGACCGCCACGCCCTCGCGCATGGCGTTGTTCTTGCCGAACCATCCCTCGCGCAGCGTGCGGACATGCACGACGCGCAGCCGCGGGTCCTGTCCCGCCAGCCGCTCCAGGATTTCGCCCGTGCGGTCGGTGCTGCGGTCGTTGACGACGATCAACTCAAAATCGGGGTAGTCCTGCGCCAGCCACGACTGCACGGCCGGCTCGATGTTCTGCTCCTCGTCCTTGGCCGCGATGATCACGCTGAGCGGCGGCCAGGGGGATTCCCCCGGCGCGTCGGGGTACATCCCGGCGTGCAGCGGCGGCAGCCGGCGCGCGGCCCGCGACAGCGTCAGGTGCCGCGTCGCCCAGACCAGCGCGGTCGCGGCCGTCAGGATGGTCCAGATCAACAGCATGCTCGGCTCAGATTCGCGGCAGCCAGAGGAGATGGGCGAAGACAAGGCCCGCCAGGACCGCGGCCCACCACCCGATCCGGGCGATTTCCCCCAGGAATCTCTGCACGCGCACCCTCAGAAGCATGACGATGACGTACTGCCGCAGCAGGGCGGTTTCGCGGCGGCGCGGCGACAGCCAGACGTGCCAGTCCCACAGTCCGCGCGCCGTCACGACGATCGCGTAGGCGGTGCAGACGACCGCGAGGAACCAGCGCCAGAAATCGAAGAGGTCGTACTCCAGCGGGTTCAATCGGAGTCCTCGGGCGGAGGCACGTTCGGGCTGAGCAGCCCCGCGAACACCGCCTCGCCGATCCGCACGATCGTCGCGCCGCTGGCGATGGCGGCCTCGAAGTCGCGGCTCATGCCCATCGACAGGTGCCGGAAGTGCGGACCGGCGACTTTCTCGCCCGCCATGTCCTCGAACACTTCGCGCAGCCGGTCGAAGTACAGCCGCTGCTCGTCATAGGTCGCGTCCACCGGCAGCATCGTCATCAGCCCGCAGAGCCGCAGCCCGCTCCAGGCCAGGAACTGCTCGGCCAGGTGCGGGGCCGCGCCGATGGCCACGCCGAACTTGCTCCGCTCGCCGCTGACGTTGACCTGAAGCAGGATGTTGGCGACCCGCCCGAGCCGCGCGGCCTGCTGCTGGATCTCCTCGGCCAGCCGCAGACTGTCGACCGAGTGGATCAACTCGGCCCAGGGGAGCACCATGCGGACCTTGTTCCGCTGAAGGTGGCCGACCATGTGCCAGCGCGGCCGCGGCAGGGGGCGCTCGGCCCGGCCGGCCAGCACCGCCCGGCGCTCGATGTACTCGTGAATCATTCCCGCCCGCTGGTTGAGTTGCTGGGCGCGGCTCTCGCCGAGATCGGCCAGGCCGCATTCCAGCGCCTGACGCACCACGTCGATCTCGACGTATTTCGTCACCGCGACGAGCGTGATCTCGGCCGGGTCGCGGCGGGCGGCGGCGGCGGCGGAATGGATCCGTTCGCGGACTCGCTTGAGGTTCTCGGCCAGGCGGCGTCGAAGACTCGGCAGGTTGCTGATCATCGGACCGCCTCGGTGCCGCTCCGCAGACCGTCGCGGCCGGCGCCTCGCCGGCCGTTGCCGGAGTGGACGAATTCGTCCAACGGGACGGTGGACGCGACCGGGCCTCGGGCGAACCGCCGCCTCCGCGGGCAGTATACCCCCTCGACTTGGCGGGCAGAATGGGCCGCCGCCGGCGAGCCGCGGGGTCGCAGAAGACCCATGGCCGCTGACCCGCCGAAGCGCGTGGGGTCTTTCAATCGGCCACGGAAACCGGTAGCATGAAAGCGGCGTTCGTCGTCCGTTTGCCCGAGCCAGGGTCCGGCACTCCGAGACGCGTCGCCGCGACGACCCTTCCCGCCGTTCGGGCGTGCGAACGCCCGGCACGGGGTCGCCCGCCAGCGCGAGTCATACAGTGCCGGTCGATTCGCCCGCGTCCTGTCTTCCGCCCCCAACGGAGATGCTCTGATGAATCCCGCGTTCTGTGGAATCTCTGCGCGTCGGTGCCGGTCCGGCGCCAACAGAACGATCGTCCTCCCGGCATTATGGGTCGCCGGACTCGGGGTGACGCACGCGTCGCCTGCCGCGGAACCGGTTCTCATCGAAGATGGCGGGAAGATTCGCTTTCGTACGGAGGAAGTCGTGACGGCCCGCAAGGACGCGCGCCGGATCGCGGCGCTGGCGGAGTCGGTCCGCGCCGCCGGGCAGACCCGGCTCGTGGTCCAGTTCGACCGGCCCGTGAGCGACGCGGACCGCGCGCGGCTCGAGGCGGCCGGGCTGACGCTGCTCAACTACCTCGGCGACTACGCCTTCTTCGCCCGAGTGCGGGCGGAGGGGATCGACGCGGGCCGGCTGGCGGCCGTCCCCGGGATTCAGGACGCCCTCGCCGTCCAGCGCCGGTGGAAGATTCATCCGGACTTCGCGGACGGCCGCGTGCCGGCGTGGGCCGTCGTGCCGCCGGCACAGGTGGACGAGCCCCATCCCAAAAAGGAGGGAGGGTCAAAGCCCGGCGAAACGCCCGCCGCGCCGAAGGAACGGATGGTGGCCGCGTACGTCATCTTCCACCGCGACGTGCCGATGGCCCCGGACGCGACGAATGCCGTCTGGCGCCACCAGGCGTTCATCCGCTCGCGGCTGGACTTCGTGCAGGGCATGGTGATCGAACTGCCGGAGTCGGCGATCCCTGCCCTTGCGGGCGAAGACGGGGTGATGTGGATCGAGCCGCCGCTGCCCGCCCTCACCGAACTGAACGCCGAGAACCGCGCCCTGACCGGCGCGAACATCGTCCAGGCGGCCCCCTACAACCTGAACGGCGCGGGCGTCGACGTGCTCGTCTATGACGGCGGCTGGGTCCGGACGACGCACCAGGATTTCCAGGGCCGCGCGCTGGTCGGCACGGGCGAGCCCTCCTGCGAGACGGTGGCGACCCACGCCACCCACGTCGCCGGCACGGTCGGCGGCGCGGGCGTCGCCAACGCCAACAACCGGGGAATGGCGCCGGGCGTCAACATCATCTCCTACGCGTTTCAGCAGGCCGGCGGATGCAACCTCTCGCAGGGCTTCCTCTACTCCGATCCGGGCGACCTCGCCATCGACTACGAACGGTCGATCATGATCTACGGCGCGGACATCTCGAACAACTCGATCGGCACCAACACCGCGCCCAACGGCTATCCCTGCACGTGGGAAGGCGACTACGGCTTCACCGACACGATCATCGACGCCATCGTCCGCGGCACGCCGGGCTTCGCCAACAATCAGCCCTTCCGCGTCGTCTGGGCCAACGGCAACGAGCGCCAGTCCACCCGATGCCTCGGCACCGACGGCTGGCCCAGCCCGTACCACTCGACCGCGCCGCCTGCCTGCGCCAAGAACCACATCACCGTCGGCGCCACCTATGCCAATGACGACTCCATCACCTCTTTCACCAGTTTCGGCCCCGCCGACGACGGCCGCATGAAGCCCGACGTCTCCGCCCCCGGCTGCCAGATCGGCGGCGACGGCGGCGTGACCTCGTGCTCCGGAACCAGCGACACCGGATACACGTCGGCGTGCGGCACGTCGATGGCCTCGCCCACCGTCTGCGGCTTGTCCGCTCTGCTGCTCCAGGATTTCCGCTCCGGTTTCCCGACCCGCCCGGACTTTCGTAATTCGACCCTCAAGATTCTCCTGGCCCACACCGCCTTTGACCGGGGGAACCCCGGCCCCGACAACCAGTTCGGCTACGGATCGGTCCGCATCCAGCCGGCGGTCGACTTCATGCGGACCGGGAACTTCCTCGAGGCCGAGGTCGGGCAGGACGGCTCGTACAACGTCCTCGTCGTGGTCACTCCGTCCGACACGCAACTTAAGGTGACGCTGGCGTGGGACGACTATCCGGGCACGGTCAACGCCATCCCGGCCCTGGTGAACGACCTCGACCTGGTCGTCTTCGATCCGTCGAACAACCAGCGCTTCCCGTGGACGCTCAGCACCGCCAGCCCCGGCGCGCCGGCCGTGCAGACGCAACGCAACGCGGTGGACAACCTCGAGCAGGTCTTCGCCGCCAACCCGGAGCCGGGCGTCTGGCGCGTCGAGGTCCGCGGGTTTAGCGTGCCGCAGGGGCCGCAGCCGTTCTCGCTGTGTGCCTCGCCTTCGCTCATCAACTGCTCGCGGCGGGGCGTCGTGTCGCTCGACCGCGCGCAATACCCCTGCGCGAGCGTCGCGACGATCCAGGTCGTCGACTGCGACCTGAATACCGACGATCAGACCGTGGAAACGGTCAACGTGACGATCCTCTCGACGCTGGAGCCGGCCGGCGAGATGGTCACGCTCACCGAATCCGGCCCGGAGACGGCCCTGTTCCGCGGCACGATCCCGCTCAGCACGGCCGCCGGCGTTCCGGGCGAACTTCAGATCGCGCACGGCAATACCGTTACCGTGAAGTACCTCGACGCGGACGACGGGACCGGCGAGGCCGTGCTCGCCTCCGCCACGGCCGGGGTGGACTGCGTCCCGCCCGTGATTTCCGCCGTCCAGGTCAGCAGCGCGACCGCGCAGTCGGCCACCGTCACGTTCACCACGGACGAGCCGGCGACAGCCGTCGTCCGCCACGGTTCTGCCTGCGGCGCGCTGAACAACACCGCCTCGGGCGGTCTGCGCACCAGCCACAGCATTTTGCTGACCGGCCTGGCCCCCAGCAACACCTATTTCTTCGCCGTCGATGCGACCGACCCGGCCGGCAACTCGACGACCGACGACAACGGCGGCGCGTGTCACTCGTTCCAGACGCCGGACATCCCCGACCGATTCACCCAGTTCTTCGACACCGAGCCGAACGACATGGCCAACCGCACGCTGCTCTTCGTGCCGAGCGCGACGCTCAGCGAATACACGGCGTGCGGATACCCCATCGCCGCCTTCCCCACCGACCCGGCCGGCGGGACGAACGTCTCGCTGACCGACGACGGGACGGCCACGATCAACCTGACCGGCGGGCAGACCGTCAAGTTGTACGGCGTGAGTTACTCGACGGTGTATCTAAACGCCAACGGAAACCTGACGTTCACCGGACCGAGCAGCACGTACACCCAGTCGCTGGCCAATCACTTCCTCACGCCGCGGGTCTCGGGGCTGTTTCGCGACCTGAACCCGGCCCTCGGCGGGACCATCAGTTGGAAGCAACTTGCCGACCGCTTCGTCGCTACCTGGCAGAACGTGCCGACCTTCGGCCAGCCCACCACGGCCAACAACCTCCAGGTCGAGATGTACTTCGACAGGCGGATTCAAATTAGTTGGCGGACGCTCTCGGCGACCGACGGCATCAGCGGTCTTTCCCGCGGTCAGGGCGTGCCGCCCGATTTCTTCGAATCCGACCTGTCGTCCTATGCCGCGTGCGGGCCGCTTCCGCCGATCGCGCAGGGCACGGCCGTCAGCACGCTGATGAACGCCGCCCTGAACGTCTCGCTGCCGTCCATCGATCCCAATGACGATCCGCTCGAGACGGTGATCACGTCGTTGCCTGCGAACGGCCGGCTGAAAGACCCGAACGGCGGCAACATCCTCTCTGTGCCCTACGTCCTGCTGGCCGGCGGCAACGTGGTCCGCTACACGCCGCTCGCGTGGTTCAACGGCAGCGACACGTTCAACTACAAGGCCAACGACGGCGCGTTCGACTCGAACATCGCCGCCGCCGCCGTCACCGTCGGCGGGCCGCAGACGATCTATTCCTTCCCGATGGACACGAATCCCGGCTGGACGACGATGGGCCAGTGGGCCTTCGGCCCGCCCCAGGGCGCTTGCAGCGATCCGTCGTCCGGCTACACCGGGACCAACGTCTATGGTTACAACCTCGCCGGCTGTTACCCGAACAACCTGACGCCCACGCAGTACCTGTCGACCCCGGCGCTCGACTGCACCGGCATCAGCAACGTGCAACTGCGTTTCCGCCGCTGGCTGCGGGTCGAGTCCTCGACCTACGACCGGGCCAACATCCAGGTCTCCGGCAACGGGACGGCCTGGACCGACGTGTGGAACCATTCCGGCGCGTCGCTGCTGGAGTCCTCCTGGTCGCTTCAGACCTACACCATCGCCGCCGTCGCCGACAACCAGCCCACCGTCTATCTCCGCTGGGGCCTGGGGCCGACCGATACCTCGGTCACCTACGGCGGCTGGAACATCGACGACGTGGAGATCATTGGCCAGGTGCCGACGCCCTGTTTCGGCACGACGCCGGGAGACATGAACTTCAGCGGCGGCGTGAACGGCGACGACGCGCAGGACTTCGTCCGGGTGATGCTCGATCCGGAATCGGCCACGCAGCCCGAGCGCTGCGCCGCGGACGTGTCGCTCGACGGTTCGGTCGATCCCGACGATGTGCCGGCGTTCGTGGACCTGCTGCTGGGCGTCGAGCCGTTGTAGCACGCCGCGGCGGCCGGCGTCTCGCCAGCCGACGTCATGTAGCGGCCGGCGTCTCGCCGGCCGTTGATCGAGGACGAGAGCAAAGAGAATCTTTGCTATACTCGGACCGGAAGGATGTGCGCCTGCCGGTGGCGGCCCACCGCGCCGGGCTGGATCGGATGCGCAGCGCCCCGCGTCAGGCGGCCGCGAGCGCGGCGGCGAAGGGCTGGATGTCTGCGCCGTTGACCTTGCCGTCGCCGTTGAGGTCGGCCCACCGACAGCCGGGACCGTTTGCGTCCGGGCCGAGCAGGCAGTCGAGGAAGAAGTAGACGTCGGTCGCGTCGATCACGCCGTTGCTGTCATAGTCGCCGGACCCGTCGGCCGGGATCGTGCCGTAGCGGATGTAGTCCCACTGCGTCGTGTTGGCGACCCAGGCGGCCTTCGCCCGCCAGATAATGCTGGGGGTATAGGAGGGATACGGCCCTTCCGGGATGCCGGTGTCGGCGACTTGACCGTCCACGTACCACGTGTACGATGCCGCG
>Ga0187893_10006327_pt1 | contig 20362 bp, 19 predicted proteins | sample MA1701074metaG_FD_139574 | JGI IMG/M metagenome (GOLD analysis project Ga0187893, IMG submission 139574) | White microbial mat communities from a basaltic lava cave in the Kipuka Kanohina Cave System on the Island of Hawaii, USA - MA170107-4 metaG ...
GATGATGGCGATGATGGCGATGATGGCGATGATGGCGATGATGGCGATGATGGCGATGATGGCGATGATCGTTTGGGTGAGCAGCCGGCCAGCGCGAATGTGGAGGGCGGCATCGAGGAGGAGGTTACGTTGCCCGCCATCCTGATCGGGCGCGAGCTCTCCATGGAGCTCGCTGCTCATGTCGGTGAACGCGTTCAGCTCATCACACCGGTAGGACGTATGACGCCCATGGGCCGCGTCCCCGGTATGATGGCGGTCAAGATCGGTGGAGTGTTCTTTTCTGGGATGTACGAATACGATCGCAAGAATGTCTACGCTCCCCTGGACATCGTCCAAAAATTTTTGCGCACCGGCGATCGTGTATCCGGAATCGAAGTAAAGCTCCACGACGTCGAACATAGCGAAGTGGGAAAATCAGTCGTGCTCGCTATCGTGGAACAGCTCGGCCGCAACGAGCTACTGGTCGAAGACTGGCGTGACCTCAACAGGAATCTGTTTTCTGCCATGTTCCTGGAAAAAGTCGCCATGTTCATCGCACTGTTGTTCGTGGTGTTGGTGGCGTCTTTTGGGATTCTCGCCTCGAATCTCATGAGTGTGATGGAAAAAGCCAAGGAGATCGCCATCCTGAAAGCCATGGGGGCGCCCGATGGTCAGGTCATGCGCGTGTTCGTAGCGGAGGGCTTGTGCGTCGGTATACTCGGTAGCCTGAGCGGCATTGTCATGGGTCTGGCGCTGTGCTGGGCGCTCGATACCTACGGATTCCCACTCAACGAGAACGTGTACTACATCGAACGCTTACCCGTGGTCGTAAACCCGGCCGAGGTGGCGCTCGTCGGAGTCGCGGCGTTGCTGATCGTATGGCTATCCAGCCTGTATCCGGCACGCGTAGCATCACGAACGCGACCCGTCGACGGTTTACGGCAAGCCGAGGCGTGACACGAATCATCGCAGGCGGTCCGGAATAGGCGTTTCGCCGATTGACATGCTCTCACCAGGCATTCTAGGGTAGCCCCGCCGTACTCCGATGACCGCCGCCGAAGCGTCCGAGCGGCCGCCTGCGCTCGTCCAGGTGGTCCATGTGCACAAGCAATTCGTTCATGGCGCGCGCGTGCTCGACGTGTTGCGTGACGTGAATCTGGTGCTTCGTATCGGCGAGATGGTCACGATCATCGGAGCATCGGGAGCCGGGAAATCGACGTTCTTGCATTGCCTCGGCACCCTCGATCTTCCAACGAAGGGAGAGATCTTGTTTGGCAATGTCGATATCACACGCTTGCCGCCACCGGATCTGGCCAAATTTCGCAACGAAACCATCGGCTTCGTGTTCCAGTTCCATCATTTGCTGCCCGAGTTCACCGCGTTGGAAAACGCGATGATGCCTGCATTAATCGCTCGGATACCGGTACGGAATGCGCGTGAGCACGCCGAAGCGATGCTGCACGCGGTAGGGATATCGCATCGCCTCCGTCACCGTCCGGGAGAGCTGTCGGGCGGTGAGCAGCAACGTGTGGCGATCGCGCGCGCGCTCGTGATGCGACCCAAGCTCCTGCTTGCCGACGAGCCTACGGGAAATCTCGATACACGCACCAGCGCAGAGGTACACGATCTATTGTTTCGGCTCAACGAGGAACATCACATTACCATGCTGTTCGTAACACACAACATGGATCTCGCCCGTCGTATGCCGCGGATCATCCGGATGGCCGATGGAATGATCTTCGACGCCGATTCGCCCGATCTACCGGCGGGAAGCGGCAACCCGGCAAGCTGATCCAGTGCAGGTCCGGCTCGCAACCGCCGATCGTCGCACCGACGTGAGGGCCCGATTGGGAATGACCTGCGGTGGACGAGTACGCGCAACGCTTCGGCCGGCTGCACGACGCGTATGCGCATGTTTGCTGACTGCTCTGATGTTCGTGATCGTTGGCCACGAAGCTACGGCCAGCGCCGGATACTTCGATGTGCGTGCGATACGGCTCGCGCTGGCGGACGTGCCGACCGGTGCGTATGGACAGCCGATCGTGGAGATTCGATTCGAGGGCAACCGAAGGGTCGAGGCGGATGCCATGTTGATGGAACTCGACAGTTCCGTGGGCGAGCTCGTGACCGAGCGCAAGCTTGCGAACGACATGCGAGGGTTGTGGGGGCTCGGTTACTTCGAGGACGTTCGCGTCGATGCCGAGGTGGCCCCGAGGGGGGTGGTACTGACTTACGTGGTCAAGGAACGGCCGAGCGTGCGCAAGATCATCGTGGAAGGAAACACGAAGGTAAAACTCGACGACATCAACGAGGTGCTCGACTTGCAGGCCAATCAAGTGCTGGATCTCGGCAAGGTCAAGGCGAACGTCGAGAAGGTCAAGCAGATCTACGTCGAAAAGGGTTTTTTCTTGGCCGAAGTGTCGTACGCGCTTCGATCGGTCGAAGGCGAGGTAGGAAAAGTCGACCTTGCCATTGTCATCAGCGAGTCCGCAGAGGTCATCGTGCGGCGGATCACGTTCGTCGGCAACAAGGCGTTTTCGGATGACGAGCTGCGCAAGCACATTCAGACGCGTGTGGGCGGATATTTGAGCATGATCACCAAGCGGGCTGGCGGGGCCTTTAGTCCCGAGGTGTTCGCGCAGGACTACCAGTTCCTGCGCTCGTTCTACGGTGATCATGGCTACCTCGACGCAGACATCACCAAGGATCCGGAAATGAGCTTGAGCCCGGATCGCCGCTTCGTGTACCTCACCATTCCCATCGAGGAAGGGCCGCAGTACCGAGTCGGGCGCATTCGCGCGAAGGAGGTGCTGGCGCGCGGCGAAAAACAGCTATTTTCGCCCGAGACGCTGGCGGAATCGATCCATCCCGTGCTCAAGCAGGGAGACGTGGCGTCCATGGGCAAGGTGAATACGATTCGGGAGGATATCGAGCGCCGCTACAAAGATTCCGGTCATGCATACGTCAACGTCATTCCGCTTCCGAACACCGACAAGGAAAAGCTGCTGCTGTATTTGACGCTCGAGGTGCAAAAAGGACCATTGGTGTACGTCGAGCGTATCAACATCAACGGCAACGAGAAGACCGCCGACAAGATCATTCGCCGTCAGATCCGACTCGACGAGGGTGACTTGTACTCCGAGACCGCCAAGGAAACATCACAATACGACGTCATGCGGCTTGGATTCTTTTCGGAGGCCAACATTTCGACCGCAAAGGGCAGCGCCGACGATAAAATCGTGCTCAATGTCGAGGTCACCGAGTTGATGACTGGCACATTCCAGGTCGGCGCAGGCTTCAGCACCATCGAAAACTTCGTATTGCAGGCGCAGGTTGCCTACGATAACTTCCTTGGGCGGGGTTCGTCGGTGAGTCTGATCGCCCAAATGTCGAGCCTGCGACGCTTGTTCAACTTTTCGTATTTCACGCGCTATTTCCTCGATTCCAAATGGAATTTTCTGTTCAATGTGTTCAATTCACGCAACATTTTCCCCAGCTTCATGCGTGAAAGTACCGGGTTCAAGATGAGCTGGGGGTACCCGATTCCCAAGTTGCGAAATGTAACAGCGTTCGCCGGATATCAGTTCGAGTATGTCAAGGTCGGCTTCGGCTCGTTTCCGGGCGTCGGGGGGGTATTTTCGCCCGGCTCGCTCGTTCGCGTACCCGCGAACGCACTCATCACCAATTTGTTTGCCAATGGCATCACGTCTGCGGCCACGGCCAGCATCCAATACGATACACGCGACAATTTCCTTTACCCGACCGAAGGGCAGTTTCACCGCTTTAGCTCGGAGTTCGCGACTCAATATCTCGGTTCTCAGAACCGCTACAACCGCTATTTCTTCGACAGTCGATTCTATTTTCCCGTGATCCGATCGAAGCGGGAGTTTCGAGCCTGGCTGGTGTTCAAGACACGCCTCCAAGTCGGCTACATTCATGGCCCATCGCTTCGCGGTGTGCCGATCTTCGAGCGGTTTTTCCCGGGTGGCATTTATGGAGACGGCGGGATTCGTGGCTTCCGATTGCGCTCGCTGGGACCGAAGATCAACGTTCAGAGCTCGCCAGATCCGACTGCACCGCTCATCCCGTACGAGATCGGAGGCAACTTGTTGACGGCGTTCAATGCCGAGCTCGAATTCATGATGGTGCCACCAGCCAATATCAAAGGCGTTATCTTCTTCGACCTCGGCAATGCGTTCAATACCGAGCCCGGCTACTGCGATTTTCGCAACGCCGACCTGCCCAAGAGCGATCCATGCGCTCGTTGGAGTTTCCGTGATCTGCGGCGCTCGATGGGTTTTGGCTTTCGTTGGCGATCTCCGATCGGACCGCTTCGGTTCGAGTGGGGCTTTCCGCTCGACCGTCAGCGGCCCACGCCGTTTTTGCGACGAGGTGATGACCCCGTGGTGTTCGAATTCAACATCGGCAACTCGTTTTGAGCGCCCTTGGCGGGCTCGCCTCGGGCCAAGGGAAGCGTCCGGGACCCACGACACCCACACGAACGCGGTCCGCGGCGCGGTCGCGATGAATGGATGTTCCAATGCCGCCGTCTCACATCGCTGCGGTTGCCCCTCGAGGCAGCCCCGGATAAGGTTCGTGCCAGACATGCTCTCCGTTCTGCGGTCCATTTTGTTCGTGGCCCCCATGCTCCTGGGGGCGAGCCGACCCGCATCGGTGTTCGCAGCCCCTTCTGCGAACATCACGCAGCTCCACAAAATTGCCGTGGTGGACGTGCAGCGCTGCATCCTCGAGACGCATCAAGGAAAAAAAGCCAAAAAGGAGCTCGAGGACACCCTCTCGAAAGGCGAAGCGAAGCTGGGGCGCAAGCAGTCGGACCTGAAAAAACAAGTGGATGATCTACGCGCAAAGGCGGCCATGTTGGCACGCGATGAGCTCATGCGACGTCAGCAAGATCTCATGCGCAAAGAATCGGAACTGCAGGAGCTCTACACCCAGCTGCAAGAAGAAATCGGGCAAAAGGAAGCATTGCTCGCCGAGCAGATCTACAAGAATGTGGCGTCCGTCGTGCAGCAGGTAGCTCTGGAGGAGCGTCTGCAGGTGGTGCTCGTGAGGTCTCAAGCCTCGGTCCTGTATGCCAACCCTCAGCTCGATCTGACCAATCGTGTCATCGTGCTCTATGACAAGAAGTTCAAGTGAACACCATGTCCAAAATCACGTCGTGTCGTCGTTTCGCCTGTGCTGCTCTCGTGTCCTGCAGTGTTGTCATGGCAAACGCTTGGGTTCCGGCGCTTGCCCGGGCCGAAGTACCCAGCGTGCGAAAGCTGGCAATGGTCGACATGCAGCGCGTTCTCAACGAAACGGTGGCGGGCAAGCGGGCTCGTAAAGAGCTCGAGTCCAGCTTTCAAGCCAAGCAAGACAAGGTCAACAAGAAAAAGACCAAGCTCGAAGCAGACACCGCAAAGGCCCAGAAGCTCACTGGCGAACAGCTCGCTGCTGCTCAGGAGCAGCTACAGAAGGACTACATGGAGTTGCAATCCATGTACATGACGTTGCAACAAGAGCTCGCGCAGCAGGAATCGCGGTTGTTGGAAAAGATGTACACGAACTCGCAAACGCTGGTCGTGTCGCTAGCCAAAGAGCTTGGGCTCGATCTCGTGCTGATTCGAGATCAGTCGACGGTGATCTATTCGCAAGAGGGCATGGACATCACCGTGGAGCTCGTCAAGCGTTACAACAAGGCGCATCCGTGAGCCGTGGAGGATAGCCAGGCATGCAGCTCGACAGCGTTCAGGTACAAGCGATCCTGCCGCATCGGCCGCCATTTCTTTTTATCGACTCCGTGCTCGAGGTACGGCCCGCAGAGCTGATTCAAGCCAGGAAGCTCGTTTCGATTGCCGACCCGATTCTGCAGGGACACTTTCCAGGCTTTCCCGTGTTACCGGGTGTAGTTCAAGTGGAAGCCATGGCGCAGGCGGCTGTGCTGCTTGCCGCATTGTCCGGGCATTTCGATTCCGCGCGTCATAACTGCCTGTTCCTGGGCATTCAAGAGGCGAAATTTCGCGCGCCCGTCGTGCCGGGCGACGTGTTGGACATCGAAGTGAAGGCGCTTCGCGTCGGCCGCATCGGAAAATTTTCGGGGGAGATCCGCGTCGGCGGTAACATTCGGAGCTCTGCGGCCTTCACTGCGGTGATCGAAGCAAAGGTATCGTGACGGGGTTGGCGGCCGTTCTGGAGGCGGGTAGGCTGCGTGTCATGGTTCGGTCGCCCGCGCTGCTGTTTGGTCTCGCGCTCGCATGCGCACATGTAGGGGAGCGAGATGTACGGGACGCGAGCCGACGGACCGCAAGAGCGATCGCACGTGGCGACATGAGCCGCGTTCGGGCCCAGGTGCTTCCCGGGCTACGCTCGCGCGTCGACTACCATGCCCTGGATCAGGGGAAACGAACTTGGTCGAGCGCGCTCAACCGACCGATCCATGTTCGAACCGAGGGGACCCTGCTGCTCACCGACGAAGAACCCGTACGCGTCGTTCTTACCGAGCGTGGCTGGCGATTCGCAGAGGATCCGACGTCGTTTTACCCGCGAGAAACGCCTCGTCAGGCGCTGCGAACGCTGGTACGGGCGACACGGTCGGAACGATGGGATGTGGTCCTGACCCTCGCGCCTCGCCGGTACCGCATCGGCCTCTCGAAGGAAGACGTGGCACGTGTATGGACCCGCGGAGAACAAGCCAAAGCGCTCGCCGGAGCGAGAGATCGCCTGGCCCGGCATTTGGCGGATCCCATCCTCGTCGACGCCCACGAGGCAGTCCTCGAGCTCGGGTACGGGCATAAGGTCTGGCTGGAACGCGAGGCCGACGGGTGGGTGGTTGTGGATTTCTGACCTACGCGGACACCTACACGGGAGTACCGGGAATTTGTCCGGGACTTGCGTCACGAATTAGCCGAGTTACGCTTTTGACAGTGACGAGCAACGTCAGCCCCTCCGTTCGGAGCGTGACATCGGTGTCAGAGCTACGACGCTCTTTCGAAGCCACGGCCTTACCGCCATTTTGGAAGTCGTCGTCCTCCATGGAAGTTTTCCCGCGGGCCTCCACGTGGACCTCGTTTTGCAGATCTTGGCAGGGAGCACCACCGTGAGGCTGACCATGCCACTTTCGCCGACCATCGATTTTCCGAAGCGTCGACCTCAACGCAGGGTTTTGGAAGACCAGCCACGTTTGGAGCTGCCCATCGGGCCGCTTCACGAGATCTCTCGCCCTAGCAACGCTGGGCGTGAAGACGTCCCGCGCAAGCGTGGGGTGGTGGACGTAGATTTTTATATCTAGCCCCGTCGAGCCGGGGGGCGGAGCACACGGAAACGATCCTGAAACGGGATCGTTTCTGTTTTGGCCCCCGGGTGCCCGGGAGTGGACGCTCCACGCACTCCCTCCGCCAACCCGGGCATGTGTACGACAAAGCTGTTAGCGTTGAAGTCGTGGCTGACGTACGCCGAGGTCGAGACTCCCACGGACGGGATGAAAGTTCGACTGAACCGGGTGGGCTTCGTCACTGGTTGTTCAAGACTGAGCCGAACGAATTTTCGTGGGACGATCTCGTGCGTAAGGGACGTGAACCTTGGACGGGTGTGCGCAACCCCAGGGCGCGCAGCAACTTGGGGGCGATGCGGCCAGGTGACCTCGCGTTCGTGTATCACACGGGCGACCAGAAGCGTGTGGTTGGTATCGCAACAGTCGTGAGTGAACCGTTTCGCGATCCCACACAAGAGGCGGATTCCGATCGGTGGATATGCGTAGACGTTGCCCCGGTCGAGCCGCTTACGCATCCTGTCACGCTGGCCCGCTGCAAGGCCGATCCAAAACTCGCGAGCTGTCCGCTCGTCCGAATCGCGAGGTTGAGCGTCATGCCGATCACAGAGACCGAATGGGCTCGGATCCGCGAGCTCAGCGGCGAACAAGCACCAGATCCCTATGCGTGAGATCGCGGTCGTCCCGTCACGATAGCCGATGCTTGTAGTCCTCGTACCCGAAGCGGCGGATCACCTCGATGCGGCCCTCACTGGGATCGTGCGTGGCAATCGATGGCAGCCGAACACCGTTGAACGTGGTATTTTTCACCATCGTGTAGTGTGCCATGTCGAGAAACACCAGCTTGTCGCCGATGTTGAGCTTTTGTGAAAACGAATAGTCACCGATGACGTCACCCGCCAAACACGTCAACCCACCCAAGCGATAATCAAACGCTCGGTCGCCAGGCATACCGGCCCCGACGATACGTGGACGATAGGGCATTTCGAGCACATCCGGCATGTGCGTGGTCGCGGACGTGTCGAGGATCGCGATGTCCATGCCGTTTCGCACGATGTCGAGCACGGAAGCCACGAGCACACCGGTTTCCAGCGCGATGGCTTCTCCAGGCTCGAGATAAACGTCCACACCGTAACGATCCTGGAAACTGCGGACCAGCTCGACGAGATGGTCGCGATCATAGTTGGCACGCGTGATGTGGTGTCCACCACCGAAATTCACCCAGCGCATGCCGCGAAGATATGGACTGAAGCGGTTTTCGACGACCTGCAGGGTACGCTCCAGTGCATCCGACCCAAGCTCGCACAGGGTATGGAAATGCAACCCGGAGATTCCGTCGAGAAGATCCTCGCGAAACTCGGCCAACGGCACGCCGAGCCGAGAATGTGCGGCGCACGGGTCGTAGAGCGCAACGTCGACTTCGGAGTGTTCGGGATTGATACGGATGCCAGCATGGACTTTACGTTGCGCGGAGCCGACGTGCCCACGCAAGCGTTCCCACTGGGAGAAGCTGTTGAAAGTCACGTGATCGACATAAGTGAGTAGCTGGCCGAATTCGGCGTCCGAGTAAGCCGGAGCGCACGCATGGACCTCGCCGCCGAACTCTTCTCTTCCGAGGCGGGCCTCGTGGAGCGAGCTCGCGGCCGTGCCCGCGAGGACGTCGCGGAGGCGCTGAAAAACGCTCCACATGGCAAAACCCTTGAGCGCCAACAGGATCTTGCAGTGAGCTCGATGCGAAATGCTGGCGAGTATTTCTAGATTGCGATCGAGCGCCCCGAGATCGACGACGTAACATGGCGTCTCGAGCTGTGAGACGTCGATATTCAGCGATCTTGAACCTGCCATGGCAACCCATGCTTCGCAACCTGCTCCAAGAACGGTGCGGGCGGCAACTGTTCGACGTTGAACACGCCTGCACCACGCCACACGTTGGTGGCCATCATCATCGCACCCACCATCGCCGGCACCCCGGTAGTGTAGGAGATTGCTTGGGATTTGGTATCCCGATACGCAACTTCATGGTCACATACGTTGTACATGAACACCCTGCGAAATTCGCCATTTTTCGTACCCGAGAACAGACATCCGATGCATGTTTTGCCACGATATCCTGGAGCGAGCGACGCCGGATCGGGCAGTAACGCCCGCAGAAATTTGAGCGGAATAATCTCGTGACCCTCGAACTTTACGGGATCGATGCGTGTCATGCCGATGTTCTCGAGCACGTGCAGGTGCGTGAGGTAGTTGTCCGAGAACGTCATCCAGAAGCGAATGCGTCGCAGCCCGGAGATGTGCCGAACGAGCGACTCCAGCTCTTCGTGATACATCAAATAGGCTTTACGCGGGCCGACCTCGGGGAACTCGAAATCCATCGCGACCGACAGGGGTGGCGTGTCTTTCCATGCGCCTTGCTCCCAATAGCGGCCGGGCGCTGTCACCTCGCGTAGGTTGATCTCTGGATTGAAGTTGGTCGCAAACGCATGGCCATGCTCACCAGCATTGCAATCGAGAATGTCCACTTCGTGAATCTCGTCGAACAGTTGTTGCTGGGCATATGCGCAGTAGACGTTGGTGACGCCCGGATCGAAGCCGCAGCCCAACGTCGCCATGATTCCGCGCTCGCGAAAACGGTCGTGATAAGCCCACTGCCACGAATACTCGAATTTGGCCACGTCCGGCGGTTCGTAATTGGCCGTGTCCAAATAGCTCACGCCGGTGGCGAGACAAGCGTCCATGATCGACAGGTCTTGGTAAGGTAACGCGACGTTGACGACCAGATCGGCGCGAAACCCTCGAATGAGCGCGGCGACCTCGTCCGATCGATCGGCGTCCACACGAGCGACTTCGATGGGGCGCTCGAGATCGACTTGGATCGCCTGACATTTCTCCAACGTTCGGCTGGCCAAGCAAATATCGGAAAACACTTCGGGTACGCGTGCGCACTTGCGAACGACCACGTTTCCTACGCCTCCGGCGCCAATGATCAGAAGGCGGCTCATCGTGGTCGGTAAAGCTGGAGCGCTTCGCGAATGATGCTGCTCGCCTCGCTCGGTTGGATGAAGTCCTTTCGCAGCGTATGCGAAGGGAGTTGTTTGGGTGGCACCTCGATGACCGCTGCGAACACAGCGTCGACCAACGTTTCATCGCCGTAGACGTCGCGCCACGGATGCATCGCGCGAGGATGGTGGCCGCGGCCGGCATTTCGGTCAAGATGCCGGTCTTGCAGGTCAGCGCGGGGGGCGCAAGCTCGCCAAGCAAAAACCAAGCGCCTACCATGGTCATGGTGAACGCCTCGGCCACATGGACGTCGTTTGCCCCGCAGGCGTGGGTGCATGCCCGCGGCGTATTGTCACTCGAGCGTCCGCGTGTGATGGCGATCGTCAACTTGACGCCAGACAGCTTTTACGACGGCGGCAAACTGATGGCGGACGACAGCACGACGCCCAACGTGTCCGTGGCGGTACGTCGGTGCGTTCGTCTGGTCGAGCAAGGGGCACACGTGTTGGATCTCGGAGGAGAGTCGACGCGTCCTGGTGACTCCGCCACGGCTACGGAACACCAGCTCGCGCGCGTGTTGCCGGTCATTGAAGCACTCGCGAGCGAACGTGCGCTAGCGAGCGTACCCATCAGCGTCGACACGTGTCATGCGATGGTGGCCAAGCGAGCACTGGCAGCGGGTGCCGCCATCGTCAACGACGTCAGTGGATTGTCCGATCCCGACATGGCGAGGATAGTTGCTGAAACGGGCGCTGGCCTGGTCATCGGGCATTTGCGAGGACGACCCGCTACCATGCAAAACGACATTCGTTTCGTAGATCTTTTGCGTGAGGTCACCGACGAGCTGGCGCGTGCGGTCGAAATGGCCGTGGCTGCCGGCGTGGAGCGGCCACGCGTGGTCGTTGACCCGGGCATCGGGTTTGGCAAGACCGCAGAACAAAGCGCCGCGCTGGTCGCCGCTGCGGGGTGGTTGCGACAGGCCACGCGTTGTCCGGTGGTCATTGGAGCCAGTCGAAAGAGCTTCCTAGGCGCGCTCAGCCTGGCCCACGGGGATCGTCTGGTTGCAAGTCTTGCCGCCGCGCTGGTGGCCGTCGAACGGGGCGCCAGCGTCGTTCGCGTGCATGACGTTCCCGAGACCGTGGAAGCTCTCGCTGTCGCGGCAGCGATCCGCAAGTCGTTCGAACAGCACACACGTGATCGTGACATGGAGCAACGGTGAGCACGAAACGTGCAAGCTCGCGTATGAGACCGGTGGCGGAAACGAGCCGGATCCAGCTTGACGACACCGGCCAAGACACCGTCATGAGCGAAACGCGGCAGATGTTCGGAACAGACGGAATTCGCGGACGCGCGAATGTTCATCCAATGACGCCCGAGACGGCACTGCGCGTGGGCATGGCCGTGGCAGCTCATTTCGGCGGACGGGGCAACGTCGTGATCGGAAAAGACACCCGACTCAGCGGATATATGTTCGAGACCGCCGTCGCCGCGGGACTGTGTGCGATGGGAACGGGTGTCAGGCTAGTTGGACCCATGCCGACACCGGGCATTGCATACATCACGAGCTCGGTACGGGCCGACGCAGGTGTGGTGATCTCGGCCAGCCACAACGCGTTCGATGACAACGGTATCAAGCTGTTCGGTGCCGATGGTTTCAAGCTCCCTGACGATGTGGAGGCTCACCTCGAACGGCTCATGGATCCAGGCGTGCTCGAGCATGCACGCGCGACGGGAGAGCGTATTGCCAAGGCGGTACGCATCGACGATGCCGCCGGGAGATACATCACACATCTCAAGTATGCCTTCCCGGTCGGGTACAAGCTCGACGGTATGAAGATCGTCGTGGACTGCGCCAACGGTGCGGCTTATCGCATCGCGCCGGCAGTACTTTCGGAACTGGGAGCCAAGGTGTATCGGATCGCCTGCGATCCCAATGGCGTCAACATCAACGATGGTTGCGGGGCCCTCCATCCAGAGAGCATGTGTGCTCGCGTGCGCGAGGTGGGTGCAGACCTCGGCATGGCGCTCGACGGTGATGCCGATCGCGTGGTGTTTTGTGACGCCGATGGAACCTTGGTGGACGGTGATGCCGTATTGGCGATGTGCGCCCGCGAGCTATTGCTTGGTAGCAAGCTCAAAGGTGGCTGCGTGGTTGCAACGATCATGTCGAATATCGGGCTCGAGCGCAGCCTCGCGGACATCGGTATCGGGCTGGTTCGCACGCCGGTCGGTGATCGTTACGTCGTGGAGGCGATGCGTGCCGCCGGCTGTAACCTTGGCGGCGAGTCGTCCGGACACCTCGTGTTTTTGGATCATGCGACCACCGGTGATGGCATGATTGCTGCTCTGCGTGTGCTTACGATCATGCAACGCACGGGGACACCCCTGTCCGAGTTGGCGTCGGTCATGACGCGATATCCGCAGCGAATGGTGAGCATTCCGGTCGGACGCAAGCAACCGCTCGTGCAGCTCACGGGGCTGACCCGCGTCATCCAGCAGGTCGAGAACGATCTGGGCCCGGACGGTCGTGTGGTCGTGCGCTACTCGGGGACAGAGCCCAAGCTACGCGTCATGGTAGAAGGGCCAGATGAACATCGCTTGGCCGAATACATCGAACGCATCGGCTCGGTCGTGCGAGCGGAGCTGGCGGTAGGTGCGTGAACGCAAGCCGGGAGTTGCGGACGTGAACGAGAGCGAGTCGGGAGATGTGGTGTTAGGCATCGGCCTGGACCTATGCCCGTCGATGCGCATCGATCGCGCAGTCGCGCGACATGGTGATCGATTCTTGTCGCGCGTATTCACGGATCGCGAACGAGCGTACTGTCTTGCACGTCACGATCCGTCCGAATCGTTCGCCGCGCGGTTTGCTGCCAAAGAAGCGGCCAGCAAGGCCCTTGGTGGATCGCACGGGTTGACCTGGCATGATGTCGAGGTACTGGCGGCCGTTGCTGGACAACGAGGACCAACCGTCATGCTCCGGGGTCGAGCGCAGGAGTTCGCACGCGAGCGTGGCATTCGAGCCGTGCTCGTCAGCATGACTCACGCCGCCGGAGTTTCCGCAGCGGTCGTCTTGGCCATCGGAAAGGTCGTTTGAACGTGATGGATGCCCAGTCGTTGTGTGCTTTGTGGTCCTCGGAGCTAGCGACCGGTGCGGATCGTTACACGATGGACATCCTTGGCATGCCGTCGGCGGTCGTGATGGAACGAGCCGCATGCTGTGTTGCTCTGGAGGTGCGAGACCTGGTGCCTGCACCACGCGAAGTGTGGGTGCTGGTGGGGCCTGGAAACAACGGTGCCGATGGTCTCGCGATCGCGCGATTGCTGAACGGGTGGGGTACGCCGAGCCGCGCGTTCGTCGTGAGTGATCACATCAATGATGCCGTGACGCAACAACTCGCGTTGGCACGCAGTCATGGTGTCGACGTACGCACGGGTGTTCCGCGATCCGACCCGCCCTCGAACGTCGTGCTCGTCGATGCGCTGCTTGGCACGGGCACGAAAGGGGCTCCACGTGGAGTCGTGCTGGATGCGCTGCATTGGTTGATTCGTCTGGACCGTCCTGTGGTTGCCGTCGACATTCCAACGGGTGTGGATCCAGACGATGGTCACCTTGCCGGCGAAGCGGTGCATGCCAATGTGACGGTGACGTTCGGGAGAAGCAAACCCGGCCTCCACGTCACGCCTGGCTCGGGACATGCCGGCCGCGTGGTCGTGGCTCCGATTGGGCTGTCGTTGCCGGCGGGAACAGGTACGCCGTTCGGGCTGATCGATCCCACGTGGGTAAACGAACGAATCGACCAGCTGCCCGCGGCAGAGCACAAGGGAGAGCGAGGACACGTGGCAATTTTCGGCGGGAGCGTCGGGACTCCGGGTGCAGCCGTACTTGCAGGTAGCTCGGCGTTACGTGCTGGGGCAGGTCTCGTGACCATCGTCAGCAGTGATTCCGCCGTGCAAGAACAGATCGTTTTGCATCGGCCCGAGCTGATGGTGACGCCGCGGATCGATCCACTTTCGTCCAATGTTTCTCGAGCGAACGCGCTGGTAGTGGGGCCAGGATTGACTGCAGACAACGATCTCAGCGGGCTTTCCACGTTGTGGAGCGAGGATGAACGACCGGCGGTTTGGGACGCCAGTGGTCTCGCATGTGTGCCGGCATGTTCGCGGCTGGCTCGCGTCCGCGTGCTCACGCCACATCCTGGTGAGGCCGCCCGCATGCTACGCAGGCTGGCAGAAAAATCGTGGAGCTCCGATGCCGTGCAGGCCCAGCGTATCGCGGCTGCGCGAAAGCTGGCCGAGTTCACGCAGGCTGTCGTGGTGCTCAAGGGCGCTGGCTCGCTGGTGGTGAGCCCAGACGGAGACACTCACGTGTGTACCAGCGGGACGCCGTCACTCGCGACGGCAGGAACAGGTGATTGCCTGGCCGGGGTGATCGGGGCACTCCTCGCACGAGGAGTTTCCGCCAGCGAGGCTGCGCGCATTGGCGTACACGTGCACGGCCTGGCTGGAGAGCTGGCCGAGGCTCAACGTGCGGGCAGTGTCGCGATGGACATCGCGGATGCGCTGGGACCTGCGATGGCGACTCGGCGAGCACCCCGTGGTTGGCTGAGATTGCGGCTGAGTTGAATCTCGAGTCAGGCGCGGTCGAAGATCAGTACACCGAAGTAAGCGGTTGGTTTGAAGCCGAGCGAGCGAACGCACGCCTGTCCAGCGCGGTTCGACGGATCCATGAACAGTGCCGTGAGGCGAATACCTTTTTCGTGCATATCGGCGAGCGAGGCGGCGACGATGGAACGTGCAAAGCCGCGTCGGCGCATTTCAGGGGGCGTATACATGGCCGAAACCTGCACGGCATTCGAAGTGCGAGCGCTGAAGCTCGAGCGAGCAACCGGAACGCCGCGCTCCAGCAGCATCCAGATTTCGTTGTTGGTGATGGCTCGTTGGATTTTCTCGCGCGTGGCTGCCAAATGAGCGTGTGTTTGGGCCAACCCAAGCACTTCTACTGCATAATCGTTGGCCCAACGGATCAATACGTCGAGATGGCGCTGCGTAGGATGGATCCGCTCGACCTTCCCATCGAGCAGGGACGTTGGTACGACGAGCTCGTCGAGCTCGAGCTCATAGAGCGTTTCGCACGCATCGATGCGGGCAGTGTGGGTGTCGCGGCCAAGTGCTTTTCTGGCCAGTTGCACCTGAGCGTATGGCCCCGCAATGCTCGGAGGTGAACGTCCGCTATACGCCACGAGGGTCCGTGCCAGCTCGGCAGCGTGTTCCGGCGCTTGGATCCACAGGGTGCCTCTCGCGCCTTGCCCCACCACGCCCAAAAGATCGGTGCCACGAAATGCGCCATAAAACAGGGTTGGCGCTTGCCCTGAAGCAGCCAGTCCCTCGCGCTCGAAAGCCGACTGTAGGAAGATCGAGCTTGCGCCACGATCTACCAGGAATTTGACCAGCGCATCTTCGTCGCCGGGGCGAAGCTGCTGGAACTCTGGCATCGCTGCGCGAGTGTACCTCGCGTGCGTATAGGCTCGTTTGTCATGGATCTGCGCCGGTTCGGGACACCTCGAGTGTTCCGGCCGGTTGGACGACGGACAGCGCTTGGACGGCTCCGGGTGGCGTGCGCTGTGCGCGCTGGAATCTGCTCGTCTTCTGTTCAGGTAACCGGCAGGGGGTCACTCTGGCGGAGGGCCGTGCCATACGCAACGTTGCGCAAACGGGCTACACAACTTCTCGCAACAGCTCTCGTGATCGAAGCAAGCGTAGGGTGATCCCGGCGTGCCGCAAGACGCCACGCAGCGCGAACCATTGCATGGCATGGAATCGCACGCCACGATTTCGAGGAGACAATAAGGAGCTTCTGGAGGGCAGTCACGCGCGCTCGAGCACTCGTTGGTGATGTTTGGAGATCGGCAGTCACCAGCATGACGGTCACACACGAGACCGTCGCAACAGCCTGCGTCGTCGAGGCAAGCGTAGCCTGACGTCCCGCAAAACGGCACACATCGACGTTCGTTCAATGCGCCTGGAAGGCAGCGGTACCCCTCGGGACAGTCGCGCGTGTCCAAGCAGACCTGTGGCACCAACACCGGCTCACCCGAGCTGCCTTCGCCCGTGTGTGTCGTGGAGTCTTCCGTGGGCGTCGTGGCCGTACTTTCGACCCCTGCGACCGTAATGCCAGCAGTTTCGGTCGTGCCGGTTGGACCGTCCGGAGAAGAAGTCGCGACGCTGTTCGATCCGGGGCCGCTCTCGTCATCGAACAGCGAGCCCGCCACCTTGGTTTTGCAACCCGCGACCACGAGCATGAGCGCACAAATTCGAGGTCTGGTGCGCGACGATGTGCGCGCACGCCATCCGATCATAGCTTGATGCCGCCGTTTGGAAGCTCGGAGGGGGGCCGTCCAAACCCGCCGCACACCCGTGCCCACGAGCCTGGCGTACCGGTCGCGATGCAGACGGGTCTCGATCCCGCGATCTCCAGCTCTGGCGCGACCAGGTTTCCATGCTCGTCGAACCATTTGGGACCGTTGTCGTCCTCGAAGCTCAGCTCGGTACCGTAGAGTCGCGCCGTGATACGAACCAGCTCGATGCTGCGAACGTCGTGCGCGGCATCGTAGGCGCTGTCGACGGCCCACAGTCGCGGATCGTCGCGAGAAAGTAGCGCTGCATCCGAAAGCGATAGCAGTGCTGCCTTTTGTTTTGGCTGCACTGCGAAGTAGGTGTTGTCTTGTTTGGCGAGCGCCCAGGGAATGCCGAGGGGCTCGCCGGTGTGTTCGTCGACGACAGGTCGCATGGGAGCGCCGGCGAGATGAAACCCCCTTCCGGCGCCCCTGGCAGGTGCAGAAGTGAGTGCGGTCACCGTAGCGGAGCTGGGATCGTATGCGAGGATCCGTGAGTACACTCCTAGGTCTCGATTGTCTTCTCGCGATTCGACCAGCAATGTGCCGTCGGCAGAAAAACCTGCCAGCACATGGTTTCCAGCGCTCGCGGGCCGAATCAAGCAGGATGTCTGAGCCTCCATGTCCCGCAGGGCCAGCGCGCCAGAGCCAGTCCGGAAGGCGTAGTGCATGCCATTGGGCGACACCGCGCTCACGCCCGGGAGCTCGCCTTCTGGATCCGATCCGCTCACCATGGCTCCAGCAATGCGATCGATCAGCGCACCATGTGTTAGATCGAACACCAGTGTTTCCGCGTGCTTTCCAGTCCCGCTGGTTGCCACGACGTATTGGTCGTCGGGTGTCACGACGACCCGTGAAAATGCATGCGATCGCGCCAAGAAGCGTGGCTTGCCCAATTGGATAGCCGAATCCCGCTCACCGTCGGGATCCGCCAAAACGACATGGAGCTCCTCGTCGTCCTCGTCGTGGACCCTTCTCGTGACGACATGACGATCGCCGACTGCCACGACGAGCAAGTCGGCGTCCGTTTCGCCAACGAGCACGACGTCCTGGACGGTCGCGTCGGTTGGACGATAGGCGTGGAGCAAAGGTCGGTTTCCGGCGTCTCGATAAATCGCGACATTGCCAACGCGCAGCGAGGCCACGAGATTGTTGGCCGCGCTACTGCTGCACTCGAGCCAACGGTTCGACGTATGTTCCGTCTGTGCCAGGCCCTGTGTGTCGTCCCCGAAATGCGTGTGACACATTCGCCCGCCGGCGACTGCGACCACGTATTGACCACTCGGCATCAGTAAAAGGTCTTCGATGCGTACGTCCTGTGTTTCGAGCTCGAGGAGTTGTAGTGCACAGTCGATGCCGTCACACGAACGACGAATGACGTACGCTTTGACGCGTGCGGAGTCTTGTACCAACATGCCTGCGACGGACGCCGAGCGATTGACGAGATGATCGATGTTGCCGACAGTCTCCAGCCTACCGCAGGGTGTGCTGGGATCGGAAGCGACCAGGCAGCCTTCCAACGTCAGGGCGATCCCACAGGAAACGAGACCCATGTGTCGGTTCAAACCCACAGATCAGCATGTTATCAGGTCGACGCATCAGGCGGCTACGACTCCAAGGGAAACCCACATGTGACCGATGAGGATCGGTTGCGCGAGGGACCGGGCCCTTTGCCGAGTCGGGTTGTCGCGGTCACCGCGGTCACCGCGGTCACCGCGGTCCATGGGGCACGCGTGGCACCACGAGTGCTGGGCCCTGCTACGTCGGCCGTGACGAGGACCGAGGACACGCGTATGACTCCAGCCGGCATGCCAAGCATCGCCGCACGATCTTGGCTCTTCGCGCCATCAGCGGCTGTGGTGGTGGCGGTTTTGGGTTGCCGTGCCCAGGATTCCGCGGAGCAGGCAAAGCGCCGGGCCGGTGATGCAGCCGCAGCTGCTCGGTCGGACACGCCGCTCGATGTGGCGCCAGACGACGACGCCTTGGCAAGTCAATATCTCGACATCAAACGAATCATGGAGGCCGATCCGAGCCTCATGCAACGTGATGCATCCCCGCGTCGTGCCGGTCTGGAAACCGCTCTTCGGGGGATCATGGAATCGGCCAAAGCGGTTCATCTGCGTGCGAACGCGGCCATGTTGCTCGGTTCGATGCGCGAAGCCAGTGAAGATCGAGCCGACGCCATCGCGTTTTACAAACATGCCAGCGTACTGGTACCAGAGGAGCCGGGTCCCCACGCAGCGCTCGCGCTGGCGTGGGCGGCCCAGGGTGCCTACCAAGATGCCGCAGCAGCCCAGAAACGCGCGGTCGAGGCGGACAAAGATGATCTCGCGGCATGGCTGGTGCTCGGTGAGCTCGAGTTCGAGGCCGGACACTCGGATGCGGCCGCCGAAGCGTATGCCGCCTACGAGCTCAGGCGTAAAGGTTTGCTGGACGGATTGACACTCAAACGCGGTGGCCAATATGTGCTAACCGCAGAGGAGCGAGCGAAATGTGCACGAGCGCTGTCGGTCGCGCATGACAATGGAACCGCACTCGCTCTGCTCTACGCGTACGAATCCGACCCCGATGCGTCCGTACGCGCCGAGGTGGTGGAGACGATGGGGATCCAGCGCCTTCGTGGATACAAACCGAATATCGTGCGCTACCTTGCGAAGGAACAGCACGAGCGCGTCAAGCAGGCGCTCGCATGGGCGCTCGCCGAGGTGGAACGCGCGCCAGTGGATGCTACGCCCGATAGACAACCGACGCTGCCACGCGGTGCAGCGCGGCCATGATTGGCTTGTGCTCGAATGACGCGCTTGTTCGGTTCATCCCTCGATTCGCGTGGACCTGCGTCGCTGGAGGTCGTCTCGTTGTGTCATCGCTATCCAGGGGCCGAAACCCTGGCGCTCGACCACGTGACGTTCTCGATCGCGCCAGGTGAGCGGGTTGGATTGCTGGGACCCAACGGCGCCGGAAAAACCACGTTAATGCGGATCTTGTGTGGATACCTGCCGGTGCAGAACGTACGAAGCTCGCATCCTGAAATGCAGGTGAACGTCGCAGGGTTCGATGTCACGATGCACTCGTTGCAAGTACGTTCACGTGTGGGCTATCTACCCGAGCATGTGCCGCTGTATTCGGAGCTGCGTGTCCGCGAGCATCTGTCGTTTCGCGCAAAACTCAAAGGCGTGAACGGCCAACGCGCGCGCCAACGCGAGCTCGAGCGCGTCGTTGGCCTCACGGGGCTGGAAGGCATGCAAAGCGTCCCGATTCAAGAGCTGAGCCGTGGCTATCGACAACGGGTTGGCATCGCCGATGCCTTGTTGGGTAGCCCCTCGCTCGTCGTGCTGGACGAGCCCACCGTGGGCCTCGATCCCAATCAAGTCTTGGACATCAGAGCCATGCTTCGGGCACTGGGTGGTGCACAAACCCTGTTATTTTCCTCGCATGTATTGGCGGAAGTCGAGACGTTGTGCGACCGTGTCCTGATCTTGGCGCGCGGGAGTCTGGTGGTGGACGAATCGCTCGACCGAGCAGTTCGCACGCGTGAGGTTTCCGTGCAGGTAGAGGCCACGCTAGCGCAAGCGCAGCCTGCGTTGTCGGCCGCGTGCCAAGCGGTGGCCGATTTGCGTCCACGATTGGACGTGCTCGAGCGTCAAAGCTCGACGTACGCCTCGGTGGAGCTCGAAGCGCAGGACGACCAGCACGGCCATGTGGACCACGGGATCGAACGTGTGTGTAC
>Ga0187893_10006329_pt1 | contig 20353 bp, 48 predicted proteins | sample MA1701074metaG_FD_139574 | JGI IMG/M metagenome (GOLD analysis project Ga0187893, IMG submission 139574) | White microbial mat communities from a basaltic lava cave in the Kipuka Kanohina Cave System on the Island of Hawaii, USA - MA170107-4 metaG ...
ATATCAGGAGGACTTATTTGAAAATTATGTACAATACTACTTTTAGACCAATACATGGCGGGATAATCTAAATTTCTGTGTCGTATAAAAATCTGGTTCAGTATTTTCATACTAATTTATATAATTCTTCTTCTGTTATTTTAGTAACACCATACTTATCGGCTTTAGCGTTTTTATCACTACCGGAATTTGGTTCATTGGTTACAAGATAGGTTAAGCCTTTTCCAACACTAGACTTAGTTTCTCCACCATTATCTTTAATCCAACTCTCTATTTCCTTTCTAGGCTTAGTTAAAGCACCTGTAATACAAAAGCTTTTACCACTTAATGGTTTGCCGCCACTTTCTTCTAAGTCTTTAATTATCAATAACTTACGTAAACGGCCAATCAAACCGCGCTTTTCTTTCAGACCATTCCACATCTTAGTAGCATTAGTCTTAATACCTTGAATACTTCCGATTTCATCAACAGAAGCACTTAATACTTTATCTAACGTCTTAAAAGTAGTTTCAAATCTTTGACTGTTAGTATTACCAAGTGTTGGAATACTTAAGCCATTTAAAAACATTCTAAGTGGCATTTCTTTTTTATTATGTAATTCGTCCCAAATTTTCTCGCCAATCTTTTCAGAACCACTGGCTTTATCAAATACACTTATATCACAGGTATATAATTCGTCTATTTCTTTAATACCCTGTTCGATTAGCCCAACGATAATAGCTGGCCCAATACCCATGATATTTAACTTGGTGACCCAAGCAACTAATCTACCGTATAATTCACCAGGGCATTCTTTATTAACGCATAATAAATACGCACCGTCTTCAACTAGTTCACCATCACAGCTATCACATACACTTGGCCCAACTATTTTAATCTTCCGCTCGCCGTCACTAACGCGCCGCGTTATTTGCGGTATCACATCGTTAGCTCTCACTACCATAACTTTATCACCAATATGAACACCTAATTTTTCAACTTGATCCATACCGTGTAAAGAGCAGCGTGTAATAGTAACACCGCCAATATCTACTGGTTTAAGAATGCCTACAGGAGTAAATCGGCCTTTTAAGCCGCGTTGCCATTCAACGTCTTCTAACACAGTCATTTTTTCTACAGCAGGAAATTTAATAGCAACAGCGCCCTTTGGTCTGCCACTAGAAATGCCTAATTCCTTTTGTGTTTCTAAACTGTTGACCTTAACAACTAAACCATCGATCTCATAATTTAACGAGATTCTCTTCTTATTTATATAGTCTTCAAATATTTTCCAAGCGCCTTCTGCGTTACAAATTTGATGTGCTACTACATTAAGACCGTTCTTTTTTAAGAAACTGAACTTATCATTTTCAGTTTTTAGTTCAGTTGAATCTGACATTACATCAAACCATTGAATTTCTATGTATTTAATTAGCCCAGTATCTTTTTGTTCTCGCAGTTTACCATTTGCGGCATTTCTTGGATTCTTATAACCCATTGGTAAAAATTCTTTATCAAAGACTTCGCGCCTCAACATCGCTTCGCCTCTTAAATCACCAGTGAAGCCTTTTATTTCTTTCTTTACGTCTTTAAGCCACGCAGCGTTGGGCGTAATATTTTCTCCCTCTGTTCCATCTCCGCGTGTTGCTAGACTAACTAATTTGCCCTCTATATAACTAGCAACTACTGTACAACCATCCGCTTTTTCAGTGATAAATAAATCGTCACCTTTATCTTTACACCAATGGGTAAACTCATCTCTTGTGTTAACTTTTCCCAGGCTCGTCATTATCGTTGAATGTTTCTTTTTCGGCCAAACGCCACTAGTAACAGGTGCGCCGATTTCTTTAAGAAAATCATTTTCTGGATCTATTTTCTCTAATTCTTCTTTAAGAGAATCAAATTCAGCGTCTGATACTTCCGCTTCACCATTGTAGTACAAGTCACTAAGTTCTCTTAGTCTTTTAACTAGAGATTCAACATTATTCTTAGTTGTAGACATAGCTTCGCGCCTTCTTTCTTTATATGAGCATTTCTAAATAAACGTGTGCTTTACTTCCAGTAGCATCTTTAACACCATTATCTGGTGTGTTAAAATGAAGTGTAAAATTTCTGGTAGGTTTATTTGCAGGAGCCCTCATATCATCACTTTCTGCAATCATATGTGTATTTACAGTTAAACTAGCAAATTCCTCACCATCTTCTGTAATTAATATTAATTCATCAGATCGCGCTATTACTAGAAATTCATGTACAGCATCACTATTTTTACTTTTGAGTCTGATTTTCATCCAAGACTCTCTACGAATTCCTTAGCTGCTACTCTACCAACTCTTCGTTCAATAATCTTAAAAGCTTGTGCCATTCTCTCTAGTCTAACTTTTGTTAAAGATTTAAAAGTTTCATTATCCTTATCTTCATTTTTTTGTAAATTTACTAATTGATTTTTAGCATTAGTAAATGCAGCAAAAGCAGCTCTAGTTTTCTTAGTTAATATGACTCTGATTTCTCTATTTTTTCTTCCTGTATACATTTTTCAATTCCTTTCTAATCTTCTCTATGACTATAGTTGAATTTTCTCTCAAAAAAGCAAAATCATGATGTAAAAAAGATCCATTTTGTATATCAGATTTTACATCAACATTATTAATTATAATCTCCTGAGCAACAAACCGATAGCATTGATATTTAGCACCAAATGGATTCTTAAATTTCATAAATTCTGGCCTGAATAAGCCTAGCCTTTAATCTTAATCTCACAATTTCAAGATTACTAATAGTTAAATTTGCAACCTCGTAATTATCGAATCGGGTCTCTTTATAATAATAACTACGAGCATGTATGCTATTTTTAATCAATTTCATATGAATCCTCCGGGAATTGAACCCGGACTTTTCGATTAAGAGTCGAATACTCTGCCAATTAAGTTAAGGATTCTCATTTAATTTATTACTTACTATTGTTCTGATAGTATGACCCTTTTGACTAATAAACCCGATTACCTTGTAAATACTATCAATAGCATTATTTAAATTAAAAATTATATTATTGTCTAAGTGTAAATCATTATTTTGATTTATAGTTGGAGCCGGTCGTGTTATTCGTAGCAATTTCATATTCCATTTCCGGCCAAAAATTAGGACCCCACGAATAACATTTATCTAATTCGGCGATTAGTTCTTTTATGTTTAATTTTATATGTTCTGGGTGTAGAAAAAAATCCATAAGACCTTCACGATCTTTATTTCCATAAACTCTTGTTAATACTATATATTTCATATGTGATTATCGAGGTATGATCTCGAACCGTCTCTGTCACAAAGAGATATGCTGCCAATTACACCATAATCACCACGTTTATTAATCTATTTTATTTTTTGCTATCATTATTCTATCTACTCCGATAGCAAAACCAATACCGCAATCGTAACGACCGCCGCCAACTACTTGTTTTTGAGCGCCTAATGAAGATAATTCTATTTCAAAACCATCTTCTACGTAATATCTTAGGCCACGTTTAACAGTATTATTAAATGTATAATCCGAGATACCCAACACATCTAAGCAACCCTTAGATAGTGCTTTGACCTCATCTTCATCAGACGGCGCTTTGCCACCTAATAACTCCACTCCAAATTGAGTAAATTCTCTATATCTACCTAATTGTGGTCTATCGTATCTATAACAACGACTCACATAAAATAATTTAATAGGTTTGGGCCTAGCGCGCCACTCTTTTTTATATAGTTCTTGAATTATAGCAGTTACTTCTGGGATCAGACATATATCTCTATCACCTTTATCTTTAAAGGTGTACATCTGATTTAATATTTCAACACCAGCTTTTTCTACAAATGTTTCTTGTTCCCATAAACTACTTAATATTATTTCAGAATAGCCTTTACTTATGAAGATAACCTCGTAATTTGTTGGTTACCTCAACATACGTTTCAGCTTCTTTTCCTTCTAATATTCTTGTTCCTCTTAACATTTTACTATCTCCTATCTATAAAAGTTTCAGTGAGAGTTGGAGTCGAACCAACATAGACGAAATTAACAATTTCGCTCATTACCAATTATGATACCTCACTATATAAACTAGGCAATCTGATTGAATTCTCTAGAAAAATTCTCGGCTTTGCCTAACCTGTGCCGCCTTTCATCAAAGCTAAGTAGTGCCTACAATATAACAGGAAGGTTCTATTATACGTATTTGTCCACAGTCTTCAAGGACTAATGGTTTGGGACACTTAGCAGCAAATATTACTTGACCAGAACCACTTATAAGGGTAGTATCTAGTCCATTTTATAGTCATAGGCTACCAAAACTTTGATTTGAACTATTTTTCTTATACATTTTTATACCTTTCTTTATATGTCTCCGGCAGGATTTGCACCCACGTTCTATCGTTCGTAGCGATATTTCCTAAATCTATTAGAAGACGGAGACTTATTCTTTTCTTAATTCTTCTCTTACCAATGTATATGGCAATAAAGCAGTATCTAATGCCGTGCTCATTGGAAGGTCTAATAATACCACAAGGCTTACAAAAATTCTACTAACAGAATTTTCTGGATGTCTATTTATAACTTGATAAGCATGTATATCGATTTTACTACCAATATAAGGTTCTGGTTCTCTAAAAGTTCCAATTATAGCACCACAGCCATTTAACACTACACTTAATAATAGTAAAATAATATACTTATTCATTTTATCTCACTATCTATTGCGCAACTTTCAGAATCACCACGTCTATCTCTATAGCATATTTCGCACATACGTATAAATTCTTCGCCTTTCCACTTACAGTCTTTACAAGATCCAGGTTCTAATATAATAAACTCTTCACCGAAGAGATAACATACCTGGCCTCAACCCCAATTAACTTCTAATATTTCTCCGATAGAATCATATTCGCCATCTTCAAGTGCGCCAATTTTCCAACCCATTGGCTCCCCTGTCCTATGACTTTCTCTTACTATATCTTTAATGATTCTTACTTTTCTATGACTCATATTAAGATGCCTCTTATTTTACTTGAAATACGTTCTCTTATAATATGGAATCGATTTATATTAACAACCAATTTAGTATATTCTTTATTATTAAAATAGTAAATTCTCGAAACAATAATACCGTAATTAGAGCTTGGAGGATCAATCTTAGGAGTTATCAATTTCATTTACATCTTCAAGAGCTGTAATTAATAATATAGCGATTCTTAGTGCTTTACTTTCTTTTTCTTTATAATTTCCTAATCTATCTTCTAATTGCCACAAAGTATTTGTTAAACTTTCGTTACAAACTGCTATTTCTCCATCTTTTCTTATTTTAGTGCTTTTTACAGCACTTTTATTATCATAAGTGTCTGAACCCCAATCTAGTAAAGCTTCCCGTAGTTTGATATTTTTAGTAGCCTTTTTCTCTTTTTGTGTAAATACTTTAATTATTTTCTTTGAATCCTTCATTTTTCAACTCTTTTCTTACCTTATTATCAAATAAAGTCATTAAGTTATGACCAACACTTTGATAATCCATAAATAAATAATAAGCAGTTTTATTATAATGATATAGTGCTCTTCTTTTAGGCCAAGTTAAATCATGATCTTTATCAAGGTAATATTCAGCACCCAATAAGTAACACAATCTCATTTTAATGCTTTATATATTTAATTCCGAGGCCATCCTTAGAAATATCCTCTATAGTCATTTCATGTATTTCAACATCTTCTAAACGGTCAAAATATCCTACCCAAACAGCATAAAAATGTTTGAAATTTTCGCCCAATTTATCTTTCTTTAATTTTTCCTGAAGCACATTTTGATCCGTAGGATTATCTCGTATTATCTGTCCTATTCTAGTTGCATCCATTTGATTCTTATAACCATCAATTATTTTCCAATTACCATGTGACGAACTAAATGTATCACCTGTGCTATATCTAACAACCAATATCCATACTTTATTACCAGTCTTTGGTTTCCATCCAATCTCTATTGTTTCCTGAAACGATCTTTCTGTTAAATAGATATGCTCTGGTGTAAAAGTTTTATAAACAGGCGAATAAGTCGGCCATTCACTATCATCTTCTCGTTCTCCACCTACACTAGTAGATGAATATTGTAAATAAATCTTATATTTTGGTAACTTTTGTTTCTTTACTTTTTTCTTTATTATCTTTTTTGCCACTATTCACCTTTTAGTAATTCTTTACTTTTATTACTCAAAGATCTACCTATACTTTGAAAGTATTCTTGTATAACATACATTAATTCTAAATAAGTAGTTCTGTCTTGTTTCTTTATTTGTTCTAATAATCCATCTAATTCAGTTAAATTTAACTGCTGAATTAAATAGTCAATTTTTCGTGTTATTAATTTCATAATGCCCTAGAGGAGATTCGAACTCCTAAAATCGACTTTCTGAGAGTCGCACGTATACCAAAAATTCCGTCACCAGGGCTTAATATTTTAAATGACTCCGATAGGATTTGCACCTAAATCTGTCACGTTAGGACCGTGAAATTTTGTCTGTTAAACTACAGAGTCGCACTATATACTTATATACTCAATGCACCATTTAATATCTTTAATGAACTGTCCGGCCATTTTGTGTTCGCATTCCAATCTGGTAATTCTGATTTCATCTTGTAGCAATCCTCTATTTCACCATCTAATTCTATCTCAGGTGTTGCCCAAGTAGAAGCTAAATAAGTATAGTCTTCAAAGTTTGGTTTACCATCTCTATAAATATTACCACCAGTCCATTCCCAATCCGAATGTAAACCAGCATTAACTTCTCTAGGATTTCTTTCTTTTATTAATCTTGCAGCTTTATCCCAATCAAACACCATTGGTTCGCGATCCTGACTCATTTGGCCCATCGCAAAGGCTCTTATTGAATCCATTTTATTTATCCTCTTATAATTTAAAGTCCTTTCTTTGAAATATTATTCAGTTTATTTTTATAATGGTGACGGATTACTATTTCTGTTTTCTGGAAATTTATTCCAACACCCACATAAATTATTATAATGTCTTACAGATTCCCAATGAAACTCTTCATCAAACCAACCAGCTTCACGAAATAAAACAGTAAGTCGCGGATCATTAGCATCTTTTACGTCAAGTTTTATTATTGCATCTTCTAACTTTTTATAATCCCATTTTGTTTCATCTAATTCTCGCAAAGCGACTTTAGCGTGTTCTTGTGCCATACACTCAGTATTTTCACCCAAACAATTATAACATTTACTTTCACTTAGATTAATTAAATGATCCTTTGCTACTTCTAGTTTATTATCTCTTATATCTAATGGTAATCTGTGTAGAATTTCAGCATTATTATAATCATACTGTTTTTGAACAGCTTCTAGTAAAGTTTTACCCTCTGTAGTGAACCATGCCTTACCATCTATTTTTGATCCCCAATCAGTAGAAACTATTACTTTATCTTTCAAAAAACGTACATAAGCTCTCTCGACACTAAGCCATCGGAGCGCATCTTCATCAGTTTCAGGATATTTCTCTATTACCACAAGTTTCCTCTAAAATCTATCTCTTCGCGAAGAGTCTGAAATCCAATTATATGAAAATTATCTACATAAAAATAAATTAGGTCATATTCCTTAAATAGAAACCGTATATTTTTAAGGATTTTCATGTTAATTGATGTCCTACTTTAAATATCCTATCTTTATCAACTGCTAAATAACTAATACCATCTTTGGTTTCTATTATATTCTCGATTCTATCAAATTTTGGCCCTTCTACTTCGTCTACAACTACCCAGCATTTTCTTTTATCACCAGCCATAACAACTAATTCATTTCTAGAAGTAAAGAAGAAACTAGTTAACCATTTATAAGGCTTCGACCACATTTTATTACCTTTTACTACATATTCCCTTTTACCAAAATTTTGAGTAAGGTATAGTGGACCAAAGACTGGATTAAGTAATAAGAAGGCAGGTAATATTAATACTTTCTCTAACCATTTTGGTGCGCGTTCAAGTAAATTAATAATACCAACAGTTATATCTACAAATATACTTTTTTGATTTACTCCAGCATACCCTATTAATTTACGATCACGAGAAAACACGTAATGTTGTGGTATACCATTATTAAATACTGGCCCAACTTGGCCATCATATATTATTTGTTTTTTAAATATCCCTTTTTCTTCGTCTACTTCTGTAATCTCTTTAAATGAAACCCCGCCTACCTTACATTCACCATTTTCATGTATAAAAGCATGATCTTCATCAAAGTAACTAAATAATGATTCACCATTATTATCTTTCTCTTTAGATTTTCCACCACATGGATATACAGTATATACTTTATTATTTTCAAACACCCTAATGGCGCCTGGTCTACCCAATCCTAAGCCTATTAATTGATGTTCGAAGCCATCTTTTAATTCCCCATTAACTCGTGTTCCTCGTCGACCATCACCATCTAAATCTTTCCATACTAGTGTATTATTATCTAACCAAACCATCTGGTATGCAGTATCTTTGTAAGTATATTTGGCCTCACCGTTAATATAAATTTTTCCGTTCCTAGATATAGCTAATTTATCTCCTTTTGGAGATAATTCTGCATGACTAAATACAGATTCTACATACTCTAATTCTGATTCAATTTTATTATTAAATATTATTTTTTGATTACGATGCGTGTCCACCATTTTTAAGAAATAATTTTTATTATCGTTGGATGGAACAAGACGTTCTAAATAACCCCATTCTTTTTTAATTTCACCCAATAATATTTTCTCTTTTATTTTCATTTTTCACTTTCTTCGCATTACAAATAATTATTCACATCTCAGATATTCTGTTAGCTACTTTCTGTCTTTCTTCTAATGAACTCTTAAATTTTCTCATACTATAACTACCTCTGCACGAATCAATATCACATCTAAAATCTAGTCCTGCTATTATCTTTTCTAATTCTTCTAAGGTATCTAGATCGTTATATTCGGCCAATCCATCTGGGTAGTCAATATAAAATTGTGCGTTAGTATTACTACCAATATCTGGAATATCTCTTTTCATAAGTGTTGTACATTCAGGACATTTCTTAAAAACTTCACTACTCATGATATAATCTTAATCCTACATATAAAGCATAATGAATTTGATCTAAATAAAATACTAATTCATCTTTAAGAATCATTTTAATAACAATATTAATTTTATGGCGATAGTAGGATTTGGGCGAAAAATCCTTAGAATTTCGGAGTTTCATTAAATAATATAACCATTTCCTACTACTCTATTGCCTTCCATTATATCAAACTTATTGCTACTTACTAATAATTCTTCGGCGTTACTTAAATCAAATAATTTAATTTCAGCCTCAATCTCTTTTCCTAACTCTAAGTCTCCCAAGAACTTAAAAAAACCGGCGCCCCGATGTTCTCCATAATCATTAAATACAACAGTAGGTCTATAACCCTCACCAGGCATATTTAATCTGCCACCTTCTTGAAATGTCTTAAATTTAACTTTTACTTTTCTAAGCATATACATTATATCAAAAAGTGAATCCCAAATTCCAGCATATAAATCTCTATCTCTTATTCTAAAATACATATTATTAAAATTGTGTTCAGCCTTAGTTACGTATCTTGATATGTTTATTTGCTTAATTATTTTCATTTAATAAATACCAATGCAATCTTCTGGACACATTCCAATCAGTTAATAAATGACGCCGCATTTGATTATATAACTTTCTACTTATTAAATTTGGATATAAATAAGTTCTTTCTTTATTCAAACCAAATTCAAAATTCTTAAATATACGCACCCATTTTCCGCCTTAAATCTAAATTACTATATAGTATTATTTCCCGATTTCTTACATGTCTAAATGTTCGACCAAAATACTCAAAATACAACGCAATATCTCTTGCATTCATAGGAAATATTCTATCACCAGCAATCTCAATTTTTAACAGTTTCATGTATTTCCTCTAGGAAATTTATGAATATTGCGGGACACTTTATATAAATACTTTTATTAAATGGTTTAGCACGCCAAACTCTTAATAAGCGTGCCTGTAATTTAGATTCTAAGTTTATTACTTTCATTTTAGCCTTTCATACGGAAGTACCTGGATTCGAACCAGGATAGGATTTTTTGAGAATCCATAAAGCATTTCCAATGCCTTGACTTTCCAGTTAGTTTCTATACTTCCAAGTTTTCACGTATTTTTTGATCAAACATTCTTTCAAGTGTTAAACATAGAGTCCAACTATCATTATTATCTGTATTTATAATATTTCTATAAACTTCTATTCGCCAAAATAACTCAGTAAACTCATTACCATCATATCGTATACTTGATTTATGTTTCCTATCATTATTATGTGTTATCTTCTGAAATTTCTTTAATATTTTCACTAAATTAGATCCTTAATCGCCAATTTTCTCTTATTATATTACAAAATATATTTTCTACCTGCATAGCAAATCGCCAGTTTTCATGTGTCTCTCTGTTAACAACAGTGTTATAAATACTATCAGACCACACGATATCAGTAAATTTATTTTTATTAAAATATGTCTCATCTTTATAATAAGGATCCCATCGTGTTGAGTCCTTAAATTTTAATACTCTCATTTAAAACTATAGTCTCTTTCTTATTCAATCAGATAGGACAAGATTCGAACTTGTGAGAGCTTTTCAGCCCTACTTCTTTAGCAAAGAAGCGTGTTAAACCAAACTCCACCACCTATCTATTTCTATATTTGGACATAGCCGGTTCTGCCCCGACTCAAATCGATTTTCAGCCGATCGCTCTACTAAATTAAGCTATATGTCCTAATTTACCTAAGTCCTTAGCCAGCAGAAGGTAACGCTCCTTCGTCCTATGTTTACAAGACATAAATTCTACTTTTGAACTATACTGGCGTATATTTGGTTGTCTAAGTCATAACGTCTTTTTATTCTTCCAATCCACCTTTTAATAGTTTACCACTACCATTACATTTATCACATTTAATTTCTTTATCATAGTATGTTTGGTAACCTTTTGCTTGTAATTCTTTAATCATACAATCTGAGTGTGCTTCACATGTCCAAGTAGATATCCAACCGTGTGAACGCTCACCAATTAGATTTCTCACTTTATCAGTTGTATTACAATCATGATGCTTACAAACCGGATCCATTTACTTTTTCCTTATTTAATACTATTGAAGTATCTCGGCAGATACTACTAAAATATGACCAAAGAAATCTATGTTGATTATCAAGAGTGGTAAAATTAAATTGAAATACCACATTATCATTAAGTGTATAAAACTCTTTATGTAATTTATTCTTACTTGCCAGGATCATACCAGCCATCAAATAAACCGTCATCATAATTTCTAAACACTTCGCCATCTCCAAGAATTATGACCTAAGTATTTAATATCCTTTAGATGTCCATTTTGAGTTACTCTTACCCCATCACGAATCCTATGTAAACTAACCATATTCTTTGAACTACCACCAATGTAGCATAAACCATGTTTAGTATGCCTAACTATAGATCCACGTTTAAGCCCTAGACTTATCGTTCCACCATAGATTCGTCTTTTATTATTTCTTGATGGTTGCAGAGTATGTAATCGTCTTCTGTGAAATCTGAGAGGGGTTAGTATTAGCATACCATTATACTCTGGTATTAAATGGCCACCAACTAGAGAATTAGCAAGCACCCAAGAATCGACACAATGCGCATTAAAAGCATACTGATTATTTTTTGATTTAGTTAAGCCTAAAGAATCTCTCAAAGCTTTAGTCTCATAACCACATGCAGTTACTAATTTACCTAATTTTTTAATTTCCTTATAAAACCAATTTTTTCCAAATTCTAACGGAGAAAATCTTGTATTCCATGATTTATTTCCTTTTTTAGATACTGCTGCAGTGTCTTCTATTATATAATTAGTAATAGGTAATATTATTCTTAGCATATTAATAATTCGTAGCTTAGTTTGCCACCTGGCTTTTGTGGAAGGCGGAATTCGGTTCTTCTTCATAGAAGAAGATCTATTAAATCTTGGTTTTCGACAGGGTGTTTTTCTGTTACGTCTTTTTCTTCTCATTTCTTTTCTAACTTGTATGTTATCTTTGACCCAAGTCGTAGCGTCTGATTGAATATTTATTATTGTATGAGCTTTACTTTTAACTGTAAATGCTTCAAACTTACTACCAGGATCAATACCACAAGCAACTTCTTGCCTGTAGCTAGTTTTAGAATCAAAATTTAATCGAATACAAAATATTCCTTTTTTGAAAAAATAGGTTGCTTTCTTTTCTTTGATCCATCTTCTAGCTCTAGAAGCACTTGTAGGCATTAATGGTTTGCCATTTTTGTCTACAACAGGAACTCTTTTATTAAAAACTTCTTTCATTTTATAAAAACCTTTAAATAGTAAATCTAAACTTATTACTAAGTTTAGTTAATTATTCCCTTCGTCATTGATAATCATAGAGGATAAAAACTAGGGAGGCATTCTTAACATATTTTGTTCTACCACGAACAGATTATTCAATTGCTTCACAGACCACTATATTTTTAGAAAACATAATAATCTTAGCACGACTAGTCTTCCTTTACTTTGCATAGCTAAAACTAATTAGTAACTTTAAGCCTTAGCTTACAAATCTTTATCGAGAAGATAAAGACGGTCAACATTCATCAAACGGCAAATCACAACCAGGGCAGTAATCACTATCGTTCATTCTTTTATCTTTTAACTACACTTTTTATAAGCGAAAAAGCTAATAGACTTAGCCAGACAAAACCACCAATTATAATTGCGAGAGGATTCATATTATTCTCCATTTTTGGTATTAGTATGTCTATATTAGAAGTAAACCCCACTAATTCTTCCACAATTAATGCTAACTTAGCTGATACCTAAGTTCATCTAATATAGACCTTATTTAGAAAAGATCTATAAAAGTTAGTTCAGAAGAAACTCTCCACTAATCCTTCGTTACTAATTTCATCCCAGATTAGCTTTGACTAGAGGAACTAACTCTTTGTAATTCTTCTACTTTTATAGATCTTTAATACGTCCTACTGGAATCGAACCAATATTATTTTTCGGTGTAAACGAAATGCCATAACCGTTAGGCGAAGGACGCAAGAATTTTAACAGATGATGGTAGGACTCGAACCTACAGTATAATTAGTTTTGCAGACTAATGCGTCTACCAATTCCGTCACACCATCGTATTAAATATTTTTAGTAATACCTTTAATTTGTATTGTCACTTCTGTATCATAATTAGGCCCACAAGTTTCACAACCACCTGAATCAGTTACATAATTATTTATATTAATATTTAACGTACCAAAATGTTTAGATAACTTGTGTAAAAAATCATAGTTAATATTAGACTCTTTGCCATAGTAATCAAACTTTAGTTCTAAAGAATCACTACCAGTAGTAGAAATCTTGAATTCATCACTTGTATAAGTCTGTAAGTCTTTCTTAATTTTTAGTAAATTTAGTTCTTTGTCTTTCTTCATTTATGTAAGTCCTTGATACATATGGAGCTAGTGGAGCACGATTCCACAGTCTCACGGATGCGAACCGTGTGTTTTCCCAAAATTAAACTATAGCCCCTTGTTTTGTAACTGCTTAAAGAATTCTATTTTTCTTTGTTTACATTTTTCTATATTTTCTTTAAATAATATTGTAAATTTACCATCACAATTTGGACATATTTCACAACATGGAACCGAATGCATATAATATTTATTAGTATGACATTGGCAATTACATTCTGTTGTTTGATGGTAATTATTGTAGTTCATATTTAATTTTCTCGTTTATAATGCCGCATCTTGGATTCGCACCAAGGATTTCCGACTCATGTTGTTAGTTGATTTATGACGAACAGTTAAATTATCAGTAGATTCACGTAATAATATATCATTTGCCCTAAAGCTGCTCACAGCTAATGTCACAGTTTTTCTTAATGCATGTATATTTTGAATATATACTTTCAGGATCGGGTTTTCTACTTGTTGTATGTAAAGCTTTTGTTTATATAACCTTGTATATAAACTAGACAATCAACATTTACTATGTAGCCCACCACTATCTGTTGAATTTGAATCTTTCCGTCCTTTTCTCTTCTAGTTGCAGGATTTAGTTTTTGCTCATTTATTATTACGGCTACTAAACCATATTGCAAATTTAAAACTGATGAAATCTAGAATCTTGCTATACTAACAAAGTTCGTTGCTGCTTCATCAGTCTCGTAGCTTGTAGGTGATATGTGGAAAAAATATATAAAAATAAAAAATTACATTTAATTTCTATAGATAAATTTTATCAAAATCAACTATTATGTATAAATTGCAATTTAAATAGTGTCAAAGTGATTTATACTATCGAAGAATTTAATTTTTATCAATTCTGCAGTCAAAATTGTGAAGAAGGGTATAATAAAAACATTTTTTATAAAAAAGATAGTTTTAAGATATATAAGTATACAATCAATTCAATAAAAAATAGATTAAAGGAGCTTGAAATATATTATAAAAATCCTCAACTTTGTCAAAAGTGTAGTATTATCATCAAGATACCGTTTGGTGCCAAAATATTTAATATTAAGCTTAAAAAATTCTGCAATAAATGCCGGTATGAGTTAGAAGTACCCAATCCAGAATACCAAGATACGCCTACTAAATTATGTGATGATTGTGGTGTTGAGATAAATTTAAAGAAAAGCAATAATAAGTTTAGAGTGAAAAAATTTTGTAAAGATTGCCTTAGAAAAAGCAAAATAATATCCTTATCTAAAATGAGACAAAAGACTGAAGTTGATTCAAAGGTTATTGTATTTTTTGAGAATCAACAAATTTCAAAATTATACCAAAATGGAAAGAATTGGCAATCTGTTAACTCTACTATTAGAAAACATGCAAGAAAGATATTTTTGCTTTCTGATCGGCCTAAATGTTGCCAGGTATGCGGTTATACTAATCATATTGAGGTTTGTCATATTAAAAGAGTTTCTAGTTTTTCTAAAGAAACCACTATAAACGAAATTAATGAACTTAATAATCTAGTAGGACTATGCCCAAATCATCATTGGGAACTTGACAATGGTTTACTTAAATTACCTCTATAAAAGATACTAAATTAACATTTCTTCCATAATCTTCCATAGTTTATCTTCTTCTACCCTCTTGGAAAAAGGACATATTCCTTCAGATTCTTTTGGTAATACTACCTGAGCGAATTCTTTAGTATACTCAGAACGTTTTAATAGAGTGATACAGTTTGTAGCTTCTACTCTATGAAAATCATTATGGTTAACCGTATAAGAATCACCTTCTTTATATACAGTTTCTTTATCTAACCAAGAATAACATGGTATTTCTAATGATGGTGCTTCTATTTCTACATTACAAGATTCATTAGTTATTTTATGTGTAAACTCTTGCCAATCATTTTCTCTAGTATCTACACGATATAATTTATTCTTAAGTTTACCTTTTAATATCTTGGACTCAAAATTATATCTATGATTATGAGTATCTTCAGTTATAGCCAGTAATTCTGGTGAGTAAAAATGTAGTCTCCATGTTTCATCTATTTTTAACTGGATAAAACCTAAACCAAAATAATATAAGCGCGCGTGTTTGCGCTTTAATTGTTGTAAGTCTATATCTCTCAATGAGTTAAACATTTTTTCACCTCTATTACAATTTCTCTTGCCCAAAGATAGTTAGTGTCGCTCATATGTCTCCGAACTTCTGCATAAGGTCTTTCGCGTAGGATTAAATTTGCGCCTAATATTTTATAGGCAACACTATAAAGAGACTCAGCTCTATTATAACTATAATTAGGTGCTGCGCGGAATAATGTCATAGTTTAATAAATTGTTGTAATTCAGAATCTGTTAAAAAATTGCCCCAAAATGGGAAATCAAATACTAGTCTGTCTTTTAAAGAGTTTTTAAGTTCAAAACTGTATTTTTCTTCATAATATGCCTTTGATTGGAGTAAATACCTAAGTTTCTCAGTAGCCGATAATAACGTCATAAGCGCCTCCAACCTTAACTTTTAAAAAATAAGCACTAAAATTATTAACTTCGGTTAAAATCGGAAAACAAAGTTGGTTACGAGAGTTTAGCAGATGAAACGGATTTTGTAAACTTTGATTATCCTTAAGTATCATAAATATATTAATCTTAATTATTTTCATAATTTATTTGTTAAATGATCATTGTACTTAAAACTATTTCCAAAGTTATTAACGTGCATTAAAGTATCCCAAATTCTGAAATGATCTTGTAAACGTTCTTCAATACGTAATCTATTTTCCTGTATTATTCGTAATTGAGAATAAATTTTCATTATTTCCCTTTCAAAGCTTTAGATAAACCAAGAATATCTAGCGGCATTATTTGCCATGAACTAGCTAATGCTTCTCTAAGTCTTGTGGACCAATATTTTTCTTGTTTAATATCTCTGTAATATTTAACCAGTTTATCATATTCAGATTGTGGAAGTTTGACAGTAAATTCTATTGCTTTATTACTTTCCTCAGTAGCATTATAGTAAGGTATATCTATCTTCTCTATATCGGATACCCACGTATTATTAGAAAGAATTTCATATGCTTTTTTCAAGTCATAGGTTTCATTAGTTATACCGCCGATGTAACTGATATGATATGGTTTTGTTAAGGGCATATCTGATTCAAACTTATAATACAAGCCATCATAAGAATTATGCCAAATAAGATTGTCTTTAGAAAATTGTTTACTTCTTATCAAGGCTATACTATCTTTTTTTACTAATCTATCATTTACTATATAATCAGCAGATAACTCTTCTTTAAATCTATCTTCTAGATCTGCGCCTTCGTAATAGAGATAAGTTCTTCTTAAATTATGGTTAGTTAAGAAATCGTAATTTAAATTATTACCAACCTCTTTTTCGCTTAAAAAGAAATTACTATCACTTTTGACAGCTATAACACCATCTTTTATGTCTATTTCTAATTTTAATTTTTTAGTTATGAACATCTTATTTTTCTTACATAGGTATAGTTGAGACTTCGGTATAAACCGCAGTTATCACCAAAATCTGTGTCTAATTGTTTAAATTTCTGGTAACTAGTCATTATTTCATTGCCTTTCTTAAGAATATCATGTTTATAAATGATAGTTTTTGAATCTCTAAAGCCCCAATGTTTTTTAAACTCTAATATTCTCATGAGTTTCTTATTACGTCTTGAAGATTAAAGGGATTAATAAGACCTAGACTAGTCATTAGGAAATCCCTTCCTGGTTGAATTTGACCAAAGATTTTATAGTGAATAGTAACTATGAAGTCATCTTTTTTATTCATATAACACCAATTAATATCTAACACTTCGTCTTTTACTTTATTACCAGCAGAACCTAAATCATACAGTATCATCAGGAAAGCCCCATTAAATATATCCGCACAAACATTCCAAATATGACCTAGATGTTGGAACGGAACTCCATCTGTTGTGGTAAATATAATATCTGGAGAGCCCCAAATATGTATTTTCCATTTAGTATTTAACTCTATAGGTGCGTAACTTTTACCAGAGCAAATTTCAAAATTATCCGCAGAAATAAATTTCATAATTTTAATTGTTTTATTATATCTGAACTATTAGTTATAGCTGTTAAGCTAGAGCTAGGTGTAGGAGATTGCTCAACTCTAACACTAAAACTTCGGTAATTAAGATATGCAGAAGTTGAATTATTACAGAAACTAATACACGCACCGCAGAATGCAGCAGTTTGGATACGCTCTCTATCAATAAGGTACATTTTCCATGGCTCTTGATAGATTTATACTAGCAGTTAGTAAACCAGAGAGTCTTACAACATCTTCTTTTCTAGTTACTCTTGCCTCGTGCCTTTTATTTTTAACTAAGATACTATAGTAAACAAAATCTTCTGCTGTAGGTCTATTAATATTGCCATTATAAGAAAGTCTAATGGATTCTCTAGCCATTATTTTCACGATTTAGTACTAGTCATCAAGTCTCTGACGGACTTTAAGCTGAAGCCTCTTTCAGAAGGTCTACTTATGAATTCTATTATTAAATCACCAAGAACAGGTATTGGTTTACTAAAAACTTGCACTAAATCATCATCTACTATTGGCTTGTCCGTAGTAAATTCCCAGCCGTCTTTCTTTAACTTTTCCATCATCTCAAAAACATTATCACAGTTAAAGGCTAGATGGTGTACCCCACCCCTATTATTTCTCTCTTTGACCCATTGCCCTACGGGTGAATTTTCATCAGGACTAGAGCTTATAAATATATCTGGAGCCATGTGATAAATTTCACCTACTGGTTCCTTAACATCATCGCCCAATGCACTATGTAAAAAGGTGCCACTAAAGAACGGAAGATCTAGTCTAGTTTTCTCGGGAGGATTCAAAACTAAGCAAAAAGTGCATAATTCCTTTATCTCAAATTCGGTTTGAATTCGATAATTAAAAGGCTCTTTAGTGAAAAATGTGGCGGTTTCGAATCTATCTTTAACTCTGAAAGCCTGATGATCCAATCTCATTTATTTTAACTCCTCATCGTAAATACGTTTTTTGTATTTCCTCTTTAATATCATACGCGGCCATAATCCAAACAGTCTCTACTTGTCGATTATTAGCTAGTGTCCAAGTATGATTAAAGTAATGATTTGCTAGATTAAGCCGTGGTTTTTTTGTTAGTATCACTAAATACATTTCTGCTTCTGCAATTCCGTTACCAACCAAAATTGTCCGAGCAACCTAACAGTTTCAGCTTGTCTATTGTGAATTAATTTTCGAGAAAGCACCCATCCAAATTTTCCTATTTTAAGATTAGGTGCGCCTCTATATTTAAATGAGTATTCCAACTTCATTTATCAAAGTGTACGTCTTTAGTGGAATCTAGTTTATAAGTTTGTTTTGCAAGAATAGGAAGCCCAAATACTGGTTGTCTAACTATTTCTGTAGTCTCTACACCGTGTTGAAATGTTATTATTTTCTGTGAACCATCTTTTCTTAATATTACTTGGACAGTTTTAACTTTTCCATTAAATGTAAATTCACACGGCGTGTTTTGATTTGGCTCTAAACCAGCCTCTGGTTCAAGATTTACATTGTCTTCTCTATAACCAACTACAGTTACTGGTTGATTACTAGGATTACTTGTTACTCGAACAGTATGATAATGTTCAGCACAACCAGTAATTATAGTTATAAATAGAATACCTAATAAATTTTTCATAATATGCCCCTTATTTTATCTCTGAGCCAATCTTTTAATTTATTATCGCCACAAGTTTGGTATACTGGAATATATAATTTCCGGTCTAATCCATACATCCAAGGTAGCTTAAAATAACGGAAGTTAATTGTTATATTTTTCATTTAGAGAACGATATTTCACCAACCAAGATTATTAATAGCAGATAATATACTATTCTTAGTTTTTTCCATTACTGATTCCTCTAAATCATAACTAATTAAAATATTATCTATCTCTTCGCCTAATATTCGTCTACCTTCATTTTTATCAGCGTCTCTTACAGTTAATACGTGAGTGTGTGTCTTATCATCTTTAGTAATTAAAAATTTAACTAAATACTCCAATTCTTTCACTTTAAGCCCTCTTTAATACTGCTACTTATAACATCTATTTTCTCAACTATTTCGGTCAATTCTTTTCTAATTTCTTTTTCATCTAATTTATTATTTACTAAATATAATTTTCCCATACTTTGTGTAATCTGCTGGTTTCTTCTTTTGCTATCACCTTTAATATACTTATTCTACGTAACTCATTAAATATTTCATTATTTTCATATTTCTTAACTAATACAGACCACTTTTCTTTAAGTGCGTCTATATCTTTATATAATTGTTCGTAATCTATATCCATAACTATTCCGGTATAATCGTAAGAAATTCAGCCAATAACCAAGGAGTCTGCACACCTAAGTACATATTTTCAAATCTTCCAATACTATCAAGAATATCGTACCAAAATTCATCAAATATTGATATTTCTAGTCGCCAAGACATATCTTCAAAGATATCAAATATTTGTTTTCTATATACACTTACTATATCCCTGTCCTCAAAATCATATCTACCAGATATGTCAGAGGACCAATATTCAAAATTAGTCTCTTTAAAAATAAATTTTTCAGGAAATATTAATAGCATATTAATCTATATCGCGGCGACGTAGTTGTCTAGATTCTGGTAATACAAAATCAAATATATAAGGCCCTATAGGGTAAGGAGAAGTGATAAAATTTTCCTTTACTTTTCTCCAAAGACTATTTCTAAA